>ENA-OQCK01000047-OQCK01000047.1-human-gut-metagenome-genome-assembly--contig:-NODE-47-length-66531-cov-22.484308_pt1 | contig 66531 bp, 65 predicted proteins | sample MGYA00242498_ERZ504578 | MGnify/ENA primary metagenome ERZ504578 (study PRJEB26092, sample SAMD00036229) | human gut metagenome | host: Homo sapiens | study: EMG produced TPA metagenomics assembly of...
GAAAGAGTTGGCACAAACTTGGAAACATTGGCGAATAATGTATTGGGAAAGAGTTAGGGAGATAAAGCGCAGCGTCATTCGTTACTTATCAATTTAGGTGGAGGGATGGTTACAGATTTAGGAGGATTCGCCGCATCAACTTTCAAACGAGGGATCAAATATATCAATATTCCTACCACGCTACTGGCTATGGTTGATGCATCTGTAGGAGGCAAGACCGGAATCAATTTCAACGGATTAAAGAATGAGATCGGAGTCTTCTCTCCTGCCGAAAGTGTATTGATTGACGCTGATTTTCTAAAATCACTGGATCTTCGAAATCTATTGTCCGGATACGCTGAAATGTTGAAACATGGTCTTATCAGCACCCATGATCATTGGATAGAATTGCTGAGATTTGACTTCAACAATATAGATTACAAGGTCTTACAGACTTTAGTCGGAAAATCTGTACAGATTAAAGAAAATATAGTGGAACAGGACCCTTTTGAAAGAGGAATCCGCAAAGCTTTAAATCTGGGACACACCGTAGGGCATGCTTTTGAAAGTCTGGCATTAGAGACACAGCATCCTATATTACATGGTTACGCTGTGGCATGGGGGATAGTTTGTGAACTTTATTTCTCCCACATCAAAACAGGTTTTCCCAAAGACAAGCTACGTCAAACCATCTTGTTCATCAAAGAACATTATGGAGTTATGCCTTTTGATTGCAAACAATATGAACGCCTCTATGAATTCATGAAACATGATAAGAAGAACTCAGCAGGCATCATTAATTTCACCCTATTAACTGAAATAGGAGATATACAGATTAACCAATCGGCAAGTAAAGACGAAATTTTTGAAATGCTGGATTTTTATCGTGAATCCATGGGTTGCTGATCCCCCTTTAAACAGATGGAAAGATTGTACAATCTTTCCATCTGTCCGATACAATAAAAAACATCTTTTATTTATCCCCAATTATGCTCAGGCAAACTTTTAACAATCAAGAAATTAGAGTATTTATAATATATTAGTTAAAAAACCAAGCTTATCATTTAAAAAAGACAAATACAAAGTGCTTTTTTTCCGTAAAATTGTTCCTAAATACCATTGATCAACTTTTCAATGCTTCAGAAATCCTATTTTTGCACTATAATTGGTTGGTATAAATGTTATATAAGGAATTTGAAAAGAATAGAGAAGATATATTAGAGAATGAATTTTGCATGCAATCTGATGCATCAACATTGCCCATTACAGATTGCCCCTCTTACACCCCTATATGTACTATTGGAATCTGTATACAAGGAAATGCTAAAATAAGAATGGATTCTCAAGAATATACTATACATCCACATGATGTTTTTGTCTTTATGCCGGGATTGCTAGTCTCAGTCATAGAGACAAGTCCTAATTTCACAACAAACTATTTTACACTTTCAAACACATTTTTCTATGATGTAATAAAAACTATCAGAAGTTTTTCTCCTCAATTTTTCTCTTACATGAAATCTCGTTTCCTTTATCCCTTGCCGGAACAAGAGATGCAGTATTTCATGAATTATTATGCATTACTGAAGAGTCGGAGCAAACTTCCCAAAAGTTTTTCCAGAGAAGCAATTATAGCTCTGCTAAGAATTATATTCCTAGATTTATATAATGACTTTGAAAATTATATCAATCATAGAAATAATACAAGTACAACACGTAAAGAAGATTTAACACATAGATTCTACACGCTAATGATGGATAACTACAGAGAACATAAAGAGGTTATCTTTTATGCCGACAAACTTCATGTTTCTTCCAAATATTTGTCTGAAGTAGTTAAAGAAACCAGTGGAAAATCTCCTAAGGACTGGATTATAGATTATTCATTACTGGAGATAAAAGAATTATTGAAAAACAGTTCTCTTAATATTCAGGAAATAACAATCAGAACTAAGTTCCTGAACCAGTCTGCTTTAGGTCGTTTTTTTAAAAGACACACCAATATGTCTCCCTCTGAATATAGGGAATCGACTTATTAGTTTTATCAATACCTTGCATAAAAGATGTACTTTTAATGTAAAAAAGTACAGAGAATATTTGCAAATACAAAAAAGCCGTACCTTTGCATCCGCAATTCGGGCTGTAGCCCAGCCCGGTTAGAGTACGCGTCTGGGGAAATTGAATAAGATTACCGATAATAAAATTACAATAATATATAAATCAAGGAGTTAAATAAATACTTAACTCCTTATTTTTTACCTGCGGATACCTTACGAATAAGGTTTTCGGGAAACTTGGCTTATTTTATCCGACTATTGCCTTTTATTATGCGGATTTTGCATTATTGCATTGAAGAATTTTCCAAATACATTAAATAAGTGGTAAAGCAAATAATCACCTCCTCTCTGCTTATTGTTCAGTCACCACAAAAGGCTCTTCTTTTAAGGCTGAAATAGCATAGCAGCAGTACACCCTAAATTCGCAGACTCACGATATAATCTTATCGCCTCGTCTTTGTCTTTAGACACTCCCCATAAACCGTTTTCATGAGCCTTACCTAACAAATACATTGCATAGGGAATTTCCAATTGGCTCATAAACACCAACAGACTAACACCTCTATATTCATTTAGAGGTGTTCCTCCAATACCACCATATAAGAATAAATTTATAGCTTCCCACTATACAATTTCATCACTGGGGTTTGTCATTGACGGACACACAAAGAGTTCGGCAGCTTTTAAAGGGTCTGGCTTCAAATCCCATGCTCCTACTTTATACAGATATCCACTTATCATTTGTGACTCAGAATGCCCCAAATCTGTAGCCTGTTGAAAATAAAAGAGTACTCTTCGGGTATCTTGAGGAATTTTTGTGCCATTCATGTACTACTTTCCTAACTCAAATGCAGCATCCTTATCCGTATTAGCCTGTTTCATTAACGACAAAAGATATTCAGAATCTAATGCCTGTACTTCCTTGTTTTCCATAATCTCATTTTTTAATATTATAACTTACTTATGTATATCACTAACTATTTTACAATAACACGCTGATATACAATTAGGAGCATCACGTATAAGATAACTATTCCAACACAAATACAATTAATTTCTCATACCAAACTTTTTATAAGTTGCATGAATATAACGAAGAATTTATGACCGAGATTTAAATATTTGTGCTAATTTTTATTTGGATTACTGATTTTCAATCTATTAAACAAGTATTTTCGAGTACAAAGGAACTCTTTTTTACACTCTTAGAGGAGCAAACAATAAGGGTGGAGCAGCTTGCCCCACCTTATCTTAAATACCTCGTTAAAAACTTTATTTCTATAATATCATACCAAGAACTGTTTTCAAAACACGGCAGCTATTTTCTTTATATTGTTTAGCTTTTCACGCAAGAAGTTATTCTTTCGTGCTACCTGTATATTATAATCCGTTTGCATTCTTACAAGCAAATCGGCATTGACCCCCAAAGCCGCCTCTAAAAACAAGGCAAATTCGGTAGTTATCGGACGTTTTGCATTTAATGTTTCATTTAAGGCAGAATAAGACAAGCCAAATCTCTTTGCAAAGTCTTTTTGCCTTATGCCTCTACATTCCAATTCTTCCTTTATCAATTCACCCGGATGATAGGGACGGAATGACTGCAAATTATTTGTTGCTATACCCATAGTTCCTCCTATTTATAATGATTTGTAATGTCTATCAAAGAACAGACTTCTATGATTGTTTGATTACCCGCATTGGTGATTTCCTTAAATTCCAATCTGTATTGGTCATTGATGCGTAAAGAAGAAAGTCCTTTTTTATCACCTTTCAACTTTTCATAGTTTAAAGACCTATACTGATATAAATCTTCCATTCGAGAGGCATTTAGTAGAGCTTTGACACACTTCAAATAACCATTGACTATTTGAGGTTGGAAACGATGCTTCTTATCATCAGTTTTTCCTTTTTCATAAAGTTCTGCCAAATATTCCTTTTCAAATTCTACGTTCATATAACCGTTCTTTGATGACACAAAGATAACACATATTTGCACAATTCGCAATATTAGCGAATTATTTTTATATCCTGCCGAGTACTTTTATTGTGTTAGATAAGTTTTTGGCCGTGCACGCCCAATAGACACCTCATTTAAAAGATAAGGCTTGGTAATCATCTGAAGAATAAACTTAGGAAGTGAAGTTTACACTCTCTGATGATTACCAAGTCTTATTTGAATAAGAAGAGGATTAACAGCGGTATTGAATATTCGTCGTTCCTCCGCGATGCCCATCCTGTCTGCCGACTGCTCCAACAGCCAAGCAAGATATTGTTCTATTTTGCCTGTCAGTTCCAAGGTCAGGTTAGGGAGAGCCAAATGTTTTTTGCCCCACTCCAACGCTTCCTAGATTTTCTTTTGTATTTGCCTACGTAGGACACGGTCGGCTGGCTGCGGATTTGTCCGAAGTTTAAAAAGGACGTGCTTTACATAATAAGACAGGTTTTGGTCGGCATTTGCTATACAAATGCACCACTTGGCAAAGTCCTTGGCGCTCTCAAAAATACGGTAATCCGCATCCCAACAATCATTAGGCAGTTTCACCATATCCTCATAATATCCAAACCACTCTGCAACCAGCGTCCAAAACACCTGTTTACTCCAAAGTTCCTCTGCTACTATATCCCTGCCAAACAACCTACTCAGTCCTTTGGTGCTAAATGTCACCTCATACCTCAATAAGTTCTTTGGCAAGTTCTCTCTTCCATATTTAGGCAGTTCACGCTTCTTCTTCGTTTCCTGTATTTTGTCATAAAACTTGCAACGCACTTCCCCGTTATCCATATATTTAGTACCACTCCAACCATTAGGTCTAAATGCTTTCATAGCATCCAACTTCTGCATATACATAATAGGAGCTCTGTCATGCTAAAGTTATGTGCAAACTCCGCAGACTCCACCACTGCCTTATACATGGGCACACCCAAATTCTTACTTAACCTCATATAAGTCCCTCTACTTCCTTTAATGATAAGGTCTTTAGGTTATGTTTTCATAGACATGCCCTCGAATGACACATACGTGTCTATAACTATGACTCTACGTCCAAGCCAATACCCCTTACCACCTGTACCATTGGCAAAATAGTCAACTGTACGTTGCAGGACTGTTTGCCAGTTGTACCCTGTTGGCAGGTCATATAGCATTAATTTGATTTTGTCATACATGGCTGTGAGACTGGAATGTATATAGAAAGTTATACATAATAAAGCATATTAACTATTTACGGAGCCGTGCAGCCAACTAGCTTTCCATTCGTTTTATAAATTCGTCCTTGGTTTCCTGCTTTCGGGCAGTCATCCACGCTACGATTTCGTCACGCTTGAACACAAGTTTGCGTCCGTTTGTCCCGGAACGATGACAAGGTATTTCACGGGTACGGGTCCACTTGTAAATAGTATCCTTTGCATAATTCGTAAGTTCACAATAAAGTGTAATGTCAAACACTTCGGGATAATCCTCTATCCGTTTTGGTTCTCTTTTGGCATTCTGTGGTTCGGTTTCAGGTGTCGTTGGTACTGTTCCCAGCATGGAAACAATGACTGCCCGCAACGACCTTATTTGAGCCAGAGCGTAATATTCCCATTGCTGTTGCAAAAACTCCATGTCGTGAAACAGCCATGCGCTCTCTATCGCATCACGGTGGTGTTCATTGATAAAGCCGTATTGGGCTATGGAATTATACAGAAAATCTGCAACCAAACCTGTTTTACCCTCTTTTTGCAAATAGGTTTCCTCGTTATAGACATCTTCCAACTCTTGGCTGTCCATGTTCAGTTTGCCTTGTCGGACGGCTGATAACTTTTCATCATAAGTGGATATGAAGAAGCCGTTCCGCCATTGGTTTATAGCCTCATCCACCTCATTTAAAGCCTGTTTTAGCTTTGTCTTATTACCTTTCGTCAGTCTTTTTACATAGGTGCGCAACCATTCCTCATGCGCAAAACGAGCTTCCCCTTTGGGAGACTTGTCTATCAAGTCGCCCAAAGGCATATTTATTGTCATACTCATAATTAAAGGATTTTAGCTACTCTGTCTAATACACTTGTTGAAAAACTGTCAAGATATACATTTGTCGTTGTAAGATTACGATGCCCCAACGCTTGGCTGGTAAATTCACGGGGGACATCATTGCCTTGTAAGGTCATGGCCATCGTATGACGGCTGACATAGGTGGTCAGGTTCATACGGATATGAAGCAATTTGCCCAATTGCTTTAAACCGTCATTTATACGTTTGTAACGGCTGCGGATATGGTCATACAGTTGCTTCCCCTCATAATCCCTTGTTATTATTGGCAGCAAATAGTCGCCTGTCAAAGTAGTATTTGCCTTAAACCACTCCAACTGCTCTCTTATGGCAGGAGTTACAGGTATCGTTATAGGCTTTACATTTTTAGCGTTTTGTGTCTTTTGCCTTTTGTAAACGATGTGCTCCTCTGCCCCAAAAGTATTGATATTGTTTTTAGTCAGCATGGCTTCGTCTATAAAACTCATACCGAAACATAAATAGGAAAACAGGAATACCCTACGGGATAACTCCAACACAGGATTTTGTTGAGGCGAGTTTTTTATCAACTCCAAATCATGTGGTGAAAGGTAGCGCTTGGCTGTTTCCTCTGCCAGCTTACCGATTTCAAAGCCACCCTTACCGAAAGGATAGGTATTTAATGAGGCTTCACGTTCTTTTATCGCCTTGTTTATAACCGCCCTCAATGTTTTGAGGTAGTATTTACGGGTGTTTCCGCAACAGCCGTCTTTTTCCATTTCAAGGTTAAACCGATTGATATACTTCACGTCCAACTCCGAAAACAGCCGTTCCTCAATCTTGTCGTCATACTTTGCCAGCATGTGCAAGGTACGTTCATAGACTTTTGCGTTACCGATATGCCGTGTGGCTTTTAAGTTTTCCACCTGTCGCATAAAGTAGTCGTAAACCTTGCCCTGCTTTGACATACCAAGAAACTCCTCCTCGAACTGGTTAAGCGTCCAGTTTATCCGTTCCTCCATGAACTTTTGCAGGATTTCATCTTTCCGGACTTCATAACGGTTCAGCAACGCATTGTAATTTTCGTAGTTAGGATTGACACGCTTGTCTTTTTTAAATCGGGATGCCTGTTCATCCCATTGACCTTTCGTTGCCGACAGTTGTAAGTCGATGTACTTTGTTTTGTCCTCTTTTGCTACCCTTAAACAGACGGGGCAGCTTCCGTCTTTTCTAATGTTGCTCTTAAAGAGCGTAATTTTAAATCTTGCCATAGCAAATTAATTTTAAATTAGCTACGAAATTATTTAGGGCATCCTCAACGGATGCATCGCAAAGATATGTAATTTCGATGATTAAAACTATATCATTGCAATAGCTCAACAAGGAAGGTTCCTTAAAACATTGCGAAATTGGGACAGACTTTAACCTACATTAACTTTATAATCTGTTTGCATCCTAATTGTGCATCCTGTTTTTCGATTAAGGTTTGATTAAGGTTCCGGGATGATTTGAAACTCTTTATTGCTATAAGTCGAGGCTTTCTGCATATATTTTGTACTATGTAGGATACTAAACAGCCTCCGAAACAGTCTTGGAGTTATTTTGAATATTGTCTAAATAATAGTTTTTAATATGACCATATTGCATTAATAACAAGCTATATACGATAATCATAGAAGATGCTCACTTGTATTTTTACAGCGATTTATTTGCAGATTAAAAATAAAGCACTACCTTTGCATCCGCAATTCGGGGTGTAGCTCAGCCCGGTTAGAGTACGCGTCTGGGGGGCGTGTGGTCGCTGGTTCGAATCCAGTCACCCCGACTGGTGATTATCAAGAGTTAAGTTGATGACTTAACTCCTTTTCATTTGTAGCGATTACTTTTTGATTACACTTTTCGGATAACTTAGTCCAACCCAATACAAATTGTGATACCAATAGGATTTGTATTTAGTTGACCGTTAATGTTTCCTAACCCCTAATAATTTTTCTCATACGCAACCACACTCCCTGTTTGCGCATAGGTTCTTTTACTCTTCTATTAGAAACAAACCTAATATAACAAACAGGGTAGGACAACTATTGCCCTACCCCTATCTTATACGCTCCGTTAGAAGCCCTAATTATTGCATTCGATTATATCGTTTACAATACGTTCTCAACTCATTATAAGACTTTTCTAACCCTTTACTATAGAGTGCTGTTATCATACAACCTGTTCCCCATAGTTTCCCATACATTGGATGAGATTTGCTTCCCTTAATGTAATAAGTAAGGTCTGAAATCTCATACATGTCTTTATACATTCCTATTAAACTCAAATCTAATGATTTGTCGATTATAGAGTCCATTAAAGCCAACGGTTCACCTTTACCTATAAACAAGGGAGCTTGGATTGTGATTGAAAACTGGATGGAATCTTTTACATGATATGCCCAATAACTGAATGATATTGAATCTGCTGTCATAGCTTCACACCTTATTCCTTGTCCTAAAGGTATCGAATCATTCTTTTTGAAATAGGAATATTTGTTTTCGTAATGCTTTAAGACAGCCTCAAGATTGTCAGGGCTGACATTTGCTTCACCCCCTAAATTAACTAAAGTGGAGTATGCATTAATCAATCTTACTCCTATATCAATAAGTTCTCCACTTGTTGGTACAGGTTCTTGATGTACATTCTTACTGTTACAGCTTATTAACACAGCAGCAACAATCCATATTACAAGAAATTTTTTCATAATACTGCGATTTGCTTTCCACAGCCCCAACAGGAAAGGTTATATAAAAAGATAGCGTGAGGCTGTTAGAATTATCTGCCTTTAGAGGTTCTGGACAAACCCACCACACGAGATAAAACGACACCCCACGCCAAGCCATATATATCACTGATATATACAAGATTAGCATGAGCGTTTGTATCGTCTATCCCCGTGTGGTTCGAAATTGTCCAGATTTCTAAATACGGGATAAAGCTAAACGCTTCCTTTAATTAATATGTCACCAACAGGTCTTTAACCTGTTAGCGGGACAAATATAACTAAAATTCAGCGTTCTACAAACGTTTTTAGGGATGTCGTGGAACAAATTTACTCATTTATTGATAGTTCACAAGATTTTAGGGAGAGAACTCCGATGAGGCGTTTGCACATTGGGACGTCTAAACTTTTGCAGACACCTCTAAACAGCCTCATCATCATACATGTAAATCCAAGCATACCTAACATTCGATTTTATTCCACTCTTTTTAGGTGATGCACGATTATTTCCACTCCTATATCATAAGACCTCTATAGCATTGTACCCTGTCATCACAAGACTCATCACTATATAACGAAGATTTCTTAACCCTTACTCTTCTTTGATGGCAACTTGCATTGTTTCTATCGACTGTACACTAACAGTCTTATCACTTTTTATACTCCTCTTACAACCCTCTATTGAAATCTTACTGCCTAATTGGGCACAAGGTTCCGCATCTGTATTTAGAATCTCGTATTGCTCCTTACAGACACTCTATTTAGTGAAAGCCTTTGGGCTATTATTTAATTCTTATCATACGCATCGGGGGATTCCGTAAATTTCCATGTTAGATAGTCCTCAATCTTTTTCGTCAGTTCTATTATCAATTCCGACTGTCCCATATATTGTTCAAAGTGTTGGAGAGCCTTTTTCATACGGTCTTGTATCCTTTTATGGGATTGATAATCTGTATCTTTTGGATTTTCTCTGTTTTTGAATAACTGTTCTTTTATGAAATTAGGAAGTGCGATAACACTGTTAGCTATACAGATACACCAATCCTCCATATCTTTTGTGGATTTTATTTGCTCAAAACTTACATCAAAGAGCCTGTCAGATAATTTACCTATATCCTCATAAGCACCAAACCATTCCGCAATGAATTGCCAAAAGACTTGTTTGTTATACAAATCACAGGCTTTTAGCTGACGTCCAAACACTTGTCTTATTTTTGCCTTTTTAAACTTCATTTCATAACGCAACAAGTTCTTTCTTTCCCTCTCCGGCAGAGGCAGCTTTCTCGCTTATGGCGACGCTTGCCCCTCTGCCGGGATTCCTTCCCCTTATCATAAAAGCGAAGCATGGAACCACTTATAGGGAAATAAGTCGTACCTTTCCACTTGTTAGGGTGGGATGTCCCCAAAGACTGCATTTTGGATATATATAATTCGGGAGAATTTTCAACTTCAAAATTTTCTGCAATATCCACCTCAACAACATCAGCCTTGTCCATAGGAACATTAAGTTCTCGTCTTAATCGTTTGAGAGCCTCCTTCGTATGTTCTAATGTCAAACTCCTAATATTGTTTCCATAGTAATATTTAGAGAGACTCCCTTCTATCCTAATACGCTTATCTGTAACAGAAACACGTAAACCACCTGTATAGCCACAGCCACCCTCTACTTTTTTATACTCACAGGTCTGATAAATGTTTTGGAGAATTGCCTGCCATTTATATTTATCACCTATATCCTCTTTTTTCAATATCAATATAACCGTATCATACATAGCCTCACCTTTTGTATATACAAATTCCCTAATAATTACGGGTTATTATTTCCTGTTACGAGCTAACAGACGTTTATCCATGAACTCAATATACTCTTGAGTGGATTCCTGTTTTCGTTTTGTCATCCACTGATATATTTCCTCACGTCGAAACATTACTTTTCTACCATTGTCACCCGGACGGAAACACGGTATTTGATTTTCATGTATCAACTTATAGACGGTATTCTTTTTATAACCTGTTATTTCACAACACACATCAACCCCAAATACCTCAGGAGGTCTATCGGTTGTTTTTCGGGTCTATTGCTCTTCTGTTTTTCGGTTTTAGGTTCTATTGACACTGTACTCAGCATTTGCTTTACAATTCCCTCTAACGACTTTATTTGGGCCAAAGCTAAATCTTCCCATTGGGACTTTAAGAAGTCTATATCATTATTTAGACGCGCCATATCCATTGCATCACAATGATGTTCGTTTACAAAGCCTATCTTCTCAATTTCATCATAGAGGTAATCAACCGTCAAAGCTATTTTGCCCTCTTTACGTAAACACTCTTCCTCCACAAACAAATCATCCAAATCTTGTGAAGTCCATTGGGTAGTACCCGTCCGATAGGCATTCACTCTTTCATCATATACTGAAATGAAGTAGGAACACTTCCAATTATCTATGGCATCCTCTATCTCGTTTAAAGCCTGTTGAAGTAACTCATGGTTATTTCCCATCTTACTATCCACATAGGTACGAAAATCCTCATCATGGAATTCTGCTGCTTCCCCTCTAAGCAGCTTTTCTATTAAGCTGCTTAAAGGCATATCCGTTTCTATTCTCATTATTTATTTAAAGGAGTTTTGCAGCCTCATCCACTACACTCGTCTCGAAGCTGTCAAGATATACATTTGTTGTTTCAAGATTGCTATGTCCCATTACTTGACTGATTACTTCACGGGGAACTTTGTTACTCTGTAATGTCATAGCCATTGTATGCCTACTTACATAGGTGGTCAATTTCTGACGTTCAATCCCCAACGCTGCCCCTAATTTCTTTAGGTTCTTGTTGTAGCGTCCATAGCGAGAACGAATGTGATTATACAGTTGTTCTCCACTGTAATCCCTTGTTATGATAGGTGTTAAATAATCCCCAACAAGAGGCGTTTTTTGCTTAAACCATTCTATCAGTTCTTTTATTGTATCAGTCAGAGGTATTTTAATAGATTTTACTCCCCTTTGATTCTTTATCTTCTGCCTCTTGTAAACAATATGTTCACCTGTTTCAAGTTTTTCTATATGATGCGTTGTCAATGTAGCCATATCCACATAGCTGATACCAAAACAGTAATAGGAAAACAGAAACAGCCTCCGTGTATATTCCATAGTGAAATTTTCTTGTGGAGAGTTTTTAATCAAGTCCAAATCCTCTGCCAGCAAATACCTTTTACGCGTTTCTTCCTCCAACTTGCTAATTTCAAAACCACCATTTCCAAACGGGTAGGTGCTAACAGAAGCCTCTTTCTCTTTTATAGCTTTATTTAATACAGCACGCAGGGTTTTCATATAATATTTTCGTGTATTACCGCAACAACCGTCTTTCTCCAAGGCTACATTAAACGCATTCACATATTTGATATCTATTTCGGGAAATAAACGCTCCTCTATTTTATCGTCATATTTCCCCATTACATGGAGTGTACGTTCATAGGCTTTAGCATTCCCGTGATGATTCGTAGCCTTCAAATTTTCAATTTGGGTAAGGAAGAAGTCATAAACCTTCCCCTGTTTTGACATACCTAAAAACTGCTCCTTAAACAAGTTTAAAGTCCAATCAACCCGTTCCTCTGCAAACTTTCTTAAGATACTACTTATGCGTTCTTCGTAGTGGTTCAAAAGGTTGTTATCTTTTATATAATTAGGATTCAATCTTTTATCTCTTTTGAATCGTCCCGAACTTTTATCCCATTGATTTAATTGAGTAGTTACCCCTAAATCTATATATATCCTTTTACCGTCCTTAGTTACCCTTAAATATATAGAATAGCTCCCATCTTTCTTTTGATTACTCCTGTAAGCGATAATATTGAATCTTGCCATAACTAAATTATTTAATTGTTCTTTCCTACTGCTTTAAGTACCTTAGGATGATACAAATATACTCATTTAGTTGCAGAAATCATAGACTGAAAGCCAAGTAGTTCGACTACTTTTCCACCTGTCCATGCAAGGTGTTTTTTACCTCTCGATTACATTTTTATTACACTTTTCATCTCACTTAATCTCAATAGATACAACACATCACCCCATTCACAAGGTATTGTACCACTGATTTCTAACCCAATACCAATGAATACAAATATTCTTTCAACAGCTGGGGGGCGTGTGGTCGCTGGTTCGAATCCAGTCACCCCGACTGGAAGAAAGCATTGATAATCTGATGATTGTCAATGCTTTTTGCTTTTTAGACAATTCTCGTAACTATGGCAGTTTGGCGGGATGGTTGAAAACGGCTCAGTTTCTTTTTAAGATGCATCCTTCATGACCAATAAAGAAGGAAGCGCTTTAAAGACTTTTTCATTGGCAGCAATCCCCACACAAGTATCATAGCTTAAAATAAGCAATCCATGAATTATCGGCAATACCAAATCCTCTATTTCAACCAAAGGATACAGATGTACCCTATTTGCATACTGCTTATTTATCTTATATATTTGTCCTACATATTCTTCACTTCCACTGCTGAAATAATATAAATGAATAAAACTCCCTCCATCTTCTAATAAACGACGCACATAAGTGAAAAGAAAACTATCCATACTTCCATTTATCAATACAGCCACTTCATCTCCATTACGATAGTCACGATTTACAAAGATAGCAACAGGACAAGAAGCATGCTCTAACACATCATCCACTTTTTTACGAAACAAACCAAAAAAAGAAGTCATCGACTTTTCACCGTCAGTCATAAAGCAAGGCCCTGCGCCTAACAACAAAATATCCGGTGACTCCGCTTCTACAGTGGAAATCATATCAGATACCAAATTATCAGTTACTCTATAACGCTTCTCTATATGTATATTCAAGTGCTCTGCCTGTTTATCAACAGGAATAAAACTTTCTTCAAAAAATTGCTCAACACTAGTAGGATTCACATCGGTACCCGTTGTATAATGAGCTGCAATTACCTGATGATAAGAAAGTTGTTTTCCAAAGAGTAATTTGTATACCGATAATAGCTTACCACCTGTTTCGGGACGTCCAAAGAACAAAAGCAATTTTCGTTGCAAAACCGTTTTTTGTTCTCTTACTGCAAAGCCCCATTCGACTAAATTTAATAAAGGTGTCGTCATAAAAGTCGTAACCAAAGCCATTATGATAAGAATAACAAAGATAGATGGAGGAAGTACCCCCAACTCATAACCGATATTCAATGCCACCAATTCCATCAATCCACGGGTATTCATCAAAGTACCTATGGTGAAACTATCTTTCCAAGACTCACCCACCAAACGGGAGGCCACAGCACATCCACCAAATTTTCCGACAACCGCTACAGTAATCAATAACAGGCATACACACCATAATTCCGGCGTATTAATTAATCCTATCTGTGTGCGTAATCCTGTAAAAGCAAAAAATAACGGTAGAAAAAAAACCAATGCTATATCCTCAACCTTCTCCATCATTACCTTACGGAAACCAAAATTAGAAGGCATGACTACACCCGCCATAAAAGCACCAAACAAAGCATGAATCCCCAAAATTTCCGTAATAGCCGCCGATACAATCAAAACCAAAAAAATAAAACTGACAAAGGTCTTGTTTATAACTTCTTTATTGGAATAAAGTGTACCGATTTTCTTTAAAAACGGACGAACAACAACAAACATCACAGCTATATAGACAAATGTAAGAAGAACTGTATACAAAGCACCTCCCAACGTTCCTGCTTTTGTAATAGCAATGACAACCGCCAACAAACACCAAGCTGTCACATCATCATTGGCTGCAGATGCTATCGTAAGAATTCCTACAGGTTTCCGTGTCATATTCCGTTCTTGAATAATACGGGCCAAAACCGGAAAAGCGGTAATACTCATAGATATACCAATAAATAAAGCAAATGGAAGAAATGCTGTTTGCTGGGAAGCATATTCCTCATATACCCAGTAAGAAGCCAACATTCCCAAGAAGAAAGGTACCAAAATTCCTGCATGACTAATAACTAATGTTTCATTTATCTTATTTTTCAATACTCCGAAATCAACCTCCATTCCAATAACAAACATAAATAGTACCAACCCTAACTGACTGATAAGTTCCAGATTAGTCAAAGAATCCGGTTGAAACAAAAAGCCGAAAAACTCAGGATAAAGAGATCCCAGCAGGGAAGGCCCCAAGACAATTCCTGCCACTATCTCACCTATCACTCCCGGTTGCCCTATATAGCGGAATGCAGACGCAAAAATACGAACCGCAATCAATACAACTATAATTTGAATGAGTAAAATGGAAAAAGGATGCTCCAGATTATCAAGTAATATAGTTTTAAACATAGTAAAAGCATCATCACCTGCTGTCGCTGGCTTTATAGATGACAAATGCAAAAAACGCTCACCACCTGCTATAGCGGTATAAATCAACCCTCCGAATATCAATAGCATCATCAAGTAAATAAAGTAGTTTTTACGTGCCTTTCTCATACTCGTTATACAGAAATAATATTAATGAAAATATAACAAATAAAGCTGTTAAAGAGTTCATCAACCAAAAACCTTTTTCATACCTTTGCTCTACAAATTTCATGAAGATGTCCGAACGCAAAATAATACATATCGATATGGATGCATTCTACGCATCGGTAGAACAACGTGACAACCCCGAATTATGTGGAAAACCGCTTGCTGTGGGACACGCTGAAGAACGAGGTGTGGTAGCTGCTGCCAGTTACGAAGCCCGCCGTTACGGAGTACGTTCCGCCATGTCATCACAAAAAGCCAAAAGACTTTGCCCAGAACTGATTTTTGTTCCGGGGCGAATGAATGTATATAAAACTGTATCCCAGCAGATACATGATATTTTTCATACCTATACAGATATCATAGAGCCTCTGTCACTAGACGAAGCTTTTCTGGATGTAACTGAAAATAAAGCAGGCTTTTCACTTGCTATAGATATAGCCAAAGATATTAAAAAGCGTATTCGCAAAGAATTGGGATTGATAGCTTCAGCCGGGGTCTCTTATAACAAGTTTCTAGCCAAAATAGCATCGGATTACCGCAAACCCGACGGATTATGTACAATACATCCCAACCAAGCATTGGATTTCATCGCCCACCTTCCCATCGAATCTTTTTGGGGAGTAGGTCCGGTAACAGCCCAAAAATGCACACATTAGGGATTCATAATGGTACCCAATTACAAGCCTGCACTTTAGAAATGCTTACCCGGCAGTTTGGTAAAGCAGGTAATCTGTATTACGATTTCGCACGAGGCATTGACCTCCGTCCTGTAGAACCCATAAGAATCCGTAAGTCCGTAGGATGCGAACATACATTGGAAAAAGACATTTCTCTTCATTCTTCCGCCATCATTGAACTATATCATGTAGTTACCGAATTGCTAGAAAGACTGAAACGCACTAATTTCAGCGGTAACACACTTACTTTAAAAATAAAGTTCCATGACTTTAGCCAAATAACCCGCAGCATCACTCAAAACAGTGAACTGACAAGTATGGATAAAATTCTTCCGTTAGCAAAAAAATTACTGAAAGAAATTGATTATGAAAGCCACCCCATCCGCCTTATCGGACTATCCATATCTAATCCAAAAGAAGAAAAAGAAGAAATAAAAAAACAATGGGAACAACTTTCATTGGAATTTAAAGAGTGGGATTAAGGTACTGGATAAATGAATCAATATAAGATTCCATTGTTTCAAACCCCTTCACTCCATTCTTTAATTCTAATCCATAATATATTCCCGCCAGCAAACCTGTCAATGCTCCTACCGCATCACTTGACTTACCTGAGTTTATAGCCGAAAATACGCACTCCTTATAACTATTTCCTGCCATAAACCAATTGACCACTGATTCCACCGTATCTACAACAAAGCTTCCATTACAAAGATTTTGCCTGTTAACCTCCACATCACATCTCTGCTCAGCCTGCTGTAATGCCTGTTCTTTATCTTCATATTCCAACAGGCAACGAATGAACTCAATAAAAAACCAAGTATACTTAAAGCTATAACGACTATTATGAGTGATCTTAATAAAAGAAAAAATCTCCTCTTTAGATAAAGGAGAAAAAGCCAAAACACAACACCCCATCAAACTGCGGTTGCCACTATTAGAATCCGAAGACACTCCCCTGAAATTTTTCATGATTGCTTTTTGGGTCACCTGATCAATATCAAACTCAATGTTTTCTCCTGTATACTTTCTATTGAAATACCAGTTTCTTAAATTCTGCTGATAAAGTTCCAAATTGCAACGACTGTCCAAAGCACATAATAACATCGAGGTATTCCCTGAACATTTATCTCCCCGAAGATAAGATTTTGTCCATATAGGTTTAAATGTCCCTTTTCCTTTTCCCCTGTAAGGCATTCCCAACCAATCTCCTAATATAAATCCCGTTAGTCCTGTTTTAATTCTTTTCATGGCATGTGTTAATTACAAAGCACAAAAATAATAAAAAGAGAAACAAATCCTTGCCTTCCATTGTTAAATTCATAATTAATGGGTATTGATAAGTATGTATGCTACAACTAATTTTGTTGCCAACAGAAAATGTATTACCGGGTAATAAAGAAAGGAGAACAAATGAAAAGAATCGTATTACTCCGCCATGGAGAAAGTACTTGGAACAAAGACAACCGTTTTACAGGATGGACAGATGTAGATTTAACCGAAAAAGGTATCGCTGATGCCAACCAAGCAGGTACACTCTTAAAAGAAAAAGGATTTCATTTTGATAAAGCTTACACTTCTTTTTTAAAGCGTGCAGTCAAAACATTAAACTGTGTGCTAGATAAAATGGATCAAGATTGGATACCTGTAGAGAAAAGTTGGCGTCTAAACGAGAAACATTATGGCGTATTGCAAGGATTAAACAAAAGCGAAACAGCTTCTAAATATGGAGAAGAACAAGTATTGATATGGCGTCGTAGCTTTAACGTAGCCCCCAAAGCCCTATCGGAAGACGATCCGCGCAATCCGAAAACAGATACCCGTTATAAAGAAGTTCCTGACAAAGATCTTCCACGTACTGAATCTCTGAAAGAAACAGTAGAACGTATATTACCTTATTGGAAATGCATCATTTTCCCCAATCTAGCTACAGCAAACGAACTGCTGGTAGTGGCTCATGGAAACAGCCTCAGAGGAATTATTAAATATTTGAAACACATACCGGATGAGGAAATTGTAGGCCTTAATCTACCTACCGCTATTCCGTATGTGTTCGAGTTTGATGATGACCTGAATTTGAAGAAAGACTACTTTTTGGGAGATCCGGAAGAAATAAAAAAACTAATGGAAGCAGTAGCCGATCAAGGAAAGACCACCCCCGACGGCAGGAAATAATTTTCCTGCGCTGTCCGAAACCTCCATCACAGAATGGAGAATACATCAAAATAGTGTTTTCAATAATGCATTCAAGCGCAATCATACGCCTTTATACTAGAAAGAAAACATTATGGATAAAGAATTATTAATCAATAAAAGAAAAAAATAGTATGAGTAAAATAACAAATTTATTGGGTGACCAAGCAGCATTTTATTTAGAGCACACCTGTAGAACTATAGATAAATCATTAATCCATATCCCTTCTCCAAACACCATTGATGATACTTGGATATCATCAGACCGCAATATTCGTACCCTAAGCAGTCTTCAAGCCCTGTTAGGACACGGGCGACTTGCAAATACAGGGTATGTATCTATTCTTCCTGTAGATCAAGGCATAGAACATACAGCAGGAGCCTCATTTGCTCCCAATCCACTTTACTTTGATCCGGAAAATATTGTAAAACTCGCTATTGAGGGGGGCTGTAATGGCGTAGCTCTACTTTCGGAGTATTAGGTTCCGTTGCTCGCAAATACGCCCACAAGATTCCTTTTATTGTCAAACTAAATCACAATGAATTATTGACTTATCCCAATTCTTACGACCAAGTGATGTTTGGCACTGTAAAAGAAGCCTGGAATATGGGGGCTGTAGCAGTAGGCGCCACTATCTATTTCGGTTCTGAACAGAGCCGCAGACAACTGGTTGAAATAGCGGAAGCTTTTGAATATGCCCACGAACTAGGCATGGCTACTATTTTATGGTGTTACTTACGTAATAATGCTTTTAAAAAAGACGGCGTAGATTATCATGCAGCAGCCGATTTGACCGGACAAGCCAATCATTTGGGAGTTACTATCAAAGCGGATATTGTAAAACAAAAATTACCGGTCAATAACGGTGGTTTTACAGCCATTAAATTTGGAAAGACAAATGATAAAGTTTATACCGATCTGACTTCAGAACATCCTATCGACCTCTGCCGCTATCAAGTAGCCAATGGATACATGGGACGTGTAGGATTAATCAACTCTGGAGGTGAATCTCATGGCAGTTCTGATCTAAAAGACGCGATAATAACAGCAATCGTTAATAAACGTGCCGGAGGCATGGGTCTCATAAGTGGACGTAAAGCCTTTCAAAAACCGATGAAAGACGGAATTGAATTGTTAAATACCATTCAAGATGTTTATTTGGATTCAAGCATCACTATAGCTTAACTTTCACTATATGTCCAAGCCGGGAACAAAACAGCCACCTTTCCATGTTCTCGGCTTTTTTATACTCTCGGCTTCCTTTTTTAAGTAGCAACCTTCAAGTATTAAGATAATATTCCTACCTTTGCAATCCGATACACATTATTATATTATATAAGGTATGATGCAAATAAAAGTAACGGCACCCGCTCAAATATATACAACGATCCAGCTCCCCTCTTCCAAGAGTATCAGCAACCGTGCATTGATTATCAACGCACTGGGAAATAGAACATTCCAACTTGAGAACCTATCTGACTGCGATGATACCCAAGTAATGATTCACGCCTTAAATGACGGCAAAAATACCATAGACATTATGGCAGCCGGAACAGCCATGCGCTTTCTTACCGCTTATTTGTCCGTCACTCCGGGAACACGGATCATCACTGGTACACAACGTATGCAACAACGTCCCATCCAGGTGTTGGTCAATGCTTTACGTGAGTTAGGAGCAGAAATAGAATACATAATCAATGACGGATATCCTCCTCTGCGTATCACCGGACACAAACTGCAGAAAGATACCATCAGCCTGCCGGGCAATATCAGTTCTCAATATATCTCAGCCTTATTGATGATTGCTCCTATACTAAGTAACGGGCTGGCCCTTACACTGACAGGAGAAATTATATCCCGCCCTTATATCAATCTTACCCTACAGTTGATGAATGACTTTGGAGCCAAAGCCAAATGGCTCAATGAATATCAACTAAAAGTTGAGCCACAACCCTACCAATCCATACCTTTCTACGTGGAAAGTGATTGGAGCGCAGCTTCATATTGGTATCAGATAGCCGCTCTTTCCAACAAAGCGGAAATCATTTTACCGGGATTATTCGAAACAAGCTATCAAGGGGACAGTAAAGTGGCTGAAATTTTCCAGTTACTAGGAATCAAAAGTATTTATGGAAATAAAATGGTAACATTGAAAAAGACCGATAAAATAGCCGAACGTCTGGATTATGATTTCATCAACCAACCAGATTTGGCACAAACATTTGTTGTCACTTGTGCGTTAATGAATATTCCCTTCCGCTTCTCAGGCTTACAAAGTTTGAAGATTAAAGAAACAGACCGTATAACAGCCTTGATAAAAGAAATGGGAAAGCTAGGATATATACTTCATGAAATAGACGATCGTATTCTGTCTTGGGAAGGTGAACGATGTGAAATGACCGCTGATGCCGCCATTGACACTTATGAGGACCACCGTATGGCTATGGCGTTCGCTCCGGTTTGTGTAGTGATGCCCGAAATCCGGATTAACAACCCACAGGTCGTTTCAAAATCCTATCCTTACTATTGGGAAGATTTAAAGAAAGCTGGTTTTATAATAGAGGAGATATAAAGTTATGCTCATACTTATTATTGGTCTGATTATTTTGGCAGGTATCGCCATGCAGTGGGAGTTTTACACAACCGCCAGATACAAAAAAAGATAGAAAGCGGAGAATTGAAGACCGCTCCCGAAATAGTGGAAGCAGACGCTGAATGTTGTGGACAACATGAAATTTGTGAAAAAGAAAGCCTGCTTGCCGCTGTCAGCAAAAAAATAGAATATTATGATGATGAAGAACTGGACCGCTTTCGCGGCCGTCCCTCAAATGGTTATAATGAAGAAGAAGTGGAAGAATTTCGAGAAATCATGTACACTTGTAAAGAAGATGAGGTAGCCGGATGGAGCCGTAGCCTGCAATTACGTGGAGTAGAACTGCCAGACGAGTTGAAAGACGAACTTTTCCTGATTGTAGGTGAACGAAGATTCAAATAATCCGCCCTACATCAAGCAAAGCCTCCATTTGAATAAAAACCACTGAAAAAAGAATACAGTATGGATATATTAGAACTTTTGCATTATACTTTCTTCCAACATGCCTTGCTAGGAAGCTTGTTTGCCAGCATTGCCTGTGGCATTATCGGCACATACATTGTGACGCGCCGTTTGGTATTTATCAGTGGAGGAATTACCCATGCCTCTTTTGGAGGTATCGGTCTAGGATTATACGCAGACATCTCTCCTCTATTATCTGCTGCAATCTTCTCCGTACTCTCTTCCTTTGGGGTAGAATGGTTAAGCAAACGGAAAGATATGCGCGAAGACTCTGCTATCGCTGTGTTTTGGACTTTTGGTATGGCAGTAGGTATTATATTTAGCTTTTTAGCTCCAGGATTCACTCCCGATTTATCCGCCTTTCTGTTCGGTAACATTCTGACCATTACGCCCACAGATATTTTGTTACTTGCCATTCTTTCCATACTGTTGATACTATTTTTCACTTTATTTCTAAATCCTATCATTTGCATCGCTTTCGACCGGGAATTCGCATGTTCTCAACGTATACCGGTAGCTTTATTTGAATATATTCTAATGATGTTCATTGCACTGACCATCGTATCATGTCTCCGCATGGTAGGTATAGTACTTGCCATTTCTCTGCTGACCTTACCACAAATGACCGCTAATTTGTTTACCCATAGTTTCAAGAAAATTATTTGGTGGTCTGTCATCATTGGTTATGCAGGTTGTTTAGGTGGACTGTTCATTTCTTATAAATTACAAGTTCCTTCGGGTGCAGCGATAATCTTTTTTTCAATCCTTATCTATACTTTTTGTAAAATGGGGAAAAGCATGTATATTTACAAACAAAAGAAACTCAATCAAACCAATGAATATGGAAATTAAAATCAATTCTTTAAACTCTATCCACGAAGCTGCCAAACAATTCATCGCAGCCATGGGTGACAATACCGTTTTTGCTTTCTACGGAAAGATGGGGGCCGGTAAAACAACATTTATCAAAGCTGTATGCGAAGAGCTGGGGGTAACAGATGTCATTAACTCACCAACTTTTGCCATTGTCAATGAATACCGTTCGGATGAAACAGGCGAACTTATTTACCATTTTGATTTCTATCGTATCAAGAAACTGGACGAAGTATACGACATGGGATATGAGGATTATTTCTATAGCGGTGCCCTCTGCTTCATCGAATGGCCGGAACTGGTAGAAGAACTCTTGCCTGGCAATGCTGTAAAAGTCGAGATTGAAGAATCTGAAGATGGAAGCCGCATCATGCGCTTTGAAGCTGAATAAAAGAAAATATCCACTGTAGGGACGAACATAATCTGCCCCTACAGCCAAATTCATTAAATTATGGGAATGCATTATCTGATCCAAGCCATATTCGTATTGGTAGGACTACTGTCCGTTCTGGCAGCCTTATTTAATTGGGAGTGGTTCTTTACCGCACACAACACACAGTTCATTGTCAGTAATGCAGGGCGCCAGCGTGCACGACTTTTCTATGCTATATTAGGACTATTAATGATAGCTACAGGAATCTATTTCTTTTTGAATGTACAAGGCATCGTATAAACACATAGTAAACAAAATCTGTGAATATTAAATTTCCCTATCCACCAGACATAAAACACTTTTTTCAGGAAAGAGCGGGATTTTCACCCGCCCTGTTATAACCAAATTCCAAATCAATCTATAATTTCAGCCAACAGCCCTCTAGTTTCATCAAGATCAAATTCTGTAGGATCAAAATTATACCCCAACCATTCTTTATATTCACGCGCAGCTTTGGAGCGAGGTTTTTCTAAAGCTTTCAGCATTTCCCTATACCCCCATATGCCATTACAATCTTCCGGCGGACAAGCATTTTCACCATCCAACAAGGCAATAACCGGAATTTCCTCTTTCTTATAAGACTGACAGGATTCTAATATAATTTCATGTATCCAACTATCCCCGAAATCATATTCATACTTAATCTTTGATCCCTTGCGACTTAATAATTCACCTAAAGAAAGCATACCGGAATCAAACTGTTTGAGTGCACCTTCAAAAAAACAATCACCTGTCCGATCTTTGGGAGGAAGATAATAAGTGTCCCCCTTAATAAAACGATGCAAATGATAACCATCCCATCCCATTGCCACTTCTACCACCTCAGAAAATCTTTCCAAGCAAATATTCGAAGGGACCTCCAATATGCGCCAAACTAACGGTTCAGAATCTTTCAACTCTATTTTTATTCTAAGTTTTTTAGCAGGCTGATCTTCTATGTAAAGCGGATCATCGTAAATTTCCTCATCCTCGTCCTCATCAGTAGCAGCCTCAAAAACTTCAGCTAAATAATCTTCTACCCGCTCCATTTCCAACCCATGCATTTCCGCATAAGGCATTTTTTTCTTTAGTTCATTAATACTTGGAATGCCATAAGGTTTAATATGATAAGTCCGATAAATCTTTTGCAAAATAGGTAAAGTTTCTACCCCTCGAATATCCATCATGCAAGCTGTAACATGATCAAGCAGCAAAGTGGAACAAATATCATTCTTCTGATCTTTCAGTATATCAAAATAATAACCCAACAAATTACCAAACCAATCCATCACTTCCTCTCTTCTGGCAGGATGAGTTATCACAATATGAGCAACCGCTTCAATCACTCTATATTTAGACATAGGAAGCAATCCAGGCTCTTTCATAAAGTCCATCAAAACATCTAATTGATTCTGTCCCAATTGATAGGTTATAGCAGACAACATTGTTTCATACAAATAACCGAAATAAAAATCATAGAAATCCAAGTCTTGCCGCAATACTTCCAAAACAATATCCAAACAACGTTCCATACGAAAATGCTCCATCATTCCTAATGCATACCACATTCTATATGAATAACATTTTTCGGGCATTTTCCGATATACGACAAAGATGTTAAAAATAAAATTACGGAGATCTCGTTCCAATGTTTCTTGTGGAATAACAGCACAAGAAGAGTAGATTTCAGCCGGTGACAGACTACTCATATCATCCATCGTCCACAAAGGCATCAAATAAGATGCGACTGGCTGTGCAATCAATCTATAATCGGGACACTGATGATGATAATAAATATGAGACAGTTCTTCATCTACCTGATTGGCTCCATCATTAAACAATTCAAATGCAATTTCTTGTTCTTCCGGAGTCAATAAAGACATGATATCCTCCAAAAAACCAGGTAGGAATTGGGAATTTTTCTTTTTAGCCATTAAGCAATGTTTTTATAGTTAAAATGAGCATGAGCGTTTTTACAAAGGTATTCTATTATTTTCTTTTACAAAAGAAATAAGAGAGCTAATAGTAGATATTACCTTGTTTTCAAATATAAAAAATGCGTATCCCTAGCTGGAGATACGCATCTTTTATTTTATTATGAGACTATCTTCTTAATCTACCTGTCCCAATGAATTCCCATATTCCATTTCCCCCTGGACTACAAAGAATACATCATTGGGGTCATAAGGCCCCATTCCGTCTTTCTTGGCTTCCTTGACTATGTAATTCACAATTTCATCTTGATCAATATTAATGTATCCCTCTTCATCAGGTTGTACATCAAGGCATCCGCTGGAGGTATAGTAATCCACAATCACATCAAGGATATAATACAAATCATCCTCCGTGAATTTATCTTTCAAATCCTGAGGCAGATAATTTTTGATAAACTCTATCGTTTTTTGATCATCCTCATCTTCCAATAAGAAATCGTCTTCCATTCCCATAGTCGTATATATTAAAGGGTGAATATTCTTTTTATTACAGTAAAGCTTTAATTTTTTCTTCCAGCTGGGCCTTGGTCACTGCACCTACAGTCTTATCTTTCACTTCACCATCCTTGATAAAAAGAACGGTAGGAATGTTACGTACACCAAATTTACCGGTCAGTTCGTCGTTATCATCCACGTCGCACTTTCCAATTATTACCTGATCCTTATATTCTTCTGCCAAAGCTTCAACATCCGGAGCTATTTTTTTACAAGGACCACACCATGTTGCCCAAAAGTCCACTACTACAGGCTTGCCCGATGCCAGCAATTCTTCAAAATTGCTATCTTTAATTTCTAGTGCCATAATTATTATACTTAGTTATTTAAAATGTTAGCGCAAATATACTAATTAATTTTGTAAGAGAGCTGTGGTTGGCTCTTTAAATAAGTCATGATCTCTTTTTGAACCGAAATCTTCATAGTACGTGACATCAGATTGACATACATTTGTCCATCCTCATCCATTACATGAAAATAAAGCTCTGCATTACCGGGATTTGCCTTGATTAAGGCTGAAAACTCCGTTATCAGCTCTTCATCCAATGCAGACAAAGGAGCTGAAACTGTAAGTTTCTCAATAATCTTTTCCTTTACTTCTGGTAATAATTCAATAGTACTTATCTTCACCTCCCATTCTTCCTGCCGCCATTGTTTTGGCTGACATTTCCCTCGCATAAATAAAAACATACCAGTCATAAAAAAGTTCTTCTTCTCTACCCATTCATTACCGAAGAAAGCAAATTCCGCTGAGCCCGAATAATCTTCCACTTTAGCAATACCGTATGGTTTTCCCGTCTTGGTATATCCCTCACGCACTGCACTCACAATCCCCCCCATGGTTAAGTCTCTGTTCTGCAAAGGGGTTAAATCGGCAAGTTCCGCCATGTGGACATTACATACATTCTCTAATATAACAGCATACTCATCCAACGGATGGGCAGAAAGATAGATACCTACCAAATCACGTTCTTTATTCAAACGTTCCAAATCCCCCCATGCAGGAGACGGAATGATTTCGGGAGTAGCAATATCCACTTGATTCTCACCTCCAAACAAAGAATTTGCAGCTGCGGCTTTATCCATCTGATACTTATTTCCATAACGTACCAAACTTCGGTAAAGGTTTCATCCTTAGCGTTCTTTACAAAGAAGTCTTCACGCTTTATTCCCGTGAAACTATCAAAAGCACCTGCCAAAGCCAAGTTTTCTATATTCTTACGATTACAAGCCGAAAGATTTACACGCTGTACAAAATCGAAAATATCTTTATATTCTCCATTTCTCTCACGTTCTTCAAGGATAGACTGCACAGCACTTTCCCCCACTCCCTTAATGGCTCCCAGCCCAAAACGGATATCCCCTTTACGGTTCACAGAAAACTTCAGATAACTTTCATTCACATCGGGTCCCTTGGTCATGATGCCAGTCGCCTTACTCTCATCCATCAATTTAGTAATTTCCGTGATATTCGAAATATTCCGCTCATCGTAGCTGCCATATATTCCGCGGGATAGTTTGCTTTCAGAAAAGCAGTCTGATAAGCCACCCATGAATAACAAGTAGCATGAGATTTATTGAATGCATAAGAAGCAAACTTTTCCCAGTCCGTCCAAATCTTCTCAAGTACTTTGGGATCATGACCGTTCTTTCGTCCGCCTTCAATAAACTTAGGCTTCATATGGTCTAGTTTATCTCTTAGTTTTTTACCCATTGCTTTACGCAAGGCATCGGATTCGCCACGAGTGAAATCCGCCAACAAACGTGATAAAAGCATGACCTGCTCCTGATATACCGTAATACCATATGTATCTTTCAAATATTTCTCCATAATAGGAATATCATACTCAATAGCTTACGGCCATGCTTACGGTCGATAAAGTCCGGAATATAATCCATAGGCCCCGGACGATAAAGAGCATTCATCGCAATCAAATCCTCAAAAGTACTAGGTTCCAATTCCCGCAAATATTTCTGCATACCGGCAGATTCGAACTGGAATGTACCAATCGTCCGTCCTTCACTATAAAGAGCATAAGTAGGAGGATCCGAAATGTCAACCTCGTCAATGTCCAAGATAATCCCCTTACTATGCTTAATATTTTCAATCGCCTCTTTGATAATAGAAAGAGTCTTCAGACCCAAAAAGTCCATCTTGATCAATCCAGTATCTTCAATAACTGAACCTTCATACTGAGTCACCAGCATTTTTTCACCGGTTTCCTTATCATCTGCCGTACTTACAGGCACCCAGTCCGTTATATCATCTCGACATATAATAGTACCGCACGCATGCACACCTGTATTACGGACATTCCCCTCCAACATCTTTGCATACTTTATCGTATCACGCAAAATAGGATCAGGTGAGACTTCCGCTGCCTGTAGTTCAGGAACATAAGCTATGGCATTAGTCAAATTCATTTTTTATCAGGAATCTTATCCGGAACCAGCTTACACAAACGGTCAGACTCCGATAAAGGTAATTTCTGTACACGGGCTACATCCTTGATCGCTAGCTTGGTTGCCATCGTACCATATGTAATGATATGCGCCACCTTTTCCTGACCATATTTTTCAGTTACCCAATTCAGTACTCGTCCACGACCATCATCATCAAAATCCACATCAATATCAGGCAAAGAAATACGGTCGGGATTCAGGAAACGTTCGAACAGCAAATCGTATGCAATAGGGTCTATTTTAGTGATACCCAAACAATATGCTACGGCAGAACCTGCCGCCGATCCACGTCCCGGCCCTACAGACACGTCCAATTCTTCACGCGCGGCACGAATAAAATCCTGCACAATCAAGAAGTAACCCGGAAAACCCATCGTCTTCATAATATGAAGTTCGAATTTGATCCGTTCCTGCACTTCCTCATTCAAGACTTCTCCATAACGCTTGTGCGCACCTTCCAACGCTAATTTCTTCAGATAATCAGCTTCCAGTTTAATACGATAGAGTTTGTCATAACCACCCAGTTTCTCTATTTTGGCTTTGGCGGCTCCTCACTCATTACCACGTTACCGTTTTCATCTTGAGTGAACTCATCAAACAAGTCCTTTTCTGTATATTTCTTCCGATACCCCTCTTCTGTCCCAAAATCTTCAGGAATAGCAAAAGTAGGCATAATCGGTGCATGATCTATACTATAAAATTCCACCTGATCACAAATATCCACCGTATTTGAAAGAGCCTCGGGGACATCAGCGAAAACTTCATTCATCTCGGCACGTGTCTTCATCCACTCTTGCTTTGAATAGAGCATACGGTTAGGATCATCCAAATCCTTACCCGTACTCAGACAGATCAGCCTGTCGTGTGCTTCAGCATTCTCTTCATCTACAAAGTGAACGTCATTAGTACAAACCAGCTTGACATTGAATTTTCTAGAATACTCTATCAACTTTTCGTTAGCAATTTGCTGCAATTTATAAGCTTCATGATTCGCACGAGGAACCGTCGCTTTATGACGTTGCAATTCCAAATAGAAATCATCTCCGAATACACGTTTATACCATTGGATAGCCTCCTCTGCCTCTTCATATTTTCCAGCTATTATATTTCTAGGCACTTCTCCGGCAATACACGCTGTACAAACAATCAGCCCTTCATGGTATTTTTCCAATTCCACACGATCAGTACGCGGACGCATATAAAACCCTTCCGTCCATGCCTTTGACACTAATTTTATGAGGTTGTGGTATCCTTTTTCATTTTTAGCAAGCACTACCAAGTGATAACCACTTTGATCGGGTTTTCCTTCTTTGTTAAATAAACGACGGCGTGCCACATACATCTCACAACCGAAAATCGGTTTAAACAATTTCCTCTTTGCCGCCTCCAACTTCTCCTTGCACGCCACAAGTTCCGCCTCGGGATTATCACATTCCACCGTACCTTTTTCCAGTCCGGCTATTCTTTTCTTCAAATCCTTTATCTCACCGTTAGTACTGCTATTCTTCTTATTCACATAATTGAAGAATTCCTTGATACCGAACATATCACCATGGTCTGTTACGGCTATACCTTTCATTCCATCAGCCATAGCCTTGTCTACCAAACGTGGAATAGACGCCTGGCCATCAAGGATGGAATACTGGGTATGGACATGTAAATGGACAAAATCCTGCATAATCGTTACTCTCCTAAAAAATTGTCTAAAGATACTCCGCTTTCATAAAACCTGCAAAAAGATAAAGAAGAAGTTATCAACATTCGCTTTTTTTATCTTAAATGAAGTCGAAATAGGCATTTCTAACAACTTTTATTTGCAGGGTTTTCAAAATAAGTTTATTTTTGCACGATAATTGGTTTTATACAATCATGAACCGACTGAAGAAATTAAAGAAAATAAGACTACATAGAGAAGGAACAAGCATTTTAATTGTCAGTGCCATCCTATTAATTGGTATCAATGCCCTGTTGTTTTGGGGAATTGAGTGCAAAATTCCATTCTATATATTTGCCGCCGCAAGTATCGTTGTTTACCTGTTAATGGTTAACTTTTCCGTTGTCCCATTCGATTATTCGAGCACGACACCGAAAAAATCGTAGTAGCCCCGGCAGACGGAAGGATAGTAGTTATAGAAGAAGTAGACGAACATGAATATTTTCATGACCGCCGGTTAATGATTTCTATTTTTATGAGCATTGTCAATGTACATGCCAATTGGTATCCCGTAGACGGAGTAGTGAAACATGTAGACCATCATAACGGTAAATTTATGAAAGCATGGCTGCCTAAGGCCAGTACGGAAAATGAACGTTCTATGTCGTTATTGAAACTCCCGAAGGACATACCGTCATGGCGCGCCAAATAGCAGGAGCAATAGCCCGTCGAATCGTGACCTATGCCGAAGTAGGAGAAGATTGCTACATTGATGAACACATGGGTTTTATTAAATTCGGTTCGCGTGTAGATGTTTATCTTCCCTTAGGAACCGAAGTCTGTGTCAAGATGGGACAAGCGACTGTAGGTAACGAAACCGTCATTGCTAAACTAAAATAAAAAATCACCAATGGCAAACTGTATCACACGCCACATTCCTAACGCAGTAACTTGCTGTAATCTATTCTCCGGTTGTATTGCCAGTGTCATGGCATTTAATGAAGACTATACCTTGGCCATCTCTTTTATTATACTAGGTGCTGTATTTGATTTCTTTGATGGCATGTTGGCACGTTTGTTCAAAGTATCAGGTCCTTTAGGAAAAGAATTAGACTCGTTGGCCGATGACATCACTTTTGGATTCGCTCCTTCCGCCATTGTCTTTTCCTTATTTAAAGAGGTACACTATCCTGATTTTCTATTGCCTGTTGCCGATTATATGCCTTATACCGCATTCCTTATTTCCGTATTTTCAGCTTTGCGTTTAGGCAAGTTCAATATAGACCCACGTCAGAGCAGTAGTTTTATTGGTATGCCCACTCCGGCTAATGCTTTATTTTGGGGATCATTGACTGTAGGAGCACATTCTTTCCTTATATCCGATTCTTTTAATGCGGCATATCTTTTCATTTTGGTAGTTATTATGTCATTATTGCTGGTGGCAGAAATCCCAATGTTCTCATTAAAATTCAAGAGTCTTGCCTGGAAACAGAACAAAGTCAGCTATATTTTCCTCATTGTATGCATCCCCCTGTTGATTTTTTTTAAAATCAGCAGTTTTGCAGCTATCATCCTGTGGTATATCATTCTATCTCTTTTAACTAAAAAAAGAGCGTAAACAATAAACGTGGCACGCTTGTTGTACGTGATATATAAAAAAAGAAATTACTATGTTTGGATTTTTAGGCTTTCTACTTATTATTTTTCTGCTGATTGTTTTTATCGGCTTCACTATATTAGGTAACATTTTGCGTGTATTGTTCGGGATCGGCAAACGTCCCCCCTATCAAAATCGAACTTCCACCCACCAGAAACAAAATACATATACTCAGAATCAAGCGAATGACGAGAATGAGAATTTTGCAGAATCCTCTTCTTCAAATAGACGTTCTCATTCGTCGGGAAACAGAAAAAAAATCTTTGATGAGGATGAGGGAGAGTATGTAGATTATGAAGAGGTGAAATAAGAATCATCGTTTTTTCTTAAAGAAATCTTTCATCAATCGGGCACATTCATCGGCAAGTATTCCTTTCACCACGATCGTCTTTGGGTGCAAGGCATCGGGAGCATATTTTTGATATCCCCTCTTTGGATCTTCAGCACCAAAGACAAGTTTTCCTGTCTGTGCCCAAGCTATAGCACCGGCACACATCACACACGGTTCCACTGTGACATACAAAGTACATTCATTCAGGTATTTTCCCCCAATGTATTAGCCGCAGCAGTAACAGCCTGCATTTCGGCATGAGCTGTAACATCATTCAATGTTTCTGTCAGATTATGGCCACGGCCAATGATGCGGTCACGACAGACTACCACCGCCCCCACCGGAACTTCTCCCTGTTCAGCTGCTTTTACAGCCTCCATCAAGGCTTGTTTCATATAATAGGTATCATCTGCCATCTTATCTTCTCATATCATGTTCATTAAACAACGTAGGATAATCCTCTTCCATCTTCTGATGGATAAAAGTCAATACTGTTTCGCGTAACCAACGCGCCTTATTGGTTATCTTATATTTTTTAAGATAACAATCCACAATCCGTACCTCCTCTTCACTCATCAGACATACCATACGCTGCTTGCGTTTAGGGGTTGATGCCGGTACTTTTACCCTCTTTTTTACGTTGTTTGCCATATTCTCTGCAAAATTAGCTTTACTTCTGTAAATACAAAGCATAAAAAAGAGTATTGCGCAAAAAGAAACAGAATGGCAGAACACAACGAATTTGGCAAGGAGGGAGAAGAAGAGGCCGCTGCATATCTCATAGATAAAGGATATTCCATCCGCCACCGGAATTGGCATTGCGGGAAAAAAGAACTGGATATTGTCGCCGAATATCGAAACGAACTAATTGTTATAGAGGTAAAGACCCGCAAGAATACTAGATTCGGTAATCCGGAAGATGCAGTAACAGATAAGAAAATTCGCAGAATCATAGCTTCAACTGATGTATACTTGCGTAAGTTCTCAGTAGATTTACCTGTACGTTTTGATATCATCACCTTAGTGGGCGAAAAGGCTCCTTTCACTATAGAGCATATTGAAGAAGCCTTTTATCCTCCGATTTGGTAGAAATATATACATTATATATGGACATAGAAACAATACGCGATTACTGTATCAGAAAGAAAGGAACAACAGAAGAATTTCCTTTTGATAATGTCACCTTAGTATTCAAAGTCATGGGGAAAATGTATGCCTGCATCGGATTGGACAACCCGGAATGGCTATCTTTAAAATGTAAACCCGAATATGCCTTGGAATTAAGAGAACATCATTCCGGCATTGAAGGAGCCTATCACTTCAATAAGAAATATTGGAACCAAGTATCATTACAAGGTGACATTGACGACAAACTGATTTTATTACTGATAGACCACTCATACGAAGAGGTTATCAAAAAATTCACCCGTAAACTTAAAAAAGAATATGATGAAATCCCCTAACTGGTTAAGCAAAATCTTAAAAGAAGAAACTGTAACCTCTACAAACGACCGACTTGCAGAACTTTGTCAGGAAAAAGAAATCAAGGAATTCACCACGCTTATGGCAGAATATCAAACCGCCGGAAAAGGGCAGCGTGGGAATTCATGGGAATCAGAATATGGCAAGAATCTGACATTCAGCACTGTATTTTATCCCCAAACAATCGCCCCCGCCAGTCAGTTCATTTTATCTATGGCGGTAGCTTCTGCCATTCGTACCGCATTGGCCCATTACGTCCATGCAGATTGCCTGCAAATAAAATGGCCCAATGATATCTATTGGAAAGACAAAAAAATAGTCGGCATATTGATTGAAAATGATTTAACAGGAAGCCAAATTTCACAAAGCATTGTTGGAATAGGAATCAATATTAACCAGGAAGAATTTCATTCATCCGCCCCCAACCCTGTTTCATTAAGACAAATTACTCAAAAGGAAACAGACAGAATGGAAGTTTTAAACAGCGTATTGGAACATATCATAAACCTCTATTCCCGGATAGAAAACAGAGAAACTGATATCATCACCAAAATCAGGAATACTACCTGAAAGCACAATATCGCAAGGAAGGTTATCACCCCTATTGTGATGCAAAAGGAGAGTTTACTGCCAAACTGATCCGTGTGGAACCCGACGGACATTTGATTCTGAAAGATAAAAACGGTTCTCTTAGAAAATATGCCTTCAAAGAAGTTAAATATATCCTTTAGTTGTCCTTCCCTTCAGGAACCATCAACATTCCTCCAGTGGCATGACGTTCTGTCGATTGATACACAGATTCCCCCTTCATAATCGATTTAGATAACGTATTCATGCCTCTGGCTGATCGTTTTACTCCTGTAATCAAGGAGATGGCTTTACCCAGCATGAATTCATCCGGATCACCCAATGGTAATAAAACGTCCGTCGGATTTTGAGTCAAATCATACTCGTTCCATTCTATATCCGGTTTAAAACCGGCACTGTAGTCATAATTCACCGCATTAGTCACTCTCAATGTAATAGGCCAATACATCCATTCATATTTATCATTTTTCTGCATCTCCATTCCTACATTTTTTCCTTCTGTCAATTCGCCAATAAGGATAACATCCATAAATGGGTTGAGGCTGTTAATAACGACTTCCGAAGAAGAAGCCGTACTTTGGCTTGTCAATATATAAATTCGATTGGAATTAAGTTTCAAGTAACCTGCCGTTCCTTTCGTCTCCACACAAAAATCATTAGAATAGGATTGTCCTTTATTGTCAGAGAAAACAGCAAATACTTTTTTTCGAGAAGCTTCTGGTATGAGGAGTCCTGCAAGCATATTAGCAGAATTCTCATATCCACCTCCATTATATCGCAAGTCCAACACAAATTCGTTCACACCTTGTGCCTGAAATCCGGCAAATATCTTCTTCATTTCCTCATCATAGGTACGATCCGAATACCCATTCGGTCCGGGAGTAAAATGATTATAAACCAAATACCCTATCTTTTTATCTCCCCGAGTATATACATTGTGATAGAATAAGGGATTGTCCTCCACGGCCCGGGAAGCTTCTATATCAATAGTTCTGACCTCTGTATCGCCACGTTTGACGAGCCATTGAGTCCTATCCCCATTTAATAAGATTCCATAATTATCGGAATTAATATTATTTTTCCCTTTAATACCCACGATCCAATCCCCTCTTTCCAAACCTGCACTTGATGCCGGACTATTAGGAAGAACATACAGGATACGGGCATAATAATATCCTAAAGGTTGATTACTATCGTTTACAACATTAAATAAAGTAAACTCCATACCATAAGTATCATCCGCATCAATGCTGTACGTGCTTTATAATCTTTATTCTTCTCCATATAAGAATAATAATAAAGATGCTTTCCGTTTCTCGTCTTTCCATCTTTCAAACTGAGCATAGAGCTAAAAAATGTTTGGGGATCAGCAGAGAAATCCAATTTATCTTGAGCAGGAATGTCGTTATTCCACAAATAATCACTGCGCATGACACTCTCTATCCACTCATTGACTTCCAACTCCGTGTTGCCATTTCCCGGTTCATTTCCTTTAGCCGGAGTATCATCCGAACATGACATACCTAACAGACATAACAATAAGCCCAACCAAATATGGATTTGAAAATTCTCTTTCATAATTCTCCTGTTTTGACCATTTTAATAACCGCAAATATATCTATAATCCAATGATATATCATCTTAAACAACAACAAATTTCAGTTCAAATTTAAATTTTCATTGGTTATTTATGAGAAAGAGAGTACCTTTGTATCCATCTCTATCAATCTACACTCATGATTCAACTTAATAACGGAAACAAAAAAATACTTCAAATTGCCATCCCTTCTATCGTTTCAAACATTACAGTTCCTCTGTTGGGTTTGATTGATGTTACTATTGTAGGTCATTTGGGCTCTGCCGCCTACATCGGAGCAATAGCTGTAGGCGGAATGCTTTTCAACATCATCTACTGGATTTTCGGTTTTCTGCGTATGGGAACCAGCGGCATGACTTCACAAGCATACGGCAGGCACGACCTGAATGAAGTCACCCGGTTACTACTCCGTTCCGTCGGAGTAGGCTTATTCATTGCATTTACTTTGCTAGCCTTGCAATATCCTATAGAAAGAATTGCATTCACCTTTATCCAAACGACTGAAGAAGTAGAACATCTGGCCGGTCTCTATTTCCGTATCTGTATTTGGGGAGCACCGGCTGTATTAGGGCTTTACAGTTTTGCCGGCTGGTATATCGGTATGCAAAATTCCCGTTTCCCCATGTATATAGCCATCACACAAAATATAGTGAACATTGCGGTCAGTCTTCTTCTAGTATATGGATTAGGAATGAAAATAGAAGGTGTCGCTATCGGAACGTTAACTGCACAATATGCCGGGCTAGTCATGGCATATTTGTTGTGGTTACGCTACTACAGCACCCTGCGGAAACGCATAGAATGGCATTCCTTCTTTGACAAACAGGCCATGTACCGTTTCTTCCAAGTAAACAGGGATATCTTTTTCCGTACCATCTGCCTGGTGGCGGTTACTGTCTTTTTCACCTCGGCAGGTGCGGCACAAGGAGAAGTGGTGTTGGCGGTCAATACATTACTTATGCAATTATTCACTTTATTCTCCTACATTATGGACGGCTTCGCATACGCCGGAGAAGCATTGGCAGGAAGATATATCGGAGCCAATAATCAGAAAGCACTCCACACGACGGTTCGCCAACTATTCGGCTGGGGACTAGGATTATCACTTACTTTCACCTTATTATATAGTATAGGAGGACAATCCTTTCTCGGATTACTGACTAACGAAACAACTGTCATTCATGCTTCCGAAAGTTATTTTTATTGGGTACTTGCCATTCCTTTGGCAGGCTTCTCTGCTTTTTTGTTCGATGGAATATTCATCGGTGCGACAGCCACCCATCTGATGCTGAAAGCCATGATAGCAGCTTCTGTCAGTTTCTTTCTTATTTACTACGGTTTCCGGGGAGCAATGGGCAATCACGCTTTATGGATGGCATTCATTACCTATCTTCTACTTCGCGGAGTAATGCAAGGAGTTATGGGAAGAAATATTTTAGGATATAAAACAAGTAAAAAAGATTAATATTTTTATCTTTGCAAAAAACTAAAAAACAAACCAATATGGCAAGATTTAAAAGAATTCTACTAAAGCTGAGCGGCGAAAGCTGATGGGCGAAAAGCAATATGGTATAGACGAAAAGCGTCTGGGTGAATATGCGCAACAAATCAAGGAGATACACGACCTTGGCGTACAAATAGGTATTGTAATCGGTGGTGGAAATATCTTCCGTGGGCTGAGTGGAGCTTCTAAAGGTTTTGACCGTGTAAAAGGTGACCAAATGGGAATGTTGGCAACCGTTATCAACAGCTTGGGATTGAGTTCCGCATTGGGAGCAGCCGGAGTCAAGGCACGTGTATTGACAGCTATCCGCATGGAACCCATCGGTGAGTTTTACAACAAATGGAAAGCGATTGAAGCGATGGAAAACGGAGAAGTTGTAATTATGTCTGCCGGAACAGGCAATCCGTTTTTTACTACCGATACCGGGTCTTCCCTACGTGGTATCGAGATAGAAGCCGATGTGATGCTGAAAGGAACACGCGTGGACGGCATTTATACAGCTGATCCTGAAAAGGACCCCACTGCTACGAAATTTGACGATATCACCTACGATGAGGTATTAAAGCGCGGTTTGAAAGTAATGGATCTTACAGCAACCTGCATGTGCAAGGAAAACAACCTACCCATTATCGTTTTCGACATGGACACAGTAGGTAACCTGAAAAAAGTAATGACCGGTGAAAATATAGGAACACTGGTACACAACTGATATTCTCATCAAGTTCATCATTTGTCATTCCTTATTTCCTTCTAAATGACAAATGGGTGAACAGTTTTTCTCTGTCTTACCATTTTTTCCACAAATTCGTTCTTTATTGACACATATTCCTTAAAAAAGAGACTCAACCGATAGATTTTCCATCTAAATGAACAATTATTCATGGACTTATAGCGTTAATTAGCCTATTTTTACATCAGCAAAAAATGTAAATCATTCAAAGACTATAAAAACGACAGGAAATACCATGAAAAATTACTGTTACATCTATTTATTGGCCGCCTGCATGGCACCCATGTCTCTCCAAGCTAAAAAAGCAATTCCGTACAGTGGAGAAGTATGCATAGCCCCTCTCCCTACAGTCCCCACACCCCTTCCCGGTATATCTTCCGATTCATATGCCCAGCGCTTTGCCGACTCTGAGATGCTCCGCTTTCCCAAAGCCTATCAGCTAGATCATGGCAAACGGCTCTTTTTCGGGTATTCACAAGGAGTAGGCTGTTGCGCCATGCTGGATATGTGGAAAAATACCGGTGACAAACGTTACTTTACTTATGTTGAGGAATGGGCGGATAGTTTGATTAACGAAAAAGGAGAAATCCACCTCTATGATATGTCAACTTACAACCTAGATTACATCAATTCAGGAAAAGTTCTGTTTGACCTCTATAAAGAAACAGGCAAAGAAAAATACAAAGCAGCTATGGACTTACTGGTAGAACAACTCAAAAGACAACCACGTACGCTGGAAGGTGGCTTCTGGCATAAATTGATCTATCAACATCAGATGTGGCTGGACGGACTTTATATGGCTTCCCCTTTCCTAGCCCGCTATGGAGCGGAATTCAACCGTCCTGATCTGATTGATGAGGCGGTAAAACAATTCACACTTTGCCACAAACATACCTATTCACCGGAAACCGGATTATATCATCATGCCTGGGACGAGAGCAAATCCCAACGTTGGCAAATCCGCAAGACGGTACTTCACCTAATTTTTGGGGACGCAGTATAGGCTGGTGGTTCATGGCCATGGTAGATGTACTGGACTATATTCCCGACAACCACCCCGGACGTGCCTCGCTTATCAGTTGGATTCAAGGTTTGGCAGAAAGCTGCCCAACTATCAAAGAGACGGTCTATGGTATCAGGTAATAGACCAGCCCGAGCGTGAAGGTAATTTTCCCGAAGCATCCGTAACCACCCAATGTATGTATGCTTATGCCAAAGCGGTGAACAAAGGATATATAGATGCCCAATACCGGACCATCGCGGAAAAGGCCTTCAACGGATTAAAGCAAACATTGCTTCTCGAGAACTCCGACGGAACTCTGACGCTGACCCGTTGCTGCCAAGTAGGCGGACTAGGCGGCACTCCTTACCGCGACGGAAGCTTTGAATATTACATTGGCGAAAAAATGCGTGACAACGATGCCAAAGCTACCGGTCCTTTCATCATGGGTTGCCTACAGCTTGGCAAATAGAATCATATCGCATAAACAACAGAATTATCCATCTTTTTAAATTAGCTATATACAATGAAACACACCATTTATGCTCTGACAATGTTTGCATTGGCTGCTTGCACCTCTCCCAAAGAGAAAGCCATAGACCGCCATGCACTGGTAACACGCAATAATCCGGAAGTGACTGCCATGGATTCATTATCCTCCCTGTCGGTAGGGAACGGAGAATTTGCCTATACGGTAGATGCTACAGGATTGCAGACTTTTCCCGAAGTCTATAAAAACGGAGTTCCACTGGGTACACAAAGCCAATGGGGATGGCACAGCTTCGGAAATCCCGAAAACTATAAACCGGAGGAGCTTGGTGGAGTATGACTTCGGCCACGGCACAAAGAGCTATATGCCACCCAACCCAAAGAACCCGGCAGAGCAAAGGAAGCATCCGACTGGTATCGTGTAAACCCACACCGCCTGCATCTGGGTATCATCGGACTCGAATTAGGAAATGAAGTACGTCCCTCGGATGTGCAAAACATACAGCAATCACTGGATATGTGGAACGGTATTATCAACAGCCGGTTCACTCTCAAAGAAACTCCCTACTACATTCAGACAGTCTGCCATCCGGAGCGTGATATGATTGCCGCACGCCTATCGGCCCGACAACCTGCCGGCATCAAGTTTCACTTCCCCTATCCCACGGGCGGTCACTGTGACGATGCTTGTAATTGGGAGGCGAATGATAAGCATAGCACGACCCTGGTCAGTGAAGACGCACAATCGGCCGTGTTAAAAAGAACACTCGACGCAACTACCTATTATGTAACAATCAGTTGGGAAGGCCCTGCGAAGCTAAGTGAGAAAAGTGCAAACTATTTCGTACTCACGCCAACGGACAGTATATTTACATTCACCTGCCAATTCACACCACAAGTATCCGCTTCTCCCATCCTGACTTTTACAGAAGTACAACAAGCCTCTTCCGGACACTGGAAAAATTACTGGACACAGGGAGCTGTTGCCGACTTCTCACAATGTACTGATGTCCGGGCCAAAGAATTGGAACGCCGGGTCGTATTAAGCCAATATCTGCTCGCTATCCAATGCGCAGGCTCAACCCCGCCACAGGAAACCGGACTAACTTACAACTCCTGGTTCGGGAAATTCCATTTGGAATGATCTGGTGGCATCAGGCACAATTCGCCTTATGGGGACATCCCGAATTGTTGGACCGCACTTTATCCTGGTATGAAACCGTGGAACCCATAGCCCGCCAGATAGCGGAAAGACAAGGTTTCAAAGGCATACGATGGATGAAAATGACTGATCCCAGCGGTCTTGAAGCCCCCTCTAAAGTAGGCAGCTTCCTGATCTGGCAACAGCCTCATCTCATCTACCTGGCAGAATTGCTCTATCGGGCTAATCCATCGGAAGAACTGCTAAAAAAATACAATAGCCTGATACAGGAAACCGCCGAATTCATGTATTCATTCGCCACATACGAGGAAGAGCACGACCGTTATGTCTTGAAAGGTGCTATCCCCGCACAGGAAACGTTGCGCGCTGCCGAAACTGTCAATCCGCCTTTTGAGCTTTCGTACTGGCATTTCGCCATGCAAGTTGCCCAAACATGGCGTGAACGTACAGGGATGGAACGTGTACCCGAATGGGATGTACTGATAGAGAAATTATCTCCGCTGGCATACAACGACGAACAGCTGTATCTGGCAGCCGAGACCGCGGTGGATACCTATAAAGATATCCGTTTTACCTCAGATCACATGGCAGTGCTGGGCGCTGTCGGCATCCTGCCCATGAATCAGCTGATTCATGCCGGATATATGAAAAACACCCTGCACTGGATTTGGGATAACTGGAACTGGGACAAGACCTGGGGCTGGGATTATCCGATGACAGCCATGAATGCCGCCCGAATGGGTGAGCCCGAGAAGGCAGTCAGCGCATTATTGATGGACAAACGTACCAACACCTATCTGGCAAACGGTCACAATTACCAGGACGGGCGTCTGCGTATTTACCTGCCCGGCAACGGTGGATTACTGACCACAGTCGCTATGATGTGCGCCGGATGGGATGGATCGGAAGGGAACAATCCCGGATTTCCGAAAGATGGCAAATGGAATGTACGCTGGGAAGGATTACAGCCATTACCGTAAGAACAGGAGTTAGTAGTTATCATCATGAAAACGACATATTTACTTCTATGCCTGTTGGGCATCGGTAGCGTTTCCGGCGCAGGACAAACCAAGCAGCCACAAAAGATAGGCGATTTCATAGAATCCACTTCGTACAACGAGCATCGCCGGAATGCCACCCGAAGCCTGCAATATACCCCTGACGGAGACGATTTTGTCTGCATCAATGGTAAGAATCGCTTTACCCGTGCCTTATACGGCAGCCACACAGCATTCCGGCTGGAGACAAGCGACCGGCCCGTATTCGCTGCTTATACCAAGAAGAACCCGAAACACATCTGCTTTAAACTGCAGACCTCCGGAGGAACGGTAGCCCTTGATTCTACCGAACACTGCGAGTCCCGTTATACAGCGGGACGCCGCAGCTACAATTTATTCCACCCATCCTTCGAAGGTGGAAACTTATCTATTGCCACATTGGTACTTCCCGATAAAGAAGGGGCCATCTGGCAATTCACGCCCGGAATTTCAAGGGATCCAATCCCATTCTACTGGCATCCATTTCAGAGATACGTAATTCCAAGCTAAACCGTAACGGAGATATGGGAGCGACCCTGCCGACAGTTTCGAAGCTCCTCTCCAGCCTCAACAGTTACAATCCTGCCCGGCACAGATAGATGGAACACTTTATATTCTATTGGAAAACCAGGAACTACGTACACTGACAACTGCCGAAGGCGAAACCCTGTTTAAAAAAGCAGAAGCTGCCCGCTCCGAAACAGCCTCACGCATCCGCATTGAAACACCCGACCCTTATTTCAACACCTTAGGAGGCACTCTGGCCATGGCAGCTGATGGAATCTGGGACGGCGAAGTATGGTTACACGGTGCCATAGGATGGCGGATGCCACTCAGTGGTTGGCGAGCCGCTTATACCGGCGATGTTTTGGGATGGCATGACCGTGCCCGGACCCATTTCAACGCATACGCGGCAAGTCAGGTCACCGAAGTGCCCAACACCCTCCCCCATCCGGCACAAGATTCCGCCCTGCATCTGGCACGTTCCGTCAAGAAATGGGGTACCCCCCAATACAGTAACGGATACATCTGCCGTAATCCGCATCGCAATAATCAGATGCACCACTACGACATGAATCTTTGCTACATAGACGAATTGTTATGGCATTTCAAATGGACGGGGGACTTGGATTATGTCCGCCAAATGTGGCCTGTCATCACCCGTCACCTCGCATGGGAAAAGCTGAACTACGACCCAGATAACGACGGGCTGTATGACGCATACGCCTGCATTTGGGCCAGTGACGCCCTTTATTACAATAGCGGAGGAGTCACCCATTCATCGGCTTATAACTACCGTGCCAACAAGACAGCGGCCCAATTGGCTGAAAAGATAGGCGAAGATCCCACTCCTTACCGCAACGAAGCCGAAAAGATTCTGAAAGCCATGAACGAGAGGCTATGGCTTCCCGGTAAAGGACATTGGGCGGAATATCAAGATTTTATGGGACACAAGCGAGTACACGAAAGTGCCGCTGTATGGACCATTTATCATGCTATAGACAGCGAGACAGCTAACCCGTTCCAAGCCTATCAGGCTACCCGTTATATAGACACAGCCATTCCTCATATTCCCGTCACAGCCCATGGATTAAAAGAGAATGGATATGCCACTATCGCCACCACCAACTGGCTACCCTACTCATGGAGTGTCAATAATATCGCCTTTGCCGAAGTCATGCATACCGCATTGTCATACTTCCAGGCCGGACGTGCCGAGGCGGATACAAACTTTTGAAAAGCTCTGTTCTAGACGGCATGTATCTAGGAGACAGTCCGGGCAACTTCGGCCAGATCAGCTTCTATGATGCCGCACGCGGAGAATGCTACCGGGATTTCGGCGATCCCATCGGGGTCGCTTCACGAGTACTGATCCAAGGACTGTTCGGTATCCTGCCGGATGCCCTGAACCAGCAAATCATCCTCCGGCCGGGCTTTCCGGACGACTGGGACAAGGCTTCCGTCAGTACTCCCGATATAAGCTATCGCTTTACCCGAAAAGAAGATACGGACACCTATCATATCACACAACGGTTCCAGACTCCTCTCCATCCGGTATTGCAAATCAATGCCAGAAAAGAGAAGATCCGTTCAGTAAAAGTGAATGGTGTTCCTGCCACATGGCAATCCATCGAATCGGCCCATGGCTATCCTCTTCTTTCAATCCAGGCGGAAGGAACATCTTCAACCACCATTACCATCGAATGGGAAGGAGCATCACTTCATACGTTGGCAGTCCAAGAACTAGTCATCGCTTCAAACGGGAAGTTGGCTTTGCAAATACCTTCGGGAGCATCCATCTCCCAAGTATATGATCCTCAGAGCGTTTTAGCAAAACACACAGTGGAAGCCACCGCTTTCAACGCACAGCTAAAAGGTGAACCGGGACACCACACTTTCTTTGTTTACACTCATCAAGGAGAAATGGATTGGTGGCAACCTGTTAATATCTATATAGAGAACACCCGGAAAGCCCCTTCCTATACAGACTTTGCAGATATCCGTCCCGAAAAATGCCGGATGATTGATTTTGACAGACAACTGAATGCTTCTGTCACCGATATTTATCAAAATGAATACCTGTCTCCCCGGTCTCCATACACTACTTTGCAACTTCCCACACAGGGAATAGGAGAATGGTGTCATCCGCTGCTGAGCGCTACCATAGACGACTCGGGATTACGCAGCCTTGTACATCATGATACTTTCCAAACGTCTTTAGGCATCCCTTTCCGTCTGAAAGAAAAAGGGAACAACATTCTTTTCACCTCCCTATGGGATAATTACCCGGACAGTTCCACCATCTCACTATCCGGTACAGCCTCACATGCTTATCTGCTGATGGCGGGAAGTACCAACCACATGCAATGCCACATTGCCAATGGAATAATCCGCATACACTATGCAGACGGAACTTCCCAAGCAACGGAGTTGATCAATCCGGACAACTGGTGTCCCATAGAACAAGACCTCTATGTGGACGGCAAAGCGTTCCAAGTACCTGCTCCCCGGCCGTACCGTCTGCACTTGAAAAGCGGTAAAGTAAGCCGTGACCTGGGTAAAGAACTCAACATCACTGGTGTATATGGACGTGAGATAGAAGGTGGTGCAGGCATATTGCTCGATATTCCTTTGGATCATTCCAAGGAACTAAAAGGGCTGACCCTGGAAACCCTGTCCAATGATGTAGTGATAGGAATAATGGGAATCACTTTGCAATAACCACGTGTTATTCAATGCGGAATTACGTTAACTTGAACCGGCGTAGTTCCGCATTATTCATCTTTGGCACACTACGCAAATGTTCCAAAGTTACTCCTTGAATGTGTGCCTGTACCGCCCTGTTTATCAGTCCATGTCCGACAGCCAACACCTGTTTTCCATCATATCGCTCTTTCAAGTAGTCCACAAAACGCCCCGCACGCTCATACAGCATCGCCTCCGTTTCCACATCTGCCGGAAAATGTCGCAAATCAACTTCTTTAATGGCAAGCCCCGTCCAGCTCCCCCAATCGATTTCACGCAACAAAACCATTTTCTCCCAAGGCAGGTTCCGACCTTCCACCGCGATACGGGCCGTATCCACACACCGCTTCAAATCACTACTGACCACTGCGTCCAAAGAGATGTCCCGCAAAGTATCACGCAGCGCTTCAGCCTGTGCTATTCCTTCAACAGTCAGCGTGCCCGGCATATGTCCTTGGAAAATACGGGTCATATTCTCTTCTGTCTGCCCGTGACGGGCTAAATATAAAGTTATCATCTTTTTTAATGCAAAGATAATGCTTACCAACCAAATTTACCCTAATTCTGTTGATGTCTTTGTCTGTCTCGTCGTTATACCTAATTACAAAAGTATTCTCCCCGTAGACTAAGGCTTTCTTCCGCACAGCTAAGACCTTTCATACGGCAACCTACTACAGACTCCGTCAGTGGACCGTACAGTCTATTACAGCAGACCCTACAGTCCACTACAATAGTTTATACAGTCCATTATCGGAGTCTGTAATAGGTTGCCGTATGAAAAAGCTTAATCATGCAATAAAAAAGACTTAGTACACAGGGAAGAAAAGCTTAAGGTGTTCATCATTTCAATCCTGTTATCCGATAAGACACAAAAACTTTTCACCTATTTTTAATAAAGCCTCAACAACTTAAACTGGTGATGATAAAGTAAAGAGCCGTTAGAAATATAAAATCATCCCCCTTTTATTGCAGATAATCAAAAAATAAATTACTTTTGTTTCACTTAAAACGAATCAATAAACAACTTAAATAACAGAACAGTATGATAGACGCAAAAACTTGCATCAACGACGCACAAGAGAAAATGGACATGGCCGTTATGTATTTGGAAGAGGCCTTAGCGCACATTCGTGCAGGAAAAGCCAGTACCCGGTTGCTGGATGGCATTCGTGTTGACTCTTATGGAAGCATGGTTCCCATCAGTAATGTAGCTGCCGTGACTACTCCCGATGCACGCAGTATCGCCATCAAGCCATGGGACAAAAGTATGTTCCGTATCATCGAAAAAGCTATCATGGACTCTGATCTGGGCATCACTCCCGAAAACAACGGTGAAATCATCCGTTGGGTATTCCGCCATTGACAGAGGACGCCGCAAGCAACTGGCCAAACAATGTAAAGGCGAAGGCGAAACCGCAAAAGTAAGTATACGCAACGCACGCCGTGACGCTATAGATACACTGAAAAAAGCTGTTAAAGAGGGTATGCCCGAAGACGAGCAAAAGAATGCGGAAGCCAAACTTCAGAAAGTACACGATAAATATATCGCGAAGATTGAAGAACTTCTGGCAGAGAAAGATAAAGAAATTATGACGGTTTAATGAAGAACTTAAAATAATGAAGCAATAATAATGAAGAAGGAAAAATTGTCCTGCACAGCCTTGCTCTTGTCCGTGCGGTCCAATCCCTCTTTCTTCATTTTTCATCCTTCATTTTAATTTATGAAAGGACTAGTAATAAAAAACACAGGCAGCTGGTATCTTGTCAAAACAGAAGACGGACGTACCATCGAATGCAAGATCAAAGGAAATTTCCGTTTAAAAGGTATTCGGAGTACCAATCCCATTGCTGTAGGAGATTATGTACAAATCATTATCAACAATGAAGGAACCGCCTTCATCAGTGAGATAGAAGACCGCAAGAACTATATCATCCGGCGCGCCTCTAACCTTTCCAAACAATCGCACATACTGGCGGCCAATCTGGATCAATGTATGCTGATTGTTACAATTAATTATCCCGAAACCTCAACTATATTCATTGACCGTTTTCTAGCCACTGCAGAAGCATACCGTGTACCCGTCAAACTGATATTCAATAAGATAGACAGGTATAATGAGGATGATACACGCTATATGGATGCTCTGATAAACCTGTACACATACATCGGTTACCCTTGCTTCAAAGTTTCCGCACTGAACAACATAGGTACAGACGAAGTGAAAAAAGACCTGAAAGGAAAGGTCACTTTGCTTTCAGGTAACTCAGGAGTAGGGAAATCAACATTAATCAATGCTATTTTGCCTGAACAAACCTTGAAAACAGGTGAAATTTCCGATTACCATAACAAAGGAATGCATACCACAACCTTTTCCGAAATGTTCCCAGTAGACGGTGGTGGATACATCATCGACACTCCGGGTATCAAAGGTTTCGGAACATTTGATATGGAAGAAGAGGAAGTAGGACATTACTTTAAAGAAATATTTGAATATTCCGCTCAATGCAAGTATGGAAACTGCACCCACAGGCACGAGCCGGATGCGCCGTACGCGATGCAGTGGAGAAACATCTAATCAGCGAGTCACGCTATACTTCTTACCTGAACATGTTGGAAGACAAGGAAGAAGGCAAGTATCGCGCCGCTTACTAAAAACCACAACTTTATGAAAAAACACCTCTTAGCTATTGCACTGTTTGCATTATGCACCACCGGGCTGAATGCCGCTTCTCCTAAAAAAGTGACTCCTGAAAAAAAAGGAGTAGAAACTATCAACCGTGCCACAGCCGAAGCACATATCGCTTTCTGGCCTGTGACGAACTGGAAGGACGCGAAGCCGGATGGAAAGGTGGACGCATTGCAGGCAATTATATCATTTCCTGCCTGAAACAGATGGGAATAAAACCACTGCTAGCCGGAGATTATATACAACCCTTTGATGTATATCATGCTGAACGGCAAGTGAAAGGAAAACGCTGGCAAGTACATCCCGATTCTATTGCGGAACTGAAAAAAGTGGTACATCAAAAATTGGCATTACGTAATATCTTAGGTAAAATAGAAGGAAAGAATCCAAATGAAATTGTCATTATCGGCGCACATTACGACCACATAGGCTACGATCCTATGCTGGAAGGAGATCAGATTTATAACGGTGCAGATGATAATGCATCAGGCGTTCAAGCCGTATTACAGGTAGCCCGTGCCTTTCTTGCTACCGGTGAGCAACCGGAACGTACCGTTATCTTCGCCTTTTGGGATGGTGAGGAAAAGGGATTGCTGGGATCCCGTTATTTCGCCATGAACTATCCGGATATTAAGAAGGTAAAAGGCTATTTGAACTATGACATGATAGGACGTAACAACCGGGAGGACCAGCCCGATTATTTCGTTTACTTCTATACCGCAGCCCATCAGGCCTTCGGTGACTGGCTGAAAAAAGATATTGAAGATTACCGCTTGCAGCTATCCCCTGACTACCGGGCTTGGGACAATCCGGTGGGAGGCAGCGACAACGGCACGTTCGCCAAACTGGGAATACCTATTATATGGTATCACACTGATGCCCATCCCGATTATCACCTTCCGGGAGATGAAACACAGAAAATTAATTGGCTGAAGATAGTCGATATAACCAAAGCCTCTTTCCTTGCGATGTGGAAGCTGGCAAACGAAAAAAAATATTAAAAAAGAACGTGGCGTTTAAACTGAGCGCCACGTTTTTTTATCTAACCTTACATTAACGTATTTATTAAACCCATATAGAAAGGCACATGAACAAACGAATCAAATGGGGCATCATTATATTAATCGGAGCCGGCTTGGCCGGACTAGGCATCTATCAATTTACCCCTCACGAAAATGAAGAACTGACAGCCGCCGACGCGTTACCTAAAGAAAACAAGCAACGTACATTGAAAGTCAATGCACAAGTCATAAAACCACACTTGCTGACAGATGAAATATTGGTTACCGGACGCCTGGTTCCTGACGAAGAAGTGAGTTTGTCTTTTGAAACCTCCGGAAAGATCACCGATATTTTTTTCACAGAAGGCACATTGGTAAAACGAGGAGAATTACTTGCCAAAGTAAACGACCGGCAGTTACAGGCTCAATTAAAACGTCTGGAAGCACAAATACCTTTAGCCGAAGACCGTGTGTTCCGTCAAAACGCTCTGTTAAAACGAGATGCAGTCAGTAAAGAAGCATACGAACAGGTAAAAACCGAACTTGCCACCCTTAACGCCGATATCGAAAATATCAAGGCCAATATTGACATGACCGAACTCCGCGCACCATTCGACGGTATCATCGGATTGAGACAGGTCAGTACAGGAGCATACGCCTCCCCTACCACTGTAGTAGCCAAACTGACCAAAGTGACCCCATTGAAAGTAGAGTTCGCTGTACCGGAACGTTATGCCCGGGAAATAAAAAAAGGGACTAATCTGGAGTTCAAAGTAGAAGGAAAACTGGATACCTATCATGCACAGGTTTATGCAACCGAATCCAGTATAGATATGGAAACCCATTCATTGAACATCCGTGCCATCTACCCCAACCGCAACGGCGAACTGCTGGCAGGCAGATATGCAGATATTCAATTAAAACAAAAAGAAATAGAAGACGCGATAGCGATTCCATCCGAAGCTATTGTCCCCGAAATGGGTAAAAATAAAGTATTTGTTTATCGTAGCGGAGTTGCAGACCCTGTAGATATTATTATAGGACTCCGTACCGAAGCCGAAGTACAGATTGTACGAGGATTGTCTGTGGGTGATACCATCCTGACATCGGGTACACTGCAATTACGTAAGGGAATGCCTGTGGAACTTCAGGCCATTAACTAACAACTAAAAAAATACTTTTATGAATATTTCCGAACTTAGTATCCGTAGGCCTGTGCTTGCCACCGTGCTTACCATCATCATATTACTTTTCGGACTGATCGGTTACAATACATTGGGAGTCCGCGAATATCCTTCGGTAGATAATCCGATCATCTCTGTTAGCTGTAGTTACTCGGGTGCCAATGCCGATGTAATCGAGAATCAGATAACCGAGCCTTTGGAACAAAACATCAACGGTATTCCGGGAATCCGTTCTTTGTCCAGTGTCAGCCAACAAGGACAATGCCGTATCACAGTGGAATTTGAATTATCCGTCGATTTGGAAACTGCCGCCAATGACGTACGTGACAAAGTGTCCCGCGCACAACGTTACCTGCCACGCGACTGTGACCCTCCTACTGTATCCAAGGCTGATGCCGATGCAACGCCTATCCTGATGGTAGCTATCCAAAGTGACAGCCGCTCTCTGTTGGAACTGAGTGAAATAGCAGACTTGACCGTAAAAGAACAACTGCAAACCATTTCGGATGTAAGCAGCGTATCTATTTGGGGAGAAAAACGTTACTCCATGCGCTTATGGCTCGACCCCACCAAGATGGCAGGGTATGGCATTACTCCGGTAGATGTAAAGAACGCGATAACCAATGAAAATATAGAACTCCCTTCGGGCAGCATTGAAGGTAATACCGTAGAATTGACCTTACGCACCATGGGACAAATGCACACCGCTAAAGAATTCAATAACATCATATTAAAAGAAGTAGGCGGAAGAGTTGTCCGTTTCAGCGATATCGGTTACGCCGAACTAGGTCCGGCAGATATCAAGAGTTATATGAAAATGAACGGAGTGCCGATGGTAGGTGTCGTTGTCATTCCACAACCCGGTGCCAACCATATCGAAATCGCCGATGCCGTATACCAACGTATGGAGCAGATGAAAAAGGATTTGCCCGACGATGTGAAATACAGCTATGGCTTTGATAACACTAAGTTTATCCGCGCTTCTATTGATGAAGTAAAAAGTACGGTGTATGAAGCGTTCGTACTGGTTATCATCATCATTTTCCTGTTCTTGCGCGATTGGCGCGTGACACTGATTCCCTGCATCGTTATTCCGGTTTCATTGATCGGAGCTTTCTTTGTGATGTACATAGCAGGTTTCTCCATCAATGTGCTGACCATGCTGGCGGTGGTATTGTCTGTAGGTTTGGTAGTGGATGACGCCATCGTTATGACAGAGAATATCTATATCCGCATAGAACGAGGTATGCGTCCGTTCGAAGCAGGAATAGAAGGGGCAAAAGAAATTTTCTTCGCTGTTATCTCCACCACTATCACCCTGGTGGCAGTGTTCTTGCCCATCGTATTTATGGAAGGAACCAGCGGACGTTTATTCCGTGAGTTCAGTTTCGTTGTGGCAGGTTCGGTCATCATTTCTTCCTTTGCCGCATTAACGTTCACCCCTATGCTGGCAACCAAGTTATTGATTAAACGGGAAAAACAGGGATGGTTCTACCAAAAGACAGAGCCTTTCTTTGAAGGTATGAACCGCATATATGCCCGTTCACTGAATGCTTTTCTTAAAAGACGCATATGGGCAATACCTGTTACAGTGATTATGTTGATAGCCATCGGAGTACTTTGGGGCCAAATACCCGCTGAAATGGCTCCTATGGAGGACCGTTCGCAAATAAGTATCAATACACGTGCAGCTGAAGGAGCCAGCTATGAATACATCCGTGATTATACGGAAGATATCAACAATCTGGTAGATTCTATTATACCCGATGCAGAATCAGTAACCGCACGCGTTTCCAGTGGCAGTGGAAATATACGTATCACATTGAAAGATATCAAAGATCGTGATTATACCCAGATGGAAGTTGCCGAACGTATTTCACAGGCCATCCGCAATAAAACGAAAGCACGTGCCTTTGTGCAACAACAGTCTTCTTTCGGCGGGCGGAGAGGAAGTATGCCCGTACAATATGTACTACAAGCTGTCAGTATAGAAAAACTGGAGAAAGTATTACCGGATTTTTTAAGCAAAGTATATGATAACCCTACTTTCCAGATGGCGGACGTGGACCTGAAGTTCAGCAGCCCAGAAATGAGAGTGAATATTAACCGTGATAAGGCAGGCACAATGGGAGCACTGTGCGTGATATAGCCGAAACACTGCAATACGGTCTCAGCGGACAACGTATGGGCTATTTTTATATGAATGGAAAACAATATGAGATTTTGGGCCAGATAAACCGCCAACAACGTAATACACCGGCCAATATCAAATCTATTTACATACGAAGCGACAAAGGGGAAATGATTCAATTGGACAATCTGGTAGAATTTGTAGAATCCGTAGCTCCTCCTAAATTATACCACTACAACCGTTTTATTTCCGCTACCGTATCTGCCGGACTAGCAGATGGAAAGACCATCGGACAAGGTTTGGAAGAAATGGATAAAATCGCCGCCCAGACTTTGGACGAAACCTTCCGTACCGCCTTGTCGGGAGACTCCAAAGACTATCGGGAAAGTTCATCCAGCCTGATGTTTGCTTTCATTCTGGCATTGATACTTATCTATCTTATTCTGGCAGCACAGTTCGAAAGTTTCAAGGATCCTTTCATTATCATGCTTACCGTTCCGCTAGCCATTGCAGGAGCACTGATTTTCATGTATGCCGGAGGTATCACGATGAACATATTCAGCCAAATCGGCATTATCATGTTAATAGGTCTAGTGGCAAAGAATGGTATTTTGATTGTGGAATTCGCCAATCAGAAGCAGGAGGGCGGAGAAAACAAGATGCAGGCCATCCGGGATGCCGCTTTGCAACGCTTGCGCCCTATTCTCATGACAAGTGCCTCTACCGTATTAGGTTTGATTCCACTGGCATTCGCAACAGGAGAAGGCGCCAATCAACGTATCGCCATGGGTACGGCTGTTGTGGGAGGAATGTTAGTATCTACTTTCCTGACCATGTATATCGTACCGGCTATTTATAGTTATATATCTACCAACCGAAACGTTAAAACAGAAATTGTATGAAACGAATCATTATAACTTTATGTATCTGCACCGCATGGGTGGCTTCCACCTATGCGCAATATCCTTATACGCTGAAAAAATGTCTGGAGGAAGGGCTTGCAAACAATTATTCCATACGTATCACCCGTAATGAAGAACAAATCAGCCATAACAATGCCACATTAGCAAATGCCGGTTATCTGCCAACTGTTGATTTGTCTGCCGGATATACAGGAACGTTGGACAATACGGATACCAAAAGCAGAAGTACAGGCACTACAGCCAGTGAACGAAACATCTACGACCAAACCTTAAAGGCCGGGCTGGATGTAAACTGGACTCTGTTCGACGGATTCAATATCAGCACCACCTACAAAAAACTTAAGGAATTGGAACACCAGGGAGAAACCAACACGCGTATCACCCTTGAAGATTTCATAGCGGGACTCACTGCCGAATACTATAATTATGTACAACAGGAAATCCGTCTGAAGAACTTCCTTTACGCTGTGTCTTTATCCAAAGAACGCCTGCGCATTGTAGAAGAACGATACCATATCGGTAATTTTTCCCGGCTGGATTATCAACAAGCCAAAGTGGACTTCAATGCAGACAGTGCACAATATATGAAACAACAAGAACTGGTGGTTACCTCACGTATCAACCTGAACGAGTTAATGGCTGTACAGGAAGTCAACCGGCCGCTACGTGTCAATGACTCTATCATAACAGTGAATGACGCGCTGAATTATGATGAATTATGGGAATCCACCCTTAAGACGAATGCCAACCTGCTGAAAGCTGATCAAAATACAACAATTGCCCAATTGGATTACCGTCAGGTTCTATCCCGTAATTATCCCTATGTGAAATTGAACGCCGGTTATGGCTATACATTCAACAAATATGAAACAAACGCCACCAGCCGGAGAAGCAATTGGGGACTAAACGGAGGAATTACCGTAGGCATTAACCTATGGGATGGTAACCGTCGCCGTGAAAAGCGCAATGCCAGCCTGCAAATACGTAACTCGCAACTGGAAAGAGAACAACTGGAATTGGGTTTGAAAGCAGATTTAAGCAATCTGTGGCAAGCCTATCGCAATAATTTACGTTTATTAAATTTGGAACGCCAAAATCTGGTTGCCGCCCGTGAAAACCATGAAATAGCCAAAGAACGTTATCTGCTGGGAGATCTCTCCGGTATCGAGATGCGTGAAGCCCAAAAGAGTCTGCTTGATGCGGAAGAACGTATTTTATCTGCTGAATATAACACCAAAGTCTGTGAAATTTCCCTGCTCCAACTAAGTGGAAGAATAACGAAATATCTTGAATAATCGTTATAGCCTTTACTTATAGCTTGTAATTCATAGCAGTTATCCGTACCTTTGCACACAATTATCACTAAGTACGTTGTAAAAAGATATGGGATTATTTATCAAGAAACCTTTTGCTGCATTACAAGCCGAAGCCTATGAGTCTGGAAACAAGACCCTGAAAAGAGTCTTGGGACCATGGAGCTTAATCGCATTAGGAGTAGGTGTTATCATCGGTGCCGGATTATTTTCCATCACCGGAACAGTGGCCGCAGGATACACAGGTCCTGCCATTACTTTATCTTTTGCCATAGCGGCAATCGGTTGTTGTTTTGCCGGTTTATGCTATGCTGAATTTGCTTCCATGATACCTGTAGCAGGTAGTGCTTATACATACTCATATGCTACAATGGGCGAACTTATAGCATGGATTATCGGCTGGGATCTAGTATTGGAATATACTGTTGCCGCTACTACCGTCAGTATCAGTTGGAGCAGATATCTCGTTGTTTTTTTGGAAGGAGTGGGGATCAATATACCCCATGCATTTGCTGCTTGTCCCTGGGACGGAGGTATTGTGAATATACCGGCCGCACTGATTGTAGTGCTGATGAGTATTTTTCTGATTCGTGGAACAGAAGGAAGTTCTATTTTTAACGGCTTCATTGTATTCCTGAAGGTGGCAGTGATTCTTATTTTCGTTGTATTAGGATGGAAATACATTAATGCAGAGAATTATGTTCCTTATATCCCTGCCAATACAGGTACTTTAGGCGAGTTCGGATTCTCGGGCGTATTGCGTGGAGCAGCGATTGTATTTTTCGCCTTTCTTGGTTTTGACGCCGTAAGTACAGCCGCTCAGGAAACAAAAAATCCGAAGCGGGATATGCCCGTCGGCATTCTAGGTTCCCTGCTGATTTGCACCATTCTTTATATGGTATTTGCTTACGTAATGACGGGAGTTGCCCATTATTCTGACTTTGCAGGACAACAAGGTATCGCACCTGTTGCCGTAGCGATTGACCACATGGGACATGCAGATGCCACAGGAGTAATTCATCCGGATTATCCGTGGTTGAACCGGGCCATCGTACTGGCTATCCTGTTTGGTTACTGCTCGGTTATTATGGTAACTTTGCTAGGACAAAGCCGCGTATTTCTAAGTATGAGCCGCGACGGACTGTTGCCTCCTTTCTTTTCAAAGATTCACGAGAAATACCGGACACCGGCACACAGTAATTTGTTATTCATGGCCATTGTAGGAGGGCTGGCAGCATTTGTTCCGGCACGTGTAGCCGGAGAAATGACCAGTATAGGTACCTTATTCGCCTTCACATTGGTTTGCGCGGCAGTATTGATCGTGCGCAAAAGTATGCCTGACGTACATCGTGCCTTTAAAACTCCTTTTGTTCCCACGGTACCGATTCTAGGCATCCTTACCTGCCTTTGTATGATGTTGTTTCTTCCGGCTGATACTTGGATCCGATTGGTATTATGGATGCTGATAGGTCTGGATGCTTATGCCTGCTACGGAGTAAAACACAGCAAGCTAGAGCATAATGTAAAACGACGCAAAGGACTCACCATATTGAATATGGCAGGAATCGCCCTGTCTGTACTTTCAGTTATTACAGGATTATGGCATCAACAGACTGTAGGCTGGGAGGAAGACAAGACATTGCTCGCTATTTCATTCGTCTTTGCGTTCACACATTGTGCATTCTATATGGTACGTATCTGGAAACAGACATCCGAAAAGAAGAAGTAAGCGTTTTCTACACGCTATCTGCTTCCATAACTTTCATTCACTGTAAGGGGTAAATTCAATCACCCCCTACCGTGAATAAAGTTATCATAATTTCATACCCATCAGTCTGAACCCATAATCAAGCCTTATAACCTATGAAAGTCTTAAGTTATCCATAGTAGAAAGAACATTTAAAAAACTTCTTCAAAAATGTTTTTAGCTACTACCACAGTATTTCCTTCAGGAATTGAGGAATAGAATCCTGTTTCTTTAGTCCATGCTTCTTCCAAGGTATAAAAATCAAGTTCCTCCGGTTGCTTTCCATCCAGGACACAAGCTAAATAATCAAAATAAGCCTTCCATCTCATAAAATAAAAATCTTTCAAAATGCCATTCCATTCTTTATGAGCATAATCACGAAGTCCGCCTTGATCTGCCGCTACACGATTTCCCCATGTAGTAATCTGAACACGTGCATTCCATTCGTATAATGCTTTTTCTTCCTGGGTCTGTCCTGCTGAACGTGCCGCTTCAATCCAAGTTCCAACCTTGAATTCTTTCCGGGTACCCAGCAAGTGGTCTTGCAATAGAATAAGATGCAGAAAATGCTGTGAAGCCAACTCAAATACTTGCTTGTCTCCTGCCCGGAACGCAGCCGTTACCACTTTTTGCATCAAACGCCCCTTTTCTGCCAATGCCTGCCGTAGCACATCCACCAAATCGAACTCAAAATTATTATTACCCTGATATTTATCAGCCACAGAAACCATCAGTCGGGCAGCCTCTATCACATCCTGCGGATTATAGTATTCTTTCATCTCCGACCAACTGGATACCTGATATACATCCAACCCCGGACGAGCACAGAATACAGACTCATGCGTTCCCTGTTGTATCTTCTCCTTGGGACTATTATAAATACCGTTACCTAGTAAATCCCAAGCTTGTTGCAAAGCCTCATCCTCTACCCCATAACGAGCATATACATATCCTTTCAACCACTCATCACGAGTAAACCGATGCTCACGCCATGGCAACTCCATCACCAGCTCATACATAACCGGGTTGTTCTCAATACCTTCCGGAGTCATCCCTACTCCACACAACGTCTTTCCGGCATGGTTATCTGTTTTCGCATCATAAAAACCATTAATTAGCGCGTCCATTTTACCATGCAATCCTATATTACCACCAAAATTCAAAAGCATACAATACACCCACCCATGTTGTCCATATCCCCCTTTGCGACACCATTCTGATGCCGGATCCCCCCATTGCGGACGGCATTCGCTGTGCAAATCCAAGACTAATAAATCTCCTGCTTCCAAATGTTCTATCATCGAAGTACGAGGGTTGTCTTGCCATGCCTGAGCCACCCACACAGCATCCGGATTTGTTTTTTTCATGGCTTTCATGATGGCTTTACCGGCTGCATCCAAATTTACTCCTTGAGTACTTCCCCCTTCATGAAACGGATCAATAGCGTAAAAACCAGTTTTTCCATACAGTTTTGTCAGTTCTTTATAATACAAAGCAGAGATTTCTTCAAAGCGTTCATCCTCCGGCTGTAAAAAGGCAGGACGATGATAGCTGCACCAAAATCCGGGATCGGCAACATTCAATCCTAATTTCTCCTTTGCATTATGGGGAACCATGCCGCAATATCCCGGCAACACAGGTTCGATGCCATATTCACGCATTCTTTTTACGATCTTCTTCTGAAGTTTCTCCTGGCGGATGTACCAGCTTTCAGGATTAGGTCCTCCCCACCCTTCCAGATTATTCATCAACCACCAAGCTGTAAAACCCGGTCCGGCTACAAACTCATTAATTTCATCCTTAGTATATCCTAGTTTTAGAAGTACATTTCTCCAAACCGACTCAGTCCCTGTCAATGCCAGGGAAAGATTGATACCATGAAGCGCCATCCAATCTATCTCCTTTTCCCAACGCTCCCAGTCCCAAAAAGCCATGGAGTAAGAGAAAGTACAATAATTCAGATCATAACGATAGGGCAGATCCGTTTCATGCCGTTCCTTTTTAGTCACAGGGGGCAAAACAGCAGGCAGTTTTGCAGTCATTCCATTCCAAGAAAGATGTATGCCTGCATAATATTTCAAATACCAATTCAATCCGGTAGCAATATTTACATAATCATTACCCCGGATAATTACTTTATCACCTTTCTGATCGAGTTCAAAAAATCGGTCCCCGATTTCTGACGTTCGATAATAAATTTGGAGGAAGCTCCTTTGTCGATGCGCTCTAATAATCCTGTAACAGGAGAAGAAAATAAGTTGCTTGTCACCCATAACAGCACAAACAACAATCGTAGTTTTTTCATCATATTATTAAGGTAACGGATAACACCAATTAAATAAAAAACAGAACAGCCCCCTCTCCTTTAAAGGGAGGAAGGCTGTATTAGTATTATTACGAAATAATTAATTATTTACAATTTCCAAGGCAACGCGGCTTCAACTGCTTGAAGAAGTCATTACCTTTATCGTCCACTAAAATGAATGCCGGAAAATCTTCCACTTCTATTTTCCAAATAGCTTCCATACCCAATTCCGGATATTCCACACACTCAATGCTCTTGATATTATTCTGAGCAAGGATAGCAGCCGGACCACCAATAGAGCCCAGATAGAAACCGCCATACTTCTTACAAGCATCCGTTACCTGCTGGCTACGATTACCTTTTGCCAACATTATCATGCTACCACCATGTGACTGGAACAAATCCACATACGGATCCATACGTCCTGCCGTAGTGGGCCCCATAGAACCACAAGCCATACCTTCCGGAGTTTTTGCCGGACCGGCGTAATAGATAGGATGATCTTTGATATACTGCGGCAAATCTTCGCCACGATCCAAACGTTCTTTCAATTTAGCATGAGCAATATCGCGACCTACAATAATAGTTCCGTTCAATGACAGACGGGTAGCTACCGGATATTTGGTCAATTCTTTCAGAATATCCGCCATAGGTTGGTTCAGGTCAATCTTAACCACATCTCCTTCACCTGCTTCACGAAGTGCTGCCGGAATCAGTTCACCCGGTTTATCATCCATCTTTTCAATCCAGATACCGTCTTTATTGATCTTACATTTTATATTACGGTCAGCAGAACAGGAAACACCCAGACCGATAGGACAAGAAGCACCGTGACGGGGCAAGCGGATGATGCGGACATCGTGAGCCATATACTTACCGCCGAACTGTGCACCCAAACCAATCTTATAAGCTTCTTCCAATACTTGTTTTTCCAGTTCCACATCGCGGAAAGCACGCCCGTATTCATTACCGGTAGTAGGCAGCTCGTCGTAATAGTGAGTGGAAGCTAACTTAACAGTCAGCAAGTTCTTCTCTGCTGATGTACCACCGATTACAAATGCAATATGATAAGGGGGACAAGCGGCCGTACCCAAAGTCTTCATTTTCTCAACGAGGAAAGGAACCAATGTAGCCGGATTCAATACAGCTTTCGTTTCCTGATATAAATAGGTTTTGTTCGCCGAACCACCCCCTTTAGTCACACAAAGGAACTTGTATTCCATACCCTCAGTAGCTTCCAAATCAATTTGTGCAGGCAGGTTGCATTTGGTGTTCACCTCATCGTACATAGTCAAAGGAGCATTCTGAGAATAACGAAGATTTTCTTCCGTATAAGTCTTATAAACTCCCAAGGAAAGGGCTTCTTCATCACAATAGCCGGTCCATACCTGCTGACCTTTCTCACCATGGATAATAGCAGTACCCGTATCTTGACAAAGAGGTAATTTACCTTTAGCTGAAACTTCTGCATTACGCAAGAAAGTCAATGCTACATATTTATCGTTATCACTGGCTTCGGGATCACTCAGAATCTTAGCAACCTGTTCATTGTGTGAACGGCGAAGCAAAAAAGAAACATCACGGAAAGCAGCGTTAGCCATAGCAGTCAGACCTTCTTTTTCAATTTTCAAGATAGGTTTTCCTTCAAACTCACTTACTGACACATAATCTTTAGTCAGCAAATAATACTCGGTTTTATCAGGTCCCAACGGAACATGTGCTGATAGTGGAACGGAGGTGTTGCCATATTGATACTTATTTTTAGTTAAAAGTTATTAGTGTGACAAAGGTAGTAACTATTATCGAAATTTTTCCTTAATTAGCGTGAAAACTTTCAAGGAATGTCCTTACCTTTGCCAACTCATTAAAATAACATCGCATTATACATGAAAAAATTAGGCAAATTATTATTTATTACTTCATTACTGTTATGCTTTCTCATCCCTCGAGGATGGACACAAACCCAAGCAAAAAACCAACCGGACAGTATCGAACTCAAACTGAAGGAAATCTACACGAAACGAGAAGTCATGATTCCCATGCGTGACGGAATCAAGCTTTACACCGCTGTCTACGAACCGAAAGACAACAGCAGGCAGCATCCTATCCTGATGCACCGCAGCCCTTACTCTTGTTCCCCATACGGAGAAGGATTTGACCGTCATTTCAGGACTAATCTGAAAAACTATATAGAGCACCGATATATTATCGTCTTCCAAGATGTACGTGGACGGCATAAGAGTGAAGGGATATTTATCCAAGTACGCCCTCTCAACAAAAACAAAAAGGGTAAGAAAGATAAAAAGAATATAGACGAAGCTACGGACACATACGATACCATAGAATGGTTGATTCACAACACATATAATAACGGAAATGTAGGAACATGGGGAATCAGTTATGATGGTTTCTATGCCACTATGACAGCTTCCTCCAATCATCCGGCTTTGAAAGCTGTTTCTCCGCAAGCTCCCGTCACCGACTGGTTCCGTGGAGATGACCGTCATCACAACGGAGCCTTCACCCTGCTGCAAACCACTAATTTCCTTCCCAGACTGGAAGGACGCCACATAGGGAAAGGAGTGATGAACCAAATTGTAAAGAATGATGTTTACACAGATTTTCTGACACTCGGTACCTTTAAGAACGTGGACGACTTGGTACGTGATACTACACAGACATTGTGGAATGATATCAAAAACCACCCTGATTTCGATGATTTCTGGAAAGAGCGCGACGCACGTACCTCCTGTTATAACTTGAAGCCCGCCATATTGGTGGTAGGTGGACTGTATGACTCCGAAGACTGTTACGGAGCTTGGAATCTTTATAAAGCCATCAAAGAGCAATCACCGGATACAGATTTATATCTGACATTCGGTCCTTGGTGGCATGGAGCCTGGACAGTACGCGGGTTCCAAGGTTTCGGTAATCTGTATTTCGGCAAAAGCACTTCGGCTTATTACATGGACAATATAGAATATCCTTTTTTCCGATATTTCCTGGAAGGAAAGGGAGAAAAGCCCAAACATAAAGTAAATATATTCCATACAGGTGAAAACGAATGGAAAACATACGACGAATGGCCTGTACAAAAAACTACTGGCATACCTTATTATATACATAAAAACGGATCAGTATCCACACAAGCACCGGCAGAACAAGAGTCTTATTCAGAATATATTTCAGATATGTCACGTCCGGTACCCTATACGGCAAACCCTACCACTTACCGGACAAAAGAATTCATGGTAGATGACCAACGCTTTGCCACTTCACGTCCCGATGTCATTACTTTCATGACGGAGCCGCTATGTGATACATTGACACTGGCCGGCCCTATAGAAGTGGAATTAATGACTGCCATTAGTAGTACTGACGCTGATTTTATGGTGAAAGTAATTGATGTATATCCTGAAAATTTGAATATTCCAAAACTGCACGCAATTATTTAAAGAGTGACTATCCAATGAGTGGGTACCAGCTGATGATTCGTGGCGAATTGTTCAGAGGACGCTTCCGTAAGGGATTCGACAATCCCCTGCCTTTCAAACCGGAAGAAATAACTCCGGTTAATTACACACTGTATGATGTGGCACACACATTCCTACCGGGACACAGACTGATGATTCAAATTCAAAGCTCTTGGTTCCCCATTATTGACCGCAATCCACAAAAATTTATTGATACCTATCATTGTACGGTAGAAGATTTTGTGATGAAACAAAAAATCAAAATTTATCATCAGCAAGGAGCTGCAAGCAGAGTTATACTACCTGTGGTAAAAAAATAAAAAAGGGAGTGTCCAAGCTCAAATGTCATCCAATAGCAAGAGCCGTATAACTACTCCAGCGTTCATACGGTTCTTTTATATATAACTACCATCTGTAACTTTTCCGAATGTTCATCTTAGTTTGAATACTCTCATCAAAAATATCATATAGAAGCAATCCGTTCTATCAACTCGTTACCTAACGCTGTTTTCGCTTCAATATGCTGCAACACCGCTGTCACAAACGGATTACTTTCAAATACCCCACGCACTTGTTCAAAATCCTGCTCCATTTCTTCACGTGATCCATCTGCACCGAACCCCGTCATAGCAGACAAAGAAAATTCCTTTTTCGCATCGGCATAGACCATTTTATCCAATCCGACAACAGCCTCCTGCCACTTCTTCACGATAGCAATAACATCCTTTGCCGTTATTTCATCGGAACGCAGATTATAAAACTCAAGCATCTTCTCGTACGCCCATGTCCACTCGTATGTATAATAATTACGATGCATCTCAACAAAACGGTCATGAATCTGATCCACATTAGTCAGAATTCCAGATTCTATATCTGCCATCAACTTCTCTATCTCACTTTTAGGAGCGATCAATCCGGAAATATCCACCCATTCTCCTGTCCCTATCTCTGTATCAGGAATCAACCGGGCACGGATTTCCTCATCACTGTTAAAACGAACTTCTTCCAAACGCTTGATTAATGAATTACCCAAAAATTTATGAATAGCCGTTTCATAAAAACGAATGCCATTATTTAAAGAAGAATTCTTAATTTTCGCACTTTGGTAAGAGTAAGTTTCTGAGGTTTCTCCGGATACTTTACGTAATTCCTTCAGAATACTACGCCCTTTCATCATTTTCTGAATAGTATAAGGACTCAACAGGTTATAATTAATTTGATCCAAACGGTTCGGATCTTTACGTTTGTCACGTTTAGGCCACTTTTGAGCATCTCGAATCGTACCTACACTCCGCAAATTTACCCCCGGCACCAAATAAGTGGTATTTTGCTGCTCTATCAGATAAGAAAAAGGCAGATTAGAAGTATCAGCATGGTTCACATGACGCCCCATAACCAAAGAAAATGCACCTACACGTGCGGGCCATAAAATATAAGAATCGGAAGTAGTCTTCGCCCCACGCTCCATAGCTCCCTGATGAATCGGACCTAACTTATACATATGGTTGCTTTGATTAGAGCCGGAACCCGCATTCATAAAAGAGAACATTCCGGCAATCAGCAAAGTAGACTTATGATGAGTCACCGTAAAGGGTCCGGCAAAAATGGCACATGCCTCACCGTTCTCTTCTTGACAATTACTAAAAAACAAAGAATCAGATGCAGAATAGTTATGTCCCAAATGACATGCCTGGCTGATAAAGCAACGGGTCAACATAGTTCCATCTTCCACATTAGAACCGCTTGATATAATAAAATCATCGCATACCACTCCATAGCCGATATGAATAGGCGCCTGCTCATTACTGTTCAAACTGCCGTTTTTCAATCGTCCCGCCCCTTCTATCTTACAATAATCACCTATTCGTACATTCTTTATATATCCCGCATCAACAATAGTAACATGCTGGCCAATAGTACCTGTATCCGAAGCATTCTCTTCAGCATACTGGTCAATAATGACTTTCATCCGACAAATCAATTCAGGACGATGACGATACAATGCCAAAATATAGGCCTGATGCGCTGACAGACGATCATGAATAGGCACTTCACGTCCACCCGTTTCATTCAATACAGCTACTTCAACGCCATTTCCAAACTTGCTCCAGCCATCTACCAGAATAATATCTACATTCTCTATAAATGCATAATCCCCAATTATATAGTTGGCTATATAGTTTTTTATATTCTCAATACAACAATTATCGCCCACCGTTACATTATGCAAAGTCGCATGATACAATCCGGAATGTTTACGCATGCCACCCGCCAACATAAACTCGTCTTCAAAAACTCCCAATCTGACCCTTCCAGAAAAACGGGTATGACAAATATAGTCCGTCTTAAAGTTCTCTACTACTTCAATTTCAGCCCAATCAACCGCAGTGCATGATCTCTCTTTTAATTGTTGTATTTCTTCTTGTGTAAGTGAACGATAAGTTTTCATTTTCTATATGTATTTATTCTTCATCATAGGTTTGATAAAGAAAATCGTTATAAGGATACTTCTGTACGTGTAGCTCGCGTACCTTATTATATATAATAGTCTTCAATTCATCCATATTTATTTTCTCTCTAGCAGAAATGAAGATACAATTATCATTCAATTTCGCCATCCATGTCTTCATCAGTTCTTCCAATGTAATATTTTCCCTGGTTTTAGGAGTCAAATCATCCTCTGCTTTCTCTACATAGGTATAAGCATCTACCTTGTTAAAAACAATCATGGTAGGCTTTCCACCTGCCTCCAAATCAGCAATCGTTTTATCAACCACAGAAATTTGTTCCTCAAAATCCGGATGAGAAATATCCACCACATGAATCAGCAGATCCGCTTCACGTACTTCGTCCAAAGTTGATTTAAAGGAATCAACCAAATCCGTTGGTAATTTACGGATAAATCCTACGGTATCTGTAAGCAGAAATGGCAGATTCTCAATAATCACTTTGCGTACTGTGGTGTCCAATGTTGCAAAAAGTTTATTTTCAGCAAAGACCTCGCTTTTTGAAAGCAAATTCATTAAAGTAGATTTTCCCACATTAGTATACCCTACCAAAGCTACACGTATCATACGTCCGCGGTTTTTACGTTGAGTGGACTTCTGTTTATCAATTTCAGCCAACCGCTCTTTCAACAATGACATACGATTCAAAATAATACGACGGTCCATTTCCAACTGAGTTTCACCCGGACCACGTAATCCCACAGAGCCTTTACCTCCACCGGCACCAGATCCACCTCCCTGACGTTCCAAGTGAGTCCATAAACGTTGCAGACGAGGCAACATATACTTGTATTGGGCCAACTCCACTTGTGTTTTAGCATTTGCTGTTTGAGCCCGCATGGCAAAAATATCCAGAATCAGCGAAGTACGATCCAAGATCTTCACTTTCAGTTCAGCTTCTATATTACGTATCTGTTTAGCAGAAAGTTCATCATCAAAAATCACCATTCCGACTTCACGCTCATTTTCCTCTTCCTGATGATATATTCCTTGATTTCTTCCAGCTTTCCTTTACCGACATAAGTCACGGAATTGGCAGCAGGCAGTTTCTGAGTAAACCTTTTCACCACTGTTGCCCCAGCCGTTTCGGCCAAGAACTCCAACTCATCCAAATACTCCTTGGTCTTACGCTCATCTTGTGTCTGAGTAATCAAACCAACTAAAATGGCAGTTTCAACCTGTGCTTCAGAAATTACAAATTCTTTCATTTATCTATCAATCTAAATAAGTTCGCGACAAATATAACAAAAAAAGAGGATGAACGTTGAACGTCATCCTCTTTTTATTACAGTTATTCCCTATAGTTGTGGTTGTGGAGCCGCCGGATTGTTATCAGTATCACTGATTCCGGAATTGGTTTCCATTTCACATTGCGGAATCCGGTAGATCAGGATTTGTGCTTCTGCAGCTGAATTATATTGTACAGACGGGTCATAATTCGTATTCTTACGAATCACCGGCTTTTTCAAGCGCAGGATATCGAACAGTGAGAAACCTTCTCCCCAAAGCTCCATACGACGCTGCAACCAAACCTCATCCTGAAAATCCTGTGCCGAATTAGCTTTACTTGTAAAGGAAGGGTCCCGATATGTTCGTACAAAATTTTCCAATGTACTCTTTCCGCCACTCAAATTACCACCCATGGCTTCTGCCTCAGCTTTTATCAGATACATTTCTTCAACACGCATCAAAGGCCAGTCTGATGCATTGGTTGTGTTACCAAATATACTTTGATAAGCTCCGAACTTTGTATTTACATACGGAGTCAAACCAAAATATTCAACGATGGAAGTACCCTCAATCTGTTCATTATCAATCAATGAAGATTTATTATCCGGAGACAAAAACCATTGTTTACGAATATCTGTTTCGGGTATTAAATCATATAATGCAGAGTTCACCTTTCTATATCCATCGGGCACTCCTGAAGTATAACCGTTTCCGGTAAAAGAACACAAGTGCGAAGGCCAGTTGATAATACCAGTCTGGACAACATCATTATCAGGCGTAATCATCACTCCCCATAACCATGAACTTGCCGATGCCGAATTAAAGGTAGGAGTAGACACCTGAGCTAAAGTCTGAGGTGTACCGCCAGCGATGGCACGTTCTGCATCTTTAGCTGCATCCGCCCATTTTTGCATTAACAGATTAGCACGAGCACGCAATCCGTAAACTACCGTCTCATCAATCTGATCTTTGTTTGAGCCATTATCATACCCGGCCAATAAATCAGCAGCCGTATTCAGGTCACTCATAATTTGGTCATACACCTGCTGTACAGTTGCACGCGGATTATTCTGCATATCTTCATCAGTCATTGTTTCTGTAACAATAGGTACTGCCAGACTATTTTCATGACCTGCATAAGTAAACTGATAGATTTGAACCAAGTTCAGATAGTCATAAGCACGAGCAGCTAAAGCTTGCCCACGATAAACCTTCAAAGAAGAATCTTCCGTATCTGCCGCTATCAATTTCAGTACATTGTTTGCAGCTTTCAAGTGATTATAGAACGTTTTCCAAATCAATTCATCGCTTGAACTATCGTATACTCTGTCACTATAATTCTGAGATGTATTAAACCAATTATATCCATTAACCAATGCAACCAAGTCCTGCCCTCCTGATTCCAATATCATAGATACCGCAGGAATACCATAATCATTATGATAAGTAGTGGCATCATCTGAAATCGTACCAAAAGTATTTAATTTGGCTGCCATAGCATTCACTTCAGCAGTTATCAAATTAGGTCTGCCATTGATTATATCTTCTTTCTGTTCTTCAGATATGTAATCTCCTTCAGGGAATTTATCCAAATCGCAAGATGCCATTAATAAAGCGACACTTGCAAATGCTATATATTTATTTGACAATTTCATATTCTTAAAAATAGGTTGCTAAATTAGAAATTTAAAGATATACCTCCGGAAATTGTGCGGATAGGTGAATACACATTGTCAGCAGCCACATAACCTTGACGTGGATCCAGCCTTTGCGAGCTGTCAGCAAAGCCACATTATCTGCAACAAAGAAAACACGAACACCGTCAATCTGCATTTTACGTGTCAGACTCTTTGGCAGAGTATAACCCAATGTAATATTCTGCAAACTTAAATAGTCCGAACTAGTCAAGAAACGATCTGTTAATCTGTTCGTATATTGGTCATTAATATTCATACGAGGAACATCCGTATTTTTATTTTCAGGAGTCCATGCTTTTAACATATCTTTATGCAAAGCACTACCTGTAGCTGCTACGTCCATTAATCCTTGGTAAGTATAGTCCAAAATACGTCCACCAAGCTGATATGCAAACGAAAC
>ENA-OQCK01000048-OQCK01000048.1-human-gut-metagenome-genome-assembly--contig:-NODE-48-length-66262-cov-7.688214_pt1 | contig 66262 bp, 66 predicted proteins | sample MGYA00242498_ERZ504578 | MGnify/ENA primary metagenome ERZ504578 (study PRJEB26092, sample SAMD00036229) | human gut metagenome | host: Homo sapiens | study: EMG produced TPA metagenomics assembly of...
GTCCATGCACGCTTCCATGACTTTGAATAATAGCTCCTGCTCCCAAGAAACCAATACCTGTAAGGACTTGGGCGGCGATACGCCCCGGATCTCCATTCAAGAAATTCGGATAGGTTTGTGGTATCCAGATAGATATCAACATGGCGGCGGCAGATCCCATACAGATCAAGGTAAAGGTTCGCATACCAGCGTCCCTGCGGCGAAATTGCCGTTCAGCCCCGATAATGGCGCCCAGCACAAAACTGATCGCCAACCGCACGGCGGCGGTGGAAGTAGTAATCTGAGTACTGTCTAAAATCTCATTCAAGTGTTCTAGCATAGCCTTTGGTATCCTTTTATTTGGTTTGGTGCAAATGTAATACTTTATTGCCCATATTTAGTTAAAAAACAAACAGCTTCTTAGCCTCCCTTCGCTTTTTATTTAATTAACAATACCGAGTCGCAAACTATATATATTGTTAAAAAGACAAATCACTATTGTTTTTCATCCTCCCTAATTGTATATTTTGTGCTATACAAATAGTACAATATGATTAAGTTTGTTTTAGATTACTCTAATGGAGTGCCTATTTATCGCCAAATAATAGATCAGATTCTATTTGGGATAGCATCCGGCCAACTGAAGCTGGGCGAGCAATTGCCTACAGTAAGAGCTCTTGCCGTAGAATTGAAGGTAAATTTAAATACTGTATCAAAAGCTTATAAAGAATTAGAGATAAGGGATGTTCTAACAACTCAACAAGGTTCTGGGACATTCATCAATCAGGTTGATTCCATTCTTCTGGAAAAAGAGAGGAATAAAAAGCTAAAAGATATATGTACTCAGTTCTCAATACTGGCATCAACTTATGGCTTTACGATTGAAGAGATAAAAGCGGAATTGTCTAAATGTGAAATCTTAAATAAATACCACCATGAAAAGTAATTTAAAAACAAAAGGTTGGGCTAATCCGATATCAGTTTCTGTTATGCTATTAGCCATTATTTTATCACTCGCTTTGTTTGCGCTTCATAGGATAGAGTTGTCTATCATTTTTATGGTTGCATTAGGATTATTGTCTGTATCTATGCGAATCGCAGATCAATGGGAACATGCGGTAGTTTTACGCATGGGAAAATTTCAGGGATTAAAGGGACCAGGCGTATTCTTCATATTACCTATTATTGATAGCGTATCAGCCTATGTGGATCAACGGGTAAGGGTGAGTTCTTTTAAAGCAGAGCAAACTTTAACAAAAGATACAGTTCCCGTAAATGTAGATGCCGTGGTATATTGGACCGTTTGGGATGTAGAAAAAGCGGTATTGGAAGTACAAGATTATCAAGAAGCCATCGAGCATATTGCTCAGACAGGCTTACGAGACACCATAGGAAAACACGAGTTGTCAACTCTTTTACAAGAACGAGATAAAATAGCGGAAGATTTACAAATCCTTTTGGATCAAAATACGAACCCTTGGGGCATTACATGCCAGACTGTTGGTATTAAAGATATTGCGATTCCTGTAGATTTGGCGGAAGCGATGAGCAAGGAGGCGCAAGCTGAGCGTGAAAGGAGGGCGAGAGTTATCCTGGGAACCGCGGAAACAGAAATCGCGGAAAAATTCGCGCAAGCCAGTAAAGAATACAGAAATAACCCTGTCGCTCTTCACCTACGGGGTATGAATATGCTTTTTGAAGGTCTAAAAGAAAAGGGATCAATGGTAATAGTACCAAGTTCCGCATTAGAAACGATGAACCTTGGGGCGATTGGAGGACTCGCATCTTTATCCAAAGTACAAGATGATTTATAAAATATAATACTATGATACTACAAATAAAACCTTTCATAGGCTTATCCGTCCTGTTTTTGAGTGTTTTCTTTTCATGCGGGCAGACTAAGAAAACAGAAGGATTGGAAGTGATTCCAATCGAAGCGGCTTATCTACATCCAACGACATTGAAGGCTTCGGATTATTTTCGGAAAATACGTTACGTGCCTTTGGAGACTAATGACCATGCCTTGGTTGGAAGCGATCCTGTAGTCTGGATTTCCGGCGATCGGTTGATCGTATCCTCCAATCAAAAACAATGTTTGTCATTTGATAAAGCTACAGGTCGCTTCGTTAGCTCGATCGGACATATCGGGAATGATCCGGAAGGTAGCCAGTCGCTTTTCGGCTGGATGAATGCCGCAGCCGGACATGTTTATTTCCCGGCAGGGAATGGCCGGTCCGTCGTTTATGACAAGGATGGGAATTTCGTGGGTGATCAACAAGATCTGGAGGTGACCAATGGTATTTATGGCGTAGATACATACGATTATTTGGACAAGGATATACTGGTAGAGCATTTACCCGCCACCGAAGACAAGCCGGATCGGATCATCCTTTTTCGTGATACCACGCTGTTAGCCTCATTTCCGTCGCATGGAGAGCCGCATAGCCCTCTGTCGGGAGCTATGACAGATATTCTGGAGATGAATATACATCAGCATACAGAAACGGGATATGATGTAATTTATATAACTTTTAAAGATGGTCGTCAAAATTGCCTGGTTCCCTCGGAACAAATCTTTTGGCATAAAGGAAAGGATTTGTTTTTCCGTGAGACGTTCAATGACACGATTTATCAAGTGGAAACAACAGGATTGACCCCCGTGAAGCGTTTTGACTTTGGGACGATGCGTTGGGACCGGAAAGATCGGTATAATCCGGAGAAAGATCAAGCCTTTTACCCTTTGGACGTGTGTGAGAGTGATCGCATACTTTGGCTTCGATTCGTAGTGAATTTACACCATCAGGAACAATGGAAAGTTTATAACGCTATCTATGACAAAATAAACGGAGATGTGAAAGTCGCCCCTTTCAAGGAGGGAATACATGATGATCTGAATGGTTTCTTACCTTTACAGCCTACTTTCGCCACACCTTCGGGCGAATTCGCTCAGCTTGTTCCAGCGGGAAAGATCTTGGAATGGTTTGAGAAGCATACCGGGCAAGAGGATTGGCCGGAGGAGATAAAAGCTCTCAAGAAGTTGACGGAAGAAGATAACCCGGTCGTAATATTGATGGAGTGATTAATATCATCCGAAGTGACATGAGATTCATATTTTTTCTTGCATCATTGATTGAATTCAGTTCTCTTTTTTTATCTTCGTGACGGAATAGAGAATAATCCAATAAATTCAAATATAACTAAATCTTCAGAAGTTGAAAATAATAACATACAATACCAATGGTTTAAGGGCCGCCGTAGGTAAAGGCTTGCCCGAATGGTTGGCGCAAGAGCAACCGGACGTGTTATGTATCCAAGAGACGAAATTACAACCGGATCAGTTTCCGGCCGAGACTTTCGAGGCGTTGGGATACAAGTCCTATCTGTTCAGCGCACAGAAGAAAGGATATAGTGGCGTGGCCATTCTCACGAAACAGGAGCCGGATCATGTCGAGTATGGAATGGGAATCGAGCGGTACGACAACGAGGGCCGTTTTATCCGTGCGGATTTCGGGGATCTGTCTGTCGTCAGCGTTTATCATCCTTCCGGAACTAGCGGGGACGAACGACAGGATTTCAAGATGGTATGGCTGGAAGATTTCCAGAAATATGTAGTTGAGTTACAAAAATCCCGTCCGAACCTGATATTATGCGGCGATTATAATATTTGCCACGAGCCGATAGATATCCATGATCCGATCCGGAACGCCAAGAACAGCGGTTTCCTTCCAGAGGAACGGGAATGGATGACACGTTTCTTATCGGCAGGCTTTATCGATACTTTCCGTTTGCTGAATCCGGAGAAACAAGAATATACGTGGTGGAGTTATCGTTTTAATTCCAGGGCGAAAAATAAGGGATGGCGTATTGATTATTGCATGGTTAGCGAAGCGATGAAGTCTAGGGTGAAAGCGGCTTACATATTAAATGATGCCGTACATTCAGATCATTGCCCGGCGGTGCTAGAAGTAAAATAATCAGACTCGCAGACAGGGCCCTTTGCCACCCTAATGGCAGAGCTCTGCCAATAGGAGAAAAAGGATTTGCAGAGCAATATGCTGTAAATTAATATATTACGCTTCGTGTCTATCAGCTAAAAATGACAGTCTTATTCTTATAGGCCAGTATCTTCCGCTCGATATGTTTTTGTACGGCACGGGATAAAACGATCTTCTCCAAGTCTTTTCCTTTATTCACCAACTCGCTGATCGTGTCCTTATGCGTGATACGTACGACATCTTGCTCGATGATCGGGCCGGCATCCAACTCGGTCGTAACGTAATGACTGGTAGCACCGATGATCTTCACGCCCCGCTCAAAAGCCGCATGATACGGTTTTGCCCCCACGAAAGCCGGAAGGAAAGAGTGATGGATATTTATGATGCGGTTCGGATACTCGTTAATCATTTGTTCTGAAATCACTTGCATATAACGTGCCAGCACGATAAAGTTTACCTTGTGCTCCGCCAGCAAAGCCAGTTCCTTTTGTTCTTGCTCCTCTTTCGTCTCTTTCGTGATCGGGAAATGATAGAAGGGGATGCTGAATCGCTCGGCTACATGCGCCAAGTCCTTATGGTTGCTGATAATCAAAGGAATCTCCACGTTCCATTCTCCCGCCGTATAGCGTGCCAGCAAATCCTTTAGCTCCCACTCGATCCGCATAAAAAGATATTCTCCACATGGTCTACATACTGATCCAAATAAATGATATTACCTTTATTTACGGTAAAAAAATTCGTTACATCCGCCAAAATACCCGGCGTATCGGGGCAATGCAACAGTAGTTTTGCTGTACTCATATCAGATACTCTTATTTGTTAACCTAAATCATCAAATTGAAATCGCAAATGTAGCATATTATTATTAATCGCAAATAAATAATAGCAAAAAGTTTAATAGAAAAGGGATTTGCTAAATATTAGTGTATTCAAGATCAACTCTTTACGGCTAAAAAATAACCGGGACATAACAATAAAATCAAACTTTTTCTTTAACATTGCACTCGCTTAAAAACCATATATACCTAAGATTCTATTATTTAATTATTTATATATGAGACAACTACTAATTTGTATTTTCGCATTATTCGCATGCGTATATTGCGCAAACTCTCAAGTCAGAGGCAATGAGATCCGTGTCGTCGTTTCGCCGGATCATGCGGATTGGACTTATGATCTAAATGAGCCTTGTTCTTTCACGATTCAAGTTTATACGGCCCAGAATCTATTGAAAGACGTAACGATCGACTATTCTCTCGGGCCGGAAATGTACCCGGAAGAAACCAAGGAAAATGTCCTGCTGAAAGAAGGAAAGCTAACCGTAAAAGGGCGTATGAAACACCCCGCTTCTATCGTTGTAAAGTAAAAGCCCATGTAAATGGCAATACCTACGAAGGACTAGCGAACGCCGCCTACAGACCGGAGCAAATCCTCCTACGGCCGAGAATCCTTCCGACTTTGACGCTTATTGGATAGCCGCAATAGAGAAAGCCCGTCGCACTCCCTTGCGACCAACCATGGTGCTGCTTCCGGAGCGTTGCACCGAAACAGTCAACGTATATCATGTTAGTTTCCAGAATGTTCGTCCCGGATCACGTACCTATGGCATTCTTTGTATGCCGAAAAAAGAGGGAAAATATCCGGCGTTGCTACGTGTGCCCGGCGCAGGAATCCGTCCGTATTATGGGGATGTGACAACCGCGAGAAAGGTGCGATCACTTTGGAAATCGGTATTCATGGCATTCCAGTCACCATGACGCAGGATTATTACGATAAGCTCTTCAACGGCGCTTTATGGGAATATTGGAAAATGAATAATGACAATCGAGACGCTTTTTATTACAACCGGGTCGTACTAGGCTCTATCCGTGCGGTCGATTTCCTATGCGGTTTGCCGGAATACAATGGCAAGTCTCTCGGCGTAACCGGTTCCAGCCAAGGGGGAGCTTTATCCGTTATAACAGCCGCCTTACATAAGCAAGTTACTTTCTTCGCCGCCGTTCATCCGGCCATGTGCGATCATTCCGCCTTCCTACAGCATCGTGCCGGAGGATGGCCTCATTATTTTTATAACCAGCTTCTCCAAATAAAGAGGAAATACACGTATCACGTTATTATGATGTGGTTAATTTCGCACGCCGCCTCTCTATTCCGGGATGGTTCAGTTGGGGATATAATGATGAGTCTGCCCGCCAACATCCATGTATTCCGCCTATAATAGTATAACTTCCCCAAAAGAATTACATCCTTATTTGGAGACAGGACATTATTGGTACCAGGAACAATATGACGAATGGAATAATTGGTTGTGGAAACAATTAGGGATTATTTTGTAAAAAAGCAATACTGTTTTAGCGACAAAAGTATATTGTTTTAAAATAAAAAGAGCATTGTTTTATGATTAAAACAATGCTCTTTTTTTACATCATATATTTCTCTAAAAACGACTTCTATTCCTGTTTCTTATTAACGGGAAATATCCAACGCTCCAATCAATTCTTTTACCGATTTAAAACCATGCCGGTCGCAATAATCATTCATCCCGTCAATCACTTTTATAGAGACCGTTGGATCCACGAAATTATAGGTTCCTATCTGGATAGCGGTAGCGCCCGCCAACATAAATTCTACGGCATCTTTCCAGTTTGAGATACCTCCCAAACCTATAATTGGAATCTTTACCGCATGATACGTTTGCCATACCATACGTAGAGCTACAGGTTTTACGCAAGGCCCGGAAAGACCTCCAGTTATTGTAGATAATATAGGTTTACGTTTCTCTGCGTCGATGGCCATTCCAAGCATCGTATTAATTAACGAAACAGAATCCGCACCCTCCGCTTCAACAGCTTTAGCGATCTCCGTAATATCAGTTACATTAGGAGAAAGTTTTACAATAAGTGTCTTTGGATAAACCTACGAACAGCCTTAACAACCTCTCCTGCACCACACGTAGTAACGCCGAAAGCCATACCACCTTGCTTTACGTTCGGACAAGAAATGTTCAGTTCGATAGCGGGAATCCTATCTAACTCTGCGATCTTTTCCGCACACTCGACATACGTTTCAACCGAAGATCCACTCACGTTTACGATCATATTCGTATCGATGTCCTTGATCTCCGGATAAATATGCTCAGCGAAATAATCGGCGCCCTTATTCTGAAGCCCCACGGCATTCAACATTCCGGAAGGAGTCTCCGCCATTCTTGGATAATCATTACCTTCACGAGGTTGGATAGTGGTACCTTTCACGAAAATACCCCCCAAACGTGAAATATCCATGAAATCAGCATATTCTATACCATATCCGAACGTGCCGGATGCTGTCATTACCGGATTTTTCAACGGTAAATTCCCAATGTTTACATTTAATTCAGCCATGACAATTTCTCAATATTAAATACGGGACCTTCTGTACATACACACACATTATGACCTTCCTTGTTTTTCTCTACGCAGCACAAACAAGCACCTATGCCACAAGCCATCGTGTTCTCAAGAGAAACCTCGCAAGAAATAGCTTCCGCACCTGCGTATTTCGCTACCGCCACCATCATTGGTTTAGGACCACAAGTATAAATCTGGTCAAATCGAACCTCTTTAAGGATCGTATGGTTAGTCACATACCCTTTCTCGCCTAGCAACCATCCTCGGTTGTGATATAAACCTTACCAAATCTCTGGAATTCATCTAATTGCAATACATCATCCTTAGAACGAGCCCCAAGTAGAAAAGTAGGCTCAAAACCGGCATCTTTTAAACAAGCTCCTAGATATAACATCGGAGCGGTTCCAACACCACCACCAATCAGCAAAAGTCTTTTGTTCTCCTGTTCCTTGGAAGGAATTGTAAAACTATTACCCAGTGGTAGCATTATGTTTACAATATCACCGGGACGGAATTCTGCCATTTTTCTCGTGCCATCACCAACAAGTTGAATCAATAACCACAACTCATTTTTAGACTTATCTACATAGTTGACGGAAATCGGACGACGTAAGAATGTTGTAGGAGAGTTTTCTACATGAACCTCTACAAATTGTCCGGGAAGCATCTCTGGAAGATTCCCATCCGAGGTTAACTTTAGCAGGCAATAATTTTTATGAAGGTGACAGTTTTCAGTCACCTTCATGTCTAAGATGTACTTCTTCATATACACGATTACTCAATTTATCCGCAAAGATACATGAATATAACGTATATACCGAACAGTTTACCTTAGTCTTTCTTGTTTTTTTCAGGAACGAAAGTATCAAACGTATTGTCGGAGTAAAATATCATTATTTTACTAACATTTTTAGAAGGCTTTTCTTGGCATATAACTTGCTCTACAACAGGTTGTTTCTGGATGTTTACAGGTGTCTCAACCCCAATTTCCTTGCGATTTTCGGCAACAACTTGTACATTGGGACGATTTTCAAGCATATTTGTAAACAAATTAGGTTCAGTTAACACATGTTCTCGGATCATTTCGCCTTTGCCAAACAATAGCCAGTCAGAATCAACATAAGTGAACCGTTCCAGTATTTTTAGCAGAACATCCAAACTCGGATTATTTCTCCCAGATATAATATGTGACATTGCCGAACGCTGTATACCGATCGATTCGGCAAATTTAGAAGGGGTAAGTCCTTCACGTTCCATTATTTTTAAAATACGATCTCTCATATTCATATATATCTTAAATTCTTACTAGAATACTGCCATTATGACCGTTTACTAAGATAAATGTCCATAAAGTAAACTGGATACAAAGATAAATCAATATTTCCATTTATGCAATTTATTTTTATAAAACTAAATTGATACATATGTGTCATTCCGATACATATGTGACGGGTAGAACTGTAAACCGTGTTCAAGAAGGAGGTATAGAGTATTTAGAAAAACTTTAGGAAAATAGCATATATATCTGATCTATATGTAAATATAATAATACATATGATGTATAGTTAGGGGATTTTTATACGTTTGTAGACGGAAAAATATGTTTAGTTAATGTAAACAATCAATATTTCTATATAAAAAAACTGGTTATTTATAATTTATAGCAAATCTTACGTGGATAAAGAAATATATAATAATCCATGATTTATATTAGTAATGTAAACGCAACACATTTGTAACGCCTATATAATGATTACAAAAATCACCAACATTTGTAATCTACTCAAATACTTTTATTGTATATATGATTGTAAACATCCATTCCTCGGTTATATTTGTATACAATATAATTTTACTCTATTTATTTTACTGCCAACTTGTCTATTTTTCCTTTAACGGATAATGAAGGCAATCTATAGCTATACCGATTATAGCTTTAAGTATGGATTTCTTGGAATTTTTGAGGAAGAAGGTACGTGATTGAATAAATTTTAAAATCTCAGAGAGATAAAATATGCGTAATTAATTGATAAATAAACAAAAAGGCCTCTTTTTCCAGTTTGACTTTTTCATCATTCTAGGAAAAAGGCCCTTTTGCCTGCACTAAGTCTATGATTTCTGTTTAATGTAAAATTTTGTAAAGTAATTCTTTTAGTAAATCTGCATCTGTCGCTGAAGAGTTTTCCACTCCCTTAGATCTTGCGTCAGTCGTTCGGATATCGCTGATCAAATTAAAAACTTTCATCGCTGGATAATTTTTCATCCCCAAAAGATAGTCCTTTACTTGATAAGTTCCCCGTAAACCAAGTGCGGTCATCAATCCTGATTCCGATCGATCCTTTGAATAATAGCAAATCAGCAAGTTTGAGAAATAGTTAAATAATACAGGAAGTGTCATCTGTATCGGATTACTTTTAGGGTTTTTCTCAAAATACTGAGCGATCCGGTTAGCCTTTAATATATCCTTCATGGCAAGTGCCTTTATCAGCTCAAAGTTATTGTATTCTTTACTAATCCCTATATTTTGCTCGATCAATTCCGGTGTGATGCGTTTTGAGGCCTTTTCAGCAAGATAATTGCCAGCTTATCTAATTCCTTATTGAGACGGTTTAAATCGTTTCCAAGGAAATCTGAGAGCATTTGAGCGGCTTTTGGATCGATACCGATAGAACGCTGTTGCATCAAAGAGGTGATAAAACTCGGCATTTTATAATCCGGGATCTTTTTTGACTCATATAAAATACCGTTTTTATCGGTTGCGGCCGCTAACGCACGACGGCGATCTAAAGTCTTATATTTGTAATTTATGACCAAAATAGTTGATGACAAAGGATTCTTCACATAACTGCTCAGCAACTCTATATCTCTCACTAATTGAGCCTCTCGAACAACGATCAATTGATATTCGGACATCATCGGAAAACGACGTGCCGCATTGATAATAGAAATAGCATCTGTATCTGCGCCGTATAGAATAATCTGATTGAAATCTCTCTCAGATTCCTCTAATACGCTTTTTAATAACAAATCTGTTATTTGATCGATGAAGAAAGCTCTTCGCCCATTAACACATAAACAGGCTGAAACTTCCTTGCTGTTATATCCCTACAAATCTCCTCGAAAGTAATTTCTTTTTTTGCCATAAATTATGAGGTTTCGCTATTACCAACTAAAACGGATATGACGGATGGTTTTCTTACCATCCAAAATCTGTTGAAGAGCTTCAACTCCCAACATTACCTGTTCTCCTACAAATTGTTGAGTTACCTTCCGGTCACTCGCTTCTGTTTTTACACCATCTTCTTCCATCGGTTTATCCGATATCATCAACAATGCACCCGTAGGTATTTGGTTAGCGAAACCGGCAGTAAGCAAGGTTGCGGTTTCCATATCGATACCAGTGGCATGCGTACTACGAAGATATTCCTTGAAATCATTATCGTATTCCCAAACCCTGCGATTTGTCGTGTAAATCGTACCTGTCCAATAATCTTTTCCATGATCACGTATGGCGGAAGAAATGGCACGAAGCATTGAAAAAGCGGGCAATGAAGGTACCTCAGGTGGTAAATACTCATTCGACGTTCCCTCACCTCGGATCGCCGCTATTGGCAATACATAATCCCCTAATACATTCGCTCTTTTTAATCCTCCACATTTACCGAGGAAAAGCACCGCTTTGGGCATGACTGCTGATAATAAATCCATGATTGTAGCAGCGTTCGCACTTCCCATCCCAAAATTGATAATGGTAATCCCTTCTGCCGAGGCATTGGGCATCGAACTTTTCAATCCCAAAATCGGGACATTAAAATGATCCGCAAATATCTCGACATATTTAGTAAAGTTAGTGAGTAATATGTGCTTAGTGAAGTCTTCTAGCTTTCGCTCGGTATAACGAGGCAGCCAATTTTCTACGATTTCTTGTTTTGTTCTCATAAATAACTACCTTTGAGGTGCATTTTAGTTAGAATATAAATAGCAAATATAGCAAATGCTCCCATTAAATCTACCAAAATTCTCAGTCAAAGTTACGGAGAAAGCAGGAAAGCCTTCTATTTGGGATCCTGTACGCCGAAAATTTGTCGCATTAACGCCAGAGGAATGGGTACGACAACATTTCGTGAACTATTTGGTCACGGAAAAAAACTATCCTCAAGAACTTTTAGCGAATGAAGTAGCGGTAAAACTAAACGGAACATCCAAGCGATGCGATACCGTTGCATACAATCGGTTTCTAGCACCTCTAATGATTATTGAATATAAAGCTCCACATATCGAGATAACAAGCGCTGTATTCGATCAAATCGTACGTTATAACATGGTCTTACACGTAAAATACTTAACCGTAAGCAACGGCATCCGTCATTTTTGTTGCAAAATTGACTATGAGAAACAGACGTATGCTTTCCTCGAAGATATACCGGAATACAATCTATTGGAGAAAATCGTTTAATTATCTAAAATAAGTCCCCCTTATCCTTCTATGCACTCGCACGGATCAGATAAGGGCTTACTCAGCCCAACCAGTGAGTAGTTCTATCGATTAGGAATTTACAGTTTGCAGATAAGTCATCTTGTTCTATATACTCGACATCACCGGAAGTCTTAGAAGGTAGCACCATATCTGATACTTTTACCTCCTCATTTTCAAGGCTGGCAAACTTAAACAGATTATATATGCTTGATAGAAAGAGAAGAAAAAGAAACAGGAATGCCTTTGCGACACTTCCTGTTTTTTCTATATATTGAGTAGATTTCAAATCCATATCCCACGCATTAAAAGTTACATGGGCACAAACATAGCAATATTCGTCAAATAAACAAATATTTTAACACGAAAATTTTATTTCGTAAAGAGATAATCCTCCGGTTTTGCGATTCGTAAAATATATTCCGGAGTATTAGGGAGCCTTTTCGCATACAAAGTGACAGAATCACCCCTCTCAGGCATCGTAGAATTAGATTCCAACGATATCTGGTCAACATTACGCAATTTTATTTCATCATCTTTATCGAAAAAGAATGAGTATCCTAATAAAACCGCAAAAAAAGATAAAATCAATGGCTTCATGTCTAACTTGTTTTTATGACTATATAAGCTTAGATGCTTATAAAACGATAAACGCTGCATATTATTTCAAAATAATTACATTTTTAATGTGCCGACATAGAAGTACGACTTATTTCGTTAATGAAGTATATATCCTATGACACATGCAGTATATATCCTATAGCATTTGAAGTATATCTTCGTAAAGAGGAGTTTCAGGGCCAAAATAAAAAAGGCGAGGATCTTAACCCCCGCCTTCTATCTGTAGATATAGAAATCCTATTTTATCCACCGAAATCATCGAAGTGCAACATCTCACGAGGTACACCCAAGTTATCCAGCATATTTTCTACGGCCTTTGACATCGGGCCCGGACCACACATGTAGTATTCGATATCTTCCGGAGCCTCGTGATCCTTCAAGTAAGTATCATGGATTACTTGATGAACGAATCCAGCCGTATATTTAACACCCGCAGCATCAGCGGCAGGATCAGGACGGTCAAGCGCCAAGTGGAACGTAAAGTTTGGGAATTCTTTCTCTATTTCCAAGAAATCTTCCAAATAGAACACTTCGTTCAAGCACGCGCGCCATAGAAGTAAGACATCTTACGATCCGTAGTCTTCAACGTCTTCGTCATGTGCATGATTTGGGCACGCAACGGAGCCATACCAGCACCACCACCAATCCACATCATCTCTCTCTTAGAATCGAAAATTGGGTGGAAATCACCATAAGGACCACTCATAGTCACCTTATCACCCGGTTTCAACGTAAAGATATAAGAAGAAGCGATACCCGGCATCACATCCATGAAACCAACTTGTGGTTTCGGTTTGAACGGCGGCGTAGCGATACGCACGGTCAACATGATACGGTCACCCTCAGCAGGATAGTTAGCCATAGAATAGGCACGGATAGACGGTGAGTCGTTCTTACACTTCAAACCGAATAAACCGAATTTCTCCCAAGCCGGCAGATACTCGGGGCCGATCAAGCTCTTATCGATATCCTTGTTATAATCCATTGAGTATGTAGGGATCTTGATCTGAGCGTAAGAACCCGGAATAAAGTCCATGTGCTCACCTTTAGGCAACGCAACGATAAACTCCTTGATAAATGTAGCGACGTTCTTGTTACTGATAACCTCGCATTCCCATTCCTTAACGCCAAATACCTCGTCTGGTACCTGAACGACCATATCCTCTTTCACCTTGCATTGACAAGCCAAACGCCAATGATCTTTCACTTGTTTACGAGAGAAGAAACCTTTCTCAGTAGGTAGGATCTCGCCACCGCCATCAATAACTTGAGCACGGCACTGACCGCATTTACCACCACCACCACAAGCGGAAGACAAGAAGATGCCACCGCTCTGTAGCGCACCTAGCAAAGTTCCACCAATCGGGGTCTCTATATCTTTCTCTCCGTTAACCTTCAAGCTTACATTCCCTGAAGGCACCAATTTTGCTTTGGCGAACAAAAGCAAACCGACCAAGATCAGCGTGATCAATAAGAATACTATTGCGCTGACACCAATCGTAAGTCCGCCCGACATTAATAAAGTCATCTTTATATTTTGTTTAATGCGTTAATACTTAAATCTTCAGACCAGAGAAACACATGAATGCCATACCCATCAAACCCGTGATGATGAAAGTAATACCCAAACCTTTCAAAGCATTGGGACATTTGAATATGACAATTTCTCACGGATAGCCGCCATACCTACGATAGCCAGCAACCAACCGATACCAGATCCTAAACCATAAACAGTGGCGACACCTACATTAGGGAACGCTTTTTGTTGCATAAACAGAGAACCACCCAAGATAGCGCAGTTTACAGCGATCAGCGGCAAAAAGATACCAAGGGAAGCATACAAAGACGGAGAGAATTTCTCGACTACCATCTCGACCAACTGCACGAAAGAAGCGATAACGGCGATAAAGATAATAAACGCCAAGAAGCTAAGGTTCACCTCCGCATATTCCGGGCCTAACCAACTTAACGCACCTTCTTTCAATACATAATTCTCAAGCATATAGTTAATCGGCAACGTACAGAAAAGTACGAATGTCACTGCTATACCTAATCCTAAAGCGGTCTTCACGTTCTTTGAGACAGCCACGAAAGAGCACATACCCAAATAGTATGCGAAGATCATGTTGTCAACGAAGATCGAGCGGACGAATGTGCTTAATAATTGTTCCATTCTATTATTCGTTTAATCGTTAACATTAATTTTCTTGAAGTTCCTTGTTCTTAGCACGATGAACCCAAATAATAACAGCGATCACGATCAACGCCATCGGAGGCAAGATCACCAAACCATTGTTTACATAGCCAAAATCATAAAAAGCCTGTGGCATCACTTGGATCCCAAACAGTGTACCGGAACCTAGCAATTCGCGGAAAAATCCTACGATAACAAGAATAACCGCATATCCCAAACCGTTTCCAATACCATCGAGGAACGACTCCCACGGACCATTGCCTAAGGCAAACGCCTCCAAACGCCCCATTAAGATACAGTTTGTGATGATCAAACCTACAAAGACCGACAATTGCTTATTGACATCATAGGCAAATGCTTTCAATACCTCACTAACGATTGTTACCAAAGCCGCACAAACCACCAGCTGCACGATAATACGGATACGGTTAGGAATCGTATTACGAAGCAATGAAATAATCACGTTGGCGAAAGCCACTACCGCCGTCACAGAAAGCCCCATAACAATAGCCGGTTCCAATTTTGAAGTTACGGCCAAAGCGGAACAAATACCCAACATCTGAACGACAACCGGGTTGTTAGCGCTCAACGGGCCTAACAGAACATCTTTATTCTTTTCAGATAATAATCCCATCTTCTATTTAATTTTGTGAGGTCAAAAATTTGATATAACCACTTAAACTATCAAAGAGCATATTGCTAACGCCTTGACTAGTAATCGTACCACCAGAGATACCATCTACATAATCTTGTCCCGCAGCACTTTTGCCCGGTTTAACGATAGCAACTGACTTAAATTCTCCATTCATAAAAATTTTCTTGCCTTTGAACTCATTGCTAAACTCCGGTTTAGAGATCTCCGCACCTAAACCTGGAGTTTCACCTTGATGACTGAAATCTGCTCCAAATATGGTATTCTTATCACTATCTACAGAGATATAACCCCATAACGGACCCCAAAGACCTGCTCCATGCAAAGCCATGATATATTTCGGTTGACCATCTACATTCGCGACGAAAACCGGATATTGATGTTCAGTGGCAGCCTTAACTACATCCGTAGCGAAAGCGTCGCCTTCAACCTTCTCACCATTCTCGTTTACCAAGAAAGCTTCCTTGATCAACTCGTTGTACTTGGTCTCAGCCTCAGAAGAAGAAACATTTACGTTGATAGAACGCAGAATTTGTTGTCTCTTATCGTTATCCTCGTTCTGTTTTTGAAAACTTCTCAATGATTGTGAAGTAAACGCCAATACGACAGCCACTAGCACAACCATCACAGCCGCATAAACAACCGTATAAACATTGCTATCCCGATTTATGCCTTTCTTAGCGGCGCCCTCCTCCTTGATTTCCTCAAATTCGGAAGCAGGAGCGGAACATACCGGGCAAGTGTCAGGAGCCTTATTTCCCTCGTGGACATAGCCACATACCTTACATTTATATTTAGCCATATTCCTTCTTACTTTATTTTATTACACGTTTCAATCTGCGAGAGATATTAGCTTCCACAACATAATAGTCGATCAGCGGAGCGAACACGTTCATCAACAGGATAGCGAGCATCATACCCTCTGGATAACCCGGGTTCAACGCACGAATAATAATGGCCATAGCACCTACAAGGAAACCATAGATATATTTACCTGTCTCCGTACGAGCGGAAGTCACAGGGTCTGTAGCCATGAACACGGCACCAAAAGCGAAACCACCTAAGAACAAGTGATCCAGCGGAGATACGCACATAGCGACCGTAGTACCGATCATATTAAAGATCAATGACATGAAAGCACCACCCACGAACACGGAAACCATTGTCTTCCAACTTGCGATACCCGTAACCAACAAGATAACCGCACCGATCAAAATAGCCAATACGGAAGTCTCACCGATAGAGCCCGGGATCAAACCAATAAACGCGTCCCAAGTAGAGATCGGGTTGCCTAATACGTCAACAGCTTGGAAAGAACCGATCATCTCCTTACCAGCGATAGCGACTTGTCCCAGCGGAGTAGCTCCGGAAAAGCCGTCAACCACTTGGCCAGCCCCAATACCAAACGTATCAGCCGTACGAACGAACACTTGATCACCAGACATTGCTGCCGGGTAAGCGAAGAATAAGAACGCACGTGTAACCAATGCTACATTAAATATATTATATCCCGTACCACCAAATACCTCTTTCGCGAAAATAACAGCGAAAGCAGTAGCTACGGCGATCATCCATAACGGAGTATCGACCGGAACGATCATCGGAATCAAGATACCGGAAACCAAGAATCCTTCTTGAATCTCTTCCTTCTTCACTTGGGCGACAGCGAACTCTATACCCAAACCTACCACATACGAAACAATGATCTTAGCAATACCGCCAAAAATCCAAAAATAAAAGTCATCAAAAATCCCGGATCAGCCCCCACAGCTAAATTGTGCTGATAACCGACATTATACATACCAAAAAGCAAAGCAGGCAACAAAGCGATGATAACCACGGTCATGGCACGCTTTGAATCAATACAGTCATGAATATGTACGCCCGTTTTAGAGGTCTCGTTCGGAACAAATAAGAATGTTTCGAAACCGTCAAAAACAGAACGGAACATCGCCAGCTTTCCGCCTTCCTCAAAGTTAGGCTTAATCTTGTCGAGATAATTCCTTAACGCTTTCAATGTATTATAAGTTTTTTATGTTATTAATTCATTTCCTTATACAACAGGTTCAATCCGTCGCGAACAATCTTTTGCAACTCGATCTTGGAAGTGTCCACGAACTCGCAAAGAGCGAAGTCCTCGGGAGCCACCTCATAGATACCTAAGTTCTCCATCTTGTCGATATCGAACGCCATGATCGCTTTCAACAAATACTCCGGATAGATATCCATCGGAAACACCTTATCGTATTCATTAGACATGATCATGGCACGTTTACCACCTTTGATACGGGCGTCGATCACATATTCCTTGCTAGTGCCTAACCAGCTAAAGTAACTATGGCTAGCGCTGAACTGGTTGAAACGAGGCATAGCGAAACCTAAGAACTCATGCGTCTCATCGCCTTCCGGAATCACGGTGATCTGGTTATCATAAGCGCCTAGGTAACCATCCATATTCACCTTGGTACCTGTCAAAACATTACCGCTGATAATACGGATATGTTCCTGTCCTAACACTTTACCGTTAACCAAGCTCTTAATCGTACAACCTGAAATCGTTTTAACGTAGCCTCTCTCGGTAGTCTCGGAACCGGTAATAGCAACCATACGGCTGAAATCGGCGACACCCTTGTTGAACAAGCGTCCGATAACGATCACGTCTGCCGGATTAACCGTCCAAACTACCTCACCCTTGTTAACGGGCTTGATATGATTGATCTGCACGCCAACGTTCGCTGCGGGGTGCGGACCTTCTACTTCCACGATCTCCACACCTTTCATTCCGCTCACGACAGAACCACTTCTTACACCCACATACACTTTTCCATTTGTTAATTTAGCTAGGGCGTTTAATCCAGTCTGGAAATCAGCCTCTTGACCTTTTACGATAAAATCGAAGTTTGGAGCCAACGGAGCGGAGTAAAAAGCTGAAACGAAGATATCACGCGGAGTATCCAATGGAGCGGCAATGATATCGTATGGGCGTTGCTTGATAAACGGCCACATACCAGCGTTCAGAAGTACCTCTTTCACCTCTGCTCCCTGTAGGGATGCTACGTTTTTCTTACCGAACTCCTCATACTCGATCTGCGCATCCGGCTTCACAACGATGCTTAGCACCTTACGCTTCTCTCCTCGGTTTACGGCAGTTACCTCGCCACTGACCGGCGAAACAAACTTGATCTCGGGGCGGTTCTTGTCAATCATCAGTACAGAACCGGCTTTGACTTTTTCTCCTACTTTCGCAACAACTTTGGGGAGAATACCGTTATAATAATCGGGGACGATCGCGTAAGACTCGCTCTTGCCGCCGTTTAACAGTACATCCGAAGCTTTGCCCTTCAGATTAATGTCTAAACCCTTTTTAATCTTAATCACATTTGCCATGATACAACTAAAATTGTTTATATGTAATTTTCCTGCAAAAGTAAACATTTTTTCATGCTTTAGAGCAGGGAAAGGCAAATAAATAGAGAAATAATTCCATAATTTTGCGTCGTTAAAGAAAGTAATAAGAAAATGAAAGTTTTTAAAATCCTATTTCTGCTGCTTATCACGGTTTTAGTACCGTTGAACGCTCAAGTGACTTACTTCACCAACGTTAGCGATAAGCAAATAAAGACCCTCCAAGTGAAGGTTGCCGGCGAGATGTTCTCCGATCCATTCATTGAACTGGGTGGTGAAAACCGTATCGAAGTTAATTTCGATGCTTTTAATCCGGGCTTCGGGCGATATGCTATAATCTGGTTCATTGCAACGCCGATTGGACGCAATCGAATCTTTCCCCGATTGAGTATATGACTGGTTTCCAAGGGAGCACGATCGAGGATTTCGCCAATGCGATGGGTACTACGGTGCAATACACCAACTACCGATTACTTTTCCCAAACGATGACGTTCAACCGAAGGTCTCGGGGAATTATGCCTTGCAAGTATATAACGAGGATGATCCCTCCCAGATCGTATTTACCGCATGCTTTTCTATTTTCGAGCCGATGGTTAGTGTCGCCGCTACGGTGAGCGGAAATACGGATATCGATACCAATCAGTCACACCAACAAGTCAGCTTTGCGATCAATAACAAGAATTTCCCCATCACCTATCCTCAGACCGACTTGAAAATCTGGGTTTATCAGAATAACCGCAGGGATAATGCCGTAACAGGTCTTCAGCCTATGACTATTTTAGAAAACCAGATCTCTTATACGAACAATCAGAACTTGATCTTTCCCGCAGGAAACGAATATCGCCGTATGGAATTTTTGAGCAACAAATACAATGGCATGCACGTAGAAAGTATCTCGTTCCATAATCCATATTACCATGTAGAGTTGATGACGGACTATCGGCGTGACCAATTATCGTATCAATACGATCAAGACCAAGACGGCCGTTTTTTCATCCGTTGCAGTAATTGTAACGACCCGGATACGGAAGCGGACTATTACATCGTTCACTTTACCCTCGCCATGGACTTAATTCCCGATGGAAACGTGTATTTGAACGGTGAATTATATAATAATGTATTGGACGAGAAAAGTAAGATGGGCTATAATCCGGAGACGCATCAATACGAGAAATCCGTCTTACTGAAACAAGGCAGTTACAACTATCAGTACCTCTTTGTCCCTAACGGACAGACCGTAGGACAGACCGGCCTATCGAGGGTAATTTCTTCCAGACGGAGAACGAATATAGCATTTACGTCTACTATTGTCCAATGGGAGCACGGTATGATCGTTTAATCGGTGTAACTAGTATCAGAAATACAATGCCCGTGCTATAATTATTCGCGTAAAAGGCATACTTTTACGCATAAAATAATTGAGCATGAAAACGAGACGTATTGTTATCAGTACCGTATTATTAGTCGGGGGACTTCTCTCGATCGTTCAAGTCATGCCTAAAAATCCACTGTTGATAGGCGAAAGGTTATTTCCGTATGGAGGATGGATACAAGTGATACTTGCCATGCTATACGGTGGTTGGCTCTGCTATAAGATGCAAGATCGGCAAGAACGTCCCAAATGGAGAAAACGAGCGTGGTTGTTATTCTCGATCGTTTTTTTCGGGCAACTTGCTCTAGGGATTTTTGCCGATCCTATTTTCCTTATGACCGGAAAATTGCATTTACCGATCCCTGCGGTAATCTTGGCCGGACCGCTTTATCGCTTCGAGGGATTATTCATGCCCATACTTTTTATCAGCACCTTATTACTATCCGGTCCCGCTTGGTGTAGCCAGCTTTGTTACTTCGGGGCATTCGACGCATGGAGTGCCCGAGGAAAATTGGAACGAAAAAGGTTCCCCTATCACAAGCAAATGCGATACAGCATATTATTTCTGGTTATGTTGGGGGCCATCCTACTCCGAATATTCGGGGCGAGCGGCAGGATAGCCACCGCTTTTGGAATAGCAGTCGGAGTTATCGGCCTACTTGTCATGCTATTGTTTTCCAGAAAGAGACGGAAGATGGTGCATTGCAGTAGTTATTGTCCGATCGGGACTTTAGTGTCTTTCCTCAAATACCTCTCTCCTTTCCGGGTACGACTGACCACGGATTGTTGCTATTGCATGGCTTGCACAAACGCTTGCCGTTATGATGCCCTACATAAAGAAGAGATCGAGAAGGGAAAGATCGGCTATACCTGTACCTATTGCGGAGATTGCCTCTCCGCTTGCAAGCATGGGGCTATAGAATATCATTTCCCGGGATTGCGCCCGACTACTGCCGAGCGCCTATGGATCGTCGTAACGGTCGTATTACATACTTGTTTCTTGATGATCGCACGAATCTGAGCCGTATACTTGCTTGCCCATTATATAAGTACATACCGTATTCCGGTCATCGCCGAGGGTTTGCAGGCCAAACAGCTTATTCTCGATCGTCCATTTATCTCTCGAACGAAGATACTCCATACGCAATTTCTGGACAGAGGTAGCGGCATAATCCACGACTATGAAATCCGCTTCACGGCCAGGGAGGAAACTTCCGATTCGGTCGTCCAACGATAAGGCCCGTGCAGAGCCTAGCGTACATTTATAGATAGCCTCCAAAGCTGTCATCGGATAACCGTTCAACTGTTGTACCTTATAGGCCTCTCCCATCGTACGCCACATAGAGAAAGATGTACCCGCACCGACATCTGTCGCCAAGGTAGTACGTACGCCGTAACGGTTCGCTTCCCTCATATCGAATAATCCGCTTCCAAGGAAAAGGTTCGAGGTCGGGCAATGGGCGATAATGCCTCCCGTTTCTCCCAACCGCTTATATTCCCGATCGGTTAGATGGACACAATGCCCGAATATCGAACGATCGGTCAACAATCCGGCACGCTCATAGACCTCCAAATAATCCGCATGACCGGGACAGAGCGATAATACAGATTCAATCTCTCCCAGATTCTCCGAAAGATGTGTCTGTATATAGGTACTGGGATATTCGGCATGTAAACGACCGGCAGACTTTAATTGATCCGGCGTACTGGTTATGGCGAAACGGGGCGTGATCACATAGTGATTCCGTCCTTTCCCGTCCCAATCCTCGATTAAGCTACGGCAGTCCAACTCACCCTGATGCGTGGTATCCATCAGATAATCCGGAGCGTTCCGGTTCATCATCACCTTTCCAGCCAAGATACACATATTATACTCCGTAGCCACGGAAAATAATGCGGTTACGGAAGCAGGATGAACCGTGGCATAAGCGCACAAGTCGTAGTTCCGTTCTTCACCAGTTCCTTCACGAAAAAGCGAGCGATATCTTGTGCATATTCCATGGAAGAGAAAGCTTCCTCAGCGGGAAACGTATATTCGTCCAGCCAATCCAGAAGTTGCTTGCCATACATTCCCTGTATCTCCGACTGGGAGAAATGGATATGGGAATCAATAAAGCCGGGTGTAATCAATTTACCGGAATAGTCTGTCACCGGGAAATCCGGGTAACGGGAACGCATCGCCTCGAACGGCCCCGCCTCTACAATCTTTCCATCAACAACAGCCAGTCCCCCATCCTCAAAATAGCGGTAAGCCTCCACATGATCCAGCGGGGAAGCGATCAAATAGAACACTTCTCCCCTATATAAGTTCTTCATCATGGTCAAATAACAATTCGTTTATTTAATTGGTTCCACGTGCAAAGCGATGTGCGTAGCCTGACCGAACTTATCACGCAGATTCTGTTCGATCTCTTTCGTCAAGTCATGGGCACGAGTCACGGTTATCTGTCCGTCCACCCGTATATGCGCCTCGATAGCAAAATTATTACCGATGCGGCGGGTACGTAGATTATGCGGGCTCTTTACCTCGGGAACCTCACTAATGATCGCCAAGATCTCATCCTCCACCTCCTTCGGCAAAGATTTCTCCAATAAGTCATTGATTGCGGGGATCACCAGCAGCAAGGCTACTTTTACGATAAACAAACTGACAATCACAGCCGCCAACGGGTCCAGCACACGCCAATTATCCCCCAACAAAATCGCCCCTCCGATACCTAAAGCCGTACCGATCGAGGAAAAGGCATCCGAGCGATGATGCCAAGCGTTAGCGATAACGACTTGACTATTCTGCTTCCTTCCTACCCAAACCGTAATATGATACAGTAATTCCTTGATCACGATGGAGATAAGAGCGGCAACTAAAGCGATCATTCCCGGACTTTCCAACGGAATCCCCTTGAAATAAAAGTCATAAATCTTGTTCGCTCCCTCCCAGAAAAGGCCAAAACCTACACAAAGCAAGACGATACCGACAATTGAAGTCGCCAAAGTCTCGTATTTACCATGCCCGTAATCATGGCTCTCGTCCTTTGGCTTGGAAGATATATTGACAAAAAGAAGTACGATTATATCCGTTACGAAATCAGATAACGAATGTACCGCATCGGCGATCATAGCGCTACTATGCCCCCAGATACCCGCCACGAACTTGAATACCAATAAAACAAAATTAGCGAATGACCCTAAAAGTGTCACTCGCATAATCTCTTTTTTCCTCGCCTTTGGTGCCTCCTCCATAGAATCCCATTAACAAGATTTACCGGTCATGATGTCCAGCACCAGACGATCCGTCGCCTCCATTCCTTTAGAACCGATAGCGGTCAAGTTTGCGATCGATTTATCCACATCCTCATCGATGATACCTTCCACGGAAGTCACCACCTTATCCTCCATGGCCATCAAAGCGGAAAGCATCGCCGTAGATACGCCACTAGATACTTTCATCGCGCAACTTGGCTTGGCACCGTCACAGATCATTCCGGTAATATTACATCATATTCTTGATCGCATAAGAAATCCGCGCCTTATTTCCTCCCATCAAATAGGTGATAGCGCAACTCGCTCCCGTAGCGGCAACCACACAACCGCAAAGGGCGGACAAACGTCCCAGACTTTGCTTGATATAGATCACCATCAAATGGCTTAACATCAACGCACGGATCAGTTGCTCTTCCGAGCATTGGATATCCTCGGCGAAAGAAAGAACCGGAAGCGTAGCGGCGATTCCTTGATTACCGCTTCCCGAATTACTCATCACCGGGATCATAGCGCCGTCCATGCGAGCGTCGCAAGCGGCGGAAGTCATGATCAACATATGCGTATAAGCGGAATCTCCCATGAACTTACGGCCGAAAGCACCCGAGACTGTCTTGCTTACAGTATGTCCGTAATTGCCTTTCATGGAAGCTTGGGCGGCTTTCTTATTCAACTCGGCCGTTTCTAAAATAAAACGAATCTCATCCAATGGCATTTCCATGGCAAACTCATAGACCATAGAGAAGGAAAGACGTAAATCCTTATTCTCACATACTTCCTCGCCAGAAGCGTTTGCCGTACGTAAATCAGTCAATACCTCCCCGTTTTTCTCTACATATATTATATGGGTATGCTCATGGCAAATGATCACCCTTGAACGATCGTTCCCTGCAGAACTTATAATTTCGATATAAAGTTTATCTACATTCTCTTTCAGGTCTATACCGATACATTTCTTGCAGACCATTTCCTTACCTTCTTTCAATCCCTCCGGAGTCAAGTCTTTCAGCACCTCTAGCCCATAAGCGGACTTACCGATGATCGATCCCAAGGCGATAGCGATAGCAACCCCACCATGCCAGTCCCCGGGATTCCTACTCCCATGGCATTCTTCAGGATATTGGCGCTCAGATAAACCTCTATCTTCTCTGGCTTACGCCCCAGCACTTCCGCCGCTTTTGCGGCCGCCAAAGCCACGGCAATAGGTTCCGTACATCCGATAGCAGGGATTACCTCCCTGTGAATCAAATCTATAATTTGAGTTTTTATGATAGTATCCATACTGATAGTCTTTATTTAGAATTAGATAGTTAATATACAATAGATTAAGAACAAAACTCAACAACGATATCTCGCAAGGCATCGTATTGTTTTCCCAATGCATCTTCATAACGCAACGCTTCTTCCAGATTCCCTTCTCTCAACAGCGATAGTATATTATTCGATACATCGAATAGATTTACCAGACCTAAATTAGCGGCTATCCCTTTCAAGGTATGCGAATATAGCTTGGCATTCTCCAAATCCCGCTCTACTAAAGAGCTCCGTAATTTCACATACGAACCGTCTGTAGTAATAAATTTATATAGAAACTTTTTGAAGAGGCTATCACTATTCATAAAACGATCTAAGGTATTCTCTTTATCCCAAGCAGCTACATCTATTAATGCGTTATAAAAAGCATCGTTCTCATTCATTTTTTTATGATATTAGTTTTCGTACAAAATTAGGAATTTTATAGACACTACCAACGTTAGCGGTATTCTTTTTCTTTACTTACCGCAACTTGGGTACGGAACGATAATTTTAGTACTTTTGTCGCCTACTTCGGGACCTAGACGCCCGGGCTGTATTTATCCGATTAATTGAATTGATAAAGGAATGGGAATTTCATCGCCGCTTGTAGATTTGCAACATCAATATGATCTCCTGCAGAAAGAATATGAATATGAGAAGGAAACATACCGACAGCAATCCGAGCGTACGGGTTTGCGAAAACGAGTGGCGCAGAGCCTCTGTTGGTATCCGGTCACTCCGGGACGCAGTTATTATAACTCCTTAAACCAATTGGTGATCGAGATCGAAAGGACAGAAGGCCGGGAGATCGAGCATAATTTTGAGTACGGGCGCCGGTTTGCTTCTTTACGGCAGATATCAGTGGTAAATTTAAGTATCTGGATTTCTCCGCCACGATCAGCTACGTGCAAGAGGACCGGATGGTGGTAGTTCTCCCCACTCCTTCCGCCTTGATGGATATACAAGGAAAAAGCAATGATCTCGGCGTGCAACTCTACTTCGACGAGACCAGCTATAAAACGATGTTTTCCGCTCTCTCGGACGTGATGCGGGCAAAAAACAACCAACTCTCTCATCTTAGGGATGTATTGCTGGGGCAGGAAAAACCGGGACAGCGGGAATTATTCCCGATCCGCTTCCCTTGGTTGAACCGTTCTCAGGAAGAAGCCGTAAATAAGGTATTGGGAGCGAAACAAGTATCTATCGTACACGGCCCTCCCGGAACCGGGAAAACAACCACCTTGGTGGAAGCCATTTACGAGACTTCACCGGGAGAATCAAGTGATCGTTTGCGCTCAAAGTAATACCGCCGTAGACTGCATCTCGGAGAAACTGGTAGATAGAGGCATTAACGTCCTGCGCATCGGGAACCCCACTCGTATCAATGACAAGATGCTCTCTTTCACATATGAACGCCGTTTCGAATCGCATCCGGATTATCCCGAGTTATGGAGCATCCGGAAAGCGGTACGGGATATACAATCCAATATGCGAAAGAAAAGCCGGGAGGAACGGGATACGATCCGAAACCGCCTCTCCCGTTTGAAATTCCGGGCGACCGAACTGGAAGTCAAGATCGATACAGAGCTGTTCGACGAGGCTCGTGTTGTCGCTTGCACCTTGGTTGGCTCCGCAAACCGGATCATGATGAACCGGCACTTCACGACCTTGTTTATCGATGAGGCCGCCCAAGCCTTGGAAGCCGCTTGCTGGATAGCGATCGGCAAGGCGGACCGGGTCATACTAGCGGGCGATCATCACCAATTGCCCCCTACTATTAAATGTATAGAAGCGGAACGAGAAGGCTTAGGACGTACCTTGATGCAAAAGATAGCCCACACGAAACCGGAAACGGTCTCTCTCCTGAAGATCCAATATCGTATGCACGAGGATATCATGCGCTTCTCCTCCCAATGGTTCTATCATAACGAACTCGAATCCGCTCCCGAGGTAAGTGGGCGAGGAATCTTGCGATTAGACACTCCCATCGTATGGTTCGATACGTCAGAGTGCGATTTCACGGAAAATACGAGAGAGGAGACCATGAGCCGTGTCAACAGGCAAGAGGCGGAATTGCTCGTGGAACAATTACGCTCCTATATACAGAAAATATCCAAGGAGAGAGTGCTGGAGGAGAATATCGACTTCGGATTGATCTCCCCTTATAAGGCGCAGGTACAATACATCCGTAAATTAATCAAACAGGACGCTTTCTTCAAGCCTTTACGCAGACTGATTACCGTACATACCGTAGACGGTTTCCAAGGGCAAGAGCGCGATGTCATCTTGATCAGTTTGGTGAGGGCCAACGAGGATGGAAAGATCGGCTTCTTGAACGACTTGCGGCGCATGAACGTAGCGATCACCCGTGCCCGTATGAAACTGATGATCTTGGGAGACGCTTCCACCCTTACCCGGCACGCATTTTATAACGAACTCTATAATTATATCTCCCAAAGAGGTAAAATAATCACGATCAACACGAAACAAGAGCATGAACTATAAATTATTGGTACTGGATTTAGACGGTACACTGACAAACAGTAAAAAAGAGATCACCCCATTTACGAGGGAAACCCTTCTGCAAGCGCAGGAAAAAGGATTGCATCTGGTCTTAGCCTCCGGCCGGCCACCTACGGTATCGTGCCTTTAGCCGAGGAACTGAACATGAAGCAATATGGTGGTTTTATCCTTTCCTTCAACGGCGGTAAGGTGATCGACTTGATGACAGACAAAGTACTTTTCGAACAGGCTTTGCCACCCGATATCGTACCTGTTTTATACAACCGCTCCAAAGAAGCGGGACTGGCTATCCTTTCCTACAACGGTAAATATATCTTAAGCGAGCATCCGGAAAATAAATACGTACAATACGAATCTTTCTTAACCAAAATGAAGATCAAGGCTACCGACGATTTTCTGCGGGATTTGCATCAGCCAGCCGATAAATGCTTGGTGGTAGGCGAACCGGAGATGTTGGTACCGTTGGAAGAGAAGCTCCGCCAAGAATTAGGGAAACGTATCAACGTATATCGTTCCGAGGCATTCTATCTGGAGCTTGTCCCCAAAGGTATCGATAAGGCAGCCTCGTTATCCCGCTTACTAGAGCGAACCCGGATAAAACAGGAGGAAGTGATCGCTATCGGCGACGGTTTCAATGACGTATCCATGATCCGTTTCGCCGGATTGGGAGTCGCTATGGCCAACGCCCAGCCCCCTGTCAAGGCCAATGCCGACCGCATCACCCAATACACGAACGATGAGGATGGAGTGGCTCGTTTCATCCAAGAATTGCTTTGAAAAAAACACGTACGTGTTTTTCAGAGACATTTACACCAGTATCGACACAGGCCAATGCCTATACCGGCATACGCCTATACCAGTAGTGCCGTAGGGCTACGCCAGTATAGGCGTGAGCTTGCGCCGATATACGTAAATTCCTTTCATGGAAATGTCTTCTAACTATCAACTATTTTATGTATATTTGTATTCTAAACCATAAAAATAAGACGCCATGAAGTACAAATTATTAGTCTTAGACGTAGATGGGACGTTGCTTAACGACAAGAAAGAGATAACTCCCCGGACCCATGCCGCCTTGTTAAAGGCTCAGCAGATGGGAGTTCATGTTGTATTGGCATCCGGCCGACCCACCAACGGGGTTCAACCCTTGGCGGAGGCTCTTGAATTGAATCATTACGGTGGTTTCATATTATCTTATAACGGAGGTCAGATCATCAATGCCCAGACCGGAGTATTGATGTTCGAGAAACGAATCGATCCGGCCATGATTCTTATTTGAACCGGAAGGCGAAGGAAAATGGTTTTGCTATCTTCACGTATCACAAGGACTATATCCTGACCGATAGCCCGGAAAACAAACATGTCCAAGAGGAGGCCGAACTCAATAAGATGCGCATCATCGGTGTGGAGAATTTCCCGGAAGCGGTGGATTTCGCACCCTGTAAGTGTATTCTTACCAGCGATGACGAGAACAATCTAGTGGGTCTCGAAAATCATTGGAAGAAACGTCTGGACGGGGTATTGGAAGCTTTCCGCTCCGAGGACTATTTCTTGGAGGTAGCTCCTCATTTCATCAATAAGGGAAATACGTTGGCGGTATTGATGGAGATGCTGAATATCACGACCGAAGAGGTTGTCGCTATCGGTGATGGCGTGGCCGACGTATCCATGCTTCAATTAGCCGGTACCGGCGTGGCGATGGGTAACGCACGCGATTCCGTAAAGGCTTGTGCCGATTTCACGACCTTACCCAATAATATGGAAGGTGTGGCGGCAGCGATCGAGAAAGCGATCCTTGCCACGATCAAACCCACAGAGGTTCCGTTAGATCAACTAAACGCACGGGCCAAACATGCTTTAATGGGTAATCTAGGCATTCAATATACCTATGCGTCGGAGGATCGTGTGGAAGCGACCATGCCTGTAGACGAACGGACCCGCCAGCCTTTCGGTATCTTGCACGGAGGCGCTACGCTGGCTTTGGCAGAGACCGTGGCCGGACTAGGTTCCATGATTCTGGCGAAACCGGATGAGATGGTAGTCGGCATGCAAGTTAGTGGTAGCCATGTTTCGTCCGCCCACGAGGGAGACACGGTACGTGCCGTCGGGACGATTATCCACAAAGGCCGTTCATCCCATGTGTGGAACGTAGACATATTCACCTCTACCGACAAACTGGTTTCCTCGGTACGGGTAATCAATAGCATACTAAAGAAGAAATGATTCCAAGAGATTCTTACGAAATAATAGACACGTTGATCAAGCAAGGCCGGAGTTTCGCTATTTGGCGTATTCCCGGTGAGGATAGGCTCCATTTCAGGATGCAAAGTGCCGGCTCTCCTTGCCTATTATACGACATAAAAGACTTAAATGAACGGAGCGGTTTTGTAATCGCTCCGTTTCAGGTGACAGCGGAACGACCTATCGTTTTAATCCAACCGGATTGCTTTGAAATCCCCTCCGAATCCGATTGGGATTTCTCTCGAGAGAAAAACGAATTCCCTTCGAATGAAATCGAAATCCCGTCCGAATCCGAGGAGAAGGAACGATACGCTTACCATTTCTCCCTGTTTACCAACCCTTTGCTAAAAGGAAGCCAAGATAAACTAGTCCTATCCCGTAGCAAAACGATCTGGAAAGATCCCTCTTTCTCACCCGGCAAGGCATTCTTCGCCGCGGAAGAACGATATATCCGCTCCTATGTCTACCTTTGCCATACCCCGGAAACCGGAACTTGGATGGGTGGGACACCGGAAATCTTGTTATCCGGCGAGAAAGGTGACTGGCAAACGGTAGCTTTGGCCGGAACCCAATCCTTACGAGACGGGAAATTACCGAAAAGCTGGGACCATAAGAATTGGAGAGAACAGCAATTAGTCGCCTCCTATATACGCCGCCAGCTGTCCACCTTGGGTATTACTCCCGAGGAGAAGGGGCCTTATTCAGCCCGGGCCGGAGAGGTTTCTCATTTGAAAAGTGATTTCTTCTTCTCCTTGCCGAATCCCGAGAAGCTGGGTGATGTCCTTCAACTATTACACCCTACTCCAGCAGTTTGCGGTCTTCCCAAGGAGGAGGCTTATCATTTCATCATCGAGAATGAGGGGTACGATCGTAGCTATTACTCCGGTTTCATCGGTTGGCTGGATCCCAAAGGCAAAACAGATCTGTACGTAAACCTCCGTTGCATGAATATCCTCCCCCAAACCTTTACGCTGTATGCCGGAGGCGGTCTGTTGGCGGCCTCGCAGCTAGAAGATGAGTGGCAGGAGACAGAGGATAAATTAGATACGATGCGGAGAATAGTGGGTAATTTATAATTTTATATCATATAATGTATAGCGATAAAAAGAACATCCTTCAATTGGTAGCCTTGCTGATAGAGCACGGCGTAAGTAATATCGTGCTATGTCCGGGAAGCCGGAACTCTCCGATTGTGCACACATTGGCAAACCATTCGTTCTTCAATTGCCATTCCGTGACGGATGAACGAAGCGCGGGATTCTTTGCCGTAGGGCTAGCGTTGCACGGAGGTAAGCCGGCGGCTGTTTGCTGTACCTCGGGCACGGCCTTGCTGAATATACATCCGGCGGTAGCGGAGGCTTTCTATCAGAAGTTCCGCTTGTCGTGATATCCGCCGACCGCCCCGCCGCATGGATCGGGCAAATGGACGGACAGACTTTGCCGCAACCCGGGGTGTTCGGCTCGCTGGTAAAGAAGTCGGTGCAGCTACCGGAAATACATACGGATCAAGATGAATGGTATTGCAATCGATTGATCAACGAGGCGTTGTTGGAACTGAACCATCACGCAAAGGACCGGTGCATATCAACGTTCCGATCTCCGAGCCTTTATTTCAGTTCACGACACCCGAATTGCCGAAGGTACGGGTAATCACCCGTTATCAAGGCTTGAACGTGTACGACCGGAAATATGATGACCTGATCGAGCGCTTGAACAAATATAGCAAGCGGATGATGATAGCGGGACAAATGAGCTTGATCTATCTCTTCGAGAAGAAAATATGCAAGTTACTATACAAGCATTTCACTTGGCTCTCCGAGCACATCGGCAACCGTATCGTACCGGGATTACCGATCAAGAATTTCGACGCTATCCTGTACGCTACCCCAGAGGAGGAAAAAGAGAAGCTAGTTCCCGAGCTCGTAATCACCTACGGCGGCCATATTGTCTCCAAGCGGCTGAAAGAGTTTTTGCGGAAACACCCGCCTAAGGAGCATTGGCATGTCTCATTGGATGGAGAGGTAGCGGATTTATTCGGTAGCCTGACCACGGTGATCGAGATGGACCCTTTCGAGTTTCTGGAGAAAATCGCTTATATGCTGGAGAATAGGCAGATTGAATATCCGAAGGCTTGGGAATACAAATCCCGGAACCTGCCGGAGCCGGAGTTCGCTTACTCCGAAATGGCGGCGATCGGTGGTTTGATACGCTCGCTTCCGGCTGAATCGGCCTTGCATCTGGGGAATAGCTCCACCGTACGTTACGCGCAATTGTACACCGTGCCCGAGACGGTTGAGGTTTGTTGTAACCGAGGTACGAGCGGGATCGAAGGCTCCTTGTCTACGGCCATCGGATACGCCTCGGCCTCGCAAAAACTAAACTTTATCGTTATAGGCGATCTTAGTTTCTTCTATGATATGAACGCATTGTGGAACGGTAACTTGCACAATAACCTTCGTATCCTGCTCTTGAATAACGGAGGTGGCGAGATCTTCCAAGCCTTGCCGGGATTCAAGATGAACGAGCGTACGCACCGTTACGTCACCGCCTCCCACCAGACCTCAGCGGAGGGATGGGCCACGGAAAGGGGATTCTCCTACTCCGCTGTCCATAATGCCGAGGAGTTGGCAGCGGCGATGAGCGCCTTTACCCAAACGGAGCAACCGAGCGAACATCCCCTATTCATGGAGGTTTTCACGGACAAAGCAGAAGACGTACGATTGCTCAAGGAATATTATCATCAACTAAAAAATTCATCCCAAGCACAAAACATATAATATATGGAAACGAAAAGAGAATGGACAACCATCAAGGAATATGAGGAGATCTTATTTGATTTCTACAACGGCATCGCCCGCATTACGATCAACCGGGAACGGTATCGCAACGCTTTTACCCCGACTACGACCACGGAGATGAGCGACGCCTTTTACATCTGCCGGGAACGCCCGGACATTAACGTAGTCGTTCTGACAGGAGCCGGAGATACGGCCTTTTGCGCGGGAGGCGATATGAACGTGAAAGGACGTGGCGGCTACGTGGGTAAAGACGGCGTACCTCGCTTGAACGTATTGGACGTACAAAAGCAGATCCGCTCTCTCCCGAAACCCGTCATCGCGGCCGTGAATGGTTTCGCTATCGGCGGCGGACACGTATTGCACGTGGTTTGCGACCTTACGATCGCTTCCGAGAACGCTATCTTCGGACAGACTGGTCCTCGTGTGGGTAGCTTCGACGCCGGGTTCGGCTCTTCTTACCTCGCCCGTGTGGTCGGACAGAAAAAGGCCCGTGAGATCTGGTTCCTATGCCGCAAGTACAATGCGCAGGAGGCTTTGGATATGGGTCTGGTAAATAAGGTAGTCCCCTTGGATAAATTAGAGGACGAGTACGTTCAATGGGCCGAGGAGATGATGTTGCTTAGCCCGTTGGCTTTGCGCATGATCAAGGCGGGCTTAAACGCCGAGTTGGACGGACAGGCCGGTATACAGGAGTTGGCCGGAGACGCTACCATGCTTTACTATATGACGGACGAGGCGCAGGAAGGCGGTAAGGCATTCTTGGAGAAACGCCGTCCCCGCTTCGAGGATTACCCGAAATTCCCGTAGGGGGATTGAGAATGAATAATGAATAATTAAGAATGAATGGTAAAGGAGAGGTTATATAGGATTGAGGTAGTTCCCCGGTGCTTGACTTTCAAGCGACCGGCAGGAACCTCACGGGGTGTTTACACGACCCGGAAATTGTGGGAGGTCCGAATCCGTAAGGAAGACGAACCCTCGGTTATTGGTATCGGAGAATGTGCCCCCCTGCCGGATCTCAGTTGCGATTATGGAGTGGATTACGAGATCACGTTATCCAAGGCTTGCCTCGATCTGGAACAGAAGGGGCATGTTGACACCGAATCTTTGCGCCATTACCCATCCATCCTTTTCGGGCTGGAGACGGCCATGCGCCATTATGAACAGGGCGGTTGGCGGCATTACGACACGCCCTTCTCGCAGGGGCAGGCGGGCATCCCCATCAACGGACTGATCTGGATGGGCGATTATAAGTACATGCTGGAACAGGTAGAGGAAAAGATGAAGGAGGGCTTTCGCTGCGTCAAGCTGAAGATCGGCGCTATCGATTTCGACCGGGAACTCTCTTTATTGAAACACATCCGTGCGCATTTCTCTGCCAAGGAAATAGAGCTTCGGGTAGACGCCAACGGCGCTTTCCTCCCCTCGGAGGCGATGGACAAACTGAAGCGGCTCGCCGAGATGGACTTGCATTCCATCGAGCAGCCTATCCGTGCCGGGCAGTTGGAAGAGATGGCACGCCTTGCGGCAGAGTCACCCCTTCCCATCGCTCTCGACGAGGAACTGATCGGCTGTAACGCCCCGGACGAGAAACGGCGGTTGTTGGAAACGATCCATCCCCAATACATTATATTAAAGCCTTCCCTCCACGGAGGTATCGCCGGATGCACGGAATGGGTTCACTTAGCGGAAACTATCTTAGGGAGTACCCCTGAACAACCTAATGGTGGGTCACCTCCGCTCTGGAATCGCAAATCGGACTGAACGCTATCGCCCAATGGTGCGCCACGCTAGGTAACCCGCTACCGCAAGGTCTGGGAACCGGCGAGATTTTCAAGGACGATAAACATAAGTTGATCCAACGAAAAGGAGACACCATCTGGTTCACCAACGACCTTTGACCTATGCCGATACAAGAAGATTTACAGGCATTCTTAGCTGAATGGCACGATCCCTCCCCTTTTCTGGAAGTCCAGACCTCTGGCTCCACCGGTACGCCCAAGCGGATGCGAGTACGCAAGGACCGGATGCTGAACAGCGCCCGGCTTACCTGCGATTATCTGGGGCTTAAGAAGGGCGACAAGGCCTTGTTATGTATGCCCCTACGCTATATAGCCGGAAAGATGATGGTGGTCCGCTCCCTATACGCCGGACTGGATCTGGAGGTGTGCGAACCCTCCGGACACCCGTTGGCGGATTGGGGGGATACGCCCCTGCGCTTTGCCGCCATGATTCCTTTGCAGGTTTACAATACGTTGCGAGTACCCGAGGAACGTAAGCGGCTGGAGCAAACGGATATCCTGATTATCGGCGGCGGGGCGATTGACGCGGCCTTGGAACAGGAGATACGCAGATGCCAAACACGGTTTATTCCACCTACGGAATGACGGAGACGCTGTCCCACATCGCCCTGCGCCGGCTGAACGGGCCGGAAGCCTCGCCCTATTACCATCCCTTCCCCTCGGTGACGTTATCCTTGTCACCGGAGAATACCTTGGTGATAGACGCCCCATTGGTTTGCGACGAGCGGCTGGTGACGAACGATGTCGCCCGCCTGCTACCGGACGGGAGTTTCGCCATTATCGGAAGGAAAGATAATATCATCAATAGCGGAGGTATCAAGATCCAGATCGAGGAGGTGGAAGAGCGGCTACGGCCCTACCTCGACCGCCCCTATGCCATCACCGCCGCCCCCGACCCTCGGTTGGGAGAGGCGGTCGTGCTACTGCTTGCCTCAAACCTACGAGGTGAGATGCTAACAGAGGTTCTCGCCAGCCTGCCCAAGTACCTCCGTCCGAGGCACATCATAAAGGTAAGCGAGATCCCCCAAACCGGAAGCGGCAAGATCGACCGTGCCGCCTGCCGGGAGCTAGCGAGAAATATCATTACAAAAACACTATAAACATGAAAAGAATTCTAACAATCACTGCGGTCTCCCTATTGGCCTTATCGCCTATGTACGGGCAGGATTCTTGCCGATACCCGCAAGATCCTACCTTGGAGAAATCGCAAGCCTATGCAGGATACGACTGCGTCACCTTGCTGGATAGCACCGCCGTAACGGTACAACCTACCGGCTCGGGGGCTTTCGCCGTATGCAAGGCTTTTAAGGTACAGACTTCCAAAGGAGCCGTCGCCAACCGTATCATCAAATACGATTACGACCCGCTGACGGCACATGCCGAGTTTCGTTACGCCACGATCTACCGTGCGAACGGCGACGTGATCAATCTCGACGTGACCCAAGCTTGCGACTACGCCGCCCCCGCACGTGCCATCTACTGGCGCCCGGCAGATCATGCTGGAAGTGGGCCGCTTGCAACCGGGAGATGTCGTGGAGTACGAGATCGCCAAGAAAGGTTTCACCTACGCCTTGCTGACGGCGGGCGACGACGACGAGCGTTTCATCCCTCCTATGCGAGGACAGTTTTACGATATCGTCCCCTTCTGGCTACCGAGCTACCGTGCGCAAGGTGTACCGGGTATCCATGCCGATGGAGAAAGAGTTGCAATTCCAGTTCTACCAAGGCGAATGTACCTCTTCGATGCGATACGAGGACGGACGGAAAGTATATACCTTCGCCTCCGACGATATCCTTCCTTTCGCCAAGGAACCGAATATGGTAGACCTATTCGACGCTGCCCCGAAGCTCATGATGTCCAGTACTCCCCGCTGGGAGGATAAATCCCTTTGGTTCAATAAGGTTAACGAGGATTACGGAAGCTTTACCGCGATCCCGGAAGCCCAAAGGAAGGTAGACGAGCTGATCAAAGGCAAGAAAACGGAAATGGAGAAGATAGCCGTATTGACCCACTGGGTGGCCGATAACATCCGTTACTCCGGAATCTCGATGGGTAAAGGCGAGGGTTTCACGCTCCACAACCTGAAGATGAATTATACCGATCGTTGCGGTGTCTGCAAGGATATCGCCGGCACGTTGATCGCCTTCCTCCGCATGGCCGGCTTCGAGGCTTACCCGGCGATGACAATGGCGGGAAGCCGTGTAGAGAGCATCCCCGCCGACCATTTCAACCATTGCGTGGCGGTGGTAAAACTGGCGAGCGGTACGTATATGCCTCTCGACCCGACTTGGGTTCCTTTCTGCCGAGAATTATGGAGTAGTGCCGAGCAACAGCAGAACTACCTCCCGGGTGTGCCCGAAGGCTCTGACCTCTGCCTGACCCCTGTCTCCGCCCCGGAGAACCACTACGTCCGCATCCACGCTGACAACCGCCTAGACGAGAAAGGCACGCTCCGCGGACAATTCACGATCACCGCCGAGGGACAGTCCGACAGCAATATCCGCCGCATCTTCACCACCGGATGGCAATCCGACTGGCAGAACACGATGGAGAAGCAATTGCTGGCCGTATCCCCCAACGCCAAACTGCTTCGTGTAGATTACGGTAAGGACCCGAAGAACTATCAAGCGGCCCCTATCAAGATCACGTTCTCTTATGAGATCCCCGATTACGCGATCATCGCCGGAGACCAGATGCTTATCAAGCCGCTAGTCATGAATAACCTCTACAATCAAGTGAAGAGTTTCTTGCGTATCGATACGAAACCGGAAAACCGTACGTATGGATTCAAGGACGCTTGCTCCCGTTTGGTAGAACAAGATGAGACCATCCGCCTCCCCAAGGCTATACCCTCTTGAACGCCCCGAAGAATGACGTCCTGCAAAGCAATGCGGCCGATTTCGAAGGTTCCCTTTCGCAGGAAGGCAATCAGAACATCGTCTTGCGCCAGAAGCTAGCGTTGAAGAAGCGTGTCTACGACGCAGCCGACTGGAAAGGCTTCTGCTCCGCCGTGAACGCTTATAAGAGTTATGGTGACTATTTGATTATCAAGAAATAAAAACAGAAAAACAATGATTAAGATAACCTATAAACTGATTCTTCTCCTAGGCTTGTTAGCGATGACGGTTACTTCATTCGCCGCATCGGAGGCTGAGTACGGGAAGGTATCGAAAGCTTGGACCTTGCATGCCGACGGTAGCCAAGAATATCGATCCTCCATGGAATTGACGCTCTTCACGCACACTGCGATGAATAGCACGTATGGCGAGAGTTTTATCGTCTACAATCCCGATTTCCAAACACTGAAGATCCACTCATCCTATACGAGGCAGAAAGACGGTACGATCGTAAAGACACCCGATAACGCCTTTGTAGAGGTCCTACCCCGTTTCGCCGCCGATGCTCCGGCCTATAACCAACTTAAGGAAATGGTCGTGGTACACACTGGCCTAGAACTTGGGGCCACGATTTACTTGGATTACTCTATTATCACAAAACCGGGCTACTATCCGGCTCTGGATATCAACGAGCGACTACAAGAGACTTCTCCCGTGAAGGAATGCAAGGTCTCTATCTCCGTACCGGAAAACAGTCCGCTCGCTTGGCAATTATTGGGTAGCGACGCGAAAGCATCCCAAGCCACCCGAAACGGCGCTAAAGAGGTAAGCTGGACTTTACGTAACCTGCCGGCCTCTTCCCGGGAAGCTTTCCTTCCTCAAAACCAAGACGGGATTCCCCGCCTAATCGCTTCAAGCTATAGTTCCAACAAGGAGGCATTATCTACGCTAAATAAGCGTTTTAACACTTCCGGAAACTACGAGAGCAAAACGTTCGGCTCTTATATCACGGAAAAGGCTACTAGCGACGAAGAGAAGGTGAACGCCATCCGGAACCATGTAGTCAACAACATGGGATATTGCGCCATCCCCCTCGCTTGTACGGGTTATTCCATCCGCGATGTCGATACGGCCCTTCGCAGTGCTTACGGTACATTAGCCGAGAAGACCCAGCTTCTGAACGTCTTATTGAACGCCGCCGGCATTCAATCGGAAGTAGTCGCCGTATATCCAGGGAATCTGGATATAGACGCTTGTGGATTAAGCACGATCAAGAATCTTGCCGTAAAAGCGACTGTCGCAGGGAAAGACAAATACCTTTCGGCGGTCAGCCTTGCCCCTTCCGCATTAACAGCCCGGGGTGAGTTAGATCAGGTACTCACGTTGAACGGCACGTCGATCGCCCTACAGGCAGAGCCTACGATCATCAAGGAGAATAAAGCCGTCAGCGTCTCCAAGAACGAAGCACAAAACGGATTCGCCATCTGTACCCTTCCGGCTATAACAGGCGGTATCGATAGCTGGGGCATGAGCGCTTTGAACAGCAAGCGTTCCAACTTATTCGAACTCCCCTCCCTGATCAAGGAAGAGGTAACCTACACGGTTACTCCCGCCGAGGGCATGAAGTTGCAGACCTCCACAAAAGAGCAAGTGATAAGCAAGCCTTTTGGTAAAGTAACCCGCACGATCACACCAAGAGGAAATACGATCGAGGTAGTACGTACGATCGAGTTGGACAAGCAACAGTTCACTCCCGCCGAATATAGCGACGTGCGTAGCTTGATCCATGAATGGACAAATCCGGATAACCGGGTATTGCTATTCTCCCTATAAGATCTAAATACGGAGGGCACGGAACACACGAATATCCACGGATATAAGGAAATATCATTTCTATCCATGGAAATCTGTGTATTCCGTGTGCTCTGTGTCTAATTATTTCATACATTTACGAACGTTAACATTAAATCATATCGTATATGAAGACACTAAAGTATTTACTCGCCACCATGCTCCTTCTAGGCGTTTGTAACCTAACGCATAGCCAAAAGCTATCCCTAGGAATCTTCCCCGAGCCCCAAGAGGTGACTATTTCCAGCCAAACATACGCACCGCCCCATGGATATACCCTACGGGGTATAAATAATCCGGACGCAGATGCGGTCAAACTACTTAAAGAAGCGCTACCTTTCGCTAAATCCGGCAAATCTCTCCCTTTAGAGATCAAGAAACTAAAAGACAAAACTCCGGAAATGCAACGCTCGGGTGCCTATACGCTGACGATCACTAAAAAAGGTATCACGATCGGGATCGTAGACGATAATTCCTTGTTTTACGCCGCCCAAACCCTCAAGCAATTAGCTAAATATGACGAGGGTAAAAAGATCCTGCCTCTCTGCTCGATCAAAGACTATCCGGAAGTATTATTCCGGGGTACCGTGGAAGGATTCTACGGACAGCCTTGGAGCCACGCCGACCGTATCGAGCAAATCCGCTTTTACGGAAGGATCAAGCTGAACACCTATATTTATGGTCCGAAAGATGATCCTTATCACAGCTCCCCCAACTGGCGCAAACCTTATCCCGCCGAGGAAGCCGAGCATATCAAGGAACTAGCGAAAGAGGCCGCCCATAACAAAGTAAACTTCGTTTGGGCCATCCACCCGGGACAAGACATTCAATGGAACCTAACAGATAGCATGAATATCCTTTCCAAATTCGAGAAAATGTACGATTTGGGCGTACGCTCTTTCGCCGTTTTCTTCGATGATATATCCGGAGAGGGAGCCCGCCCGGAAAAGCAAGCCGGCTTATTGAATTACATCCATAAGGAGTTTATTACCAAGAAAAATGACGTGCAGCCCCTGATCATGTGCCCTACCGAATACAACCGCTCATGGGCTAAGACCGATTATCTGGATATCCTCGGTACCCAACTCGACCCCGCTATCCAAATCATGTGGACCGGAGACCGTGTCGTAGCCGATATCACGAAAGAAGGTGTCGAGTGGGTAAACAGCCGTATCCGTCGTCCCGCCTATATCTGGTGGAACTTCCCCGTAAGCGATTATTGCCAAGATCATTTGTTGATGGGACCCGCCTACGGCCTAGATACGCAAGCCGCCGGCACCATGACCGGATTCGTATCCAATCCTATGGAATACGCCGAGGCTTCCAAGGTCGCTATATTCGGCGTTGGAATGTACACTTGGAATATCGAGAATTACGATCCTACACAGGCATGGAAAGACGCTTGCGACTTCATCATGCCGGAGGCCTCCATGGCTTTCCGCATTTTCTGCGAGCATAACTGCGATCCGGGTCCGAACGGACATCAATACCGCCGGGAAGAGTCCGCTAACTATGTGGCTCCTATCCAGACATTCCTCGCCGGATATAAGAAAAACACGTTCCCGGAGCAAAGCGCGAATCTTCTGGGAACCTTATTCGCTCAAATCACGCTTCCCCGAGTATGATCTATAGCCAAAGTCCCAATAAACGCTTGATCGAGCAAATCAACCATGCTTATCCAATTCGAGTTCTTAGGAAAGCCGGAACAAGCGCTCTGCATATGGCGCACGCTTGGTATGAGAAAGACCGGTCTTATACGTGGCAACGCTATCTGGAAACATCCGCTTTGCTAGATAGCATGAAACTGATAAACCGCACGCTGAACCAGAAGGCGCAGCCTAAAGGCGTGAAAGTCGGATCGAAAGTCTTACACCCTTTCATCGTAGACTTATACCGCCAGACAGGTCGTAACCTGCTATCTACGGACGGTATCGCCCCGGACGAGGTGAAGGTTAGCATCCCTTCCATATTCACGAATATCGACCAATTAAAGAGCCAGCCTTGTGCCGAGGGTGACAATACGGTCGGTTACGTTCCCCTATTCGAGGTAGTCAAGGTACAACCTAACCAATATCTGGGTATCGGCTGGGAAATCCAGAAAGAAGCGGAATCCTTCTGTTTCAATCTTCCGAAAAGCAACCAACCCGGACGGGTATTCGAGTGGTCCGCCGACGGAAAGAGCTGGAGCCTAATCCCTCATGTCTCCACGGAAAACGCTAAAGATACGATCCGCACCATCGACCCGAAAGCCCGTTATATCCGTATGCGAAATAACTCGGATCAGCAAATGGAGCTATACGTACTAGGATTCACGGCGACAACCAAACAAGACCCGCAAATCAATGAGGCTCTTATGATGTACGATATGAACCTAGATACGTATAAGAACTTGAACCCGGGAGAAATGATTCATATAAAATGTGATGATATCAACGCCGTATCTTTCTTCCTCTCCGGAAGTAACGAGAATCTGGTATCCATCACCGGCCTCTCCCAAGATGGCGAGAAAAACATCGTCTATCAAGGAAACGTAGGCTACATCAAATTAAATAAAACCATGTTCGAGGATTTCTCTTCTTTAGAAATCACCACAATAGGAAAAGAATCTATACATATCCACCAGATCGTTAGGGAATAATAAATAAAAAGTACCGATTTCTTTCTCTCTTAGATGGAAGAAGGAGATCGGTACTTTTTTTATTTATTCGTACAATTCGGGTGTATCTTATTTTTGGCACATCTCCGCTTGTATATTCCTATTAAAAGTTATACCTTTAGGATGCGAAAAACAGAAACCGAAAAAGCAATGCGAAAAGAAGAAAGGTATAAAGGCGTATTAAACTGGTTTAAGGAAAACGTACCGGTAGCCGAGACTGAACTACATTATGACGACCCCTATCAACTATTGATAGCGGTAATCCTATCCGCACAATGCACGGATAAGCGAGTGAATATGATCACACCTGCCCTGTTCGAGGCTTTCCCGACTCCCGAGGTAATGGCGGCTAGCACACCGGAAGTTGTCTTTGAATACATACGAAGCGTATCTTACCCGAACAATAAGGCTAAACATCTGGTAGGTATGGCGAAAATGCTGATAGAGGATTTCAAAGGCGTGGTTCCCTCCGATATTGATGAGCTACAAAAACTGCCGGGCGTAGGAAGAAAAACAGCGAACGTAATCGCATCCGTAGTATATGACAAGCGGCCATGGCGGTGGATACGCACGTATTCCGTGTCTCCAACCGGATCGGCTTGACCAATAATAGCAAGACACCTTTGGAAACGGAAAAGGAGTTGGTGAAGAACATTCCGGAAGAATTGATCCCCATCGCCCATCACTGGTTGATATTGCATGGAAGATATGTTTGCCTCGCCCGGAAACCGAAATGTGAGGAATGCGGATTAAAGCCTTGGTGTAAATACTTCCTAAAGCAAACATGAGGATCGGCAAGAAAGACATAATGGCATTCATTGTCTTGTTTTTGGCTACGATCGTTTGCGTGAGGTACTTTTACAAGAATATGAGCGACGAGCAATTTGTCGCCACGGTAGATCCTATAGCTTGGTCATCCCGACCCCCACAGCAATTTTTGCTATCAATCGTCCTCCTGTATTCGAGAAGATGATATTACCCATGGAGAATATACGCAAGGCGTTCTCGGATCATACGCCCGCTATTTTCCTCTCTTTAATACAGCAAAATCCGGATTTATCGTCTTTCTTGATCGCTTATTATCCACAAGGGGATATCTTGTACGCCCCTATGGATAGTCATACGGCAGAGCGTATTTTCAAGCAACTGGACGCTTCTTTCACTTTTCCTGCCCAGCAACGAGAGGAAGCTTCCGTTCCTGTTAGATACTATCCGGATGTTGATAAGCATTTTCTAGGTTGTTACTACCACGAGGGTATATTCGTGGTGTCCTACAATCGAAAATTATTGGTAGAGACAGCGAAAAAGCAACAGACGTACCCCGCACAGATCATTCCGGAATTAGCTGATCTAATTAGTAAAAAAGGCAAGAGTGGCGCGATGAATCTCTTCATCCAAAGCGCCTCTTTAGATTTACAGGTTCAAATGAATGACTCGACGGAGTGGAAAATGAAAAATCAATGGTTGGCAATGGATTTATTCTATAATGAAGGAAGCCTTTGCTGCTTCAATGAGCAACCCTATGAGGAAACCTTGGAGAACTTTTACCCCAACTTATGCGATACGATAACTACTCGGATCAATCGGCTATTCCCACAAATAAAAACCACGGCACAAGTCAGTCATGACGAGGCCGTGGTCTATTTTACGGTTTGCGGGAATTAAGCTTCAGTCCCTTCTTTCTTGAATGCTGACACAAACATATCTTTTACGAATAAATATCCGATACATCCGAATAAAGCGAGGAAGACAAAACCGACCAAGATAAGTGCCTTCTTAGGAGAAGATGCTTTCAAAGGTACGGTAGCCGGCTCGATTACGGTATACACCGGAGTTTCTTCCTGTACACGCAATTTATCTTGCTCCAACTTCTGCGCCAACGTATTGTAAACATTAAACGTAAGGGTCATCTCATTCTTCAAACGCTCCTGCTCCGTACGGTAGCTGGAAGAGATAATATTACGGTTGGCATCCTCGAAAGCAGCGTACGCACGTTGCGCTTTATAATAAGCGTCACGTGACTCGCCAAATACCTTCTGGGTAAATTCCAAATCTTGCTTTACTTTCTGCGTACGATAATTCGTAATATAATTCTGGAGGTTTTCCAAAACGACCTTTGTCATCTGAGCGGAAATAACCGGGTCCTGCATTTGTACGGAAGCCGTGATAACCAAGGTCTTCTTGTCCACGGAAACAGAAACCCGCTCCTGCAAGGCCTTCACCACCTCTTCTTGATCCTTTGTCAAATGGTAAGGATTCAAGCCCTCAGACTCTTCCTCGTCACCGGAGATTAAACTCATTACCGCACCCAACGCCTTGAATGGAGCGGAGACAATATATCCCCACCAAGCCTTACGTTGATGTTCACTCATATAATCATACAATGTAGTGCTTAACTCCTTTTCCTTATCGGTAACCTCTACCGGAAACAATTCCAACAGAAACGGGGTACTCTGCACCACATCCGGATACAAATCCGGAGAGATCGCATCCGCACCGGCAGCGGCATTCAGATTAATCCCAGCCATAGCGGCCAAACCGCCAAGACTAGATTTTTTTGCCGCATCCTGTGTCTCTGGTGCCAATTTCACCGTAGTTGTATATTCCTTGGGAATACTGAAAGCTACAATCAAACCTACTACCACCGCAATACCACAGCCTTTCAATAAGAACTTACGCTCTTTCCACAGTTTTTGCGCCAGTTCGATTAAATCGATCTCCTGCTCCTCAGGTAACTCTTGTCTTTTTATCTCGTTTATCGTATCCATGCCTAATTAGTTTTTAATCATGTTAACAATAGAGGTAATCATCGCAGCCATAGAGGTAGCGGAGCTACTGATACTCATGATCTCAGCCAAGCTTCGGCGCTCACGTTGCGTCTTCGTCGGAACTACGATCTCACAGCCCGGCTCCACTTTTGGATAACGCTTGAAAAAGATAGCGGTACGCTTCGTCGTAGCGACCTTACCATTCATATATATTACGATCGGATACTTACGTGCGATATCATTATAACCACCGGCTTGAGACAAGCAATCCATAACCGACATACCTTTCGTGTAAGTCACGCTGTTTGGGTAAGTCACGGCTCCGCTCATCTTCACCGTACTTTGCATCTGCGGGATATAAAGCTCATCGCCGTCACGGAGCACAACGTCATCGATACTACCCGGATTTGCCAACGCTTTCTCTAAATCAATACCTACGGAATAGTCCTTCACATTCATCAACGCTACACCGATGGAATCCCGGCTTTGCTTATTCGCCTCACTTAAAGCCAGAAGGGTCTCCATGCGTTTCAATTCATCTTCTGTCAACTGACGTTTCAAGCTAGCACCTTTTACATAAGACTCTGGGGTAACTCCTCCCGCTTTCGCGATAATATCACTCAAGCGAGCGTTCTTCGTAGCCAATACATAGCTACCGGCAAAAGTGATCTCGCCGTTCACCTTCACGACCTGTTGCTCATGATACCCCGGGGAGAAACGAACATAAACCTCATCGAACGGCTCCAATGTGAAGATCGTATCTCCCGCATTCAACTTGAAGTCCTCACTCAACGAGAAGTTATATACATCGGCGATCCGGTTGACATTCTGATTGGAACTAGGATCCTTCACACGACGGGCTACCTCTACATTAATAGAAGAAGCGGACTCTCTTAAACCACCTGCCATCATGATAGCGTCTTCTATTGTCAAATTATGACGATACGGAAGCACCGTATCCGGATAATTCACGGCTCCGCCAACCTTGATCGTATAAGGTTCGCGCAAATCGAATAGGGAAGGAATGCTTAATTGGTCTTCCGCTTGCAACTCCACATCTGGAGCGGTACCGTTCAAGATACCACGAATATCCACGGCGATCATCGTAGTCGTGAAATCCGGATTCAAACGGGTAATCAAGGCACGGCCGGCGAACTCGTCTCCTTTAGACCCGCGGCCTGTTTTACCAATTGCTTTACCGTATGAACCGACGGACTTAACTCATATTCTCCCGGACGCCATACAGCTCCCGTCACGATTAAACGATTCTCATAAAAAGGAATAACGGAATCTACCAGCAAAGAATCGCCATCCTGCATCACGAAAGAAGCGAACTTATCTTCCGAAACCGTAGAGATCTGGTAACGACTATCTGATTTACGCTTCACTTGTACGTCCTTCGTATAAGCGTCGCCGGTAAATCCGCCGGCCATATCCAGCAATTGCTTCAAGGTCTCGCCCTTGCGCAACTCGAAAATACGATTACGTTTCACCTTACCTCGAACCACCGCTAACTGGTCGTACGGGCCTACCATAATCATATCGTTCTCTTCCAAACGGACATTCGTTGTGTACTTTCCGTTCAATAAATAATCATATACGTCGAGATTAGCGATTTCCTTGCTATTACGATATACCTTGATGCTACGCAAAGAACCAATCTTATTCACACCACCGGCGGCATACAACGCATTAAATAATGTGGCGAATGAAGGTAATGTATACGTACCGGGAGCGACTACCTCGCCGACAATATTCACCTTCATGCTACGAATCTGGCTCAAACTGACGGAAACAAAGGTATTCCCCTCTCCCGAACCAGACAGCGTAGACATAATCTGGCTCAACTCCTGACGCAGACGAGTCTCAGCGCCAGCGATCGTCAATCCACTGACCGACACCGGACCTAAATTTGGTACAAGGATCGTACCGTCCGGAGAGATCTTTAATTTCAAGTTTAGCTCGGAATCTCCCCATACATTAATCAATAACTCATCACCAGCGGAAAGCACATAATCCTTAGGTGTAGGGATGTTTAAATCTGGGGCAAAAGATAAGTTCTTGTTTGAGAAGATTTCATGCCCGAATACGGTATTCTCCATGGCTGAAGCAGGAAGATTATTTCTACGTTGGGCTTCTAAGGATTGTCCTTCATCGATTACCGGCATTACCCGGTCGCTAACCTTCGCATCGGTAGCGGTAGCTTGAGATCCGACTGATCCCCCTTCTTGTTTCATACGCTTGGCTAATTCCTGCTGGATCTGCGTATCCGACATTCCAGCGGCTTTCGCCTTGTCAATCAAGTCTTGCGGAACCTGTGCATACACAGATCCCGACAGCAATAAGCAACATACGCATAGTACGTTCTTAAACGATAAATTCATACAGTCTATTATTGTTTTTTATTATATACCACTCCTGCTATAAGCGACTAACTTAAAAAAGCAGCTATTCTCTAGATTTTCAGCTGGCAAAGATAAAGAATCTTTTCAATATATGACTTAAAAAGTCACCGTTAATCCATCATATGAGTAATGTACATGCGGAGGCAACTCTTTTTCAATGACCGCATGCAACCCTATGCGATGACTCATATGGATTAAATAGGCCTCCTTGGGCTGGATACGGGATATATTCGCTAAGGCTTCCTCCAGACTCTCATGCGATTGATGCTCTCCTTTCCGAAGGGCATCAATAACCAATACATCAAGGTTTTCCAACTTATCGTACTCTTCTTCCGGAAGATATTTAAGGTCGGTCAAGTAAGCCATATTGCCGATACGGAAACCTAAGATCGGCAGCTTAGCGTGCATTACACGGATCGGAGTGATCATGACACCGGCGGCCTCAAACGATTTCGTCCCAATCGTATGCAAAACCAAATTAGGCACTCCCGATATTATGCTCCCGGAACACATAAGGAATGCGAGTCTTTATCGCCTCCACGACATTATCTTCCGCATAAATATCCACATCTTTATACCGACCAAAAGGACGTAGATCATCTAAGCCACCTACATGATCGTAGTGCTCATGAGTTACTAAAACGGCGTCAAAATGGTAAATCTTATTGGTTATCATTTGCAACGGAAGTCCGGACCACAATCGATCAATATCCGTTTCCCTTCCGTCTCTACCAAGATCGAGGCCCGTAGACGCCAATCACGGGGGTCTTTACTAGTACATACCTCACATTGGCAACCTATCTCAGGATTGCCCGTAGACGTTCCTGTTCCTAAAAAAACGATTTTCATTATCCGACATATTTAACCTCAGGCATAAGCTCTATACCGAAACGATCTTTTACGGCGGTACGGATGCTCTCCGCGACCAACGCGATCTCATGCCCCCGGGCATCTCCTAAATTCACTAATACCAACGCTTGTTTCTCGTAAACACCTACCGGCCCATGGTTTTTACCCTTAAACCCACATTGCTCGATCAACCAACCGGCCGGAACCTTGATCTTTCCTTCCGAAGCGGGATAAGACGGGATTTCCGGGAATTGCTTTTTCAATTTCTCAAAATGCTCTGCCGTAATTATCGGGTTCATAAAGAAACTGCCTGCGTTGCCTAATACTTCCGGATCGGGAAGCTTCTGCCTGCGAATTGTTATGACAGCCTCACGGATCGTTTCCAAAGTAACTTCCGGATATTTCGTCAACTCCTCCTTTAAGTTCCCATAATTAACCGAAAAGCTAGGGTTCTTGGACAGTCGAAGCGTAATATAAGTTATGATGTGGGGGTCATGATGCTCATTCTTGAAATAACTATTACGATATCCATATTCACAATCCGTATTCGTAAAAGTCCGTTTTTCGAATGTCAACTGGTTATAAGCCTCCACACTCTCGATCACATCCTTGATCTCCATACCATAAGCCCCGATGTTCTGGATAGCGGCAGCGCCCGCCTCACCGGGTATTAAAGAAAGATTCTCTATACCCCCCCAACCTTTCGATACGGCGTATGCCACGACATCATCCCAGATCTCCGCAGCCCCGACACGAAGCGATACATACTCGTCCGTTTCCGCCGAGATAGAAATCCCCTTGATTCGGGAATGGATGATAATGCCATTATAATCGTTGATGAACAATAGATTGCTCCCGCCTCCTATATGCAAGGATAAACATTCCTGAAAGTATTCATCATGTAAGATTCGTTGCAACTCCTCCTCCGTCTCATACTCCATGAACCAACGTGTCTTTACTGGGAGATGGAACGTATTGTGTTTCTCCAACGAATAATTCTGCTCTATTCTCATCGTCTATTTTATTTTTAGGGCAAAAGTAGTCATAAATAACTCATCCGCAAATTATGTAGTTCCGGATTTTTTCAGTAGATTTGTATATAGAGTTGATCGTATGGATGAGAACACGTCCGGCATATCCGGTGAAATACAGAAGATGATCCTCGACAAGTTAAACACGTTCAATCGAGGAAAAACGTCAGACAAAGGGCGGTACTACATTCTTTTGCCTACCTCAAAGACCTTATATTATACGCTTTGGTTCTTTACGCCTTCGGCCACTTATCATCCGACGGTCTATTTGGCGAATCTCGACTTGAATGCCATCAGCTCGGTGAATAAGGCGATTAAGATGGTAAGCAACTCCTTTCTACCTTTATTTATAACGACAGATATCAAAGACTCTCCCGATAATGGAGACGATATTATTTCTTTCGGTAAATACAGAGGATACCATTTGCATGACATCTATACGATCGATCCCCGATACGTCGTTTGGATAGCCGATAAATATGAGCCTCACGTAAAAAGCGAGATGCGTTTTAAAGAGTTAGCGGTGACCTACAGTAAAATCTATCTCGACCTACAGACCCGTAAGAAATACAAAATGCCTGTAAGCCGCTTTGTAGGAACACCGGGAGAAAAATTGAGCGATTTAAAGTTAACAATCACAAAAATCCGCATTGAAGACGATTCTTACAAGACACAGATTATCCGTGGTACCGAATATTTCTATGTAGATCAATTGCTCACGGCCGTGGACATCGCCGGAAATTACTTTTTATTGAGGATAAAAGCGAAAGATCGTAGTCTTACCACGCAAACGTTGCCACCGGGCGCTCATGCTTTCCAAGTAGGGGAAAAATTGACTTTGACTTCCGCTAAGGTCTTAAAACATATAGAATCCCGTACCATCAAGTACACACGAATCGGGTATATCAAGATTCAATAAATGTTTCGAAATTCGCAAACGGACACATTATTAACATTTTTTGTTCTTAAAAATGTAACAAACAGCTGTAGGCCTTGTTTAATAAGAAACTCAAATGCAAATGTATCTTTGCAAAACGTAACTATAAAACCAGCTTCAAAGTGTACATTTGTAGTGTTTAACAATTTAAAAAATTTGCATTTTATGAACAAAGCAGAACTTATAGAGGCTTTAGCAGACAAGACCGGGTTACAAAAGCAAGAAGCAAAGAAAGTATTGGATGCTTACATCGAGATCGTAACTGAGCGTATGTCCGAAAATGAGGAAATCGTACTTGTCGGATTTGGAACACTGATCCCAAGACCGCAAACACAGCGTCTAGCCAGAAATCCTAAAACAGGTACTCCGGTAATGATCCCTGCTCGTACGACCGTAAAATTCAAACCGGGTAAATTCCTCCTTGAGGCGATAAATGCCCACCTGAAATAATAAAGTCACCGAAAACGTAGTAAAAATATCCCCGGTAAGGGATAAAAAATCATAAGTATGAAATCTTTCATTTATAAGTATGAATGAAAATTTCATACTTATGATTTTTAGTGTCCGGAAATGATTACTTTTGGGCTCAAAAAGACTCATGAGAATCGTTAATCTTGGAGACACCAATTCCATATTAAACAAGTTCGTAGCCGAACTTAGAGATGTAGATATACAAAAAGACAGCCTTCGCTTCCGTCGCAATGTCGAGCGTATCGGAGAAATCATGGCTTACGAGATCAGTAAGGAATTTCATTACAGTACGAAAGACATCCAGTCCCCGCTAGGTATAGCCCCGATGAATACGCCGGACGATCAAATCGTGATTAGTACGATCTTGCGTGCCGGGCTTCCATTCCACCAAGGTTTCCTTCGGTATCTGGATAATGCGGAGAACGCTTTCGTATCCGCTTACCGCAAATATAAAGACCGTTTGAATTTTGATATTCATATCGAATATATCGCCTCTCCTCGCTTAACAGGTAAAACCTTGATCATATCCGACCCGATGTTGGCCACCGGAAGTTCTATGGAATTGGCGTATGAGGCCCTGTTGACCAAAGGAGTACCCGGCCATGTACACGTAGCTCCATCATCTCAAGCAAACAAGCCTTGGAATACTTGCAGAAGAAAATGCCGGATGACAAGACTACAATCTGGATCGCCGCATTAGATAAAGATCTCGACGATCATTCTTATATCGTTCCTGGATTAGGCGATGCAGGAGATTTAGCGTTCGGCGAGAAGGAATAGGGATGCGTAAACCAAAACGTACTGCCTTTGCCCAACTCGGAATTTACACCGATTCGACCACCTAGCCTATTTACGATAGTCTCGCAAATAGATAGTCCCAAGCCCGTACCTTGTTTAAACGTATTTCCTTTATAGAAACGATCAAAGATATGGGCTTGTATCTCTTGGCTCATGCCATCCCCCGTATCAGTCACGGAGAATTTTATCTCATCACCTATGATCTCATAAGCTAAGGTGATACAACCTTCGCTCGTATACTTGATCGCATTGTTAAGGAAATTGGATATTACCTGCGTCAGCCGCATACGATCGCTATAGATTGGCATTCCGGTGAATCTTCGGGAGCGATCAGAGCTACGTTATCGGGCATCTTAATACGGAAAGAGGTCACGATCTCATTGATCACCTCTTTTACGCTCATATCGCGAACTTGAAATCCATCGTACCAGATTCAATTTTTGCCAAATCTAGAATATCACTGATCAATTGAAGCAACATCCGATTATTGCTATCGATGATTTCCACAAACTCATGCCTCTCCTCGGGATCATCCGTTTCCGCCAATAATTGAGAAAAACCGACAATGGCATTTAATGGCGTACGAATCTCATGACTCATATTCGCTAGGAAGGCAGACTTCAAACGATCCAGTTCTTCCGCCCTTTCCCTTTTCAATTGAGAGTCCTTTAACTCCGTGATATCATAATTAATACAGATCATCTCCGGTTTATTCGGGTCTACGCTTTGAGGGTTACGGGTGATATTGGCGCAAATCCATTTCCATCCGTCACCAGACTTCACACGCACTTCCCTACGGAAATGATGCGCTTTGCCCTGTTTCACCTCCTCAAAGAATGAGTTTATATATCCAACGTCGTTCGGATGAATATAAGAATAAATCCCAATAATTTGGGACAAGGGGGTTCCATCCTTCTCTCCCATATTCTCATACCATTGCTTAATGGCATAGCCCTCAAAGGTATATAAGTCATAAAGGGCATAACCGACTTTAGCGTATACGCTGACCAAGGTAAATACATTCTCAAACTCAGAAATACGGTTATAGGCGATCATCTTTTCCGTATTATCCAAATTAATAAGTAAATAGCTGGAAGGTTCACCTCTTTGGTCATACAAAATACTGGCCTTGGTAACGATATCCAACTCGCCTACTTTCGAGGTGTTATAATAATCATCGACCTTCTTAAACGAATAATTCAGCCGGAAATTCACGGATTTATTCTCCTTGAGTTTCTTGATCACATCTTTAGGCAGAATCGGGTTGCTAAAAATATTGACTCCTAAAACGTCCTTCTTTGACCGGATACCGAATATCTCCATATCCTTTGCGTTCAGGTCAATCAAGTAACCGTCCCTGTCATAAAGCTCGACCCCCACAGGCAAATTTACATACAGCTTTCGGAAGATCATCTCATTATGATCGATCATCTTACTAATCTTTTCCTCTTTCAGTTTGAAATTTGGTAAAATCTGTAATATGCCCAACGCTTTTACGCACACTCCATTATTCAACTTACGCTCACATAATCTGGAGCGTACCCATTTTTCCCCAGTCGGTGTTATTATCGGAAATATTTGCTCATACGTATCGACAGATTGGATCGATAAAAATCCGTAGTAATCAGATCCCTAAAGTCTTCCCGGATTATATAGTAAAATTCAAAAAAAGAGAGATTATTCCCCTTCTTCCCAAATATACTCATTAAATAATCGGAACAGATATAACTTCTTTGAACAAAATCGGCTTCCCACAAGCCAACTTCCGCCCTATCCAATAACAATTTACATTGATCCAATTGAGTCTGTATATCCTCCATAAAAATATCCCTTCCGATAAAATTACACTATGATTTCACAAAGATATAATTTAAATAGTATAAATCCCCTATAATAAAAAAGAGATTGTCTCGAATAACTCAAGACAATCTCTTTCTATATTCAAAGCCTGATATAAATTATTTCAATTCCTTGATACGAATATTGCGGAATTTGACAGGGGAACCATGTCCTAAGAAACCTATATGACCTTTTTTGTTAAACAAACCCGGATGCTCCTTTCCATCCGGCGTACCATTCTTCACGGCATCCCGAATATTTCCATCCAAGATTACGACTCCATTCACCGTCACACGGATATGATCGCCATCCGCCATGATCTCTTCCGTATTCCATTCTCCAACCGGCTTGAACGCTTTCGGATGATCCTCACGGGCGGGAATGATACCGTATACGGAACCGTGATGTTGCAGCGGAGTGATGTTCCCTTGGTAAATAGGATGTTCACAATCCAAGACCTGCACTTCCATACCTACATATGCTGCGTCTCCTTCCATCGGCGTACGAATACCGACACCGTTATTAGCTCCCGGGGTTAACTGGAAGTCAAAACGATAGATAAAGTTTCCGTATTCCTTCTTGGTGTACAGATTACCACCGAAACTACTGCTTGGGACCATAGAGATACAGCCATCTTCCAAGATATAATCAACCGTGTTTCCAGTCCATTCATGCATATTCGTTCCGTCAAACAAAACCTTGAAGCCCTCTTTTTCCTCTTCCGGCGATAATTTGAACGGTTCTTGTTTTTCCAATTCCTTTACGTAGATATTACGGTAATAGACCTTGCTGCCATGAGCTTGCATCTCGATTTGCTCTACCGGGAAAATCGGAAGCTTGCGATCCCAATAGTTTTCCAGAATCACGTTATCTACCACTTTTTCTCCGTTCAAGACAACCGTCACACGGTCACCAACCATCTTAATATAGAAGGAATTCCATTCACCCAATTTATTGTCGGCCACTTTCGAAGGCTTGCTCTCGTTTACCTGATTGTTGTACAAGCCACCGGAACCTACTTGCGCACCAACATTTACCCGAGAAGTATCCCATATCTGGACTTGAGGAGTACCACGCAGATAAATACCGGCATCAGCTCAGGTCCTTTCGGATCCAACATCCAATCAACATACATCTCGAAATCACCATATTGCTTTTCAGTACATAGGTTATCGTACCCAGTACCGTCAAATACTAACAGGCCGTTCTCTACTTTCCAGTCACGACGCATATTCTCATCCGCCTTTTCCTGCGCTTTCGCCAATTGAGCCGGTTTCATTTTCGCACGGGCGATCGGATTCTCTACCAAACCTTTCCAACCCGTTAAATCCTTACCATTAAAGATAGAGACAAATCCGACCTCGTCCGGCATCGCATCCAAATGTTGCTTCAAGGCATCGATATCATAACGAGCGTCTTCCCCGTCAAACATGGTCAAAACACGTTTCAAGATAGCCTTCACATTGTCACCCTTATATTCCGGATGGTTACGAGCGATATTCCAAACCGCATAAACAGCCGCAGAACGAACAGCCGCATCGCTTGAATCCAAGAATTCCGACGCATACATCAATGCCAAGAAGGTATCCGCCCGTTGGATCTGACGTAAAATAAGAGCCTTTTGCTCACTCGTCCGGGCAATCTCCATGACTTTCCGCAAGCTCAACAAACGATTCTCTCTCGTAAATGCCGGATTAGATACCAACTGCACATAACGCTTTAACGCCCTATCGAATACTTGATCGGAAGAGGCTGATTGGCAAACCTTAAATAGTTCATCGGCAGCCTCAATACCCTTCCAAGCCAACAAAGCGTCAAGAGCCGCATCCTTGGCCGCTCCATTTCCTTTATTCAATCCTTCCACGATCGTAGCCAAAGCATCTTTCTCACCAGTCGCTGATAAGACCTTATAATAAAGATATCTCTTGCTATCTCCCGCTTGTATCATACGACGATTCACGTTAGATACTTGAGTTGCCGTCGGTTGTTTAGAGATGGCGGCAATGATCGCATCCTGAAGCGGGGCGATAGCAGAAGCCTCCGCCGTCTCCAACATTCCGCACAATAAAGTGAAATCTTTCTCAGACACTACATCTTTCAATGCGGTATAAGCGGCTTTCTTCACCTCCGGAGAGCCGGATTTAATCTGATCCAGTACCGTATTCAGATTCGCGTCGGCCATACGTATCGCCAACAGCTGCAGACCAGCGATTTTCCCGGCATCGGAAGCGGACGGGATCACTTTAGCGACCGCTTGATCAATATCGCCGTTAAATGCCATCAAAGCATCTTGCCCCAATAATATCACTTGCTTGTCATTGCTCTTCAACAAATCCGCCAGCACAGGAATGACACTCTTATCACTGATTTTAACCAAGGCCCAAACAGCGGCCTGTTGCACATAGAAATCTTTATCTTTCAATTGATCCAAAAGAACTTGCCTCGCTGGTAGATCAAAACGAAGTTCCAGATTCTTGATCACGTCGTGTTTAGACGGGCATTTGCTTTCACGGCCTATCCAGTTCAAGATATCCACCTTGACCTCCGGCTTCGCTTTAACATGTGTTTCATGACCTCGATATAAACATTTTGATCAGCGAAACCCGAAGCGAAGTTCAAAGCCGCATTACGGTATCCCTTATCCGTATCTTTCAAAGCCGATAATAAATTCTTCGTAGCAGCTTCTGGCTTAGCGGCTAATAGAATCTGAAGAGCGGCTTCACGGGTCTGTGTCATGCCCGCTTTCGTAGACTTCTTCAATAAATCATTCGCTGCTTTCTCCGCATCTTTGGTATCGCCTTGCTCAAGGACACGTTTTATCAAAGCGATATATGCCTCATTCGCCCCGGTCTTTTCCATTTTATAACCGGCTTTCTCCGCAGCGGCGGCTAAATCGCCTAGAGAAGCTTTAGAACCTACACGACTCAACGCATAAAGAATTTCTTTCTGCATATTCTCATCGCTGGAACCAAGCATTACTTTTAATACATTTTCCGCATCAGCGATTTGCACGTCAGCGATCGCACGGATAATATCCTTTTGCGTCTTCGGAGTACCGGAACGACGCATCAAGGAAGCCACCAAAACCTTCTTAGCGTTATCGGTACGGATTGCGGATAACGCACGAGCGGCGGGACCGCTTAGGCTCTCATCGTTCAAATAGCTAGCCAGCGTATCCACACACTCATCTTTTCCCAGTAATTGAAGCTGTCGGATAATAAACGCTTTTGTCTCCCGATCGCTCACCTTATCCAAGGCTTTCAAATATGCGTTGGCTGTTACTAGACGAGCGTTCTCCTCACCTTTCGCCATTACGTAATGAGTCAATCCGCTCAACGCATAATCCACGTTCGAGTTACTGCCTTTTCCCGGAGCGTTAATCTTGTTAATCAACATCAAGACCCCTTCCTCGCCAGTGAGCTTAGGTCATTAATTAATTTGTTATATTCAGCTTGTTGCTCCGCCGGCATCTGTGCCAGTACATCGGCAACGATCGTCTTCGATGTACGATTAGCTGGGCTTTGAGCCATTAACATGCTACCGCACAACAATAAGCTGGCAATTGATATATATACTTTTTTCATATGTGTATGTGTTTAAATATTCCAAGGTGCTCTCATCGGCTGATCCAACAAACGATTAGCGGCCTCATCATTAATAAATTCCAGTTTTACGGGATCAAAGTGAAGCGTACGATTCAAACGAAGGGCTACGGCACCCATGTTCACGATCGTAGCGGAACGGAAGCCATTACGCTCATTCAAGGCAAAAGGCTGACGAGTCTTTACGCACTCGATAAAGTCGGTAACCTGTGGCTCAGGTTCGGGATAATCGGATAACTTTTTCTCCCAATCCGGGATATCACATACGAAATTCTTATAAACATTACCGTTCGGTCCGGAAATATAAGGTGTGTTCGGATCCCCGTAATCACCTCCCCAAAGTACGATCTGGCAACCATCCTCATAGGTATACGTAATCGAGCGCCAAGTACCCACGGCGTCCGGATGTTGTTGCGGAGCATCCACCTCTACCTTAACCGGGCTGGTATTATCTTTTCCTAGAAAATATTGTACAGGGTCAATATAATGCTGTCCATATCCCTAAACCACCGCCGTCATAATCCCAGTATCCACGGAATGTCTGATGCACACGATGCGGGTTATAAGGTTTGTAAGGAGCCGGACCCAACCAGAAATCATAATCCAGCTCACTAGGCACCGATTGCGGTTCCAGATATTCTTTACCAACCAATAGAACTTCCAGTCGAAACCGGTATGCTTGCTGATCGTTACCTTTAGCGGCCAGCCCAACATACCACTTTGAACCAGTTTCTTCAAAGGTTTCACGGGAGTGCCCAATCCATAGAACGGGTCAGCGAAACGGAACCAAGTGTTCAAGCGGAACATACGCCCGTATTGCTTCACGGCTTCCATTACCCGTTTACCCTCTCCGATCGTACGGGTCATAGGTTTCTCACACCAAATATCTTTTCCTGCTTTAGCGGCCTCGACAGACATGATACCATGCCAGTGAGGAGGCGTAGCTATATGAACGATATCTACATTGGGATCTAGAATCAAATCACGAAAATCATGGTATGCGGCAATCTTATCCTTTACCAACTGTTTACCTAGCTCCAGATGATTCTTATCGACGTCACACACAGCGACAAGACGAGTCCCGGCATAGTCCACATGTCCACGGCCCATACCACCTGTACCGATAATTCCTTTTGTCAATTGATCACTTGGAGCAATGAATCCATTACCCAACACGTGGCGCGGTACAATCGTAAATGCCGCAATTCCTCCAAGAGTCTTCAGGAAGTCTCTTCTGTTTGTCTTCATAGTACGAATTTAAAATTTAGATAGAATAGATTAACTTGAGTGACAAAAATAATCATAATACTCGAAGAGACAAGAAAAATGTATATAAAAAAGAAAAGGATGCCTTTAACAAAGACATCCTTCCCTAGTATTTTATGAAAATTTATTACAAAGCGAATTGCGGTTGACGGTGAATCCATTGCCCACGGGTGAAATCCGGGAAGTCTACCAAAGCACCGCCACGAGCGATTGACATCTCTGACAAGCCGGAGATAGCGCTCCAAGCGGCAGCGTCATAGCAATCCATTGGAGCCGGTTTCTTATTACGGATAGCGTCGATCAAGTCGTACATCATGATATAGTCCATACCACCATGTCCGGCCTCAGCCGCCTCAGCGGAATGCTGTGCCCATAGTTTATGGTCATATTGCTTGAACCATTCCTCCGAATCATCCAACGGTGAGGTTTGGATTTACCCTGTACATATACATGATCGCCATCATTCATCCATAAACCTCAGTTCCTTGAACACGGAAACCTAATGAATAAGGGCGAGGAGAATTGGTATCATGGGTTACGATGATCGTTTGTCCATTAGAACACTTAATCATAGAAGTCACGATATCTCCCAAATTGAAGTTGACCTTCGCCAACGGATGATTCTCACCTCCATTATCCACGATAAACTTATGCAGTCCACGAGATTGAGTAGCCATAGCGGATAAAGAAAGGAAGCGGTTACCACGATTGATATCCATACAATGAGCTACCGGTCCGATACCATGAGTCGGATAGATATCGCCATTACGATGTACGGAATGGTTCGTACGCCATTGAGCTCGCAAAAGCCGTCGGACCCATACGAAGATCACCACTTCCCGGTACATAGTTGTAATGAGTTCCATCGTTGAATTTCACCTCACGCAAGTCATGCTCATAACCACAGCCACCATGCAAGATCTCGCCGAACAAACCTTGGCGAACCATATTCAACGCAGCCATACAGTCACGACGATAACATACGTTCTCCATGATATTCAAATGGCTACCGGTAGCTTCCGAAACGTTTACCAAATCCCAACATTCCTCGATCGTATTAGCGGCGGAAACCTCCACGCCTACATAAGGAACACCAGCTTTCATAGCGGCGACAGACATCGGTACATGCCATTCCCAAGGGCTTGCGATGATCACGCAATCAAACTCCTCGTTGTTCAACATATTCTCAAATTCACGTTCACCCCCTTTGTAAACTTTCGGAGCGGGCACATTAAATTTAGCGATATGTTTCAAGGTACTATCGATCGGCCCCTGTTGGATATCGCAAATCGCTACGATCTTATTACCGGGGATCGCCAATACATTATTAATATGTTCCTGACATCTAGAACCCGTTCCGATGAAACCGAAACGTAATTTACCATCATCTTTGCCGGCTGTTTTTTTCTTTTGGGGTTCAGCGGCGGTTGTTGTAGCTCCGGCGTTTCCGGCCATTGCCAAGCCTGCGGCGCCAATACCGGCGGCAGATACTTTCTTAAGGAATGAACGACGAGTGTTTTCCATCATATTTTATAAATTAGTTTGTGTTTTGAAGATACAAAATTAAAAAAATATTTTTCAATCAAAACGTTATTGAGTATTTTGAAAAATAAAGAGTCCAAGACTAAAAGTTCGTTATCTTTCCAGTTTCCCTTTTTAGCCTCTCGAGGTCATCATCATCTGTCGAAGTCTTTTAGGTTCTTTTTCCGCCAAATTAACTTGCTGACCGATGTCTTCCTTTACATTATATAATTGATAATAATTACTATTTCCGGCAAAGGCAGCCTCCTCCGCGTCACCATAGGTATCCGGATACGGTGGGATCATGACCCAATCACCATCACGTAGCGCATAATTGAAATAACCTTCCAAGACAAGTTCCTTTCGCCCATTACCACCTTTTCCTAGGAAGACAGGCAAGGTGTTTTGGCTATCTACCTTATCAGAATAGGTCTGTCCGATCAACGCCGACAGCGAGGCTAACAAATCCATCTGGCAAACCAAGGCATCCGACACAGCGCCCGGTTTAACTTCCGCAGGCCAACGAAGCATGAACGGGATACAGGTCCCACCATCATACAAGCTCGTCTTTCCTCCACGAAGCGGTCCGGCCATCTTATGATCCCCTACCAATTCCACGGCTTGATCTTGATAACCGTCATCCAGAACCGGTCCGTTATCGCTAGTGAAAATAACTAATGTATTTTCCGTTAGCCCCAACTTATCCATTTCCTTCAAGAATTCGGTCACGCACCAATCCGCTTCCAAGATAACATCTCCACGAGGTCCCATCCCCGACTTACCCGCGAATCTCTCGTTCGGTACACGAGGTACATGCGGTTGATGCAAGCCATAGTACAGGAAGAAAGGTTTATCCTTATTCTCTTTCATAAAACCTTTCGCCTTCTCAAGGAACAACTCTGCCATATCCTCATCTTTCCATTGGGCGGTCTTGCTCCTTTCTGGAAACCAATTCGAGGTACACCGTTTACGATAGCGCCGGCATGCCCGACACTCGGGAGCATTCTCAGTAATTCAGGATTATCCTTCCCAGTCGGTTCCCCGGGGAAATTCTCCTTATAACTGACATAGAGAGGATCGTTCGGATCGAGGTTTACACCTCTCCCATTCTCGATAAAGATACAGGGAACCCGGTCATTAGTAGCAGCTTGGATAAAAGAATAGTCGTAACCGATCTCTTTCGCTCCGGGATAAACCAGCTTGTTCCAGTCTACCACCCCGTCACCTAATCCTAGATGCCATTTGCCGACCGAGCCGGTGACATAGCCCGCTTGCTTCATCACCTTCGGCAAGGTAACCTGTTGAGTATTGATAATCAGAGCCGCATTGCCGGGAAGTATTTTGGCTTCCCTATTTGTCCAAGGATATAATCCGGTAAGCAAGGAATACCGGCTGGGGGTAGAAGTAGCCGCCGTACAATAACCTTGCGTAAAGCGTATGCCTTCATTTGCGATACGATCCATTCCCGGAGTCTGTATGCGATGAGCCCGTAACAGCTTAGATCACCATACCCGAGATCATCGGCTACGATGATCACCACGTTAGGTTGCCGGGGAGATGATTGAGCTATTAAAGTTGTTGGCAAGGAAAACCCTGCCAACACACTCATTATACAATACTTATTCATCGCTTATTACGGATTCTGAGTTAATGTACCCGGATAAGCGTTAATCTCAGACTGCGGAATATACTGGATAGCCAACGGCTGGTAGCAGGATATTCAGGCACGCCGTCATGGAATCCCGGGTAATGACGTTTCATCGTATCGCCTACACGATATACATCAAAACCACGGTCAGCCTCGTAAGCTAATTCCAACTGACGTTCTTTCATGATAAGCTCATGAGCGTTTGTCGCATCCAAAGATTTATATCCGGCGTTAGGTAAGGAACGGGTACGAACGGTATTCAAATCGGCTAATGCTTTTGTATAGTTTCCTAATTTAGCGCTAGCCTCGGCACGAATCAAGTATAGCTCACCTAAGCGAGAGATAACCGGTGAATAAAGGTGAGGATAACCTTCTTGCTTAGAGCATTTATAACTATAGAATTTCGGATTACCTTGGCTTTCTAACATCAGGTAATCATAATCACCGACATAAGTTTTTCCCTTATAACTAATAGAATAACGTTTATTATCCACATCTACGGGAGTTAATGTGTACTCTTCATCATCCACAGTAGCGATTAACTTACCACCTACTTCCTTTGTCTCACCCTGACGATATACATAACCGGAAATCTTTCCGTCCGTATATAAGTTAGCAACGAAACGGAAAGCCGGAATTTGATCTCCCGCATCATTCTTCTTATATTGTGGATGGATAAAAGCCTCGCGGGCATCCGTATTTTTACCTGTCTCATGCAGCAAATCCATGTATTTAGCGCTAGCGTATACCTCACCCCAGCCTTGACCATCAATCTCCGCATACATACTACCTAACGGGCTACCCCAATCATCCCAATCCGAAGCAATGAATTTCACGGCAAAAATAGTCTCCGTTTGAGAAGCCGCATCCGGAGCAAGCTCATTATATGTCATAAATGTCGAACGACTCAATAAGGAGAATTGATTACTCTCGATTACCTCATTCGCATAATTATAAGATAATTGAGCGTATTCCTTATTCGGATTCTCAAAAGTACCACTCATATACATATAAACCTTGGCCAACAAGGCTTGAGCCGCATACTTTGAGGCATAGGCGGGCGACTTAAAATCAGACATCAACTCTTCTGCCTTTTTCAAGTCAGACAGAACTTGCTCATACGTATCTTTCACGGAAGAACGATCCGGAAGATCCAGGTTATCCATATCCTCAGGCATTCCATTTACGATAGGCACACCTAAATTCTTCTCAGGCTCTTGATAATAAGGGCGGCCAAATACACGGCAAAGATAGAAATACATCATTCCTCGCAGATAATAAGCCTCCCCTAATTTCTGATTCAATTCAGCGGACTCGCCTTCATTAATCATTTTCATCAAAGAACTAGTCTGAGAGATGATATTATAAGCACTGTTCCAAACCGTAGAAAGCCCACCATTATTAACGGTATGCTGATAAGTAAAGTAAGTACCGAATGGATTTGTGGTCGGCTTATCCTTGCAAACGTTATCCCCGGGGAACTCTCCACAATAGTGTAAATGCTCAGATGCAGTTTTCAATTTAGCGTAGCAACCGTTTAATAAGACATCAACCGCAGCATCCTTATCTTCCATGATCTTGTCCTCCGTATACTTATCATAAGGCATACGTTCGATATCACAGCTTGTTATAAATGTGGCCGCTGCCGCAAGAGCCACTATAGCTATTTTTTTCATTCTTATTCCTTTAATTAAAATGTAACATTTAAACCAAACATAAATTTACGGGCTTGTGGGTACGGAGAAATGGCCACACCAACCGAACCAGCCTTGTATTGGCTTCCTACCTCAGCGGGAAGTTCCGGATCCACTCCAGAGAAACCCGAAAGAACAAACAAGTTCTCACCCGAGAAAGAAAGACGGACATTGTCTACATATTGGATCTTCCAAGGTAACGTATAGCCTAATGTCAAGCTACGCAAACGTAAATAGCTCGCATCCTCCAAGTAACGGGAAGATCCCTTGCTGGATTGGCTCTTATTACCATATTCAGCTTTTGGATGGGTAGCGATATCGCCCGGTTTTTCCCAACGATTCCAATCATCCCTTAAATTCATTTGATTATAGTTTACATAAGCACCATCACTATCATACATAGAACGGTCATAATTGTAAATCTCACCTCCTACCGAATAGCCGAAGACTGCGGATAAATCGATATTCTTCCAAGATAAATTTGTAGAGAAACCACCGTAGAAGTCAGGGCTTAATTTTCCTAATATAGTCTGGTGCTTGGAAGCCTCGCTATAATCAGAAGTTGTTACGCGTTCTCCTTCCTCATTTGTTGTATACCACAACGGAGCTCCTGTTTGCGGATCTACGCCAGCCCATTCAGTTCCGTACCAAGTATCCACATCCTGACCCGGAGTCAAGATCTTATCCATATAGATGTAATAGCTTGTTCCTGCGTTGGCAGTAATAATCTCGCTCTTACCACCATATAATTCAGTGATCTTATTACGGTTCAAGCCCAAGTTTGCGGCAACGCTCCAATTCCAATCACCACCTTTCAAGATGTCCACACCTAATGAAACCTCGAAACCATTATTCTTAACAGAACCAACGTTACGATAGATACCCGTGATACCTGTCACACCGGGCAGAGGCACTTTATAAAGCAAATCAGTTGTTTTCTTATTGTAATAATCCAAATTAATAGTCAGACGATCGAACAAGATAGCGTCGATACCTACACCCGCCGTATAGGTTTTCTCCCATGTCAAGTTCTTATTTTCTTTTTGAGCAATTACCGCACCCGGATCACCGTTGTATCCCGTAGACATAGCATACAAAGTATACTGCGAATACAGCTCAGTAGGACGATTACCTACAGAACCATAGCTAGCGCGCAACTTCAATTGCTGTACCCAATCCTTTGCCTTGAAAAATTCCTCCTGATGGATATTCCAACCACCACTAACAGAGAAGAAATTACCATATTTAGCATCCTCACCAAAGTTTGAGGCACCATCTCGGCGGAAAGAGAAAGACAATAAATAACGATTGTCATACACATAATTGGCATTGAACAAATAGGATTGTACAGCCCATTCCTCTTGCGATCCTTTTATTGTCTTAGGAGTTGTCGCTACATCTGCACGGAGAAACCCGGAGCGAAACTAGCCGCTGTCTGATCCTTGATTTCCCGGGTATAAGAGTTCCACTCATAAGCCAATATCGCATTGATGGAATGTTTATCGAACACCTTATTAAAACGAAGCAATTGGTTGCTATATACCCGATAAGAAGTAGTGGTCTTATCTTGCAACAATCCATTGTCGGCCTCTCCTGCTTAGAGCGAGGATCGTTATAGCCTTTGAAAAGAATGTTATTATATTTATAGCTATTCACGGATGCAAAAGTCAACCAATCGGTAAACTTGATATCGAAGTCAAAGTTTCCCATAACTCATAGGAAGTTTTCTTCTCATAATTCCATTGCAGGTCATACAAGTAATTTGTAGCATCGCTATTCACCCAATCGGTCGGCCTGTATTGCTGGATCAAGTCGCCATTCTCGTCATACGGGGAGTCCCAAGGGAAATTAACGTACATGATAGCGCCTAGATCCTGCTGCTGGTCCATCACGTCGCTACGGGTAGCCCATACTTTAGGTTTGATAGTCAACCAATCCGTCGCTTGGTAATCCACATTGAAACGTAAGTTATAACGCTTGTAGTCATATCCTTTTACGGCACCATCCTCATTATAGTAACCAACGGATGTATACGTCTTGATCTTCTCTGAGCCACCGGAAACAGATACGTTATAGTCTTGAGCGAAGCCAGATGCGTACCCTCTTTCCACCAGTCGAAATTACGGTTGCGCAAATCCTCCGTAAAATAACTCGGAAGGGCGTCTTGATTTGCGAAAGATTTATAATAATCATATAATTCCTCGCCGTTCATCATATTCATGTTTCCACGGTGCAACTGGTTCACACCCATCTTTACGGAAGCGTTGATCGTAGCTTTTCCGATCTTACCTTTCTTCGTAGTCACCACGATAACACCGTTCGCTCCTTGAGAACCATAGATAGCGGTTGAAGCGGCATCCTTCAAGATAGACATAGACTCGATATCAGCCGGGTTCAAGCTACCCGCATCCGTACCGACGATTACGCCATCCACGATCCAAAGAGGGTCCGTGCTACCGTTTACCGTAGACTTACCACGGATCACCACCTTACCGGCAGCGCCCGGCTGACCACCACCCGAAGTAACCTGTACGCCCGGAGCCTTACCAGACAATAAGTTCTCGACCGTAGGGCTAGTGGCATCCAACAATTTCTCGTTGCTCACCACCTGCATGGCACCCGTCAAGCTTTCCTTTTTTTGCACGCCGTAACCAACAACAACCACCTCCTCTAGGTTCTGAGTGTCTTCCTTGATACGGATAGTCATCGGAGCGCTAGTCGCCTTAACCTCATGGTTCACGTAACCGATATAAGAAACGATCAAAGTAGCTCCGGCCGGAGCTTCCAAACTAAACTTTCCATCGAAATCGGTACTGGTACCGTTCGTAGTGCCTTTCACAAGCACGTTCGCGCCGATTACCGGCTCACCCGTCACCGCGTCAACAATGGTACCTGAAATCGTAATCGTCTGCTGCGCCACCATTCTCTCCGCATTTCTCAATTCATTTGGATTAGAAGATGACTTGTAAACAACAATCCTATTGTTGTTTACAACAAAATCAGCATGCTGATTTTCAGCGCCGTCGTCAAAATCTCCTCGACCGAACGGTTCGACATGTCGATTGAGATACGCTCATTCAGATTGATGTCATTGTTACGGATAAGGAACGTGTAATTAAATTTTTCCTCGATCAAATCGAAAAGTTCTTTTAATGTCGTACTTTCCATTTGAACAGACATCATTTGTGCCTGAAGTTCGGACGCTGAAACCGTACCGGGAATAAACGGCAGTCCCGCAAGCATACATGCGGCTACCATCATCTTACCGGTCTTCTTGAAATAGTTCATTTCCATTAAAATTAGATTTAATAAATAATTTTCTCGTTTATACTATTTTCCACACTTACACCTTAGGATTAAGGTTTGTATTTTTATTTATCTTTTATAATAATCTCATCTCCCGAACGAGTCCACACATATTTGTGATCCACGTCCACCTCACGAAGGATCTTATCCAACGAATAATCTTTCGTAAAGCTACCGGAGAAGATTTCCTTTCTTAAAGGATCGCTCTCGACACGAATACGCACGTTGAACTTACGTTCCAAATCCTTGGCGATACTCATGAAAGGTTGCTCGGAGAATTTCAGGTTACCGTCCATCCAAGAGAGAGCATCCTTGGCATCCACCTCACTGACTCTTACCTTATTGGTCTGCTTATTAAAGCTTAGTTTCCGGTTTGGAGTCAAGGTCACATCGCCCGCATGCAACCTCATCCCGCAAGCTCACGTTTACTTTTCCCGACACCAGAGTGACATCGGTCATTTCATCCATTCCGTAAGCCTTTACGTTAAAGCTAGTTCCTAGAACCTTGATATCCAATTTCTTTGATTTTACGATAAAAGGCTTAAGGGAATCCCGGGTAATCTCGAAGTAAGCCTCACCATCCAATTGTACGCTACGTCCGTTCGTATTGAAATCACTGCCATATCTCAACGTGGAACCTGCGTTGACCCAAACCACGATCGATCCGGCAAAACGACTTCGTTTGGGCTCCCATAGGAGTTGTCATCTCAAAATAAGCCAAGGCGGCAGATTCTGCTGATTATGTCTCCGTACCTATATATAGAGGCAGTCCCCACCGATAC
>ENA-OQCK01000049-OQCK01000049.1-human-gut-metagenome-genome-assembly--contig:-NODE-49-length-66245-cov-3.103330_pt1 | contig 66245 bp, 68 predicted proteins | sample MGYA00242498_ERZ504578 | MGnify/ENA primary metagenome ERZ504578 (study PRJEB26092, sample SAMD00036229) | human gut metagenome | host: Homo sapiens | study: EMG produced TPA metagenomics assembly of...
TCATTATTTACCCAAGAACATAGGTTCTTTTGCTATTTTCTCTATCTTGCTGACTGCTTGTGTGAACCACATTTCGGAAGAAAATGAAGCGATAATTGCTGATGGAAATATTCCATTGAAGTTTGTAACTGACATACATGAATTGACTAATACTCGTATTGTCGGTAATAGTTTTGAAGAAGGAGAAGGAGTCGGTTTATTCGCACTTGCGGGTTCCACTACAATGCAGGAGGAACGCTATGTAGATAATCTTCATTTTGTTCGTTCTTCCGGAGGCGAGTTTCTGTCGGATGAGTTGGTATATTATCCGGATGACGGAGTGACCCTTAATTTAGTGAGCTATTATCCTTATCGGCAAGAGGGAGTGGCGATAGGAGAGAGCACGATGTCGGTATCAGTAGAAACAAATCAAGAGGTTGCTGCTGATTATTCTCGTTCAGATTTTTTGGTTGCTATCCGAGACGGTGTTTCTGCAAGCATAGATGCCATTCCTTTGACTTATAATCATAAGTTTTTTCGTCTGAAGATAGCGATTGTGCCGGGTGAAGGTGGCAATGTGGAAGATTTATTGGCAGCTGATCCCCACCTTTCGGTTAGTGGCTTTTATACAAAAGCAATATATGATTTTCAGAAACAGTCTTATTCCGATTATTCGGAAGAAAATGTTATTATCCCGGCCGGAGTATGGCAGATAGAGGCTGAAAAGAAGTTGATAGGGAAAGAACTTATCTTGATACCGCAAGAGGTTATGGCCGGATATCAGTATGTGACGCTGGAAGTTGAAGGCAAACAGTATATTAGCTTGTTACCTTCAACTCTGAATTTGCAGGAAGGCAAACAAAGAGAGCTGGAAATAACTTTTGTAGCTGCTGAGGATATTTTGATGAACAAAGTTAGTGGAGAAATTAGCGATTGGAAAGGTGATGAAACTGATCATGCCGAATCGGAAAATCTTCATAAATATATAGATGTGTCGAAATTGACGTTTGCAAAATCGAATGTATATAAAGTCTTGAACGCAGGAAAACAGGTGGCTGAAATATGTAAGGAATATCTGGTGACTCCAGACTTTTCTTCTCAGGCAATAGTTGCTTATCCGATGAAGAATGATGCTACTGCTGATTTATCTCAAGGAGTGGTAGTTCAACTTCTAGGGCAATCTGGTAAGGTGCATGGTGGTAAAGTGTCGTGGAATATAGATGAGCATTCGTTGACTTATATTGCCGGGACTTTGCCTGTTTATAATAATATTTATGTATTGGCAAACGGAAAAGTTACTTTGTCAATAACAGAGGCAGATGATGTGTTACAGGTATTAGCATTAGATGATGTGGCTCGTGATGTACGTGGAGGAGTAATTCATAATTATCCGTTGGTGAAAATCGGAACACAGTATTGGATGCGGAATAATCTGGAAGCAGCTTTGTTTGCGAATGGTGATGAAATTCCGAAATTGAATGAAGTTACTGAAAATGCTGTCGGGTATTTGCTATCCTGTACAAATAATTACCTTTATACCGCTAGTGTAGCATTATCTCCTGATTTCTTGCCACTCCATTGGAATATTCCAAATTGGGAGGACTGGAATATCTTAAATTCTTACCTGAAAGGGGATGTTTCTTTATTGAAATCGGGTGAATGGGTATCTATAGACGGGGCAGAAGTGTTGCCCGTTAACAATGATTCAGGTTTTAACGGACTTCCTGTAGGAATGTATTCTTATCCGGATCTAAGTGTTTTAGAAGGCAAGTTTTTAGGATATTGGACACTGGATGATACAAATACGGAAATGGCTGAATCTGTCTTTTTTTTGAAAAGCAATGCAAATACTATGGAAACGGCCACATCAGCTGTTGAAAGAAAGGCTTTTTCTATCCGCTGTATCCGAAAGTAAATCTATGGAAATGATTCGTCTTTTTCATATTTTGCCTATATTTGGGAAGTAAAACTAAATAATGGAGAGAATTATGAAGAAGATAATAAATCCTTGGAAAGGTTTGGAAGGATACAATTGTTTTGGTTGTGCTCCCAATAACGAAGCCGGAGTAAGAATGGAATTTTATGAAGACGGTGACGAAATCGTGAGTATCTGGAAACCGCGTCCTGAATATCAGGGTTGGATTGACACTTTGCACGGCGGTATTCAAGCTGTTTTATTAGATGAAATTTGTGCTTGGGTTGTGTTGCGTAAATTGCAGACAACGGGAGTAACTTCTAAAATGGAACTCGTTACCGGAAGTCTGTCGATACGAAAGATTCTCACGTTGTACTGCGGGCTGCTATCAAGGAAATAAAAAGAAACATTGTTATCATCGAAGCTAAGCTATATAATAAGGATAATGAAGTATGTACGGAGGCAGTTTGTACCTAACTTTACTTTCTCACAGGAAAAGGCGAAAAGCGAAATGCATTTTTTGCACTGTGATGTAGAGCCGGAAGAAATACTACCTTTAATTTGAAATAAAAACTCAAGTTTTTGTGATAAATGTTTGGAAGTATGAAACAAATGCTTTACTTTTGTCGCAGTTAATAAAAGAAATATGAAATATACAGCTACACATCATCATCATCATTTTCCTAACGAATAACTCGGTGGGCATAGATGATATTGTGTATACTCTATATAACGATAACAAAGGCTTGCCGAATACGGTAAGCCTTTTTTATTCCCTTAATTCGAATAGTAATTAATAATAAATAATTAAATAAGATCATGTTAAGAATTGCAGTACAGGCCAAAGGACGTCTTTTTGAAGAGACAATGGCACTTTTAGAAGAGTCGGATATCAAGTTGAGTACTACTAAACGTACCTTGTTGGTGCAGTCTTCCAATTTTCCTATTGAAGTATTATTCCTTCGTGATGATGATATTCCACAAACAGTAGCTACCGGTGTAGCCGATTTGGGTGTTGTCGGTGAAAATGAATTTATGGAAAAAGAAGAAGATGCTGAAATCATTAAACGCTTGGGATTCAGCAAATGCCGTTTGTCACTAGCTATGCCGAAAGATTTGGAATATCCGGGATTATCATGGTTTAATGGAAAGAAAATTGCCACTTCTTATCCTGTTATTCTTCGTAATTTCCTGAAGGAAAAGGGCGTGAATGCAGAAATTCACGTTATTACCGGTTCCGTAGAGGTATCTCCGGGCATTGGACTGGCTGATGCTATTTTTGATATTGTAAGTTCCGGCTCTACTTTGGTCAGCAACCGTTTGAAAGAAGTGGAGGTGGTCATGAAATCTGAAGCTCTACTGATTGGTAACAAGAACATGAGCGATGAGAAGAAAGAAGTGTTGAATGAATTACTGTTCCGCATGAATGCGGTGAAAACAGCAGAAAGATAAGAAATACGTATTGATGAATGCTCCGAAGGATAAACTGGAAGAAATTATTGCCGTCTTGCCGGGTATGAAAAGTCCTACTGTCATGCCATTAGCGCAGGAAGCTGGTGTTCGGTTCATACAGTATTGGACGAGAAACGTTTTTGGGAGATTATCGGAAAGTTGAAAGCTTTGGGCGCAGAAGGTATTCTGGTATTGCCGATTGAAAAGATGATCGTGTAAAATACGTGGAAATAAATAATCTATGCTGAAGAATGAAAGTAATTAAATACCCTACAAAAGACCAGTGGACGGAACTCTTGAAACGTCCGGCACTGAATACGGAAAGTCTATTTGACACAGTTCGTTCCATTATAGACAAGGTAAGGCAGAAGGTGATAAAGCTGTACTCGAATATGAAGCAACCTTTGATAAAGTAACCTTGTCCTCACTTGTTGTTACTCCTGAAGAAATACGGGTAGCCGAAACATTGGTGAGTGATAAATTGAAAGCCGCTATCTCTTTGGCTAAACAGAATATCGAAACATTTCACTCAGCTCAACGCTTTGTCGGAAAGAAGGTAGAAACGATGAACGGTGTAACCTGTTGGCAGAAAGCAGTGGGGATTGAGAAAGTCGGGCTTTATATCCCGGGGGGAACTGCTCCGCTTTTCTCAACCGTATTGATGTTGGCTGTTCCCGCAAAAATTGCAGGATGCAAAGAGATCGTACTTTGTACTCCTCCTGATAAAGAAGGAAATATTCACCCGGCTATTCTTTTTGCTGCTCAACTGGCGGGAGTGAGCAAGATTTTCAAAGCAGGTGGTGTGCAAGCTATCGCTGCTATGGCCTATGGAACAGAAAGCGTACCTAAAGTATATAAGATCTTCGGTCCCGGAAACCAATATGTGACAGCTGCCAAACAATTGGTCAGCTTGCGTGATGTAGCTATTGATATGCCTGCGGGTCCATCGGAAGTAGAGGTTTTGGCTGATGCATCGGCAAATCCGGCTTTTGTAGCTGCGGATTTATTGTCTCAGGCAGAGCATGGAGTGGATAGCCAGGCTATGTTGATTACAACTTCCGAGAAACTGCAAACGGAAGTTATGGCTGAAGTAGAACGTCAATTAGCTGAATTGCCTCGTCGTGAAATTGCCTCCAGATCGTTGGAAAACAGTAAACTAATTCTGGTTAGAAATATCGATGAAGCATTGGAACTCACGAATGCTTATGCTCCCGAACACTTGATTGTGGAAACGGAAAACTATATGGAAGTAGCCGAACGGGTCACTAATGCCGGTTCTGTCTTCTTAGGTGCTTTGACTCCTGAGAGTGCGGGCGATTATGCTTCCGGCACCAATCATACCTTGCCGACTAATGGATACGCGAAAGCATATAGCGGTGTAAGTCTGGATAGCTTTATCCGTAAGATACATTCCAGGAAATCCTTCCGGAAGGGATAAAGACCATCGGTCCGGCTATCGAAGAAATGGCCGCCAATGAACATTTGGACGCACATAAGAATGCCGTCACTATCCGCCTTAAAGCAATTAATAAGTAATAACTGAAAACTAAAAGAGTATTGCTGATGAAAACGTTACAAGAACTAACCCGCCCGAACATTTGGAAGTTGAAACCTTACTCTTCGGCTCGTGATGAATATAAAGGTTATACGGCTTCTGTCTTTTTGGATGCAAACGAGAATCCGTACAATACACCTCATAACCGTTATCCGGACCCTATGCAGTGTGAACTGAAAACACTGCTGTCGAAAATAAAGAAAGTGTCTCCCGAACATATTTTTCTGGGAAATGGCAGTGATGAGGCTATTGATTTGGTATTTCGTGCATTCTGCGAGCCGGGTAAAGATAATGTGGTCGCTATCGACCTACTTACGGAATGTATCAGGTGTGTGCCGATGTGAACGATGTGGAATACCGGAAAGTGCTGTTGGATGATAACTTTCAGTTTTCGGCAAATAAATTATTGGCAGCTGCCGATGAACATACCAAGCTGATTTTCCTTTGTTCACCGAATAATCCGACAGGAAACGATTTGATTCGGTCTGAAATAGAAACACTCCTTCGCGAGTTTGAAGGATTGGTAATACTGGATGAGGCATATAGTGATTTCTCCGATGCACCTTCTTTTCTGGAAGAATTGGATAAGTACCCGAATCTTGTTGTATTCCAGACATTCTCCAAAGCATGGGGATGTGCTGCCATTCGTTTGGGAATGGCATTTGCGTCAGTAGAAATAATCGGTATCCTGAGCAAAATCAAATATCCCTATAATGTCAATCAACTGACTCAGCAACAAGCTATTTCTATGTTGCATAAACATTATGAAATAGAACGTTGGGTTAAAACGTTGAAGGAAGAACGTGATTATCTGGAAGAAGAATTTGAGAAATTACCTTGCACCATCAAACTGTTCCCGTCTGATGCGAACTTTTTTCTGGTTAAAGTGACGGATGCGGTGAAAATATATAATTATCTTGTAGGTGAAGGTATCATCGTGCGCAATCGCCATTCGGTTTCACTTTGCTGTAACTGTTTGCGTGTAACAGTGGGCACCCGGATAGAGAACAATACGTTATTGGCTGCTCTTAGAAAATATGAAGGATAATGGACACGAAGAAGAAGTATTATTTATAGATAGAGATGGTACATTGGTCATTGAACCGCCTGTTGATTATCAGCTCGATTCGTTGGAAAAACTAGAATTTTACCCGAAAGTATTCCGTAATCTGGGCTTTGTCCGCAGTAAACTCGATTTCGAGTTTGTAATGGTTACTAATCAGGATGGACTGGGCACTTCATCTTTCCCGGAAGAAACATTTTGGCCTGCTCATAATTTGATGTTGAAAACATTGGCAGGAGAGGGGATTGCGTTTGATGATATTTTGATTGACCGTAGTTTTCCCGAGGATAATGCACCGACCCGTAAACCGCGTACCGGAATGCTGACAAAGTATATTGATAATCCTGACTACGATCTTGCCGGAAGTTTTGTGATTGGTGACCGTCCCACTGACGTGGAACTTGCTAAGAATTTGGGATGTCGTGCCATTTATTTGCAGGACTCAACAGAAAGCTTGAAAGAAAAAGGACTGGAGAATGTTTGTGCACTTGCAACAACAGACTGGGATCAGATAGCCGAGTTCCTTTTTGCCGGTGAACGAAAAGCAGAGGTTCGTCGTACAACGAAAGAAACGGATATTTATGTTGCCTTGAACCTTGATGGAAGCGGCATTTGCGATATTTCCACCGGACTTGGCTTTTTCGATCACATGCTTGAACAGATCGGAAAACACTCCGGTATGGATTTAACGATTCGTGTAAAAGGAGATTTGGAGGTAGACGAACATCATACTATCGAAGATACTGCTATTGCTTTAGGGGAGTGTATTAATCAGGCTTTAGGTAGTAAGCGTGGGATTGAGCGCTATGGCTATGCACTGCCTATGGATGATTGTCTTTGTCAAGTTTGTCTGGACTTCGGTGGTCGCCCTTGGTTAGTATGGGATGCTGAGTTTAAGCGCGAGAAAATAGGAGAGATGCCAACAGAAATGTTTCTTCATTTTTTCAAGTCATTGAGCGACGCTGCAAAAATGAATCTGAATGTCAAAGCAGAAGCAGAATGAGCATCATAAGATAGAGGGAATTTTTAAAGCCCTTGCACGTGCCTTGAAAATGGCAATCAAGAGAGATATCTATCATTTTGAACTTCCTTCCAGCAAAGGGGTACTCTGATTTCTTAAATACACAGACTTATGCAGAAACGAATCCTGTTAAGCCTACTTTGGGGAGTAATCTTTTCTATTTCTCTTTTTAGTCAAAACCTGAAAGCAGAGAAGATTACTCTTCCCGATAGTAAACTGAATAATTTATATAAGATAGATTCAGGTGTATATCGTTCCGAACAACCTTCACACTCGGACTTTAAAGCTCTCGAAAAATATGGTATTGGGGAGTCTCTTAATCTTCGTAATAGACATAGTGACAATGATGAGGCGACAGGAACGACTGTGAAACTTCATCGAGTAAAGATGAAAGCGCACTCGGTAGATGAGGAACAGCTGATAACTGCATTGCGCATCATAAAGAATCGTAAATCGCCCATTGTCATTCATTGTCATCATGGCTCTGACCGCACAGGAGCCGTGTGTGCTCTTTACCGTATTATATTCCAGAATATCTCCAAAGAAGATGCAATTCGTGAAATGACTGACGGAGGCTTTGGCTTTCATCGTATTTATAAAAACATTATTAGAAGAATCAGGGAAGCTGATATTGAACGAATAAAAAGAGAAGTGATGACTGTTGGAGGATCGTACTAGTACCCTGTTTGTACTACCGCGCTGTCACAACCGTGCCATCGCATTGGCACAACTATGCCATGCCGTTGGCACAGTTGTGCCAATGGGGTGGCACAAGCCTATTAATAGGATGCCTATAAAGCTTCTATTTCTTTAAGCCACATGGCTGAATTTGCATCGCTCGGCATTCGCCAATCCCCTCTCGGCTGATAGAAATACTGCCTACTTTAGGACCATCAGGCAAGCAGGAACGTTTGAATTGTTGATTGAAGAAGCGGCGGAAAAAGATAGCCAGCCATTTCTTGATTGTCTCTTCATTATAATTACCTTTGAATGCGATGTTTGCCAGATAATAAATCTTTGAAGGGCGGAAACCGAAACGTAGGAAATAATAAAGGAAGAAGTCGTGTAGTTCGTAAGGACCGACTAGGTCTTCCGTCTTTTGTTTGATTTCTCCGTTTTCGTCTGCCGGAATCAGTTCCGGACTGATAGGAGTATCCACTATATCAAGCAATGTGGTTTTTGAATCTTCGTCCACACCATTTTCTGCCACCCACTGTACCAGATATTTTACGAGTGTTTTGGGGACGCTTGCGTTAACGCCATACATAGACATGTGATCGCCATTATATGTTGCCCATCCTAAAGCAAGTTCTGATAAATCTCCTGTACCTATTACCATTCCCCAGGTTTGATTGGCCACGTCCATTAAGATTTGTGTACGTTCGCGTGCCTGTGAATTTTCGTAAGTGACATCATGCACATTTATATCATGGTCTATATCCTTGAAATGTTGAATACAAGCGTCTTTAATACTAATTTCACGAATAGATATTCCTAATGATTTCATCAGGTTGATAGCATTATGGTAGGTGCGGTCAGTCGTTCCGAAACCGGGCATTGTGATTCCAAGAATTCCTTTTCTGGATAATCCTAGTTTATCAAACGTTTTCACGCAGACAAGTAGTGCAAGCGTTGAATCCAATCCACCGGAAATTCCTACTACGCAGTCTTGGCTCCTGTGTGGACAAGCCGTTGTGCCAATCCCGCTACCTGAATAGCGAAAATGTCTTCACAGTGTTCGTTTAGTTCTTTCCCTTGTGGTACAAATGGATGTGGATGGAACTTCGGGTGAGGGTTAGTTCTTTACTGTTTACAAATTCTGTGGCAACAGAGACTGCTCTCTTGTCTCTTAAATTAGCTTGATTAGCCGCGAAGTTGTGTTGATTCTACGTTCTGCGCGTATACGTTCTACATCAATCTCGCTGATAATAAGCTGTTCTTCCATGCTGAATCGCTCACTGCGTGCAAGCAGACTTCCATTTTCGTAAATCAATCCATTCCCGGCAAAGACTACATCAGTAGTAGACTCTCCGAAACCGCAAGATGAAAAGACATATCCTGCGATACAGCGTGCAGACTGTTGACTGATGAGAGAACACAGATAATTGTGTTTTCCGATACCTTCATTGTCTGCCGACATATTGAATAGGATTTCCGCCCCTTGTAAAGCTAGCGATGAGCTGGGAGGAATCGTGGACCATAGATCTTCACAAATTTCAATTCCGAAAGTAGTATCTGAAGTTTCAAAAAGCAAATTAGCTCCTATGGGAACAATTTGTCCGCATAGGCGTACATTGTCTGTTGTTAGTTGAATCGCGGAGGTGAACCAACGTTGCTCATAGAACTCTTTATAGTTAGGGAGATAAGTTTTGGCGGTAACGCTAGTACTTTTCCTTTCTGGATAACTACTGCGCTGTTAATAACCGTCGAATTGACAACTACCGGCATACCAACAATAGAAATAATGTCCAATTGGCGCGTGTTATTCAGAATTTGCATTAATCCCATTTCAGCTTCTTCCAGCAAAAGCTGTTGACCGAACAAATCGCCGCAAGTATATCCGGTAATACTCATTTCCGGAAAATGATGATTTGCACTCCCTTTCCTTCGGCTACTGCAATCAGGCTTTCTATTCTCTCTACATTGAATTTACAGTCGGCCACTTTCACGTGTGGCACGGCTGCTGCTACTTTCACGAATCCGTAGTTCATCTTATACCTTTTTATATATAATGAGTGCAAAAATAGGAAAATAGTTTTGAATATTTATCTTTTCTATGGTGAATCCTCTCAATGAGGTCCTTGGTATGTACTATAATACTGTTGTTTAGACAATTAATATGCTTGTCAAAATGAAAGCTAATGGGTGTACCCTTTACGATAAGCTTGGTTTTTTGTGCCTTTTGTATTCTATGTAGGCTTTGTTTAGTGTTAAAAAGATATAAGTGGAAATTTGGTATAAAATTTGCGACTTTTTGTTTCTTTTGTTTAACTATAATATTTATATTTGTAGCCAAATAGAACGTAATTGGAAGTTCTTAGCACCTGAACGGAACAAGTAATATTGGTTTTGAATTTATAATTTAAGAGAGCAGATGGACATACATTCGATTCACACAACAGTAACACGAAAAATCTATTCGGATATTTGGCGTAATATTAAAAATCAGCCAAGTTAGTTTTTTCCCATTCTATTTTTAGAAAAAAGTATTTCTGCCCAAGGTCAATGAAAAGTTATGCTTTAAAATTGGTCTGTGGGAGAGGAGGTATTATTTTATACGTAAAGATACCATATACGTATTTCATTAGTAGATGAATCTATAAAAATAAATCAATTTCATTAATTTTAATTTTAAGTATCAAAGATGAGAAAATCAATTCTCTTGTTTGTACTCTTTACTCTGACAAATATCCCCCTGTTGCTTTTTGCACAGGGTGGGTATCAGGTAACTGGGCATATCATTTCATCGGAAGATAACGAACCGATGATTGGCGTGTCGATTGCAGAGAAAGGTACATCAAACGGAGTAATTACCGATGTAAATGGTAATTACAGTATTAAAGTGACGAAATCTCCCGCCACTTTGCAGTTTTCTTACATCGGAATGAAAACGATAGAGAAGCAGGTAACTGCTTCTACTCGTCTCGATTTGAAGATGGAGAGTGACGCACAGCAGGTAGATGAGGTTGTAGTTGTAGCCTATGGTGTTCGGAAGAAAGGAACTATAACCGGTTCCATGGCGGTAGTAAAGGCCGATCAGTTGGAGAATGTACCAGCTCCTAGTTTCGATCAGGCTTTACAGGGAAAAACGCCGGGACTTCAGGTAATTTCCAGTAGTGGTGAGCCTAGTGCATCTGCCGACTTTCAGATTCGAGGAGTGAATTCTATTAATGCGGGAACAACTCCACTTTTTATTTTGGATGGCATTGCTATTACTGCTGATGTTTTTTCAGCAATCAATCCCAATGATATTGAGAGTGTTTCTGTGTTGAAAGATGCTTCTTCTACCTCTATATATGGTGCGCGTGCTGCCAATGGTGTAGTGGTAATCACAACGAAGCGTGGCCGAAGCGGTACGAATGGAAATATTGTGGCTCGTGCACAATATGGTATCTCTAAACTGGCTTATGGAAAATGGGATTTGATGAATACAACTGAACGCCTTAATTATGAAGAAGAAATCGGTATAAGAAAGGCGGGTACGTATGATCGTGAATTATTGGAACGTACCAATATTGATTGGCGTGATGTGGTATATAATGATGCCGCTCCTTTTACTAGTATTGATTTACAAGCAGGTGGTGCTACGCAAGGAGGATTCAACTATTATGTTTCCGGTAATATTCATTCCCAGGACGGTATCGCTTTGAATTCAGATTATAAGCGCTATACTTTGCGTGCTAATTTAGAAGCAAAAGTGAATAAATGGTTCAAGGTTGGCACAAATGCTTCTTTTGCTTATGAAGATTATAGTGAAGCAGTTGATGGTGACTATAATACTGTCACTCCAATTTCAGCTTCCCGTTTTATGCTTCCATATTGGAATCCTTACGCCAGTACGGGAGCTGTTGCAAGTATAAATGATGGCACTTGGTTGGGAACGAATGTGAACCCGTTGGAGTACCAGAATAGTAATCCTTCAGATAAAAATCGTTGGAAAATAATAGCTTCGGCGTATGGTGAACTTCGTCCGATACCGGGGTTAACTATCAAAACATTGGGAGGTGTTGACTTTTTAGATATGCGTACTAATATGTTTTCAATGCCATCCTATTTACCTAATTACGGTGAAGGAACTGTTGGACGCGCTTTCTCACGTTATACGAATATAACATGGTCAAATACGGCAACTTATCTCTTTGATATAAAAGAAGATCATCATTTTAATGTCATGGTCGGTCAGGAATGGGTGGATAACCAGTCTGATGGATTCTCTGTTGTCACTCGTGGACAAAGCAATGATAATCTGTTGACAATGTCGACTGCTGCACGTGCGGAGAGTTACACCGATACAATGAATGAGGCAAGGTATCTTTCATTCTTTGGACGTGCTGAATATAATTATCTGAGTAGATATTATGCTGATATCTCTTTACGTCGTGATGCTTCTTCACGATTTGGTGTAGATTCTCGTTGGGCTAATTTCTGGTCAGTGGGAGGTATGTGGAATGTCAAAGGAGAAAAGTTCCTGAAGAATGTGGATTGGCTGACAAATGCTCAACTTGCTGCTAGTATCGGAACTTCTGGTAACTCATCAATTCCTGCTTATGAGCATCTTGCACTGGTTGCTGGAGGGCCGATTTATGGTATTGTTAATGATGTTGATATGACAGGTATAGCTCCTTATTCTAAAGGGAACGAAAAACTAACTTGGGAGAAAACGTTAACAACCAATATTTCTTTAAAATTAGGTTTCTTTGATCGACTAAATTTGGTTGCAGAATTTTATAATAAGCAGACTAATGATATGTTGATGGAAGTACCTGTATCGGCAGTGGGTGGCTATACAAGCCGTTGGAGCAATATGGGAGAAATGGTCAATCGTGGTGTCGATCTTTCTTTTGATATCGATGTTCTTCGATTGAAAGATTTTCGTTGGAATATTTCTGCAAATGCATCTTATAATATGAATGAAATCACGGAATTGTATGATGGACGTGATGAGTACGATTTGGGTTCTACTGCTCTTTACCTTAAAGTCGGACATTCGTATGGCGAATTCTATCTGAATCGTTATGCCGGTGTAAATCCGGCTAATGGTGATGCACTTTGGTATGATAAAAATGGAAAAATAACGAATGAATTTAAAGAAGAGGATAAGGTACTGATAGGTAAAAGCTGCAATGTTCCCTGGCAAGGAGGATTCGGTACTACACTTTCTTGGAAAGGTGTGACTGTTTCCGCGCTGTTTAGTTGGGTCGCAGATCGTTATATGATGAATAATGACCGTTACTTCAGTGAGAATGCAGCGGTTTATTCGAGCTATAATATGTCAAGAAGACTGTTGACTGATCGTTGGAAGAAGCCGGGTGATATGGTAACAATGCCCCGTTATGATGTCCCGATGCAATTTGATGATCGAATATTGGAAGATGCTTCTTTCCTTCGTTTGAAAAATTTGAGTGTATCTTATGAGTTACCGAAGAATTTACTGAAACCTACTAAGATTATTGATCGCGTACGAGTGTTCGCACAAGGCCAGAACTTATTTACGTGGACTAAGTTCCAAGGCATGGATCCGGAATCTACTGCTAATTATTATCAGGCAGCTTATCCGATGTCACGTCAGTTCTCTATTGGATTAGAAGTTAGTTTCTAGGCGTTTTTCTATACATTAATATAATACATAAAATGAAAAAAGTAAAAATACTATTCTTATTGATGTCGCTGGTGTTTACTACGACCTCTTGTGATATGGATTTGACACCAGATAGTGCCGTTCCTGAACATGAGGCATTGCGTACGATAGACGATTGCGATGCATGGGTGGTGGGCATTTATAGTGCATTTAAAAATAGTGCATTATATAGTGGCTACATGACTTTGCTCCCCGATATTCAGGCGGATATGCTTATGCTGCTTTGAATACTAATAATGGATTCTATACTAATATTTATCAATGGGATATTAAGTCTACAACAGATGAGATAATTGCTGTATACAATGGACTTTATACAATTGTAGCCCGTTGTAACTTTTTCCTTGACTATAAGGATCAGGTAGAGGTTAATTTGAAAACGACTGCGACAAAGATAATTTCAAAAAGCGTTTGGGCGAGGTATATTTTGCACGTGCCATGGCTTATGCAGACTGATCCGTTTGTTTTGTGAACCGATGACTTCGGTAAATGCCGATACGGAAAATATGGGTATCTGTCTTCCTACTACTTATCGGGATGATGTTCCGAAGGTAAAACGCTCTACCTTGCGTGAATCCTATAATCAGATTATCAGTGATTTGAAGAGTGCCGAAGATAACTTACCGGATTCACGTACAGTGGCTGATAGTCATTATTTCAGTAAGGGAGCTGTATATGCTCTTCGTGCACGTATCTATATGTATATGGGAATGGGGGATTTAAAGCGTGATAGAAATAATGAATATTTGAAGAAATCAGTAGAAGCTGCTACAAAAGTGATTAAGTTGGGAGTGTATGAACTTTCGGATGCAATCAATAATGCTTTTGTTATTGACTCTAAATATTACACGGATTATCAAGTGATGTGGATGCGTGATGCAAGTGACGAGGTTATTTGGAAAATAGGCATGAGTTCTACTAGTTATGGTGGTGCATTAGGAAAAGAACTATTGTCGTATAATAATTCAACCTATAATCCCAGATATCATTTTGCAGAAGCAATCTTGGACTTATATGATGAGAATGATAAGCGTGCTTCTATATTTTGCACACCAACAAAAGATGTAAATGGTGACGAAGTGTATCTCATTACCAAATACCCGGGAAATACAGATCTTGATGGAGGAGATATCCCCAGATTTGTTAATATGCCGAAACCTCTTCGTCTTTCGGAAGTTTATTTGGTACGTGCAGAAGCCTATTATTGGTTGAATGATGATGAAAATTCTCAGAAAGACCTCTCTTCGGTAATGCGTAAGCGCATCAGTGGCTTTGGTTCATTAGGTGTTTCCGGTGATGATTTGCTGAAGGAAATAAAGAACGAACGTGCTCGTGAATTATATTTGGAAGGTTTCCGCCTGTCCGACTTGAAACGCTGGCATGATCCTATCAAACGTCAGAAGCAACTATACAGTTTACAAGGGCCTTATAATAATGAAATGGAAGTGAAATATACAGATGCAAAGTATCGTTTCACTACTTGGCCTATTCCAAAACATGAGATAGAAGCAACCAATGGTTTGGTGGTTGGTAATGCTAGTAATAATTAATCATAACATATAACAGATTAAATGTATATGAAGAAATTTTTGAATCTTCTGTTGGCGACTCCGGTAGCGGCTGTTATTATGGTAGCTTGTCAGTCGGATGAAGGGATTACATATTCGGGACCTGAATATGTGATGTTCTCTGATACGGTTTATACGATGCCTGTACAGGATAAGGAAGAAACCTTTAGTGTGCCGGTGGCTGCTACTACAACAGCCGATTATGACCGCAATTACGCTGTAGAGATTGTCAATGAAAAATCAACTGCTGTTCGTGGGCTCCATTTCGATTTCGTTGATAATTCTAATAATATAACGATAAAGGCCGGTGAGCGTGTCGCAAATGTCAGTTTGAAAGGACATTATACAAACATTGCACGTGAAGATAGTCTGGTTGTAAGTTTACGTTTAGTTGAACCTAAAGCACAGGAATGGAATTTATATGGGAATACTACACGTGTGGATTTAGTGAAGTGTCCTCCGTTCAAGATGAATGAATTCTTGAAAATAAAGAAGGAGGACGACAAGGTGAATCTGATAATGTTTGCTTCTTTCCCGTTCGATAGCAGTATGGGACAATATTCTGCTCATGGATATAAGAAAGATGATCATACACTGATATTGACGGATATGTTTGGTGAATCGTCTTCAGAAAAAATTCGTATTATTTTTGATGAGAAAGATCCTTTGGACTTGAGAATAATGGTTCCTGAACAAGCGGCTTTCCGTGAAAGTAACTATGGATATGTATGGGTACGTTCGGTAGAACAATATCCTTCTTATTTCAATACTTTCGATAATTTCTTTGTGCTGATTCTCGAGGCTTATGTACCGCAAATCGGTAGCTTCGGTGTATATCAGTATATTTTCGAATGTATTGATGCTGATGAAGAAGCTGATAATAACAATGGAGCTGCAACACGTGGTTTCTCCAGTTATACTTCGACTTTTAAATTGAATAAGTACTAATTTAAATATAGATAATATGAAAACGACAATGATTTATTTGCGTCAGCTTCTCGCTTTATGCGTAGTAATGGTTGCGTTTGCAGCATGTGGGGACGATGAAAAAAATGAAGGTGGTAGTTCCTCGGCTTCCGGCATTCAATTGAATACTATTGATAAGATTACCTGTTTATCAGAAGAGTCTACTATTGATATTAATTTTACAGCTGGTAGTGATTGGACAGCAGCCTCTAGTGCTACTTGGTTGAAGTTGAATAAATTAACAGGATCTGCTGGTGATATCACTCTTACAGCAACTATTCATGAGAATGAAAGTTTTGATATTCGCCCTGCTACAATTACCATTAAAGATAAAAGTACAGGAAAAGAAGCAACTATTTCTGTGAAGCAGGCATCTAAAGGTACTATTCTGTTTTTCTCAAGCGCTAGTCAAAACGGACAGACTTTTGATAATATTCAAATAAGTGATGATAGTAAAGCTTTTGTTGCGACTGTAAATGTTACAAGTAATTATGATTGGACTGTAAACACAGATAAGAGTTGGCTGAGCTATTCAAAAGCAGCGGATGCTAATGAAGATGGTTCTTATACAGTGACTTTCTATGCTGATTTTGATAAACTTTATGAGACTGGAAAATATGGGGCACAAAGTGCTGTGGCTCATTTTGAATATACATCAGCAACTCGTACACCTGCTACTGTCGATTATCAATTGGACTTTAAAGGAATTACTCCATCTTTGACATTTGATGTGGATAAAGTAGAATTGATTAATCAAAATGGAGATGGTGAGTATATAGGTCTTGCTACTGTATATTCAAATGTAGCATGGGATTTTGACGAAAAACCAGAATTTGTTGAATCTGTTGAGGTACTGGGGGATAATCAATCGGCTAAATTTTTGCCTGTTTCTACTCGAATTAAATTGGTTCTAAAAAATAGTGAAATTGACACAGATGAATTGAATGCTGTTTTAACTTTCAAAGATGCTACAACTGATACTAAGTTGGATAATATAGAATTACCAATTGAGTTTGCAGGAGTCGGTGGTAAATATGTAACTTACGATCGCTCAGTTTTCAAGGATAATGATCCTTCAGATATGTATCCATATTTTATGTTTAATGCAGATGGTACCTGGACTAATCAGGAAGAATCTTTTAGTGATATGAAAGTTGAAATTACAGCTAGTGACGCCGATGACATTGCAATATATGCTGTTAAATATGATGCTAATATGGATAGAGTATATACTAGTGAGATTTGGTGGATGAACCATAATGAGTCGGAACTTACTCGTGTTAAGCTGGGTAAAACAACTTCTATATTTAGTGTGGGTGAGCGTGGAACGGATGAATGGAGTGATCCAACACCGCTTGAAGATCGTTTCTGTGCTATATTCATAGTTTCTGGAACAGAATATCCTGATGTATATTCTTTGTTTGATGGAAATGATGAATTGCGAGAAGGGCTTCGAGATAATATGCTTATTATCGGTCAAAAAGGCAAAAAGTTGGATTTTAGCCAATTCTGGTGTGAAGGCTTAGATGGTAATAACGTTGTAATAAATGTACCGGCGGCAGGTAAAAAATATGAGTATTCTTATGAAGGATTAGACATGGAAGCTGCTCAACCTAGTTTTATTGTTGGTAAGGATTTATCTATTGAGGATCATCAGGTACTGAATAAGGAAGATGATTATGATTTTACTATTTCACCTATGCTTATAAATTGGGGTACTGGTACTTTCATATCTGAGGAGAAGATAGTATTTGAGGTTGGAGAGAACAAAACCGGAGAGGAACGTCAATATACGTATGCTATTGTTGCGAATGATGGAACAAATCCAGGATATGTATTAGTTCATTTTACATTAGTCCAAACTGCAAATTAATTCAGAAAACGTTATAGTTTAAATAAAATAATGAATCTATTAAGAAAAATATATGGATTGTGTACGGCAATGCTCTGTTTGGTATTGATTGCCGGCTGTTCGGATGATGATGTGATATCTTCCAATGGCACAGCAGGATATTTAAAACTGATGGTTGCTCCACAAACTTCGACTGCGACACGCGCAGGAGGACTAAGTCTCTCCAATGTTAGGAAGGTAGAGGTATCCATGTTATATGGAGATTTACCTGTGACTCAGTCTTTGAATTTAAGTTCTGCAGAAGGTGCTGCAGAACTAGGATTAGAATCTGAAAAGTTGGAACTACGTGCTGGAGAATATAAAATGCAAAGTTATATTCTGTATGGCACGGCTAAACCTGGTGCGGAAACCCCCGAAATGTTAATGACGGTTTATTTGGATGAGGTTGTTCCTTTTTCTATATCTAATGGGCATGTGACTGAAGTCAATCTTCAAGTAAAATCTTCTGTATATGGGAAGGTTTACTTTGATATTCTTAAAGACCTTTCTAATTATAAGGAAGAAACAGATAAAGCAAACCAAGGAGTAACCAGAGCATTCGATCAAGATCCAGAACTATTTAGTTATGATGATATAGCGGAAGTTGATCTTTATTATAAAAAGAAAGGCTCTAGTGAACGTGTTGATTATCATTCATTTAAAGTATATACAAAAAAGGGTGAGAAATGTCTGCATACTGATACTGTTTCTACATGGGAGGCTGGTGAATATGAAATTACTCGCTATATGTTGTATAGTGATAAACGCACTAATATGTTGTTGGCTGGTGATTTGAAAGATACTTATGTCAATGTTGCCCCGGTTATGTATACCCAAGCGTCTTTTACTGTAACTTATCCGGAGAATATGCGCTCTATAAAGGACTATCTTGCCTTGTACAATATCTGGATAAATATGGATGGTCCGAATTGGAAATATCAGGGAGAGTCTTTCCCTGCAGGAGCCAATTGGCGTTTTGCCGATCGTCCTATTGACGAATGGGGCAATCAGCGGGAGTGGAACTATCTAATACAGGACGTGTTAAAACATTAGATATAGGTTCTTTTAATCCGGAAGGAGCAGTTCCTGATGCTTTGGGTGATTTGACGGAACTTGAAGCATTGTGGTTAGGTACTCATAATGATGCAGCTAGTATAGAAAATACAGAAGATATGTATTATGTATTGAATACGTACGAACTTCGTCGGAGAGGCATTGATATCTGTGCCCGTCGTATGGAGATTGCTAAGGAACGTTCTGCAATATTACATTCTACTTCAACGTCAAGGATTTATACAACCAAGAAACCGGAAAGAGTTACTTTGGCTACTCGAAAAACGTATGATTTTGCACAGGGAAGCCTCTCAAATCGTATTACTTCTATTCCGGAAACTATCGGAAATTTAAAACAACTTACTTATTTGTATGTAGCAAACGGTCGTGTGAGTGATTTGCCCACAGCGTTGAAAGATTTGCCTGCTTTGACAGATTTGGAATTTTATAACTGTCAATTTAAAACATTTCCGGATGTATTGACTAAAATGACAAGTGTTGTCTCTTTGAATTTCAGTTGTAATGCAACAATGGAAGCTGACGAGTTATATAATGGTTTGAATGCATTTGTAAAAAGTAATAATAAGGTATTACAAATACTCTATGTAACATCTTGTAAACTGGAAAAGTTCCCGGAAGAGTTAGCTAATGCGACAAAGATTGGTTTGATTGATTTCACTAGTAATAGATTGAAGAAACTGGATGGTACGAAACGCAGGCTTGCTCCAGTCCAAGCTTTCTTTGATCACAATCAGATTGAGGTTATTGCAGATGATTTTTGTGAAACAGATGATATTGAGAAATTCTCTATTTCTAATAATTGTCTGACAGAATTCCCTAATCTATTTAAAGATGGTGCAAAGAGCAAGTATACTGCATCTAGTGTCGATTTCTCAGATAATCATATCACTCATTTTAAAGAAGGATTTTTAGGTATCCGTGCAGAAACTCTAACCTTGAGTAAAAATCCGCTTGGTGAAGGTTATAAAACTGGTTCAGGAAAAAAAACTGCGTCGGATGATGCCGAAAGAACTGTCTGAAACTAAATCTCAGATAAGTCATTTGGTACTTCAGAACTGTGAGATAGACTCTTTACCACCGGAATCATTTAAAAATCTGGATATTTTGGAGGCTTTAGATTTGTCAGGAAATCGTTTACGCTATTTACCGAAAGAATTTGATACACGTACTATGGCCTATGTCTCTGGCTTGAATCTGAGTTACAATTGTTTTAGTGTATTTCCGCTTCAGGCGTTTACTTTGCCATTGTTGAATAAACTATATTTGACAGACCAGTCAGATATAGTTGAGGATAATCGTGGCAATAAAAAAGAGATACGCTGTTTGAAGAATTGGCCGACTGGTCTTTCTACTTATCCGGCTTATGCAACTTTACGCTTGTTGGATATATCTTATAATGATATTCAAAAATAGAAGAGTATTCATATCCTACATTAGTAACTGCTTTCAATGTCTCTGAAAATCCAAATATTGAAATGACTATACCTAGCGATGTTTGCTCGAAGATTGGTAGTGGGCTGTATACATTAGGATTTGATTCGAATCAAACTATTTGGGGATGTTCGATTTTGGATTTGGATATAAATAAATAGTAAAAAGGAAACATATAATTATGAATTGTTTATTTAAAAATATGAGAACAATGTGCTTGGCAATGATTGCCGGCACATTGCTACTGACGGTTTCCTGTAAAGATGATGATGAGGCTACCGTGACAGGTTTTGCGCTAGATCAGACTGAAGTTGGATTTCTGAATCATGGAGGAGTTATTGAAATAAAGGTAGCTACTGACGAAACTTGGACAGCAATATCTGAGAATGACTGGTGTATGTTGACTCCGGCTAATGGAGTAGGTAGTGTCGTTTGTGTTATTAAGGCTGACTCTTCGTATCTGTATAAAGAACGTTATGGGAAAATTACTTTCTATTCGGAAAGTGGTAAAAGTGTTGAGGTAGCTATCAATCAAATGGGATATGAACCGACTATACAATTAACTAGTGAAGAAGTAACTATTCCTTCTTATGCGGAATTGGATAAATCTTACATTGATATTGAAGCTACTTCAAATGTGGCATTTGAAGTAGTTGCTCCTGAAGATTTAGACTGGCTTACTTTGGAGGGAGAATCTAAATATACTCCTTCAACGACAATTCCTCGTAAGCAGAAATTCCGTTTTAGATTTAAGACTTATACAGAGTTTGATAAAGTGCGTTCTGCACAGATAAAATTTAATCAGACAGGAAAGCCTATAACTCGTGCCGGAGAAATCCAGAAAGAGCTTTTAAAGAAAATTGTAACTATTACACAAGAAAAGGCTCCTCTTATCATTCCGTCTCGTGAAGGTGATTCATTGGCTTTACTTGCTATGAGCCGTACTTTAAATCTTGATGGATCAGGATGGGTTACGAGCCGTCCTATTACTCACTGGAATAATGTGGAGACAGAAGAACGTACCTACATTATAGTTATGGTGATATCGATAAAGATAGTACTGAGGTACGTGTGATTTCATTACGATTCTCTATGTTTGATACAAAGGAATCAGTTCCTTATCAAATAAAGTATCTGACTGAGTTGGAATCATTCTCTGCTGTCGGAAACTCTAATGCTTTTACAAAGAAAATTGTGTTAGGTCCGGAGATTACAACATTGAAAAATCTGAAGAGTTTGTCATTAATGGGATATGGTATCAGTGAATTCCCTCCTGAAATGAAAAATATGACTCAGCTTGAAGAATTGGATATGAATGGTAATAATTTCCTAAAATTGCCAATGGATATTTTGAAGGGAATGACCGGCTTGAAATATCTGAATTTTGGTGGTAACCGGGTAAGTGGTTCTGTGTTAAATCTGCAGACAGATATTCCGAAGAAATATACTTTGGAAACGATTGGTATGGGTGGAAATTTACCTAAGGAAATCTTTGAAATGGATAATTTGGAATATCTGTATCTCTCCTATAACTATTTTTACGGAAGTATTCCGGATATGGGATATATAGGAGGAGTTGGCAAGCATAATATAATGCCGAATCTGAAAATGCTTTCCTTAAATCTGAACCGGTTTACAGGTAAGTTACCAGATTGGATTTTGTGGCATCCTAAATTAGCTTGTTGGAATCCGTTTATTCTTTTATTTAATCAGGAGGATACGATAATTTAGGTAAGTTAGCCGGATTTAGCAATGAACCTGCTAAGATGTCAGAGTTCCCTGAAGGAGCAAATAATCGTGTTTGTCCGGATGATGGAGACGAGGATGCAATAACAACAGCTTTAAAGTTGCCTTCTTTGACTAAAGAAGATATTGAAACTGTACCCTTGAATGGTCATTGGAGATATTACAAGTTGAGAGGTGAGACTTGGGGTACTAAATTTAATAATGTATGGTAAATATGACAACATATATAAAGAATACACTTTTACTCTGTTTGATGTTCTGTGCAACTATATTTGTAGGTTGTTCGGATGACGATAATGATGGAGTAACTCCCCTGCCGGAAGGCAGGGGGAAGTGACTTTCAAATTCGTGCGCAATAAAGTATATACAATCTCAACATTAGAGGATATGGCGCGGTTGAAAGTAACTTTAGAAAAAGATGGGCAGAAGGTTACACTTCCGACTATTGATTTGATTGGAGATATTGATTCGTTGACTTCTTCTGCAGTACGATTGGAAAACGGAGATTATAAGGTGGTGAAGTATACTGCTTATAATAATAAAGGTGTGCAAGTACAGGAAGCGTATTTGGATGATAATAATACATTATCGGTCGAACATGGTGTAATGCAGACATTCTATTTTCCTGTTTCAATCCGTTTTGTATATATCAATAACGAAATTCGTAATATGCTTTTCGGCGTTTGTGCCGAAGCACTTGGGAATGATTCAACAAAATGGCCGAAGTCTTGGCGTGTAGAAAATGAAGACTTGTTAACATGGGAGAATTTGGAGTTTGAAGTAGATGATTATGGAGAAATTTCTTATTTGGCATGTATTATCTTTGACGAAAGACTTTCCCGGGTATGAAGAAGTTACCTGCTACGGTTAGCTTATTCCCAACTCTTGAAGGAATTCAGATTATGGATATTCCGGAGTTTGAAGAGTTACCAGATAATATGGATAAATCGCCACTTTATTCAATTATGATTATGAATACAGGATTTAAAGCTTTCCCAAAGAATTTTGAGAAGATGAAGAATCTGCGTTCATTAAGTGTTATTAATAGTAAATTAACAGAGTTGCCTATACGTTTGAGTGAACTTCCGGAAGTTCGTGATGTGGAAATCAGTGGAAATGAAATTGCTGAATTTCCGAAAGAACTGGCTGAAAAATGGCAAAAGGTTGTTTCGTTACGTATGAATGATACAAAGCTAACTTCTCTACCGGAAAATATCTTTGGAATGAAGAAGGTTTCAACTTTTGATTTCTGCGATAACCAGGGATTGAGCAATTTACCTAAATATCGTGGTGATAATACATATATGGGTGGTTTGTTCCTTGATAACTGTAGTTTTACTTCTATTCCGGAAATAGCAAATACGAGAATGCGTACATTATCTTTGGCTAACAATAAGATAACTTCAGTATCTCAAGAAGTCGTGAATGGTTTGTCAGATCAACTATTGACCTTGATTCTGGATGATAATAAAATAAATTCTTTCCCACAGATGGCATCATCTTCATTGATAGAGTTGAGCTTGGATAATTGTGGATTGACAGCAATACCGGACTTATCGAAGCTGCCCGAACTTTGCGTCTTGTCATTGAATAGTAATCAAATATTAGAAGTAAAAGATGGTACGTTTACGAATTGTACTAAGTTTGCTATTTTAGATCTTTCTAAAAATACGGAGTTGAGAACTTTTTCTAATCATGCAGGTTTTACAGTAATAGATCAAACCGTTAAATACCGAAATAAAAAACTTGTTGGGGACAAGGTGGTTGAGTATGGTGACGAACAAACACAGAATATTGCGAAACCCTATTATTTGAATTGCGTGAATGTGGATGATTGTCCGAATCTGACTTGGAAAGTTCCTGAAACTTGGTGTTGTATCAAAAATTTCTATGTATGGAATAAGGAAGAACTGGAGTTGCCTGTCAGAAATGTGATTGTATACAATCGAGGTTCGAAGAATGTAGTTCGTCACGAGTGCCCTGTATGTAAAGTGGATGGTCAACCAAGAGTGTATTCTTTCCCAAAAACTCTTGAAGAGATTATTGCTGGTCTTAAAAAGAATCAGGATAAGTAAACTGCATGAGAATATTAAATAAGTTGTTATTTATTCTGCCTCTTATATGTGTCATCACTTCTTGTGGTGACACAGAACTGGAGGCTCCGGAAATTATTCCTTCGGAGCCTTCAGTTATCTCTTTTTGGGAGGAACAATCGCATCTGGTAATGATGGGTTGGAAAGGAAAAGTAAACGCAGTAAAAGAATCTTCTTATATTGTACCTTTTGAGAGGCAAAGTAAAGATGAAGAAGCTGTATCTTCTTCCGAGTGGAAATTTGATATAAGTGGTCATTTAATATATTATAATCCTACGAGTATTGAACCGACAATATACGCCCGAGATGTGTGGCAAGTGATGGCTTGTTATTCTTATGGATATGATAAAGCTGGTAAAATGGTGAAGGTCATTGTGAATGATTTCAGTGGTGATCCTGTCATTTATACGTTAACTTATGGAGAACATGAAGTCTTTGTTCCTCTAATCTTTCCTTTAGGTATTTATGATTTCTTTTTAGTGAAAGGGCTGGAAAGTATTTCTGATGCGGACGGTAGTGTCTTATATACGTATAGTGGTAACAAAGCTATATATACTACTGAGTCTTGGAGTGGTGTGACAAGTACTACTTTTGAATATGATGAGGGTGTTATGTATCCTGTTCGAAAAATAGTCACATTAAAAAGAGGAAGAGTAATTGCCAATATGGAAATTACATCTTATCTTTATAACGAAGATGGTAGCTTAGCATCATCTGATAAGATTGTGAAGGAAGGAGAAAATGAAGTAGAACGTACTGTGGTACGCTATATGGCATCTACATTGTTACCTGTTTCCAAACTGACTGATGCGGGTGGGCAATTAGACTGGACTTATAAATATGATGATAATAACTGGTGGACAGAAATTACTTATAAGGAACATTTTGAAGAAGAGGCCGAAGCAAAGGAGTTGAGTATTTATACTCGGAAGGATGCTTTCGGTAATTGGACAGAAGCTGTACAGCAACAAAATAATATGGTAGATTGGTCACATCCTGATTCTTCAGTTAAAGTAAACCGTATCATTAGTTATTATTGAGTACACTTTTCTGAGGTGATAATGATAGAAATTTTGCCTGCCACGTTCTGTTGGTGGGCATTTTCTTTTAATCTGATACAAATAGTCCGGTCTTTATCTTTATCGGCATAACGAATAAGTTGGATTTCTCCTTTTTGATTCGGTTTTAAAATATTGGGAACCATTGTAGCGGATACGTAGGGTATTTGGGATTCTATTATTGTATAAAGGGGAGAGTTACCACTGTTGACAACCATAATATTTTGTTGCTGTACATTACTTCTCATTTGTTTTAATTTAATGCCGGTGGTTCGTAATTGTAAGTCTCCCATAACATATGGATAGGATTTATCTTTTCGAACTACTCCAGGTGTCACTGTGCCTTTTACAAATAAGCGTGTTTTTTCAGTTTGATCAGAAAACTGACGAGAATGGCTCGGTTGAAGATCCCCGGTCGGCCCTGCGGATTATAAGTAATTTTAATTTCCCCACTTTCTCCCGGTTTGATGGCTTTCTTTGTATATTGTGGAACAGCACAGCCACATGTACTTTGCACGTGTGCTATGGCTATCGCTTTTGCCTGATGATTGGTAAATTTGAATGTACAAGTTTTGGGTTTGCTATCTTCAGAGAAAGTACCTAGATCATTAATTAATTTATTAAATTCAATTTTGTTTTGTGCTTTGGGTTGGATAGGTAAAATATGAAATAGGCCTATTATAATATATATAATTGCAGTATGTTTGACTTTCATGTTTATTCTTTTATTATAGTACAGCAAAAGTAATGTTTTTCATTAGATTTTTCTCATATTTTATTTGTTTATTCCAAATAACTCTTTATCTTTGCATTGGATTTATAATTGTAATGAATACAAGTTTGGAAAGAAAGGGATAAATGATGAAACCATACGAACGATTATTAGACCATAATATAAAGCCTTCGATGCAACGTATTGCAATTATGCAATATTTGATGGAGCATCCTATTCATCCGTCAGCTGATGATATTTATACAGCATTATCTCCTTCGATGCCTACGCTTTCAAAGACTACAGTTTACAATACCTTGAAACTGTTTTCGGAGCAAGGAGCGGCTCAGATGCTTACAATTGATGAGAAAAATACTAATTTTGATGCAGATACTTCCATTCATTCCCATTTTCTTTGTAAACGTTGCGGACACATTTATGACCTGCAATGTCCGGAAGCGGTGAAAAAAGTAGAGAGTCTGGAAATGGACGGACATCAGGTGTCGGAAGTGCATTATTATTATAAAGGTATATGTAAGAATTGCTTGAGAAAAGATAAAGAAACACGTATTGACTAATTAATTTAAAATTGAGAAGAAAATGAAAAAATTTAGATGTACTGTTTGCGGTTACGTTTATGAAGGTGACGCAGCTCCTGAGAAATGTCCTTTGTGTAAAGCTCCTGCCAGCAAGTTTGTAGAAGTTGTTGAAGTAGAAGGTGGCGCATTGACTTTTGCTGATGAGCACGTTATCGGTGTTGCAAAAGGTTGCGACGAAGAAATGATTAAGGACCTGAACAACCACTTCATGGGCGAATGTACTGAGGTTGGTATGTATTTGGCTATGAGTCGTCAGGCAGACCGCGAAGGTTATCCTGAAGTAGCTGAAGCTTTCAAACGTTACGCTTGGGAAGAAGCTGAACATGCCGCTAAATTTGCTGAATTGCTGGGTGACTGTGTTTGGGATACCAAAACAAACCTGCAGAAACGTAAAGATGCTGAACAAGGTGCATGCGAAGACAAAAAACGTATCGCAACTCGTGCAAAAGCTTTAAATTTGGATGCTATCCATGACACTGTACATGAAATGTGCAAGGACGAAGCTCGTCACGGTAAAGGTTTTGAAGGTCTGTATAACCGTTATTTCGGCGATAAATAATCAAACCTCATAATAACTCTTAAAAGGTCTGTATTCAAAAATGAATGCAGACCTTTTTTGTCTATATTTGTTCATCAACTTTTAAATATCACAATTATGAGAAAAGTACAACTGTTGTTAGCTTGTTTAGTATTCTCGGTAGCTGCATTTGCTGCTGATAAAGTAATTAAGTTACCAAAACCTAATTTGAACCGTACTGGTACGGTGATGAAAGCATTGTCCGAACGTCATTCTACTCGTGAATTTGCTTCGAAAGCATTGAATTTATCTGATTTGTCGGATTTGTTGTGGGCTGCTAACGGTATTAATCGGAGCGATTCTGGAAAACGGACTGCTCCGTCGGCTTTGAATAAGCAGGATGTGGATGTATATGTGGTATTGCCGGAAGGTAGCTATTTATATGATGCAAAAAATCATCAGTTGAATCTGATAGCTGAAGGCGATTATCGTGGAGCAGTGGCAGGTGGACAGGCATTTGTAATATCAGCTCCGGTATCTTTAGTTTTGGTTAGTGATCTTTCTCGTTTTGGAGATACTAAGAATGCACATACTCAGTTGATGGGAGCTATGGATGCAGGAATCGTTTCCCAGAATATTTCAATCTTTTGTTCCGCTGCAAGGTTGGCTACTGTACCTCGCGCTTCGATGGATATCAATCAATTGAAGAAGGTGTTGAAATTGAAGGAAAGCCAGGTACCAATGATGAATCATCCTATAGGATATCTAAAATAAAAAACTGGACAGGATTCTAAAACTATTTCGGAGTAATTGAAGTGTACCCCAATTGTTTTTGATAAACTTTTGGGGTACATTTCTTTTTCAGGTCGTCTCTTTTAATTAGTAGGAGTTTTTAGCTCAATACCCGAAGACTGTTAATTCACGAATTGCTGCGGGGGGACACGCATTTCCATGGCCTTCAGGAATGACTAGTTTCAAATAACGAGCTGTGGTCGATTTGACATAGTATCGAAATGTTTCTCTAATAAATTCATCATTGAAGTCAGAAGCACCGATTTTTTCCCAATTACTATTATTGTTGCTGGCATAAAATTCCACCCATTTGATATTATTAGCTCTACTAGCTTCTCCACGGTTTACTAAATCAATTTGAGCAATTGTGATCGGGTCTTTCATATCAATGGTAATTTCATAAGGAGGTTCGCACCAATTGGCTTCAGACTTAGTTTTACAGTGCCAGAAAGTCGTTTCATCGTCGTCAATTAGGTTTTTCACCGGATTGGCTGCTGCTTCGGAATTGCAAGCAATAATTTCCCATTTTGACTTATCTATTTTCTTCCCTTCTTTAACGATACGGAATAAAGTGCTACTTTCCTTATCTATAACTAATGAATTATTCGGAGTGCCGTTCTGTGTCGCTTCAATGCTTCCAATAGTTATGGGCAATATATAGTTACCCGGAAGTAGATTATCTTTGAGTTGGTAGGAGGCTGTTGTTTCATTAACTCCTTCCGGTAAAGAAATTTTATCCGGAGCTGTGTACGATTCACTGGGTAGTAAGGTGAAATTAACCTTATTGTTTGAATTATACTGTTCAATCAGAGATTGATCGTGGGTTAAATCGCATTCTATATCCCATTTATTAGTAAAAGGTACGCTGATGTGGACGTCCATTTGGGAGGTTTGTAACGGATCTATATTGAATATTCCTGAGTTTGTGATTTGTACAATAGGTTCTGATACCTGAAATGCCAACAATGAAACACATCTTTCGGGGTTGATATTTAGTTCGTTAGAAACCAACCTCAGTGGAAGAACATATTGAATCTGGTCATAATCGGACAATTCGACTATTTTTTCAGGATGATAGGTTATATAACCGCACATTTCATTTTTATTTAGTAAAAATTCAATGTTGGACAATTCATAACAGTTTTCCGGTAACATTTGATAATTGGTTCTGTCTTCTCTGTTCAGAGAGTCTAGTAAATTGGGATCTATCATGAATTTTACTTTTCCTGACATATCGCTTAATCCGCCTCGTTGTACCCAAAGCTCTGCTTGATAACTTTCTCCTACATTGAATGATTTTTGTATATTCAGTGTATTGATAGCAACAGATACTAGGCTATCTGCTTTATCTGCGATCTCAAAGTTCTCGTTACAACTTGCTGTCAGTATCAAAATACTATGGTTACCAGTATGGAGTATATTTTTTTCATCTTTTTTTATTTTAAGTCATGAAACATAATGTTGATTTACCATCCGGATTTGAACAAGCAGTTCAGTTTTCTTCATTTCATCGTCTGGGATAGGATATAAGTACATTTTACGTCTGAAGACAATCGGGCTAGCTTCTACTTCTTCGTAGAATTTGTCTTCTGCCGCATTCATATTCATGCCATGAACATATCCGAATTGACGCCCTTCTCCATCCTGGTCTGCTATCATCCAACGGCGAACATCGAAATAACGTTGTCCTTCCGTTGCCAATTCGATGCGTCTTTCACGTTGAATTGCGAGTCTTTGCAACTCTTGATTTCCCTCAATGGCAGGGTTGAGTTCTTCAATATTCGACAAACCGGCACGCTGGCGTACTTTGTTTAAATAGGTCAGAACACGTTCGTCCTGAGGATCAATTTCATTAACAGCTTCTGCATACAATAAATAAAGATCTGCAAGACGGAAGATGATAGAAGGGCGGAACTTGTTTTGAACCCCCGGAGATTTCATGCTAACTTCCCTGTTAAATCTTTTGTATAGCATATAACCAGTATGAGTATAAATTGTGCCGCTTAATTCATTGGGGCTTCCTTTGTGGAATTGAGTTACGTTGTTTGTTACATGCCATCTCCTATTTTGGAAAAATACTGTATTATAGAAACGTGCTTCCCGATTGAGGAACCGATTGCTGACATTGTTGGCCACTTGTACTTCTTTGCTTCCGGCTTTAACAGTCTCAGTGTATTTGTCAAACCCTTCGGTTGTATATAATGTGGATTGTGGTAAATAACTTGTTGCTTGTACCGGGAGACCGTCCTTCATATAAAAGTCGTCTACGAGTTCTTGTGTGACACCAATGCAACCCATTCCGTTTTGTTCACTTCTTGGGGTACATCTACGGTCGAACATGTCATTTGTCATTCCACCCCATGAAGTTGCTGCAGTAGCCCATATAATTTCTTTATTATATGTTTGGAAAAGATCGTATATATCTTGTGAAGGATTACCCGTATTCAGCAATTCATAATTACCTTCCTCATCTGCAAATTTTATGAATTCTTCTAAAGCAGCTACCGCTTTATTCCATTTATTAGGATCTTTATCAGGAAAAAGTCTTGTCCCATCCAAATTAGTTACGGCTAGCGCTTCTTTGTATTCGCCATTGAATAACTTACTGGCTGCATATACCCACATTTTAGCTTTTACAGCCAGAGCTACGCCTTTGGTTGGCCATGCATTATGCTGGTCGTCATCATGTAATGCCTTTTGAGGCAGCTCTTTGGCTACTGCTGTTAGTTCTTCGTCCAAATAGCTGATTACTTCATCTATGGTATTTCGGGGCAGATCCAGATTATCTTCTCTTTCGAGAATTAAATCTTTTACCAAAGGAATAGCACCATATTGTTCGAAAAGCAAATAGTGATAATAGGCTCTCATGAATCTTACATTAGCCTTCATCTCTGTTAGTTCTTCTTCCGTCAGTACATCAACATGGGTTCCATTTGCCGCTATTGGTTTGGCGTGGGTCAAGAATATATTTGCTTGTCTGATTTCTTTATAGCATGTACCCCAACGGTGAAAACTCATGTTAGCTGCATTTTTATCTGTTTTGTTATAGAGTTTTGCATCTCCATATCCAACAGTTAATTCATCACACATACCTGCCCAAGGATTTTTAAATCCTGTGATACTTCCAGCAGCTGCGGTAATTCCTGAATAATCTGGAATAGAAGTAAATATGTTTGCATACCATCTTCGGGTATAAGATACATTATCGAAAATTTCATCCAATGAACGGAGATTTCCGGCTAACTCATCAGATACATTCAGATAATCGCAAGAATAAATATTGCACAATGCAAAAGCAGCTATCAGTATTTTCTTATATAGTTTCTTCATTGTTTTCATATTTTATAGATTTAATTAAAATGTAAAGTCTATTCCTAAGGTAAAGGTACGATTCTTAGGGTATACGTTTCCTCCATTTGCATTTCCTGCTTCCGGATCGAAATACTTAAGGTCATCCCACAAAGCAAGATTATATCCCATTACATAAATTCTGGCAGCCTGAACATTAAATTTCTTCAAGAATTGTTTGGGCAGTTGATAACCGAATTCCATGTTTTTTAATCGTAAGAAACCTCCATTACGAAGCCACCATGTGCTTGCCACTTGATTATTGGCGTTGTTGGCATTATCTTTATGTAGGCGTGGCATTAATACATTTTGACTTGGATTACTCTCAGTCCAACGGTCCAATGCGAAAGTACGATAACTGGATTGGTCTACTCCCCATGCAAATGGATACCAACCTTCCGGAGTATTTCCTCCTAATAAAACAGAACAGTTTCCGGTACCTTGGAAGAATACACTAGCATAAAATCCTTTATATTCGATGTTTAATCCAAATCCGTAAACGATCTCAGGTACATTAGGATGTCCCACGCCTACTACTTTATCATAGGAATCGATAACTCCGTCACCATTCACATCTTTGTATTTAATATCACCGGGGCCAAGCAATCCACCTAGAGTGCTTTGAGGCAGTTCCGGGCGTAATGTATAGCTTTCAATACCATTACTGTTCTTATTGATGATGAAATCTTCTTTTGTGTATAAGCGTTCGGCTATATAGAGGTTATTTTCATTAATTCGTTTACCTGTTCGTTCCATCCATGGATATTTTTGTGGTAATTCATCATATTCTTTTATCTCATTTCTGGCAAATGTAAATGTCCCTCTTGCACTTAGTTTTACTTTACCAATTTGATGATGAGCATTCAAAGACATATCTACACCATGGTTGGATACGATTCCATAGTTAGCATATTGGTTGACACGAAAACCACTTAATGTTGGTGTCGTTTTTCTTTGCATCAGGATATTGCTTCTTTCGGAACGGAAATAGTCGAATACAATATCTATCTTGTTGTTGAAAAGTCCTAAGTCGAAACCATAGTTTTGTTTTTTCTCAATTTCCCAACCAATATCTAACGTTTCCGGAAATCCTTCGATGATACCTTGTCCTATAGAATTAGTACCTCCGTTACTACCTATTCCTTGTGACCATGAACCTGCATTCATAGAGAAAGTAGGACGGTAGATAAAACGGTCACTGGTAGTGTCGTTACCAGTTTTACCGACAGAAGCTCTTAATTTGATTTTGTTTATATAGTTTTTTAAAACTCCGGGGTAAAAAGGCTCATTTGACAAATAATAAGCCAGTCCTACAGCCGGGAAAAAACCGAAACGATGATTCTTGGCAAATGCTTCTGAACCCGTATATCCAAAATTTCCTTCAAGGAAATAACGTCCGTCATAAGAGTAACTAAAACGCCCTACTAGCCCTTGCTTGCGATAGGGGAGAGTTGAGTCTTGAGTTGTGTTTCTTTTTGCATATATAGCAACATACCACTTACATCATGCTTCTCTGCAAAAATACGTTTGTAGTTGATAGCTGCATCAATATATATTTTCTTTTGCGCTTCAATACCATTGTCCTTCAAATCGCTCAAATCCGGTGTTCCTGATACAACTTGGATGAATGTTAAGTTACCGTTCTCATCTCTACCTGTTGCATGATAACGGGAAGGATTGTATGAACGTATGGATTTGAATGTTGCATCAAAGTCATAGCTGACATTTACTTTGGCGCTAAGTCCCTTGGTGATGAAATCGAGTTTTTGTCTAACGCCAACTTTGGATTGAATACCTGTTCTCCATTGGCGGGTATAACCGGAATTCATCAACTGATTGTATGGGTTCCTCATATTTACACCTCGTTCTTGTTCGTAAGTAGCTACTGTTCCGTCACTATATACTGCGGGAAAACAATAAGGAGGAGTAATCAACATAGAGCGGAAGATAGTAGATGAAGATTCACCCGGATAATTGCCTATCAAGTATTGTCCTGCCAAGTCAATAGATACTAGTGTTGTAGAGGTGACATCCATATCAATGTTTGAACGCAGATTAAAACGGTCCAAGCCAATATTGGTATCGTATTTTTCTGTAGGATTACCTTTATATATACCACTTTCTGTATAATAGGCACCAGATACGAAATATCTGGAACGTGCCGAACCGCCACGCACATTCAATGTATACCGGTGATTATGTGTATTCTTTCTAAGCAGTTCACCTATCCAGTCTGTATCCGGATAAAGATCACGGTCTGTACTAGTACGAAACTTTCTATTAATTCAGCGCTGAATAAATCGGGTTCCCCGTCATTATTTAATGCTTCATTATATAAACTTAAATAATCAGCAGAACCTACAAATTCAGGCAGACGTTGTGGACTTGAAATGGAGTGTTCTGTTTTAAATGTAATTTTAGGTTTTTCGTCCTTACCGCGTTTGGTTGTAACTAATATAACGCCATTTGCTCCTTCAGCACCATAAATAGCAGTTGCGGCAGCATCTTTTAATACTGAGAATGTTTCAATCTCATCCGGTTCAATATCGGTGATTTTACGAGGAACACCATCTACTAAGACTAAAGGGTTGATGCGGAACTGTTAGATGCGAATGTGCTGATACCGCGAATCCAGAATTCTGCATCATCGTATCCTGGTTCACCGGAACGTTGTACGGCAATTAAACCGGATACTTGTCCTGCCAGATTGTTGGTCAAATTTCGAGTCGGGGCAGCGATTTCCGAAGGCTTTACCGAACTCATGGATACCACGACACTCTCTTTTTTTTGTTGTCCATAACCGATGACAACTACTTCGTCCAATGCTTTGGTGTCTTCGCGTAACCGGATGTTAATGTTGCGCCGTCCGTTAATCTTGATTTCTTCTGTTGCGTAGCCCAGGAAAGAAACTATAAGAATATCATTTTTGTTAGGGACACTAATGGAATATCGTCCATCCATATCTGAGATTCCTCCTAATGTTGTTCCTTTTACTTTTACTGAAACGCCAATCATGGACTCTCCTTGTGCATCGGTTATTACACCGGTGACTATAAATTTGTTACTTTGTTGTTGGCTGTTTGGTTGTTCGCTTTATGGTAAATTGTGATTTGTCGGTCGTTGATGCTGTAAGTATTATCTGTACCGAGAAATAGCTGGTCCAAAATAGCGCTCACTTGCTGATTTTTTACATCAATATTTACCTTACGATTCGTATCGATGATTTGGTCCATGTAGAAAATTATGTATTCACTATTTTTTTCAATTTCTTGAAAGACTTGTTTCACAGTCTTTTGAGAGGTCTTCATTGTGAATAATTTGCTTTGCGAATACGAATTTGTTGCCAAGCAATGACCTATTCCTATCAGTAGAAAAAATGAAAAGAACTTCATAATTAGCAATAATTGTTTTTCTTCAGTCTTTTTTAGACTGAATAATTGGTGTTTTCCATACTTTTATAACGAATTAGATTATTAATATTTAAACGTGTAAGTAATTTAATTTAAGGTCGGGTGATATGCGGGTATTATCCGGCCTTATCATTTTCTAGGAAGTCATATTTTCATAGGCTATTAATTTATTTAGATTTGACATTAATATAGATTTTCTCATTTGATTCTGTTATTTGAGCCGGGACGGTTTGAATCAGCGTATGCAACACATCATCTAGTTCTTCTTTCAGATCTAGCTTGCCACTACAAGTAATATTAGCAAGCTGTTTGTCGGTAATGATTGTCTTACCATAGTACTTGCTGAGTTTTTTTGTAATAATTTCCAACCTCTCTTTTTTGAATTGGTAAAATCCATCTTTCCAAGCTATGTATTCTTGTACATCTACAGGATGTACGCTGATACCTTGCTGATCATTATATGCAAGTAAATTGTTTGGTGATAAAGTTTTCGTTTCGTTATTGTTAGTCTTTACTTCTACTTTTCCAGTGACAAGTACTACTGTTTGTATATTCTCTTTTTCGTATGCACAAACGTTAAAAGTAGTACCTAATACCTGTATGTCCATTTTATTCGTTTTTACAATAAATGGTCGACTTTTGTCGTGATAAACATCTAGGAAGCTTCACCTTCTACATAAATCTCCCGTTTGTTCTTCATAAATTCAACCGGATAAACAACTCGTGAACTGGCGCTTAGCCAAATACGTGTCCCGTCAGAAAAAGTAATTGACGAGCGTTTTCCGGCCGGCACTATTAATTGATTATAAGTATCTTTTTTCTTATCGTTTTCAGTTTCCTGATTAATGGTTTGAGAATTGACATTTAATTTTCCCTGTTGGTTGTAATGTAGCTTACTTTCTTTACCTTGTATAGCTATCTGTTTCTTTTCGGATAGAATCAAAAGGGTTTGATTGGTAGAGACATCAGGTTTCTTTACTGCGACTATATCAGATTTTTCCATGCACTCGCTTGTCTGATAAATATTTTGCAGATACCAACCACTTACAAGGAAGACAACAATGCAAGCTGCAGCTAAAGTGCGGTATAGAATGCGTCTCTTTCTTTTGTTCTGTATTTCCAAACGATTCTGATCGGATATACATTTCCAAATGGAATCTACTTTTTGTTGAGGCAGATAGGGTTTAGGAACATGACGGAGAATATGTAGAAAATTACGCGCAATAGCTATTTCCTTAGCTAACTGCTTGTTTTCTTGAGCTAATTTATCCCAAAACATAATACTTTCCGGAGTCGGATGTTGTTCCGATTCTAAAAAATAAGCATCATTGAGTAATGAGTCTGCTTTATAATTATTATAGTCTATTTTTGAATCCATTTTATGCGTTGTTTATATAAGGACAACTCAAAAAATGAATCTACTCACTGAACTTATATTTTTTTAAAGAAAATGCATTTTTGTGTTTCTCTGAAGAAAGTGGTCAAGATACTTATCCATGCGATGCATTCAGGTGTTCCGAAGTATCTCTTACTTTTTGTAGTGAGCGTTGAAGTAAATTGTAGGCTGATTGATAATTAATGTCCATAATCTGACATATTTCATCATATTCCATTTCTTCTATAAAACGATAATATATGATTTCTCGTTGTCTGGGAGTTAGCACATGGAGTATTTTTTTGATTTCATTAATTTGTTCGCGACGTTCTTCTTCATTGATAAAATCATTCTCTGTTATATATTGTTCTTCCATAGAGTAGAAGTTGAAGGCATAGGATTCTTCTGAACGCTCTTTACTGAAAACATTATAGATACTGTTTTTAAGAGAAATCATCAGATAGATTTTTACATTTTGGGGTATACTTAATTTATTTTTATTCTTGTATATTCTTATAAATACATCTTGTATACAGTCTTTTATCACTTCTGTGTCAGGAGTGATTTGTAATCCATATTGATACAGTAATTGAATATGGTGTGTATAAAGCCAACTATAAGCTTCATCATTGCCTTCGAGAAAAAGTTTCCATTTAATATAACTTCGTCTTGAATTTGCATAGATGTTAATTTTTAAATTCCGGTATCTACCGGACTTTTATCAGGAAATAACGGGCTATAAAGAATTGTCTGTTTTAATACCTGTAACTTACCGTCTTTCACAAACTTTTCACCACGTTCGGAAAGATGATCAATCATAGCTTGACGAAGCTCATTTAATTGCTGTTTGTATTTTTATCTGTTACTACATTCTTTAGTTCATGAGGGTCTTTCGAGAGATCAAACAACTCTTCTGTCCCGGTGTGAAAACGCCAGATATATTTTATTTTTCCGTCGGTTAATGCACACCAATAATTGTCAGGACTATAGCAAGTCGCATGTTCTAAATCTATGTATTTCCTCCATTGATCGGTTTTACCTTCCATTAACCGGAGTAAAGATTGACCGTCCATATCTTGCGGGATAGAACTTCCGGCTATTTCAAGGAAAGTTGGTAATAAATCACGCAATTCTACCGGTTGGGTAATTTTGTTTCCTTTAGTAAAGTGATAGCTAGCCGGCCATTTAACGATATAAGGAACATGTACCGAACCTTGGTAAGGATACGTTTTACGCCAATGATAATGGTCTCCTAACATATCACCGTGATCAGAAATGTAGCAGATAAGTGCATCGTCATATATACCTTTTTCTTTCAAAGTTTTAATTACTTTACCTATCTCTTCGTCAATAAATGTCACATTAGCATAATAGTGCCTTCGTGAGTCTTTTGCATATTCGTCACCGAAATTACCATAAGGAGCATCTTTTTTCACTTTTTGAGGATCCTTTAGTTTGGCATACGGCTTATCTTTACACCATTCTCCTATCCAAGGTGCAGGTATATCCCGGTTCGCGTATTCGTCCAATAAACGTTGGGGAGGATCATAAGGACTATGTGGACGGGCAAAGGATATTTTCAAGAACAATGGTTGGTTATTGATACCTTCGTAATTGCGAATCATTTCGCAAGCCATTTCTCCTGTCCATGCTGTGGGATGCAATCGTTCCGGAAGTTTATAAGTAGCTGCTCCATGGTCATTCCAACCGATATGAGTAGAATCCGGGTTTAAGCCGGGAGCTTGCATTTGGAACCATAATCGATAGTCACTGATAAAATCGGGACTTTCTACGCGTCCGCTTTCATCAACTAATGTTCCCCGGAATCCATGCAGAGCCTTTTGAGGATACCAGTGCATTTTACCAATGCCAAAGCTGTAGTAGTTTAAGTCTCCCAACATACGAGGCATCTCATAACGGTATTGGCTGGCTACCCTGCCGTATCCTAGCATACCATGATGCCAGGGAGAAAGTCCGGTCAATAATCCGGAACGTGCCGGTGTACTACTAGGGTAGAAGAATAACCGTTTGTAAAGAGTGTACCGTCTTCTGCCAAAGCGTCCATATTCGGAGAAATGACAGAAGTATTTCCCATACAATTCATGGCATCTCCACGATGTTGGTCGGATACAATTAAAATGATATGAGGACGTGTTGAAGTTTGGGCAAAAAGAAGTTGCGGAAGGATATAACTCCCGTAGTCGCAAGTAATGAGCTTTTTAATAAAAAGGATGTTTTCATATTCTAAAGGATATCGTGTTTCCCATTTGACAAAAGTACAATTTCTTTTTGAATAAAAGAAAAATAGCCGTATTTTTACACTTCTTAAGAATCTCTTGACTAGTTATAAAAAAGAGTGACGCTATCACATACGGATAACGTCACTCTTTGCTTCTTATGGCGTCATAATCCTGACCGGATATCGACACTCTTTTTTCTACTTCAATAAAAACTCATCAATTGCTTTCTTGTAAGTTGCTTTGTCTGCAGCTCCGCGGAAAAGCTGGGGATCTCCTTTCATGGGGATGAATACGAACAACGGAATACTTGTTGCATTGAACAGGGCAGCCAGTTCTTTCTGCTTATCTACATTTACTTTGTAGATTACAATTTTCCCGGCATATTCTTTTGCCAATTCTTTCATAATAGGAGCTGTTTGGCGGCAAGGTCCACACCAGTCGGCATATAAATCGATAATGGCAGGCTTGTCGCCTTTGTATTTCCACTCTTTTGACTTTTCATAATCGAAGACGTCTTTCAGAAACATTTCTTTATTCATTACGACGACTTCTCCGTTGTTACCTGTTACTTCTTTTTTACCTTGTTTGGCTTCAGCTCTGTCATTGAACGCGTATACGATTACGCTTACCATGACGAGTGCTACCATGACTAATACTTCTTCATTCGTTATTTATCTTTTTATGTATAATGCCGTTCTATTACCCCTTGTAATTCACTGCTATGAATTACACCGGAATGTCTCCATACCGCTTCTCCATTTTTGAACAGGATAAAGGTTGGTACAGCTTGTATACGATATTTTGTAGCCAAGTCTTCATGTTGGTCAACGTCTATCTTGACAATACGGGCCTTATCACCTACAACTAATTTGAGCTCTTCCAGAACGGGTTTCATAGCTTTACATGGTCCGCACTATTCTGCAAAGAAATCAACTAAAACGGGCATCGGTGATTGTATTAAATCTTCAAATTTCTCCATAATCTTTCCTTTCTTAAAATTAAATGACAGTCATTGAAGACTGCAAATATAGATTCTATTTTATTAATATAACGGGAAAATGCTGTTTTTGTTCATCGAATAGTAACCGGAGAGTCATTCTGTTGTAATCTGAAAACGGGAGTTTTGCATATCGAAAAGTAACGGGAGTTAAAGTTATGAACTAAATAATAATCGCTATATGAAATTCTTATTTATTGTTCAAGGTGAGGGGAGAGGACATCTGACACAGGCTATCACCCTCGAAGATATGTTGCAGCGTAATGGGCATGAGGTTGTAGAAGTATTAGTCGGTAAAAGTTCCTCACGCACATTACCAGGTTTTTTCAATCGGAGTATTCATGCACCGGTGAAGCGTTTTATCAGTCCGAATTTTCTGCCTACGACAGATAATAAGCGAGTGAATCTAAAGAAAAGTTTAGCTTATAATTTATTGAAACTACCGGAATATTTCCGTAGTATGTACTATATAAATCAACGGATTAAGGAGACAGGGGCGGAAGTCGTCATCAACTTCTACGAACTTCTGACCGGACTTACCTATGCGTTCTTCCGTCCCTCTGTTCCGTATATTTGTATGGGACATCAATATTTGTTTCTACATCGTGATTTTCAGTTTCCGGATAAGAGTCCGGTCCAGTTATGGATGTTGCGTTTCTTTACACGAATGACGCTCTTAGATCATCAAAGAAGTTAGCTCTATCTTTCAGGGAAATGGAACGGGATGATGAACATCAGATTGTTGTGGTACCTCCTTTGATTCGCCGGGAAATAACGGCAATCCAGCCGGAAGAAGGAAATTATATTCATGGATATATGGTAAATGCCGGTTTTGCAGATACAGTGGAGAGTTTTCACACAATGCATCCGGAAGTTCCTTTAAGATTTTTCTGGGATAAGACGGAGACAGAGGAAGTAGTACGGGTGGACGAAACATTGAGTTATCATCAGATTGATGATGTGAAGTTTCTTAATGGAATGGCGAACTGCAGGCTTATGCCAGTACGGCTGGTTTCGAGTCTATTTGTGAAGCGATGTATCTTGGCAAACCGGTATTAATGGTTCCGGCGCATATCGAACAGGATTGTAATGCTTATGATGCTATGATAGCAGGGGCAGGAATTATCGGTGATTCGTTTGAACTGGAGTCCTTGCTTCGTTTTGCGGGAAAATATATTCCAAATCGTGATTTCATTTATTGGGCACGCAGTTGCGAGCGTCGGATTATTCTTGAATTGGAAAAACTGGCTGCTTCACAATCAGAAATAACTTCAATACCAACATATACTAATTATTTACCAATATGAAACTGAATAAAACAGATTATGTACTTGAACGTGCATCAGACGGTGGCTATTATGCTTGGCTGACTGTAAATATGCAATGTAATGCTTATGGAGAGTCTCCTGATGAGGCTATTCGGAACCTGGAAGAATCAATGAATGAGATAATTGATGAAATGTATATGGTGGAAGACTTTGTCTAATGAATAATGTGAAATGAAAAACGATAATGAAACAGAACCCGGTTTCATTATCCGTTTTCAATAAATGATTTTTCTATTGTTCACAGATAGTCAGTTCATCAATGATATGGGATGCTCCCGCAAATTTATCTATGATAAACAGAGTATAACGAATATCAACGCAGGCAGCGCGCTGTGATGAAGGTCGGAAAGCGATATCACCTGTCAGTCCTTCAAAGTTACGGTCAAAAGCAGTTCCTATCAACTGGCCTTTACTGTTGAAAACCGGACTACCGGAGTTACCTCCTGTGTTGTCGGTGTTTACAATAAAGCAGACCGGCATCTCACCGTTTTTGCCGTACTGTCCATAGTCTTTAGAGTTATACAACTCTTTCAACTTTTGCGGTACTACAAATTCCCAGTTACCCGGATCCTCTTTTTCCATAACTCCTTTGAGAGTGGTATGAGCATCATACACTACACCGTCTGCAGGTTCATAAGGAAGCACTTGTCCGTAAGTCAGTCGTAAGGTTGAGTTCGCGTCCGGATAAATAGGTATTCCCTTTTCTTGTCTCATATTCATCATGCCTTTTACCCATACTTTATGAGCGGCATCATAATTCTCATTGGCTTCTTTCATGGCAATGGCAGTTTTCAGAATGCCGTCGGTAATTGAATATTTGAATAGGATCATCCAGTCATATCCGATTTTATATAAACTAGGCTTTTTGATGAACTTCTCAAAATTCTTTTGATTACCGAAAATTGAGTTATCAAAGCACGCATCTACAAATGCATCTATGTTGCCTTTGAAGCGGGAGTCAATGATTTCGAATATATTGATTCTTTGTTCTGCCGGAATATAGTTAGCATAAGTTTTGAGCATTTCTTTAGCTACCATTCGTTCTACTTCCGGGAAAGGAACAGAAGCAAAATATTTTTCACCTTCCTGTTTCAAGTTTTGGGCAGCTTCTTTTATTTTCTCTTTATCTTTTGATTTTAGTGCGGTGGCCAGTGCTGTTGTAGAGGGGATGCGCATAAAGTCGAGCGCTGTGACAAGTGCTTCGTTGATAGCCTGTTGGTGATATAATGCGTCACGTCGGTGAGCTACAATAGAGCGAATCTCGTCAAAAGCTTTCTGATAAGAGTTATCTCCTTTTTCACGGCCGCGGGCCAATAGTTCTTCTTGCTGCGCACGTTTGGTATCCAATACTTTAAGACGCATCAGCCCTTCGTTCATGCCAATAGCATTCTTCCAATAGTTGCTGATGATGCATATTTGCTGGCGTAATGAATACGCACAGCAGGATCTTTAAGCATTTGTTCCATAAGAACTTTCTGACGGGCACCACGTACGTGCTGACGCATAAAGTTAGTTGTCTGCATCCGTTCTTCTACTTCGTCGGAAATCATGTACCGCCAGTTACGTCCGGGAAATCCCATGACAAAAGTGAAATCACCTTCCTGTACTCCGGCAAGGCTAATGGTCAAGTGTTTCTTTACGTGCAAAGGAACATTGTCTTTGGAATACTCTGCCGGTTTTCCGTTCTTATCCGCATAGATACGGAAAAGGGAAAAGTCGCCGGTGTGACGCGGCCACATCCAGTTGTCAGTATCCGCTCCAAATTTTCCAATAGAAGAAGGAGGGGCACCTACCATGCGAATGTCGCTATACACGGTTTTTACAAACAGATAATATTTATTTCCTCCATAAAAGGCTTTGAGTTCCAACTTGGTAGCAGGAGTTATTTCAATGTTTTCTGCTTTTGCAAAACGTTCTGCTACTTTGTTGAGGTAAGTCGGAGACAGATAATTAGTTCCTTCCGGGTCTTGTCTTTCTTTAGTTGTTCGTTGACGTAGTCGGTTACATCAAGAATACGGTCGATAAAAGTAACCTTGAGTCCTGGTGTAGGAAGTTCTGCGTCGCGGTTCATTGCCCAAAACCTTCTGTCAGATAGTCATGCTCTACATTACTGTGTTGCTGGATAGCTCCATAACCGCAATGATGATTAGTCAGCACCAGCCCTTCGGAAGAGATTACTTCTCCCGTACATCCTCCTCCGAAGTGTACGACAGCGTCTTTCAGAGAAAGCCCGTTCGCATTGTATACTTCTTCAATGGGAATCTCAAGACCTAGTTCTCGCATGGCAATCTCATTCTGAGTTTTCAGATCAGGTAGCATCCACATACCTTCGTCGGCGTGGATGCTAAGAGTTGCCAGAGAAAAAATAGCAAATAGGATTTGTTTTCTCATTTATTCTACGATTGTCATTTCATTAATCAGGTGTCCGCAGTTTCCTAGTTTTTCAAGGATGAACAATACATAACGGATATCCAGGTTGATACAACGTTGCAGGTTATTGTCAAAGTTGATATCGCCACTCAATGATTCCCAGTTGCCGTCAAAGGCACAACCGATCAGTTCCCCATTCTCATTCAATACTGGGCTTCCGGAGTTACCTCCGGTAATATCGTTTGTAGATAGGAAGCAGACAGGCATATCACCGTTGGGTAATGCATAGCGACCATAATCTTTCTTCTCGATCAACTCTTTCAGTTTGGCGGGTACTACAAATTCGCGGTCTTCCGGATTTTCTTTTTCAAGAATACCTTTAGTTGTCGTATAGTAGTTGTAGTGTACTCCGTCTTTCGGATCGTAAGGTTTCACGTTACCGTATGTCAGACGAATGGTAAAGTTGGCATCCGGATAAGAAGGAACTGGCTGTTTCATTTCGCCAAGACCACGGATATAGGTCTTGTGAAGTAAAGTCAACTCTTTATCCATATCTTCTAATTGAGAAACAATTTTCTCAAATTGGTCATATTTAGACTGACAGTATTGCAAAGCCAAATCATTATCGATAGCCTTTACAGACGGTTTCTTGACAAACTTCTCAAAGTTCTCACGGTTAGAGAAAATAGAGTTGTCATACATATCATCGACAAACTTGTCATAGTTACCTTTATATTTCTGCTCAATGACTTTGTAGATAGACAGACGCTGGTCTGCCGGAATCATTTCTGCATAAAGGGGAAATAAAACTTTAGCTACTTTACGGTCTACCTCATGGTCATAGTCCTTATTGTGAATACTTTCATACGTATCTTTCAGCGCTTCGATACGTACTTTTATCAGAGAATCATTCTTCTCTATCAATGCTTCACGTGTCTTAGCCAGCATGACACTTCCAAATTCGATTGCTCCGAAGAACGTTTCTCTCAGACAGGTGACTGATAGTTGAGAGGTGCTGTCTTAGCTACCAGATCATCTATTTTTTTCACTACCGTTGCATAATCAGCATTATTCTTTTCCTTTGCAAATTCTGCAAATTTAGCTTCTTGCGCAGCTTTCGTACCCAATACATCGTTGTCGATGATTGCCTTGTTCATTCCGATAGAATTTTTCCAGTAGTTACTGGAACCGGCATATTTGTTTGCATACTGGATGCGGATTTTATCACTTGCATTCATCACTTCCTTCAATACAGCCAGACGGGCACCGCGGATACGGATACGCGGGTCGTTTTCCGATTCCATGCGTTCTTTTACTTCCGATACGGTCAGATAACGGCTTGTACTTCCGGGGAATCCCATAATCATTGCATAATCTCCTTCTTTCAAACCTTTGAGCGAGATAGACAAATGTTTTTTTGTTTTCAAAGGAGTATTGTTTGCGCTGTATTCTGCCGGTTCTCCGTTAGCATCCGCATAAATACGGAACATGGAGAAATCACCGGTGTGACGGGGCCACATCCAGTTATCCGTTTCGCCACCGAACTTACCGATAGAGGAGGGGGGAGCGGCAACCATACGTACATCCGGATATATTTTCTTATAAAATAGATAGAATTTGTTTCCGGCATAAAATGGAAGTGCTTGTGGAACGATTCCTTTTTTATCTTTCAGATCGCTTTTATTGTAAAGCTCGTTGGCCAGTTTCTGAAGAAAAGCACTACTGAAAGATTCAGATTCGGTAATTTCTTTAGCGGCAATCTTTGCATTGACAATATCCGTGATATCTTCGATACGTTCGATAAATGTGAACTTCAATCCCGGAGTCGGAAGCTCCTTGTCTCTGGATGTAGCCCAGAAACCGTCTGTCAGGTAGTCATGTTCTACGCTACTGTGCTGCTGGATGGAAGCATAACCACAGTGATGATTTGTCAGAATTAACCTTCAGGTGAGATAATTTCCCCCGTACATCCTCCTCCGAAGATACCGACTGCATCTTTCAAAGAGACGCCGTTCGGGTTATATAAGTCCTGGGCTTCCAGTTTCAATCCTTGTTTTTTCATCATATCTATGGAATGTTGCTGTTGCATTAATTGCAATAACCACATACCTTCATCCGCTTTAGCGGAGCACACGATGAGCGCTGTCAGCGCTAATAAATAAAGTCTTAGTCTGTTCATTTTTTAATGATAAAATTTGAATATATGATTGTTAGTCTTCAATTTCCAATTCTCCGTTTTTCAATGCTTCCATAATATTGGCGGGCGGACGTTGGTTCATCAGTTCGTTTTTCATGTAGTCCATGTAGGGAGCTACATGTTGGAAGACTGATAGTATCCTTTACATAAGTAATTCAACCCGGGTCGCCGTCGGCTGTCTGGCTGAAACGGTTCTTGGGACATTCTCCGTTGCAGGCAAAAAGGAAATCACATTCTTTACATTGGGTGGGTAGAGATTGATATTTCATGTTTCCGAACTTGTGTTGACGTTCGCTATGCATCATTTCTACAAGTGTCTGGCTGTATATGTTTCCCAGTTTATATTCAGGGAATACAAAGTGGTCGCAAGAATAAACATCCCCGTTGAATTCCATAACACCAGCGTGTCCGCAGGTCTTCGCCATTGTACAAATGCCAGGTTGTTCACCTACCCAGTTTGCTAAGGTGGAGTCGAATATCTGTATGTAGTATTTGCCTACATCTTCTTTCACCCATTCGTCGAAAAGTACAGAGAAATTTACCCCATTGTTCGGGGTGATAGAGAAATCTGCCAGTTCACCTTTTTGGTTTTCTGCAAGAGAAGCGAGGTGGCGGCCGTCCTGATGTTCAAGGATACGTTCAACGATAGGTGCAAATTGGATATATTTGCAGTCTATCTCCTTGAAGAAATGATAAAAATCCAGTGGATAGTCAGCATTGAAGTCATTAATAACCGCCATTGCATTCCATTCTACACCATGTTTTTTCAGAAGATTAATCCCTTGCATCACTTTGACGAAGGAGGGCTTCCCCATTTTATTTTTACGATATTCATCGTGAAATTCTTGAGGTCCATCAATCGAAACGCCTACCAGCCAGTTATTTTCTCGGAAGAACTCGCACCATTCATCGGTCAGCATGGTTCCGTTGGTTTGGATGCAGTTATCGATCGTTCGTCCGCGGGCGTATTTCTTTTGCAGTTCCATAGCCTTTTTGTAGAAGGAGAGCGGGCGCATAAGTGTTTCTCCTCCGTGCCAGGTGAAAAGTACCTGTGGCATGGTCTGAGAGTTGATGTACTCGTCGATGAATTTTTCCAAAAGTTCATCGCTCATTACGTGTTTCGGGTTGTCTTTGTATAGATTCGCTTTTTCCAGATAGTAGCAATAATCGCATGCAAGGTTACATACGGCACCTACTGGCTTTACCATAACGTAAAGCGGTTTGGCAAAAGGAGCATAAGTTGATGTTTTCATAGCTGCAAAATTAGATAAACTAAATGAAAAAAAGCGCCTTATACCTATGTTTATAAGGATTATTAAAGAAAAGACTCTTACAAGTTTTAAATATTGATAAAATGTTTCTTTGAAGTCCGAATCAGTTGTACCTTTGTACCCGGAATTTAATGAATGGACGAACGTGAATAAAATTTTGCCTTTTTTACTTCTGCTTCCGTTTCTGGCTTCGTGTACTAGTAAGTATAGGATAGAAGGAACATCTTCAGTAAACAGTCTGGATGGAAAAATGCTGTATCTAAAGACCATGCGTGACGGGGAATGGGTGAAGCTGGACTCTGCTGAGGTAGTGCATGGACTGTTCTCTATGAAAGGAAAAGTAGACTCCGTACAAATGGTGACGCTTTATATGGATGATGAGAGTATCATGCCGATTGTATTGGAAAGCGGTAAGATTAAAGTTACCATTAGCAATACGGATTTAAAAGCAGCAGGAACTTCCTTGAATGCAGCACTGTATGACTTCATTGACAAAAGAAATGCATTGGAAGAAAGTATTGGGGAGCTGGAACAAAAGGAAACTCGTATGGTAATGGAAGGGAATGATTTGGAAGAAATTCATGCACAGCTGATGGTGGAAGGTGATTCGCTGATGACGGCAATGAACCAGTATGTGAAGACGTTCATTTCAGATAATTATGAGAATGTGTTGGGACCTAGCGTATTTATGATGCTTTGTAGTTCTTTGCCATATCCTATTATGACACCTCAGATTGATGATATCATCAAAGATGCTCCTTATTCTTTTAAGAGTAATAAACTTGTGAGAGAGTTTTGTCTAAAGCAAAAGAAAATATGAAGTTGATAGAAGAACATCAACGGTTGGAGCAAAATACATCAACGAATAAATAAGTCAGGAGATTTTTTTGTATATTTGTGCAAAAGCTCCAGATAAAATGAAAACGACTGTTAGTGTATTCGCCGCTTTCTTTTTTATTTCTGTGTTATCGGTTTCTTGTCAGGGAGATCCGGGTGATTTTAATACGACTTTTTCTGAAATAGAAAGTGGATGAATACGTAGCCCGCGATACAGCCTTGTATATGGTAGAGTAATGCTAGAGTCTGCCCACATATAATACATATATTATCGGTCTTGGTCTTCGTTTTTCACCATTCCTTTATATTTCTCCGGAAGTGCACTCTCTACGGCAGTATAGGCTTCGGCATAGTAGCTTTGATATTCTCCATTCCTTTTCCTTTGGGAGGAATAGGATCGTGAATTGTCAGGATCATGCGATGGCGGTGTATCCATTTTCCGGTACGTGGCAGGATTTCAAACGAACCGTCGATGGTGACAGGTACAACAGCTAGTTGTAAGTCATCCGCTAACTGAAAAGCTCCCTTCTTGAAATATCCCATGTGTCCTGTGAAAGTACGTGCTCCTTCGGGGAAAACAACCAGAGAAACACCGTCTTTCAACGAGGCTTTAGCCTGTTGAATGGTCTCCAACACTTTTTTCGGTCCCGAATGGTCTACGAAGATATGTCCCGCGCTTTCACAGGCTTTTCCTACAAACGGTAGTTTACGCAGACTTTTTTTCATCATCCACTTGAAGTTTCTTCCGATGAAACCGTAAATAAGGAATATATCGAATGAACCTGATGATTAGGTACGAAAATATAGGATGTCTTGCCGTGTAACTTTTCACGTCCACGAATCTTTACAGGAATTAATAGAAAAAGACAAATTAATTGTGACCATATTTTTCCTGGATAATATCCCCAAAAGTGAGCTCCTCCCACGAGAGAACCTACGATAGTGACGATTGCCGTGAGGATAGTCAATACCAATAAAATAGGCAAAGCAATACAAATTTGATAAATATAATACAGTATCTTCATAGGGTTGGATTTTTATCCTGCAAATATACATGATTATTTGGTAAAAAAGAGAGGTGGATACGATATAATCTTTTTGATTGTACTATTTTTGTATCTTATTATATGAGATAGTTACAAAAATATGATACGTATATTACATACTGCCGACTGGCATTTGGGGCAAACTTCTTCGGGTATGACCGTGCCGGTGAACATGAAGTCTTTTTGAACTGGCTGGCCGGAGAAATTCGTGAAAGGGAGATTGATGCACTGATTATAGCCGGAGACGTTTTTGATGTTTCCAATCCTTCTGCTGCGTCTCAAAGCCTGTATTATCATTTTATTTATCGAGTGACGGCGGAGAATCCCACTCTTCAGATTGTGATTGTTGCCGGCAATCATGACTCTGCGGCGCGGTTGGAAGCTCCTTTACCCTTGCTGCAAGCGATGCGGACGGAGGTTCGGGGGGTAGTACGCAAGTCGGACGATGGGGGAAATTGATTACGATCATTTGACGGTTGAGTTAAAGAACCGTGACGGGGAGGTGGAATTGCTTTGTATGGCAGTTCCTTTTTTGCGGCAGGGAGATTATCCGACAGTCCCGACAGAAGGTAATCCGTATGCGGAGGGAGTCCGGGAGCTTTATACGCAGCTTTTGCAAAGGCTATGGAAGCGACGGAAAGAGAATCAATCTATACTTGCTATCGGCCATTTACAGGCTATCGGTTCGGAGATTGCGGAGAAAGATTATAGCGAACGTACAGTGATTGGTGGTTTGGAATGTGTGTCACCTGATGCATTTTCCGAACAAATTGCTTATACGGCTCTTGGTCATATTCATAAGGCGCAACGCATATCCGGCAGGGAGAATGTGAGATATGCCGGAAGTCCATTCCGATGTCTTTTGCAGAGAAGCATTATCATCACGGGGTCGTGGAAGTGACTTTCGATGGAGGGTGTGCGGTAGATATAATGCGGGTGGAATGCCCGAGGTTAATACCTTTGATGAGCGTGCCGAATGGAGAACCTGCGTCTCCGGAAATTGTGTTGGAAATCTTGAAAGAGTTGCCGGTAACGGAAGGAGCAGCACCTTATCTGGAGGTAAAAGTGTTGTTGGACGAACCGGAGCCAATGCTCCGGCAGGAAGTTGAGGAAGCATTGGCTGATAAAAATTATCGGTTGGCGCGTATTGTCTCTACTTATCGTAATGAAACGGGAAATGCAGAGAAGGAAAATGAGAATTGGAAAAGAGGATTACAGGAAATGTCTCCGTTGCAGATCGCTCAATCTGCATTTGAAAAGATTTATCAGGTGGAAATGCCTGAGGAGTTGACGGACTTGTTTCAGGAAGCCTACCTGGCTGCTACACGTAAAGAGGAGGAAGAAGAATGAAGATATTAGCGATACGATTGAAAAATCTTACTTCGATAGAAGGAGCGGTAGAAGTTGATTTTGCAATGGAGCCGTTGAACTCGGCAGGAATATTTGCGATTTCAGGTGCTACGGGAGCTGGCAAATCTACTTTATTAGATGCATTGTGTCTGGCATTGTATGATAAAGCACCTCGTTTTGCAAATTCGGTAGAAGTATAAATTTGGCGGATGTAGGAGATAATCAGATTAATCAGTCGGATGTAAGGAATCTGCTTCGTCGTGGTACGACGACGGATATGCAGAGGTTGATTTCTTAGGAGTCGATGGTCATAGATACCGTTCTCGCTGGTCGGTGAGACGGACAAGAAATAAGGTGAGCGGTTCCTTGCAACCACAAACGATGGAAGTGAAAGAGCTGGATACAGGGAAAGAGTTTCAAGGAACCAAAAAGGAACTGCTGGCTCAACTGACAGAATTGGTGGGTTTGACGTATGAGCAGTTTACCCGGACTGTCTTATTGGCTCAAAATGATTTTTCTACATTCTTGAAATCGAAGGGAGCCGCAAAAGCCGAACTGCTTGAAAAATTGACGGGAACCGGTGTTTATTCCCGTATTTCTCAGGAAGTTTTTTTACGAAACAAGTTGGTACAGGAAGAAGTGACTACGATTCGAAATAGAATGAGTGTAATCGACCTCTTGCCGGAGGAAGAACTTCTTGCTTTACAGAAAGAAAAAGAATTGCTGATTGCGAAACGTGCAGTGGGGATTCAATTACTGGCGGAACAGAATGCCCGGTTGAACATTGTCCGTTCGTTAAAGATGCAGGAGGAACTTTGGAAAAAGAAGCAACAGGAAGAACAAGGCGAAGAGGCAAAGTTGAGACTCCTGCAGGAAACACTGGCTTCACAGGAAGAAGGGTTGGTACGTTTCAAAGCACAATGGGAAGCTATACAACCGGATTTGAAGAAAGCCCGTCAGTTGGATGTGCAGATACAGTCTCAACAGGAAGGCTATAATCAGTTGCGGCAGATATTGGAAACAGCTTGCGGGCAGGTGGCGGAGCAGGAAAAGAAGATGCGGATGGCAACGAAACAGTTGCAGGGGGCTTATCGTTCATTAAACCGTTTGTTGACGGATACGGAAACGGAGTCGTTGCCGCTTGAACAAGTAGAGGATATTCTACAGCAGGAAGAAGATAAACTGAAAGCCGCCATAAAAGCCAATGAGGAACGACTGGTCCGGCTAAATGCTTTTGATTATGTATCATTAGACGAAGAACAGAAGAAACTACAAAAAGAACTGGTTCGTCAACAGAATGTCCGGCAGTTGACTGAGTCGCAGGAGAAAGTGAAAACAGAAATAGTAAGACTGGAGAAAGAAACGGTTGATTGTTCGATGCAGTTAACAGAACAGGAAGCGACACGAAAAACGATTCAGCGTCTTTATGAAAATGCCCGTATGGCAGTGGGAAAAGACGTGAAAGCATTGCGTCAACAGTTACAGGAAGGAGAAGCTTGTCCGGTTTGCGGCAGTACGTCACATCCTTATCACCAGGAACAGGAAGTAGTGGATATTCTTTTCCGAAATATAGAGCAGGAGTATAATGCGGTGGTGATTGCCTGTCAGCAAACAAATAATCAGCATATAGCCCTGCAACGTGATCTGGCGCATCAAAAAACTGTTGCCGGACAGATCAAAGAACAGTTATCCATATGGCAGAAAGAAGAAATTCATGCAGGAAACGAAGAACAGATACAGAACCGTTTGCAGGAATTGGCAAAACGTATTCAGGAGTATAGTAGTCTCTATACGGAGTGGCAACAAAATGATGAGACGATAAAGAAGATACGTGTCCATTGTGAGGCTTTGCGTGAAAATGTTTCCCAATGTCGTTTGACTATGCAGCAAGTTTCGTCCGCTAAAGAACAGTTGGCACTATTACAAAACGCTGCTTCTGCCGAACAGCAACGCTTTGAAGTAGTAGAGAAAGCATTGGATACACTTCGTCAGGAACGGTCGCAATTATTAAAAGGAAAGAGTGCGGATGAAGCGGAAGCCGCTGTAGCCAAAAGGGAAAAAGAGCTGACTCATGCTTTAGACGGGGCTCGGTTGGGAGTAGAAACTTTGCACAACCGTCTTTTAGGCTTACAAGGGGAAATGAAACAGATTGCCGCAACTGTCGGGGAATTGCAGGAGCAACAGAAAAAGATTGAATCTCCCGAACAACTTCCCGAAATAATAAAGCAACAGCAGGAAGACAATCTAAATACGGAACGTAGCCTTTCTGCTATCGAAGTCCGCCTGTTGCAACAGGCAAAAAATAAAGTAACAGCCGAACTGATAGCTAAAGAGCTGGCCGAAAAGCAATTGATTGCCGAACGTTGGGCTAAACTGAACAAGTTGATCGGTAGTGCCGACGGAGCAAAGTTCAAAGTTATAGCACAAAGCTATACATTGAATTTATTGTTACTTCATGCCAACAAGCATTTGTCTTATCTATCCAAACGCTATAAATTGCAGCAAGTACCGGCACTTTGGCGCTTCAGGTGATTGATTGTGATATGTGTGATGAAATACGGACTGTATATTCTCTTTCCGGAGGAGAGTCGTTTCTGATATCTTTGGCATTGGCACTGGGACTGTCCTCGCTGTCGAGCAACAACCTGAAAGTAGAATCTCTTTTTATTGACGAGGGATTCGGCTCTTTGGATGCCGATAGCTTGCGGACAGCTATGGAAGCGTTGGAACAATTACAGATGCAAGGAAGGAAAATAGGAGTAATTTCTCATGTACAGGAAATGAGTGAACGGATCTCCGTCCAGGTGCAGGTGCATAAGAAAGTCAATGGAAAGAGCGTGCTTACCGTCGTAGGGTAAGCACAGTGATTTCCGGCCAGGCGCCGAAACGGAAAGGTAATCCCACGTAGCCGATTCCTACATTGACGTAAAGCCCGCGAGTACCTTCCAAATACATCCCTCCCCATTCCGGATAAATATAAACGGAAGGGGAATAATTGCCCAGTTGCAACTGCATGGCGTGGGTATGTCCTGCCAACATTAAATCTATATCCGATTCCGGAAGTACTTCCGTCTCCAATGTGTCGGGTTATGGCTTAAAAGTAGCTTGAACATTCCTTCATTCCTGCTTTCGCTTTTGGAAGGTCGCCATGTTGCGAAAAGGGAGGTTCTCCTTGGTTTTCTACTCCGATAAGGCGATGCTGTCATTGCCTTGAATCAGAAATGTATGTTCGTTGTTTAATAACTTCCAGCCATAGCTGCCTGCCTTTGTTTAAGTTCGATCAGATTATTGTCCTGATCTTGTTTGCTTTTCCAATGAAAATAAGGTCCGTAATCATGGTTTCCAAGTATGGAATAAACTCCGTCTCCGGCTTTCAGGCCGGCTAGTATTTCCTGGAAATCATTCAGCTCGACAGCCCGGTGATTTACCAGATCTCCGGTGAAAACAATCAGGTCGGGTTGCTGGGCATTCACTAAATCCACTAACTTCCGAATAGCAGGAGTGTTTCCTTGCCAACTGCCGATATGAAGGTCGGATAACTGTACAATACGATAACCGTCGAAAGCCTGCGGGAGTCGGGGAGAGGTGTAAGTGACTTCTTTTACTTCAAACCGGGTTCGTCCGACAAAAGAGCCGTAGAGAATCATAACAATACTAAGTACGGCCAGTGTCAGTCCGGTGCATATAAACGGTGTGCGCGGCCAGCGAAGCATTTATGAAAAGGGATTCCGAGTACGGTAAATAAGACCAGCAATAGTTTGGGAGCTGTAAACAGGAAAAAGATGATAGAGAACCACCCGATGTCCTGTGTATGGCGTTCCGCAAAAGCATTGTTGGCAAAGTAAACCAAGTAAAGAAGCCCTGCGGTTAGCAAGAAACTGGGTACCCAGTAAAGAACGCGTAACCACCATTTTGCGGTGAGACGAACAATGAATCTCAAGTAAAGATAGAGGTCCGGAAGTACCAGAAAAAGTAGGAGGAATATAAATAAGCGTTGCAACATATGTGTCTTTAGTTATAATGGATATTTACATTAATTCGTTTAATTCACTTAAATTCTTTTTGATTTCGTGGATACGGTTCAGGAATTTCTTGCGATAAATCCATAGAATAAGTATAAGACCTCCTCCCCACAACAGGATGAAGAACAGAATCATACCTATTCCGTATTGCCATATCTGCCAGTAGACGAAAGAAAGAATGGCAAGTATCAGGAGGAAAGCGGTGGCAATCAGCCGTTCTCTGATTGTCCAGTGATGAATGCGGTTGACACGGGCAATCACTTCCACAAGAGGCATTTCGTCTATTTGAGTCCGTTGAAGAAATCGCGTGGTGGCGATATCCCAGCAAAGAGCGGGAATCCATGCCAGAAGGATAATGATGTAGATCGGGTTTAATCTGTTGTGCAGTATCACTTCCGTCAAAAATAAGATTAATATCGGCAGGGAAATCAGGATTAGCCTGATGTTCAGGCGGGCAATGGCATGGATACCTTTGTCGGCGTGTCCTATCAGCCTTTCAAGTTCGTCTTCTTTGATGAGTTCTTTGTCCTTTAAGTGCTCATCGAGGGCGTTCCATGATTTTTTCAGTTCTTCCAGTTCCATATATCTTATTCCTCCTTTTTCATTCTTTTAAGTTTGTCTTTGATACGGCTTAGTTTGGTAGCTATGTTAGTCACCGTCAAGCCGGTAATTTCCGCTATTTCCTCGTAGCTTTATCTTCGAGGTATAGCAGGATGATTGACTTGTCGAGTTGTCCCAGTTGGTTAATCATCTGGTATAGTTGCTTCAGCATTTCATTGATAGGGTCATGTGCTTCTATTGTCCGGTCAATGTCTTTGGTGAGGCTGATAATTTCCGGTACATTCTTCTCTTTACGATAAAAACTGATACAAGTGTTCAGGGCGATACGGTAAATCCATGTCGATATTTTACATTCTTTCCTGAATTTAGGATAAGCTTTCCAGAGGTTCAGTACTACATCCTGATAGAGGTCGTTGAGCGGAGCGTTGGGATGAGTATACAGATAGCATACTTTGTAGATTACCCGCTCATATTCGCGTATAACCGACAAGAACTCTTGCTCAATAGGGTTGTTTGCCTCTGTTGTTGGTTCTCTCATGGATTTTAGGATTGCTTTTCTGGTTAGTTAGTCGTGAGAAAAGGAGAAAAATCACACGAAGATGCAAGCTATTGCAGATTGGCTGCCAGGAATTTGCGCATTTCTTCAATACTTCTTCTCCGGCGGCGGGCATAGTCTTCGAGTTGGTCTTCTCCGATCTTTCCGACAGAAAAATATTCGGATACAGGATGTGCAAACATCAGGCCGCACACCGATGCATGAGGATACATTGCCCCGTTTTCAGTCAGTGAAATGCCGATCTGTTTCATGTCCAGCAGTTCGTCCAGCAGGAAGTTGACGGACTGATCCGGCAAAGAAGGATAACCGACGGCAGGACGGATGCCTTGATATTTCTCGACTAATAAGTCCGCCATGCCTAAATTTTCGTCTTTCGCGTATCCCCACGCTTCTTTTCTCACATACTCGTGCATTTTTTCTGTGGCTGCTTCCGCAAGTCGGTCAGAAAGGGTTTGTACGAGCAAATGTTTGTAAGGATCCTGTTCGTATAGTCCTTCCATGTCTGCGTCAATGGAAGAAGCGAAAGCTCCCAACGTATCCGGAATGCCGGAAGAAAGCGGACGGATGAAGTCACTCAGGCAAAGGAAAGGACTTCCGTCCTTCTTAGGTGTTTGCTGACGGAGTAAGGGAAAGACCATGAACTGATTCTCTGCTTTTCAATTACCAGATTATCCCCGTCGGAGTTTGCCTTACACAACTTGAAGATTGTTCTGACCTCATAGTCCCGGTCGAGTACATCCAGCATACGGTTTGCCTCCTTGAACAGTTGCATGGCTTCCGAAGCTTGTTACGTTCCTCTACCGGAAAGGAGGCCAGCCACATGGCACGGCAGGCATCGCAACCATGAATATTGGTGATAGCTGCATAGCGAGGTTGGAATCCCCAGGCATGGAAAAAGTAAATCCAATTGATGTAGGGGGTAACGGTATGTATTTTATAAGATAGAACAGTGCTCATAAGTTTGCCGATGACGAATTATATTTATCTGAATCTTAATTCTTGTCCACGATAAGTTTCGTCTATTTTTCCGTTATCGTATAACAGGTGACCGTTCACAAATGTTTTCTCCACTTTCCAGTTGAAGGTATGACCTTCCAGCGGACTCCATTGGCATTTGCTTACAATGCAATCCGTTGTTACTGTCCATTTGGAGTTGGGACGTACTAATACAAGGTCTGCCTGATAACCTTTATGGATAAATCCGCGATTATTTATTTCATACATTTGAGCAGGCGCATGAGACATCTTTTCTACTATTTCTCGATAGAGAAGATACCTTTATCTACAAGTTCCAGCATACTGGCCAGAGAGAATTGGATCATTGGCATTCCGGACATCGCTTTCAAAGCGCCTCCCTCTTTTTCGCTTAGCAGATGCGGAGCATGATCGGTCGCAATGGCATCGATCAGACCGCTGTTGACAGCTTCCTGCAAAGCCTTCCGGTCTTCGGCTGTTTTAATGGCAGGGTTACATTTGATGCGTGCGCCTAAAGTCTGATAATCATCTTCCGTGAAAAGTAAGTGAGAAACACAAGCTTCCGCCGTAATTCGCTTCGTTATCAAAGGAGCGTCGGAAAATAAATCCAGTTCTCTGGCTGTGGAAATATGCATGATGTGCAAGCGGGCATTTGCCTCACGTGCCAGTTGTACTGCCAGTTCGGAGGAACGGTAACAAGCTTCTTCCGAACGGATAACCGGATGAAGGGTCAAAGGCACATCGTCCCCGTATGCTTTTTTATATTTGTCTGTATTTTCTTTGATAATTCCCTGGTCCTCACAATGGGCGGCGATAAGTAAATCGGTTCCGCCGAATATATTGCGCAGGCTCGCCATGCGGTCTACCAGCATATTGCCTGTGCTTGATCCCATAAATAGTTTTATGCCACAAACACGGTGTTTGTCCAGTTGGGCAAACTGCGGGTAGTTATTGTTGGTTGCCCCGAAGTAACAGGAATAGTTGACGGCCGACTTCCTGGCCAATAAAGTAAGTTTCTCATCCAGAGCCTCTAACGTTGTCGTCTGCGGATTCGTATTCGGCATATCCATGATAGAGGTAACGCCTCCGGCGGCCGCAGCACGGCTTTCGGTAGTTATATCCGCTTTATGAGTCAGTCCCGGGTCACGAAAATGCACGTGTTCGTCAATTGCGCCCGGCAAAAGATAACATCCGGTTGCGTCTATGATTTCATCACAAGGTGTAGTTGTTTTTTCTTCTCCGGTCAGTATTTCGGCAATCTTCTCGCCTTCGATAACAACCGAACCCAGAACTTTTCTTCCTTCGTTGACTATAACGGCATTTTGAATCAGTGTACGTTTCATTTCTTTTGGGGGAATTTGTGGAACCAACTATTTACTTTTAATTTAATCACTCCGAATACGGCCTCTCCGAAGATACTGCTGTTCATTTTCGAAGTACCCAACTCGCGATTGATGAAGATAACGGGAACTTCGATAATCTTGAAACCACATTTATAAGCGGTGAATTTCATTTCGATCTGGAAGGCATATCCCTTAAAACGAATGTGTTCTAGATCAATCGTTTCGAGTACCTGTCGGCGGTAACAAACAAATCCGGCAGTGGTATCGTGGATAGGAATACCTGTAATGAACTGCACGTATTTGGATGCGAAATAAGACATCAGTACTCTGCCATAGGCCAATTGACTACATTCACTCCGCTGACGTAGCGGGAGCCGACAGCTACATCTCCTCCTGCTTCCGCACACGCCTGATACAGACGGGGCAAGTCATTCGGATTATGACTGAAATCAGCATCCATTTCAAAAATATATTCGTACGAATGTTCCAGTGCCCACTTGAATCCGGCGATATAGCAGTGCCCAGCCTAACTTCCTTTGCGTTCAATCATAAAAAGACGTTCGGGAAATTCTTGTTGCAAAGTCTTGACGATGTTTGCCGTTCCGTCCGGCGAACCGTCTCTATTACCAGAATATGGAATATCTTAGGAAGTCCGAAAACGGCACGGATGATATTTTCTATGTTCTCCCGTTCATTATAGGTAGGATAATTACAATGCTATCCGATATTTGCATATAAATACTATAAATTTTAGAAACAAAAGTAGTTCTTTTCCTTTAGTTACGAACGGACTAAGGATAATTTAACGTGGAAGTATATGGTAAGTTTAGCTTTTTAGTACTAGTATTTAGATGTTTTTGCCCTTAAGGACTAAGTTCTTTTATGCAAGATTCTATTTGTCTGACAATAGTTGAGTTTGTGTTCAACAGCTGTCAAACGAATAAAGGATAGTATATTGAGAAGTAAACGAATGGGGAAATAGAATTAAATTCAAGCGGTACTGCCTTTAATTTCTAACGGTAATGTACAAGGTGCTCGCGTTATTTTTGTACTTTTGCGGGGAAATTTTTATAGGTATGACGATAACTGAGTTGCAACAACTATATGCTGCCCATCCTAACATGGCAGTGATGAAGCGTTTGTTGAAGGATACTTCTGTTCAAACTATTTTTTGTGGAGGATTATATGCGTCTGCTGCTTCGCTTTTTTCTTCTATATTGGTGCAGGAGGGAGGTTGTCCTTTTGTCTTTATTCTGGGCGATCTGGAGGAAGCGGGGTATTTTTATCACGACTTGACGCAAGTGTTGGGGACAGAAACTGTACTTTTCTTTCCTTCTTCGTTCCGCCGTTCCATTAAGTACGGGCAAAAAGATGCGGCAAATGAGATTCTCCGCACGGAAGTATTGAGCCGTTTGCAGAAAGGGGAGAAGGGCTTGTGCATCGTCACCTATCCGGATGCATTGGCGGAGAAAGTCGTATCCCGTAAAGAATTGAGCGATAAGACTCTGAAACTGAATGTCGGCGAGAAGGTAGACACGACCTTTATCACGGATGTGTTGCATAGTTATGGTTTCGAATATGTGGATTATGTATATGAGCCGGGGCAGTATGCCGTTCGTGGTAGCATCATCGACGTCTTTTCTTTTGCTTCGGAATATCCTTACCGCATTGACTTTTTTGGAGACGAAGTAGAGAGTATCCGTACCTTTGAGGTTGAATCCCAGCTATCTCGGGAGAAGAAAGAAGGAGTGTCTATCGTGCCCGATTTGGCTGTGACGGGAGATGTTACTACCTCGTTTTTGGATTTCATACCGAAAGAGACTACCTTGGCAATGCGTGACTTCCTTTGGTTGCGTGAACGGATTCAGGTCGTGCACGATGAGGCGTTGACGCCGCAGGCGATAGCCGTACAGGAAGTCGAAGAAAATGGCGGTATTACGTTGGAAGGCAACTGATAGACGGCAGTGAATTTACCGTGCGTGCACTTGATTTCCGCCGGCTGGAGTTTGGTAACAAGCCGACCGGTACTCCGAATGCCAGCGTCACTTTTGATACTTCCGCACAGCCTATCTTTCATAAAAACTTCGACTTGGTAGCCGGCTCTTTCAAGGAGTATTTGGAAAAAGGATATACCCTTTATATTTGTAGTGACAGCATGAAGCAGACGGATCGTATCCGGGCAATCTTCGAAGACCGGGGGGATAAGATCAAATTTACTCCTGTAGAACGTACTGTGCATGAAGGTTTTGTTGATAACACATTGCGTCTCTGTATCTTTACAGATCACCAGTTGTTCGACCGTTTCCATAAATATAATCTGAAAAGCGATAAGGCTCGTTCAGGTAAAGTGGCCCTGTCCTTGAAAGAACTGAATCAGTTTACTCCGGGTGATTATGTGGTGCATACGGACCACGGTATCGGACGTTTTTCCGGATTGGTGCGTATTCCGAATGGAGATACTACGCAAGAAGTTCTGAAACTGGTTTTTCAGAATGAGGATGTGGTGTTTGTCTCGATTCATTCTTTGCATAAGGTCTCTAAATATAAGGGTAAGGATGGCGAAGCTCCCCGCCTTAATAAGTTGGGAACGGGGGCATGGGAGAAACTGAAAGAGCGTACAAAAACCAAAATCAAGGATATTGCCCGCGATTTGATTAAGTTGTATTCGCAACGTCGTCAGGAGAAAGGCTTTTCTTATAGTCCCGACAGTTTCTTGCAGCGTGAGTTGGAAGCGTCTTTTATTTATGAAGATACACCCGATCAGAGCAAAGCTACTGTCGATGTGAAGACCGATATGGAGAGTGACCGCCCAATGGACCGTCTCGTCTGTGGGGATGTAGGCTTTGGAAAAACGGAAGTGGCTATCCGGGCAGCTTTTAAGGCGGTGGCGGACAATAAGCAGGTTGCAGTTCTGGTGCCGACCACGGTGCTTGCTTATCAGCATTTCCAGACCTTCCGCGAACGTTTGAAGGGATTGCCTTGCCGGGTGGAATATCTGAGCCGTGCACGTACGGCCGCACAGGCAAAAGCGGTGCTGAAAGAATTGAAGGAAGGTGATGTCGGTATACTTATCGGTACTCATCGTATTTTGGGAAAAGATGTCCGGTTCAAGGATTTAGGATTACTGATTGTTGATGAGGAACAGAAATTCGGTGTTTCCGTCAAGGAGAAGTTACGTCAGTTGAAGGTGAATGTCGATACATTGACTATGACTGCCACGCCCATTCCCCGGACGCTGCAATTCTCATTAATGGGTGCGCGAGACCTGAGTGTGATCTCTACACCGCCGCCTAACCGTTATCCGATTCAGACCGAAGTGCATACCTTTAATGAAGAAGTGATAACGGACGCTATCAACTTTGAAATGAGTCGTAACGGACAGGTGTTTTTTGTCAACAACCGGATAGCAAACCTGCCCGAATTAAAAGCGATGATTGAACGTCATATCCCTGACTGTCGTGTGGCAATTGGACACGGGCAGATGGAACCTGCCGAACTGGAGAAAATCATTTTGATTTTGTCAACTATGACTATGACGTACTCCTTGCAACTACTATTATTGAAAGTGGCATTGATATTCCGAATGCCAATACGATCATCATCAATCAGGCGCAGAATTTTGGTTTGAGTGACCTTCATCAGATGCGTGGCCGTGTAGGGCGCAGCAATAAGAAAGCGTTCTGTTATTTGTTGGCTCCTCCGTTGAGTAGCCTGACAGCAGAGGGACGCCGTCGGTTACAAGCAATTGAGAATTTTAGTGATTTGGGCAGTGGTATCCATATCGCCATGCAGGATTTGGATATTCGCGGTGCCGGTAACTTGCTTGGAGCCGAGCAAAGCGGATTTATCGCGACCTGGGATATGAAACGTATCAAAAGATTCTTTCCGAAGCTGTTCACGAATTGAAGAATGATGAATTTGCAGATTTGTATGCGGATGAAATCAAGGTGAAGGCAGATTAGCGGTGAAGGTTTTGTGGATGAATGTCAGGTGGAAAGTGACCTTGAACTGTTATTGCCTGCTAATTACGTGACGGGCAGTAGCGAACGTATGTTGCTTTATCGTGAATTGGACGGTTTGATGCTGGATAAAGACGTAGAGGCATTCCGTTCCCGTCTGGAGGACCGTTTCGGACCTGTTCCGCCGGAAACGGAAGAATTGCTTCGTATTGTTCCTCTCCGTCGTCTGGCAGCACGCTTGGGAGCAGAGAAGATCTTCCTGAAAGGTGGTCGGATGACGTTGTTCTTTGTCTCCAACCCGGATAGTCCGTTCTATCAAAGTCAGGCTTTCGGTAAAGTGATAGATTATATGATGAAATATACCCGCCGTTGTGACCTGCGTGAACAGAACGGCAAGCGAAGTATGCTGATAAAAGATGTGACTAATGTGGAAACTGCGGTGAGTGTGTTGCAAGAAGTTGTGGCGTTGCCGGTGAAAGAATGATATATTGTTAATGAGGAACTCTTTTAATCGTTTTTGTTTATATGGAAAGAAGAATTATTTCTTCTTTCCATATAATTTATCTATCAGTCCTGACGTCCGATACGTCTCAACTCATTGATAATGTTTTTCCGTTCTTCGGGCTTATACCAGAAGAAGAATTGTCGTTGGGCAAGTTTTTCCCGCTGTGTTTTAGCACTGAAGATAGGTTCCAGTGTGTACGGGTGAAATCCGGTATACCAAGCCTCAGTCGCTACTGTCATAGGAGTAGGGGTGAAGTCCTGTACCTGTTCCAAGTGGAAGTCCAAGCGTTTGGTGATAACGGCAAGCTCCGCCATATCTTCTTCTTTGCATCCGGGATGTGAAGATATAAAATAGGGAATGAGCTGCTGACGCAGGTTCTCTTCCCGGTTGATGCGGTCGAATATCTTCTTGAATGTTTCAAACTGTTCAAAAGAAGGCTTGCGCATGATGGACAATACACGGTCGCTTGTATGTTCCGGAGCTACCTTTAACCGCCCACTGACGTGACTGGCTATCAATTCACGGGTATATTCGGCCGTACTGCGATTGGTTGCCGTATCTTTGCTTTGATGTAGTAACAGGTCATAGCGTACTCCACTGCCGATAAAGGATTTCTTAATACCGGGCAGAGCGTCTACCGCATGATAAATATCCAATAGGGGACGGTGGTCTGAATTTAAGTTCGGACAAACTTTAGGATGTATGCATGAGGGGCGTTTGCACTTCTTGCAAATCGCCTCGTCTTTTCCTTTCATCTGATACATATTGGCAGAAGGACCGCCGAGATCGCTTAAATATCCTTTGAAATCAGGTAGTTGCATCACCTCTTTTACTTCTTTCAAGATAGATGCCTTACTACGGCTGACAATGAATTTCCCTTGGTGTGCCGAGATGGTGCAGAATGCGCAGCCACCGAAACAGCCCCGGTGAATATTGACGGAGAATTTAATCATATCATACGCAGGAATTCTCTTCCCTTTGTATTTGGGATGAGGCAGCCGGGTATAAGGCAAATCGAACGAATGGTCGAGTTCTTCCTGACTCATCGGAGGGTATGGAGGATTGACTACTACCACTTTGTTTCCTACCGCCTGTGTGATGCGTGAAGCTGCATATTTGTTGGATTCTTCTTCAATATGCCGGAAGTTGCTTGCCTGCTTCTTCTTGTCTGCCAGGCATTCTTCGTGAGAATAAAGTTGAATGTCTTCTTCGGCTGCCGTCCATTCTGCTGCACGGCAAAGATAGGCTGTTTGAGGAATTGTTCCGACGATCGTTTTAAATTCGTTGGTTGTCAACGTGGCTTGTTCTGTGGGGAGCAAGTTTTTCATTTTGCGGATTAATTCTACAATAGGTTTTTCGCCCATACCATAGATCAGCAAGTCTGCGCCACTGTCACATAAAATGCTTTTTTGTACTTTGTCCTGCCAATAATCGTAATGGCTCAAGCGTCTCATACTTGCTTCGATACCTCCTAATATTACGGGGGCATCGGGATATAGCTTTTTCAGAATTTGGCTATAAACGATAGAAGGATATTCCGGGCGCATATCCGGGCGTCCGTCCGGTGTATAAGCGTCTTCGCTGCGCAAGCGTTTGTTGGCAGTATATTTATTGACCATTGAATCCATGCTTCCGGCGGAAATGCCGAAAAATAAACGGGGGCGTCCCAATTTCTTGAAGTCACGCAGGTCATCGCGCCAGTTTGGTTGGGGAACGATAGCAATTTTTAATCCTTCTGCTTCGAGGATACGTCCGATAACAGCCGCTCCGAAGGAGGGTGGTCTACGTATGCATCACCGCTGAAAAGAATGACGTCCAATTCATTCCAGCCGCGAAGTTCTACTTCTTTTTTTGTTGTAGGTAACCAGTCAGTCAGTCGAAAATCTTTCATGCCGCAAAGATACGGATAAACTTATAAAGTTATAAGATGATAGGCTATAAAGTTCAGCCACGCCTCTTATCACCTTATAACTTTATGCTTTATCGCTTTGTAGTTATTTCTTTGCGATTGTAAATTGCACAGTCAACTGTTCGCCGTCATAGATCTCACGAAAGCCGATGCTTTGCTCTGACAGATATTCTTTTAAATCCTGAAATGCGTCGGCATGGTTCATGATGATTTCTAGCGTTTCGCCGGGAACAGCGTTACACATGGCTTTGATTGCGGGAATTAACGGACTGTATGCCGTTGTTCCCCGGGTATCCACCGTAATCATTCTTCCTCCTCTTCTTCTGCTTCCGGACTGGAGAGCCAGGTCAGATAGAGCTTGATAAGCTGTTGCAGGCCGAACGCTTTCATATTATTGTGATAAATCACATCAATACAAAGATCCAGCAAATCTTTACTGTCTTCTTCCTGACTGGCGATAAGAGAGCGGACATTCAATTTCAGTTTGTCCAGCACCGGTTCGTCTACAATACCTGTACTGTCAATCAGGTGACGGAACAGAGAATATTTTTCAATTGTTCTTAGATTTTCAGTAGATACCTCTATGCTGCGTGTACCGCTGGGATTTGCTTGTATAGTATACATTGTTCTTTAGTTTTAAGAGTTATTGTTTCTTGCAAAGATAGAATTTAAAATGAAAAACAGGCTATAAAAAGGGATATTTTTTGTTTCCCTGCAATGAACTCTTATTTTTGAGTAAAGAATCCCAATATGCCTGCCATAACGGTTGCACGGTCTGCTTCCGACAGGATACTTTCAAAAGGGAAACCCAGTACGAAGGTACGATAGTTTCTTTATAGGCAATACCTGCACTTTGATTGCCAGGCGCATAAGTAAATACCGGAAATGCGGAATCTACCGGGACAATGCAATCCGGAGCGGGGATCGCATAGTTGTTCTCATTGGGCAATCGGGGAATACTGATTGTGCGTCCGAGTCCGTTGATCCGATTAGAATTTTTGTCCGTCAGACTACCTTGATACCCATATTTCAGAACTCTTTGTGTAAATTCCCTGTTTCCTTGCGTGCCATTCATGTCACTGCCTACGTATGCACCACTCACAAGTATATTTCCGCCGGATTGGCAATAACTGGAGATAATGCGTTGCATTGCTGAAGAAAATGTTTTGTAATAAGCCTTAGCTGACGCATCCTCTTTCTCAAGTCCTAAGATATAATCTACAATCGGATAATCTTCCAACGTGACGATTCCGTTTTCTACCGCTTCGTCACTGCATGATACAAAACTGTATTTTCCGGTTGCCTGAATCGCTTTCCCATGAATGAATGGATAATCAAATGTATTTCCTGCTATTTTCATTCCTTCCAATTCACTACTGCTGTGCCCCAAACTTCCTTTCCCTTCTTTCCCCGCTTGTGTGCGGTCGAATCCGCTTTGTACTCCGCAGAATGAGAAATTCGACAGATACGGAACTCCCGGATCCTGCTCTAAGTCGAATCCTGCTTTATCCGGAGTATTGATGACGGCCGGACCGCTGATCCTATCAAATCCATTGATGATTAAAACTTTTTCACGTTCACGTTTTGCTTTGTAGGCTGAGAGTATTTCAGAAGGGAAACTCTCTCCACCTCTGTTTGCGGCCGTTACTTTGAATGAATAAACCAGTCCCGGCTCTATCTTAACAGTGTATGAAGACTTGCTGACTAAAGTTCCGTTGTCAAAACCTCCGTAGCCAATGCGTGTATATACAATGTATTCCCGTGGACGTGCTGAAGGCTCCTGCGGGTCATCTTCTCCTTTCCACGAAAGTTCCAGCGTATTCTTTTTTTTGCCGAAACGAATAGCAAAGTTGCTAACAGGAAGCGGTTGTACCACATAATCTTTATCATGTTGGCTGGTAATAAACTGCAAAATTCCTTTGTAAATGGCGCGTCCTACCGTGAATTTGAAGTTGGGGTCATGGCCGAGCTGCATATCGGCAAAGTTCTGATGTGAAAGCAGCTCGATAATGGTGGAAGCGTAGCCGGAAGCCGTGTCTCGCTATAATTACGGTTCCACATACTGCGCCGTGTCCAAGGGAGATTATAGCTTGAACGAATATCTTTTTGAATTTGTGTGAGCAGAATATCCGCCAAATCACGTGAAGCATACCGGTCCGTTCCCATATTCAGTTTGCCGTTATTGAAATCAGTAGTGTAAATGCCGAGCGAACCGATGATTTCGTCCGTTTTGCTGCATCCGGCATCACTGTGAAGTGCCATTGTCATTTCCAATGGTACTCCTAGCCCTGGTTGCGTAGGATTATAAACAGAACCTCCCGATAGATAATTGATTGTATTGGAGCGTGTGTTGATATCGTCCGCATAATCATTCTCGCCTTTACGCCCGGCATATACATCGTAAGGCATTCCCGCCCACTGGGCAGAGTAGCGTGCCCCTTCCAGATAGCGCGGCAATCCGCTTATCTTTCCTCCGCGGGAAATATTGCCCATTCCTCCACCGAAACGCACCGCATCGGCACATACTACACCATGTTCGCTGCTTTCATTACTCAATACCACCATGCCATAATCGTTGTTGCCTTTGTCAAATTCAAAGGTGCCGAGGTATACCCAAGTTCCTCCGCCTATCTTTTGGTTTACTTTAAATTCCGTAACCCCTCCATTATGAAAGACAAGATATTTGGCGTCACTTACGCTGTTGGGTAATGTCTGATAAGAAACATAAACAGCGTATGTTCCGGTTGCCGGCAGGGTAGGTACCCATTCGGCAAAAGCTTGGTCCTTGTTCTTCTTTTTCTTTCTTCTGTGGAGATCATTCGGCAAGTACCGTCTGCGAAAGGATTTTCCCCATCC
>ENA-OQCK01000050-OQCK01000050.1-human-gut-metagenome-genome-assembly--contig:-NODE-50-length-64139-cov-3.731222_pt1 | contig 64139 bp, 74 predicted proteins | sample MGYA00242498_ERZ504578 | MGnify/ENA primary metagenome ERZ504578 (study PRJEB26092, sample SAMD00036229) | human gut metagenome | host: Homo sapiens | study: EMG produced TPA metagenomics assembly of...
AAACAATTTGGTTTACCTAACGGTTACGATAGTCATACCATTGCAGACGCCCCAAGTGGAAGCTTTGTCGGCTTAGAAAATACTTCCAACTTCAATATCAATACAATTTTGAGATTGGATGCCCCTACCATCTTCCTAATGCCATCTGAGACGAAATTGTTGCTAGCCGAAGCTGTATTGAGAAACTGGACAAACGGAAACGCGGAGGTCTTTATAAAGAAGCCATCACATCATCCATGAAAGAACAGGAGATTGCTTACGGAACGCAAGGTAAAATCACAGATGAAGAAATCGAGACTTACTTAGCCCAGAACCTACTCAGTACTGCAAACAATACGGAAAAACTGCAAATTATCGGAGAGCAATACTGGGTAGCAACTTTCATCAACGGTTACGAAAGTTATGCCAACTGGCGTCGTACCGGATACCCCAAACTTATTCCAACCAATTATTCAGGTAGTATGAGCCCAGGAGTTATCCCTACGAGACTCCCTTATCCTACCGATGAATATAGTATTAACAGAGCAAATGTAGATACTGCGAATCAGCAACAAGGAGCAGACAAAGTTACCACACATATATGGTGGGATATCGACTAACATAAGCGTGATCGGTAAATAGATATTAATAAAATTAGGGAGGTGGTGTCTTACCAAAGAAAAAGCTACCTCCCTTATATCAGATTCTGAAAATATGAAACTACATTGCATCCCCATTTTAAGTGCACTATTTACTAGTCTAGTTTGTTTCAGCAACCCTGCTACTAAAATTTCAGATAATTCGCCAAGCTCCGGCATCGTAATCAGATGGAACGATTGCGAACAAACAATAGACGGATTTGGAATAGCCCAAGCTGGCTGGGCTAAAGAACTGTTCGCTTTCAAAAACAGAAAACAAGTCATGGATAAAATGTTCGGTAACGATGGATTGCGTTTAAACATCCTAAGAGGAGAGATTTTCCCACATTATTGGGAGAATAAAGAAGATAAAGACTTCAATCTTAACGATGATATTAACATCGAGTTATGCGATTCTGATTTTAACAATAAATCCGATGATTTGTTGAGACGCGGACAATTATGGCTTACTTTAGAGGCTAAAAATAAATATCATATCAACAAATTAGTTTTTTCTACATGGAGCGCTCCTGCATGGATGAAAAGCAACGGAAAAGTATCAAACGGAAAACTCAAACCGGAGTGTTATCAGGATTTCGCTAATTATCTTGCAGCTTTTTACAAAGCTTACAAATCCAAAGGAATTACACCTTATGCCATATCACCCTCAAACGAGCCTGGTTATGCCGCCCCCTGGAATTCTTCTTTATGGACAGCAGACGAAATGGGGAAATTTATCACTTCCAATCTTGGTCCCACCTTTCAGAAAGAAAATATTCCTGCAAAAATCATATTTGGAGAGAATCCTTTATGGTCAGTAGTCATGCCTCAACTAAAGATGGTCTCATCCAAAGACTTCACAGATACAATTCTTCAGGACTATCCTGAAATCAAGAAATTCAATCTCATTGCAGCAGGACATGGCTATAGCTTATCTCCTGACATAATGCCAATAAAAGTAGATAAAGAATATCTTAAAACTCCTATCATTCCATTTGACGCAGCAGAAAAAGCGCACATACCGGTATGGATTACAGAAATAAGTGATGTAACCCCACTCGATACTTCAATTCAAGATGGACTTAAGTGGGCAGTTACATTCCACAATTATCTGACTAAGGCAAATGTAAATGCAATTATATGGTGGGGAGGAGCTATGCCGACATCCAACAATGAAAGTCTTATCATTTTGAACAAAAATAGAAAAGATTATACATTATCAAAAAGGTATGATATCTTAGGCAATTACTCTCGATATATTTCTGAAGGAAGTACACGAATACAGGTAACCCAACCTAAGAACAAAGACCTTTTAGTATCAGCATATAAAAAGAACGATAAATATATCTTAGTTGCAATCAACCTATCTGAAAAAACAATATCGACCAACATTCGCCTAGACGGAGCAAATATAAAAGGAGCATTAAAGCAATTTATTACTAATAAAGACAATAGATGGAATAAAACAAATATCGTTCCCGTAAGCAATAAATACTACAATCTGACAATACCACAATTTAGTATTGTTACATTGGTTGGAAAAGTCCACTTATAATCGCCCATTTGTAGGATCTGTTAAAAAGAAAAACCTTATGTCAAGTTATAATAAGCAAAAATTTAAACAATTCAAAGAGTTATATTTCCAGCTTCTCACTCGCAAGAATAAAGAAGATAATAGTCATTATAACGGAATCATCCAACGCTACCTATATCCTGTCATCACTGCAAAACACATTCCTTTGGAATGGCGTTATGACTTGAATCCGGAAACAAACCCTTGGCTTATGGAACGTATCGGAATGAATGCCACCATGAATTCGGGAGCTATCAAATGGAACGGCAAATACTTGTTGGTAGTACGTGTGGAAGGGAACGACCGTAAGTCATTCTTTGCCATTGCCGAAAGTCCAAACGGAATAGATAACTTTCGTTTTTGGGAATACCCGATACAACTACCGGATACTGATCCGACAGAAACAAACGTCTACGACATGCGCCTGACAGCACACGAAGACGGCTGGATATATGGTATCTTCTGTAGCGAAAGCCTTGACCCCAACGCTGCACCGGGTGACTTATCTTCGCCGTTGCCAAAGCAGGTATCGTCCGCACCAAAGATTTGAAGAATTGGGAACGCCTACCCAACCTGATTTCCAAAAGCCAACAACGTAATGTCGTTCTACATCCGGAATTTGTTAACGGTAAGTACGCTTTGTACACCCGTCCGCAAGATAGCTTTATTGATGCCGGAAACGGCGGAGGTATCGGTTGGGCACTCATTGATGATATGACTCATGCAGAAGTGAAAGAAGAAACTATCATCAACCACCGTCACTATCACACTATAAAAGAGGTGAAGAATGGAGAGGGACCTCATCCTATCAAAACCTCCAAGGGATGGTTACACCTCGCCCACGGTGTACGGGCTTGTGCTGCCGGACTGCGTTATGTACTCTATCTGTATATGACCTCTCTGGAAGATCCGACAAAGACAATCGCCGAACCGGGTGGATATTTGCTGGCTCCGATAGATGAAGAAAGAATAGGTGACGTATCTAATGTACTTTTCTCGAATGGCTGGATTGCGGATGAAGATGGAACAGTATATATCTATTATGCATCCTCGGATACTCGTATGCATGTAGCAACTTCCACCATTGATAGACTGATCGATTATTGTTTTCACACATCGGCAGACGGTTTACGTTCTGCTGCTTCCGTAGAAAATATTTGCAATCTCATAGAAGCTAACAAAGCCGTTACAGTAGAAACAGAACAAGTTTATCTTTAAAACAAATAATTTCGGATATATTCGAAATCGCAAACAAAAGCAAGAAAGTTTCGGATATATCCGAAACTTTGTATTTTGCTAAAAACTTAGGATATGGACGAAAGGATAAACATTCTAAGAAAGTATAATCTTTGGGGAGACACTGCATTTGATTTTGGATTCAGGCGTAGTGAATACAATGAAAAGATTATGGACTTTACAGGAAACAGACTTGTGAAAATCCTTACAGGTCAGCGTAGAGCAGGAAAAAGTTATCTATTGCGACAGACTGCCAGGCAACTGATAGAAAATGGCGTGCCTGCCGCAAATACACTATTCATCAACAGAGAAATGACAGATCTGGATTTCATAAAGACCTACAAAGACTTAGATGAAATCATCAAGCTGTATCAGGCAATTATACAACCAACAGGAAAAGTTTATATTTTCATCGATGAGATTCAACTCATCAAAGATTGGGAAAAGACAATAAATTCTTATTCACAAGACTATACAGCTGAATACGAACTATTCATAAGCGGTTCTAACTCTAAATTACTTTCAGGAGAACTGGCTACGTTATTATCCGGTCGTTATGTATGTTTCAATGTTTTTCCTTTCAGTTATCAGGAATATCTTATGGTAACCGGAAAAAAGCAAATGAAACAAAGTTATCTTGATTATATAAATAGTGGTGGTCTGCCGGAGTTGTTTTCTCTCCCGAATAAACTGGAAATCAGACAAAACTATATGTCTACTATTAAGGACTCCATTTTGTTGCGTGACATTATCCAACGTTACAATATACGTGACCCCAAATTACTGGAAGATATTTTTATCTTTTTAGTAAACAACGCTTCCAACCTGATATCGGTCAATAGCATAGTGAAATACTTTAAAAATTCAGGGAGAAACATTAGTTATGATATTGTAGCTGCTTATATAGGATATATCGAAGACACATTCTTAATCCATCGTTGCGAACGTTATGACATCAAGGGAAAAGAAACCCTTGCCGGGACAAGTAAGTTCTACATTAATGACCTTGCTTATAAAAATTATCTCTATCCCGGCTACGGTTACGGCTTTGGCTACCTGATAGAAAACGCAGTTACTTGGAGTTACTTCGTATGGGATATGAAGTTTACACTGGCAATGCCAAAGGTAAAGAGATCGACTTCGTGGCTCAAAAACAGGAGAAACAATTTATATACAATGCTCTTATATAATGTCAGATCAAAGTACCATAAAAAGAGAATTTTCTCCATTGGAAACCATTAATGATAACTTTCCGAAAGTGGTAGTATCAATTGATGATATGGTCTTACCGTCTCACAATGGCATAAAACATATACAAGCATGGCATCTTAGGAATGAACTAATTTACCATAAGGAATAAGAAACCTTTATTGGTTTAGTATCAGAATGAGCTAAAATAATATTTGTTTCCTTGCTTCTTTCCCCCTACCTTTGCAGCAAAGAAGATACAATATATAAATCGATTCAAAATAATAATATGAAATTACACACTACCGACCTTCTTATCATATGCGCCTATCTTATCGCTATGATTGTCATCGGTCTCATTCTTAAAAAACGGGCAGCCCAGAATATGGACTCCTACTTCTTAGGTGGAAAATCATTGCCTTTCTATATGTTGGGATTATCCAACGCCTCCGGAATGTTCGATATTACGGGCACAATGCTTATGGTATACTGGGCATTCGCTTATGGTTTCAAAAGTCTTTGGATTCCCTGGTTATGGCCGGTGTTCAACCAGATATTCCTAATGGTTTACTTATCCGTGTGGCTGCGCCGTCGAACGTTCTCACCGGTGCCGAATGGATTAAAACCCGTTTCGGAAAAGGGAAAGGTTCTACTCTTTCACATACGATTGTTATCGTATTCGCATTACTTAGCGTACTCGGTTTTTTAAGTTATGGGTTCATAGGTATTGGTAAATTTATGGAGATATTCATCCCTTGGGAAGTAGTATCTCCATTTATTCCTTTCAATGTTCCTGCAGAATATGTTCCTCATGTATATGGTATTTTCTTTACTACCATCGCCACATTCTATGTGATGCTCGGCGGAATGCTGAGTATCGTATGGACAGATGTCGTTCAGTTTCTGATAATGACCGTGGCAGGCATCGTTATTGTCGTCATTGGTATGCAGATGGTGGCACCGGACATGATTCACTCATTTGTTCCTGCCGGCTGGGATTCGCCCTTCTTCGGCTGGACACTTGATATCGACTGGAGCAGCCGGATGAATCTCCTTACCGAGCGAATGGCCAACGAGCCTTACAGTCTGATAAGCATATTTGTTATGATGGCGTTGCTGAAAGGAATCTTTATGAGCATGGCAGGTCCCGCTCCTAACTATGATATGCAGAAGATTCTGTCCTGCAAGTCTCCGAAAGAAGCGGCAATGATGAGTGGTTCTGTATCTGTGGTGTTATTAATCCCCCGCTACCTGATGATTATGGGATTCGCATTGCTGGCTATTTACTTCTTCAAGGAAGACGGCGGAATGACACAAATGGAAGTTACACGAACGGACTTTGAGACGATTCTTCCTCACTTGATTACCCGTTATGTACCTTCCGGATTAGCCGGTCTGTTATTGGCGGGACTACTGGCAGCGTTCATGTCTACTTTCGCTTCAACGGTGAATGCGGCTCCTGCATATATCGTGAATGACATTTATCTGAAATACATCAATCCGAAAGCGAGTGTAAAACGCAGATACGCAGCAGTTATGTGATTTCTGTTGCAGTGGTAGTGGTCAGCACCGTTATCGGATTCTTTCTGAAAGATATTAATGAAATCTTCCAATGGATTGTAGGCGCACTCTTTGGTGGATACATCGCAGCCAACGTACTCAAATGGCATTGGTGGCGTTTCAACGGCGAAGGCTATTTCTGGGGAATGACTGCCGGAGTAATAGCGGCAATCGTCATGAAATTCACTGTTCCCGACGCATGGGTATTGTATTTCTTCCCCGTTCTGTTCGGGGTTTCCCTGATAGGATGTATCGCCGGAACGTATAGCGCACCTCCGACTGACGAAGAGACACTGATCAACTTCTACACCCGTGTCCGCCCATGGGGCTGGTGGAAACCGGTAGAAGAAAAAGCATTGGCGCGTTATCCTCATATCCAGCCGAACAGGAACTTCAAAAGGGATGCTTTCAACGTAGCAATCGGTATCATCTGGCAATGTGCGCTTACTATCATTCCGATGTATCTCGTTGTCCGTGAGCAACTGGGGCTCTGGAGCTCTATCGCTTTGCTTTTAGTCACCACACTCATACTAAGGAAGACTTGGTACAAACCTTTGTGCAAAGAAGAAGCACGTTACAATGAAGAAATGAAACAAGTGAAATAAAAAGAAATAATTAGCTTAACACACTAAAAACCGGAGGACTGACCATGAAAAGATTATCTGTTATCCTAGTATCATTTTTACTATATCTGCCACTAAGCGCTCAATTTAAAGGAACAGTCTATGTCGACACCGACCAATCAGGACTATTTAATAAAGGTGATAAACCGCTGGCGGGAGTTATGGTAACAGACGGCTTGAACGTAGTAAAAACAGATAAGAAAGGTCGGTTCTCTTTACCCGGATTCGATAAAACAAGATTTATCAGCATTACAACTCCCGCCGGATTTGAAACGGAGCAATTCTATCTTTCCACCAAAGAGAATAGAAAAAGCTACGACTTTATCTTAACTGAAAGTGAACGGACAAAAGCAGAACATTCTTTCGTTCAAATCACCGATACCGAAGTGACCGGTGGAATGGGACGTTGGGTAACTGACCTTCAGCAATATGTAAAGAATGAAAAGCCCGCTTTCCTGATTCATACCGGAGACATCTGTTACGAACCGGGGCTGACAATGCATAACCAAATAGTGAACGCACAGACAATGGATTGCCCCGTTTACTACTGCATCGGCAATCACGACTTAGTGAAAGGTAGCTATGGCGAAGAGCTTTATGAATCTCTCTATGGTCCGACGTGGTACTCATTTGATATGGGTAACGTTCATTATGTAGTCACCCCAATCGACCACGGAGACCACCCGACTAATTATACTCAAAAAGATGTATACAACTGGCTGAAGAATGACCTTGCCATGATGAAGAAAGAACAGGCATTGATCCTCTTCAACCATGACCTGTTTACCGCAAGTGACACATTCGTATTCAAAGCCGATAAAGAGCATACACTTGACCTACGTGCTTTCAATACAAAAGCCCAAATCTACGGACACATGCACTACAACTATGTCCGCAATCAAAACGGAATCTATACAATCTGTACCGGTACATTGGATAAAGGCGGTATCGACCATTCTCCTTCTTCTTTCAGAGAAATAAAAGTAGACGGCAATGACAATATCACAACGCAACTACGGTATACCTTCATCGAGCCGCAGATTGCCATAGTCTCCCCGATGAACAATCAAATTTCCGCAGCTACCGGAGACCGGCTTCCTGTTTCTGTCAATACCTATCATGCACAGGCTAAAACATCACACGTCTCCTACATCCTAAGCGATATAGAGAATAATCAGGAGATAGCCAAAGGCAACCTTATCTCCCTCACCGACTGGAACTGGAGCAGAGACATTCAAATGCCTGCGAATGAAAACGGAAGAAAGCTACAACTCACAGTAACTTCATTCTTTAATGACGGCAAGAAAGCAACCGCCACCAGCCGATTCACTTATCAAAAAGACTTCAAGCCGGCTACAATCCCGGGCGAGGACTGGAATACCCTGCTTCAAAATGCCGCACACTCCGGAGGAATCAATAATTCTCAAATCAAGCTCCCCCTGCAACTGCAATGGACAGCCAACACAGGCAGCAACATCTTCATGGCTTCCCCTATTATCGCCGGACAGAAGTATTTATCGCTACCACCGATGACAATATACCACTGAACACATTTGTCTGTGCATTCGATTTCAATTCCGGCAAACTGTTATGGAAATTCCGCACGGCAAACTCGGTGAAGAACACAATCGCCTATGAAAACGGAATTGTAATAGCACAGGACGCTGCCTGCAATCTGTACGCTTTGGATGCAGAATCCGGAAAATTACTCTGGAAACAATATATCAAACTGAACAGCTATCCTTACTTAACGGAAGGAATAACAATAGATAAAGGAGTAGTCTACGCCGGAATTGGTGCCGGACTATCCGCCTATGACTTAAAGACAGGACAAACAATATGGATTAACAAGGACTGGAGACAACGGGAAGGTGCTACTACAACGCTAACTGTTGCCGGAAATGTATTAGTCAGCGGAACTCAATGGGGAGGATTATACGGTAACGACATTCACACCGGAAAACAACTCTGGAAACTCTCCGATAACGGACTTCGTAACCGGGGAGCCTCTCCGGTCTATAAAGACGGGAAATTATGGATCATCTCCTCCAAAAGCTTCTTCGTCATAGAACCACAAACCGGAAAAGTACTCCAACAGAAAGAATTGTCAGCCAACCTAGACGTAACATCCACACCACTTATTACCGAACAGGAAATTATCTTCGGTACTGCCGACCGCGGAGTTTTCGCACTGGACAAAGCTACGCTTTTCAATAAATGGAGAGCAGAGACTTTGCCTTCGCTGGTATACACAGCTCCTTATTCTACCACTCCGCAAGCCGGAGTAGAAACAAGCCCAGTGGCATCACAAGGAGTTATTTACATCGGAGCTTCCGATGGTTATCTATATGCTATCGACCGGACAACGGGAATTATAAAAGACAAATATAATCTCGGAGCACCGATATTCTCAACCGTAGCCGTATCAGGAAACCAGATGATTGTCTGTGACTTTGCAGGAAATGTTTATTGCTTTATATCAAAATAAACTTATTCCTCATTATCGTAATGTATAAACCCAATCGGTCGTCGATGCTTTGATTTCAGAGATTCCGTTTTTTCTTTATCGGCCAATTCTGATAAAGCCAGATAAATACTATCCAATTCCTTCCGGGTATCTTCACTGAGGTCGTTTATGCTTCCAAAGTCTCCTCGCCGATTTGGTTAATCATTGCGAATGCTTTACTTCCTTGACTTTCCAGTTCTTGTATGCGCTGTCTCAGTTCGTCTATTTCTTGATTCTTGGTATCACTGGCCAAGACATATTGACGAATACTGACAAAGGCACGCATAATATTAATATTGACCTTAATAGCAACTGTTGAATGCAGAACGCTTGAAAGCATGGCTACCCCCTGTTCCGTAAACGCAAATGGAGTGTAAGCACTAAAATTATATTGGGGTATCCCAATTTGGGATACCTACTGGACAACAAGCAGTTAGCCTCTTCATTTGTCAATTCAAACATGAAATCATCTGGAAAACGTTCCATATTACGCCTCACAGCACGCTTCAATAACCGTGTTTCTGTTCCATAGAGTTCCGCCAAATCAAAATCAAGCATTACCTTCTGTCCCCGAATCTCATATATCTTATTCTGAATAATTTGTAGTTCCATGATATGTGTTATAGTATTTCGAACAAAGGTAGCCCTAAATTCAGTTTAAACAACTACTAATTGCTTTTTATTTTCCAAAACCGACCTGCCTCTCACACAGTTTTTGCCACCCTCTGCGTTGTACTTTGAAGATTATCACGTATCTTTGCTTCCTCAATCATAAATACGAGATATGGCTATTACAATCAAGAAAGTCTCTACAAAGAGAGAACTTAAGAAATTTATCCGTTTCAATTACAGAATGTACAAGGGCAATCCGTACTCCGTCCCCGACCTTTACGACGATATGCTCAATACATTTAACAAGCGTAAGAATGCAGCATTCGAATTCTGTGAAGCAGATTATTTTCTGGCATACCAGGATGACAAGATCGTAGGACGTGTAGCCGCCATTATCAACAACCGTGCCAACGAGAAATGGGGTTGCAAGAACGTCCGTTTCGGGTGGATAGACTTCATTGACGACCCTGAAGTATCCTCCGCTCTCATCAAAACAGTAGAAGACTGGGGAAAGGAACGGGGCATGACTCACATTGCCGGACCTCTCGGATTCACCGATTTCGATGCGGAAGGTATGCTGATTGAAGGTTTCGACCAACTCAGCACCATGGCCACTATCTACAACCACCCCTACTATCCCGTACACATGGAGAAACTCGCTTCGAGAAAGACGCCGACTGGGTGGAATACAAAATCTATATCCCGGACGCCATTCCCGACAAGCACAAGCGTATCTCCGAACTGATTCAACGAAAATACAACCTCAAGATAAAGAAATATACCTCCGGGAAAAAAATAGCCAAAGACTACGGACAGGAAATATTCGAACTGATGAACGAAGCGTACAGCCCGCTCTACGGCTACTCTCCGTTGACGCAGCGACAAATCAACCAGTACGTAAAGATGTACCTCCCGATACTCGACCTGCGAATGGTGACTCTTATCACCGATGCCGATGACAAACTGGTTTGCGTAGGTATCTCCATGCCGTCGCTTGCCGAAGCGCTGCAAAAGTCACACGGACGTCTGCTGCCGCTCGGATGGTTCTATCTGTTGAAAGCATTATTCATGAAACGACGTGCGAAAATGCTTGATTTACTACTTGTTGCCGTGAAACCGGAATACCAGAATAAAGGTGTTAACGCTTTGTTATTTTCCGATTTAATTCCGGTTTATCAAAAATTAGGTTTTATCTTTGCGGAAAGCAACCCCGAACTGGAACTGAACGGAAAGGTTCAGGCACAATGGGATTACTTTGAGACTCAACAACATAAGCGCCGCCGTGCGTTCATCAAAGAGATAAAATAAAAAAACAGCTATGGAAGAGAACGAATTGATACCTGTAGACAACAACAATGCAGTAGAGTACACTGACGACAACATCCGCCACCTGAGCGACATGGAACATGTGCGCACACGCCCCGGTATGTATATCGGTAGGCTGGGCGACGGTGCACATGCCGAAGACGGAATCTATGTCCTCCTGAAAGAAGTGATTGACAACAGTATTGACGAGTTCAAGATGCAAGCCGGTAAGAAAATCGAGATTACCGTTGAAGAAAACCTTCGTGTCAGTGTGCGTGACTACGGACGAGGCATTCCGCAAGGAAAGCTGATTGAAGCCGTCAGTATGCTGAATACCGGTGGTAAGTACGACAGCAAGGCATTTAAGAAAAGCGTCGGGTTGAACGGTGTCGGTGTGAAAGCCGTCAACGCACTGAGCTCCCGTTTCGAGGTACGCAGTTACCGCGACGGGAAAGTCCGCATCGCCACTTTCTCCAAAGGTACCCTGCTGACTGACGAAACGCAGACCACCGAAGAAGACAACGGAACTTATATCTTCTTCGAACCGGACAATACATTATTCCTGAATTATTGTTTCAAGCCCGAATTTATCGAGACCATGCTACGTAACTATACGTACCTCAACACAGGGCTTGCCATTATCTATAACGGTCACCGCATCCTGTCACGTAACGGTCTTGTAGACCTGCTGAATGACAACATGACGGCAACCGGCCTCTACCCTATCATCCACCTGAAAGGAGAAGACATCGAAATAGCCTTCACCCACACCGGACAATACGGAGAAGAATATACTCCTTCGTCAACGGTCAGCACACCACCCAGGGAGGTACTCACCAGAGTGCTTTCAAGGAACATATCGCCCGTACTATCAAAGAGTTCTTCAACAAGAACATGGATTATACGGACATCCGCAACGGACTCGTTGCCGCCATTGCCGTCAACGTGGAGGAACCGATCTTCGAGAGCCAGACCAAGACGAAGCTGGGTTCTACCAACATGGCGCCCGGCGGCATGACCGTCAATAAATACGTAGGCGACTTCATCAAACTGGAAGTGGACAACTTCCTCCACAAGAATGCGGACGTAGCCGAAGCCATCCAGCAAAAGATACAGGAATCGGAAAAGGAACGCAAAGCCATTGCAGGCGTAACGAAACTGGCCCGCGAACGTGCCAAGAAAGCTAACCTGCATAACCGCAAACTGCGTGACTGCCGTATCCACCTCAACGACCCGAAAGGAAAAGGCTGGAAGAAGATTCCTGCATCTTCATCACCGAGGGAGACTCTGCAAGCGGTTCCATCACCAAGAGCCGTGATGTCAACACACAAGCGTATTCAGCCTCCGTGGTAAACCGTTGAATTCTTTCGGGCTGACAAAGAAAGTGGTGTACGAGAACGAAGAATTCAACCTGCTCCAGGCAGCCCTGAATATAGAAGACGGAATCGAAGGACTGCGTTACAACAAAGTGATTGTAGCAACCGATGCCGATGTGGACGGTATGCACATCCGCCTGTTGCTGATTACCTTCTTCCTGCAATTCTTCCCCGACCTCATCAAGAAGGGACACGTATACATCTTGCAGACTCCTCTGTTCCGTGTACGCAACAAGAAAAAGACGCTCTATTGTTACAGCGAGGAGGAACGCGTCAATGCTATCAATGAACTAAGCCCGAATCCGGAAATCACCCGATTCAAAGGATTGGGAGAGATCTCGCCGGACGAGTTCAAGCACTTTATCGGCAAAGATATGCGCCTGGAACAAGTGACATTGCGCAAAACGGACGCAGTAAAAGAACTACTGGAATTCTACATGGGCAAAAACACCATGGAACGACAGAACTTTATTATAGACAACTTGGTTATTGAAGAAGACTTGGCATCATGAGAAAAGCAATATTCCCGGGTACATTCGACCCTTTCACCATCGGACATTATTCGGTAGTGGAACGTGCACTCACCTTTATGGACGAAATCGTGATAGGAATCGGTATCAACGAAAACAAGAATACGTATTTCCCTATCGACAAAAGAGAGGAAATGATTCGGGAACTCTACAAGGACGACCCTCGTATCCGGGTAATGTCATACGATTGTCTGACAATTGACTTCGCACAGGAAGTAGGAGCAAAGTTTATTGTCCGCGGTATCCGCACCGTAAAAGACTTCGAATACGAAGAAACGATTGCAGACATCAACCGCAAACTGGCTGGTATCGAAACCATTCTGCTTTTCACGGAGCCGGAACTGACTTGTGTCAGCTCTACTATTGTACGCGAGCTATTGACCTTTAATAAAGACATCAGCCAGTTTATTCCGAAAGGGATGAAGATCAGTTGAGAAGAATAGAACCTAAAATAACAAGATTATGAATAAGATTACAATATACGTTCTCCTGGCTTGCCTATGGACAGTATCAGCCGTACAGGCCCAGAGTTTCGGCTCGCCCGCCATGCGCAAGCTGCAAATGGCAGAGTTTGCAATCTCCAACTTTTATGTAGATAAAGTAGACGAAGACAAACTGGTAGAAGAAGCTATCATTAAAATGCTGGCCCAACTCGACCCGCACTCCACCTACTCGGACGCCGAAGAAGTGAAGAAGATGAACGAACCGCTTCAAGGTAATTTCGAAGGCATCGGCGTACAATTCCAGATGATTGAAGATACGCTGTTGGTGGTGCAACCTGTCAGCAACGGTCCTTCCGAGAAAATAGGAATCCTTGCAGGCGACCGTATCATCGCCGTCAACGACAGCGCCATTGCAGGTGTAAAGATGAGTACGGAAGAAATCATGAAGCGTCTTCGCGGTCCGAAAGGCTCGAAAGTAAATCTGAAAATTGTCCGTCGCGGCGTCCAAGACCCGTTGGTGTTCACCGTAAAAAGAGACAAGATACCTATCCTCAGCCTTGACGCGTCCTATATGATTCAGCCGAAGACAGGCTATATCCGCATCAACCGCTTCGGGGCAACGACTGCCGAAGAATTCAAGAAAGCAATGAAAGAACTTCAGAAGCAGGAATGAAGGATATGATTCTCGACTTGCAAGGCAACGGAGGAGGCTACCTCAATGCAGCTATCGACCTTGCCAACGAATTTTTGGGTCAAAAGGAATTAATCGTCTACACCGAAGGACGGACTGCCAAACGCAGTGACTTCTACGCCAAAGGTAACGGCGAGTTCCGTAACGGCCGCCTCATCGTATTGGTAGACGAATATACAGCTTCCGCCAGTGAGATTGTCAGCGGCGCAGTGCAGGATTGGGACAGAGGTATCATCGTAGGCCGCCGTTCTTTTGGCAAAGGACTGGTTCAACGCCCGATCGACTTGCCCGACGGCTCAATGATCCGCCTGACGATCGCCCGTTATTATACTCCCGCCGGCCGCTGCATCCAAAAGCCTTACGACAGCTCGACAGATTACAATAAAGACCTGATAGAGCGCTTCAACCACGGTGAACTGATGAATGCCGACAGCATTCACTTCCCCGACTCATTGAAAGTACAGACCAAGAAACTCGGTCGTACCGTTTACGGCGGAGGCGGTATCATGCCGGATTATTTCGTGCCGATTGACACCACTCTTTACACGGATTATCACCGCAACCTGGTAGCCAAAGGCGCCGTTATCAAATTCACCATGAAGTTTATCGAAGGACACCGAAAGGAACTGGCCAACAAGTACAAGAAGTTCGAATCGTTTAATGAGAAGTTCATCATAGACGATGATATGCTGGCAACCTTGCGTGAAATGGGTGAGAAAGAAGGCGTGAAGTTCAATGAAGAGCAGTATCAGAAATCGCTCCCGCTCATCAAGACGCAACTCAAAGCCTTGATCGCCCGCGACCTTTGGGATATGAACGAATATTTCCGGGTGATGAATACGACGAACGAAAGCGTACAGAAGGCGTTGGAGATTCTCAATTCGGAGGAATATCAGAAGAAACTGAGAGCAAATTAATCCTTATCTCTCCCGATAGAAAACACACATTTCTCTTTCACCTATCACCGTCGGTAATCAAACGCTTTATTCATCGAGGTTTCCGGCGGTGACAGGTTGTTTCTTAACCTATCACCACATCTATCACCTATCACCGCCGGATTACGCTTCGCAATATAGTTCGGATCCTTTCCAAGCATATACAGTCATCATGACAAGGTGAACAAGTTCCTTAAACAAGCAGGAATACTTTGCTTTTCTCCCTTATATAGTTTATCTTTGCTACCGATATAGTCTACTCACCACAGCCGTGACGAATTCCTGCCACGGCCATGACGAGAAGCTACCACAGCCGTGGCAAGTAGTTACCACGGCCGTGACAAATGAGCGATCAAGGCACCGGAACACAACTATCCTTATGCCTTAATCAAAGAATAAAGGCAGGACAACTTATATAAAGCCGCTTGATAACAAACAAACAACAGCTATATAACACAATCCCCTCTAAGTCCCAAAGATTATTAACCCGGTTTGCAACGACAAAATACGATGTCCTTACAAATAAAATAAATAGAAAATAATGGCAATACAATTTGAATTGTACAAAACTCCCCGTCCCAAGGACGAGGCAGACAAAGAGACATACCACGCACGTGTGGTCAACTTCCAGCATATCGACACGGATTATCTGGCCAGACAAATCCAAACGGCAACTTCACTGACCGAGGGAGACGTAAAATCTGTCCTCGAATCTCTAAGCCACTTTATGGGGGAGCGGCTCCGGGAAGGGGAAAGCGTCCATTTGGATGGTATCGGTTACTTTCAGATAAAGCTGAACAGTCAGGAACCAATCACTTCGCCCAAACTAAAGGCAAACCAAATCAAACTCAAAGCCAACATCAGTTTCAAGGCGGATATCAAACTTAAAAAGTCGGTAAGCGTCGTACATCTGGAACGAAGCAAAGTGAAACGGCATTCAGCTCCCGCACGAACGAAGAGGTTGACAAGCTCCTGACAAATTACTTCAGCAACAACTCGATATTGACGCGCCCCGACTTTCAAGGGCTGTGCAACTTTACCGCTACCACTGCCGCCCGGCACATCAGACGGCTGAAAGAGGAAAAGAAATTGCAGAATATCAATACGTATTATAATCCGATCTATGCGCCGATGCCGGGGTATTATGGCAGGGCGAAGCTATGAGAAATACGATCAGAATAGTAAAAAGAACTTGCCTAAAGACAGAAAGTAGTAAAATATTCTCTATCTTTAGGCGTACAATAAAAAAATAGATGTAAGCACAAACTTATATTTGAAGAAATGCAACACCTATATATCTATGAATAAACTAATACTAACCGGCCTGCTGGCAGCCGGAGCAATGACACACATTCAAGGTGCTCAATTGCCGGACAAGAAAACCAACAACAAGACCCGAAGGATAAAAGCCGGCGGCCCAATATCCTTTTTATCCTGAGCGACGACCATACCTCACAGGCATGGGGAATCTATGGCGGAGTTCTGGCAGATTATGCTTATAACAGCAATATCCGCCGGCTGGCAAACGAAGGTGTAGTGCTCGACAACTGCTTCTGCACCAACTCTATCTCCGCCCCCAGCCGCGCCAGTATCCTCACCGGACTTTACAGTCACCGGAACGGGCTTTATACGTTAGCCGATTCGTTGGATACTTCAATTCCCACACTGGCAACCGTCCTGCAAGCCAACGGCTACAATACCGGACTTGTCGGTAAATGGCATATCAAATCGCAACCGCAAGGGTTCGACTATTATTCCATTTTCTACGACCAGGGAGAATACCGCGACCCTACTTTCATCGAAAGCAGCGACCCATGGCCGGGCAACCGTCCGTTCGGCGAGCGCGTGCCCGGTTTCTCCACCGACCTCGTCGCAGAAAAAGCGATCAACTGGATCAAGCAGCAGGACAGCAACCAGCCTTTCCTGATGTGCTGCCATTTCAAAGCCACCCACGAGCCATACGACTACCCGACACGCATGGAACACCTTTATGACGGAGTCACCTTCCCCGAACCGGAGAACTTCCTCGACTGGGGACCGGAAACGAACGGGCGTTCTTTCAAAGGGCAAACGCTCGAAGAACTGGGACATCGCTGGCGAGTTGCTTCCAAGACCCGGACAAGTGGTGGTGCCGCTATCCCGGACTACCTTTCAACACCGACGGAATGCAACGGACCACCGCCCGGCGTGCAATTTATCAAAAACTGATCCGCGACTATCTGCGTTGCGGAGCCACCATAGACGACAACATCGGCAAACTCCTCAAAACACTGGACGAAATGGGTATTGCCGACAACACCATCGTTGTTTATGTCTCCGACCAAGGTTACTTCCTCGGCGAACACGGCTTCTTCGACAAACGAATGTTTTATGAAGAAACCGCCCGTATGCCCTTCGTCATCCGTTATCCGAAAAAAATCCCCGCCGGGAAACGCCTGAAAGACCTGATACTCAACGTCGACTTTGCACCGACACTGGCCGAATTTGCCGGAGTGAAAATGGAGAATGTACAAGGACACAGCTTCACCGACAATCTCGAAGGAAAAACTCCGGCAGACTGGCGGAAAGAAATCTATTACCGTTACTGGACGAATCACGCTATCCGCCCGGCACATTTCGCTATCCGTTCCGAGCGCTACAAACTCATATTCTATTACGCAAAGAATCTGGACATGACCGATACGGAAAACTTTGATTTCACTCCTGCATGGGATTTCTATGATTTAGAAGAAGACCCGCACGAGAATCATAATTTGTATAACGATCCGAAATACGCTCCTATCATCAGACAGATGAAAAAGATTTATTGAATCTTCGCAAGGAAGTAGGTGACACCGACGAGAAATATCCGGAGATGCAGGAATTACTGGAGAAGTACTATAAATAAGATTTCACTACGGAGGACACAGAGTTTTTATAACGGTGCTGTCAACTTTCTGCTCAAACATAAATGAAAGAAAAAGTTCCGTTTTCCGCAAAAAAACTTATCTTTGTTCCCGGAAGATAATAATTCACGCATAAAACTCATGCCAAAAGATTCATTTTGCATACAATACACCAACTGCACAGGATGTCCCAATGTCAACGAGAACATCCTTGTGTATAGAAACCTACCCAAAGGAGCGCATATCCCGAAGGATAAGTGCACGCAAAACTGTATGCTTTTCATGATAAAAGGCGAATTACTTATCAACAGTGAAGAATATCCCGGAAATATCCTGCGCGAAAAGCAATTTATCCTGCAAGCTATCGGCTCGAAAATAGAGTTGCTTGCCCTCACGGACGTTGAATACATCGTCTACTGGTTTAATGAGTTACCCCTGCTTTGCGAAGAACGTTACCGTGAAATAACGGAACAGGCAGAAGCACCGCTGACCTACACTCCGCTGATCATGAGTGAAAGGCTTCATCATCTCATCACCAGTATGCCCGAATTTCTCGGTGAAGAATCACCTTGCAGCAAGTTCATCGAACTGAAATGCAAAGAGTTGGCTTTCCTCATCACCAATTATTATCCGACGCCTCAATTAAGTTCATTCTTCTATCCGATCAGTACGTACACAAAAAGTTTCCATTATTTTGTAATGCAAAACTACAACACGGTGAAGAACGTAGAAGAATTTGCGCATTTGGGAGGTTATACCACCACTACTTTCCGCCGGCTTTTTAAAAACCTCTACGGCATACCTGTATACGAATGGATACTGGAGAAAAAGCGGGAAGCATTCTGGAAGATCTCCAGCGTACCAATATGCGAATTACAGAGATTTGTAACCGCTACGGTTTCGACTCTCTATCCCACTTCGCACACTTTTGCAAAGACTCTTTCGGCGACACTCCCCGAGCGCTGCGAAAGAAGGCGGCCAACGGTGAAAAAATCGGAAAGGTTGCCGATTAAGGAATAATTTCTTTAATTCCTTGCTCAATCAATCTATTTCCCCTATTTTTGCAGTCCGTAAGAGGTGTAAAACGTTGAAATTTTAGTTCTAACAATTAAATAATTTAAATTCAATCATTTATGTGGTTAAGTAATTCATCTGTAGGAAGGAAAGTGGTGATGAGCGTTACCGGTATCGCCCTTGTCCTGTTTCTAACATTTCACATGGCGATGAACCTGGTTGCAATCATCTCGGCTGATGGTTACAACATGGTTTGTGAGTTCCTGGGAGCAAACTGGTATGCGTTAGCGGCTACCGTAGGACTGGCTGCTCTTTTCGTAATTCACATCATCTATGCCTTCTGGCTGACAATGCAGAATCGCAAAGCGCGTGGTAGCGAACGCTATGCAGTGGTTGACAAGCCGAAAACCGTTGAGTGGGCTTCTCAAAACATGCTGGTGTTGGGTCTTATCGTAATCGTAGGCCTTGGCTTACACTTGTTCAACTTCTGGGCAAAAATGCAGTTGCCGGAACTGATGCACAATATGGGTATGCACGCCGACACACTGACGTTGGCTTATGCCGCAAACGGTGCTTATCACATCCAGCAGACTTCTCTTGCCCGATTTACGTGGTTCTTTACCTCGTTTGGCTGTTTGCTCTGTGGTTCCACCTTACTCACGGTTTCTGGAGCTCTATGCAATCACTGGGGTGGAACAACAAAGTATGGATCAACCGTTGGAAATGTATTTCTAACATCTATTCAACGATTGTAGTACTCGGTTTCGCACTCGTAGTAGTGGTATTCTTCGCGAAATCACTGATTTGTGGCGGTGCTTGCTAAATAGTAAATTGTAAATGATTAAATTGTAAATAATATTATGATCAAGATAGATTCAAAAATTCCAGAGGCCCGGTGGCTGAGAAATGGACCAACTATAAAGCTCACCAGAAATTGGTGAATCCCGCTAATAAACGTCGTTTGGATATCATCGTTGTGGGTACGGGTCTGGCAGGTGCTTCTGCCGCTGCTTCACTCGGTGAAATGGGTTTCAGAGTATTCAACTTCTGTATTCAGGACTCTCCGCGTCGTGCACACTCTATCGCTGCACAAGGTGGTATCAACGCAGCCAAGAACTATCAGAATGACGGTGACTCAGTTTACCGCCTGTTCTATGATACAGTAAAAGGTGGTGACTACCGTGCCCGCGAAGCTAACGTATATCGTCTGGCTGAAGTATCAAACGCTATCATCGACCAATGTGTAGCTCAAGGTGTTCCTTTCGCTCGCGAATACGGCGGTACGCTGGACAACCGTTCTTTCGGTGGCGCACAGGTTTCACGTACTTTCTACGCTAAAGGTCAGACAGGCAGCAGTTGTTGCTGGGTGCTTACTCCGCACTGAGCCGTCAGGTTAACGTAGGTACTGTAAAACTTACACCCGCTATGAAATGCAGGACGTTGTCATCGTTGACGGACGTGCCCGCGGTATCATTGCCAAAAACCTTGTAACAGGTAAATTGGAACGTTTCGCCGCTCACGCAGTAGTTATCGCTACCGGTGGTTACGGAAACGCCTACTTCCTGTCTACAAACGCTATGGGTTGTAACTGTACGGCTGCTGTTTCTTGCTACCGCAAGGGTGCCGTATTTGCTAACCTGCATACGTTCAGATCCACCCGACTTGTATTCCGGTACACGGTGACAAACAGTCTAAACTGACATTGATGTCCGAATCTCTTCGTAACGACGGTCGTATCTGGGTTCCGAAGAAGAAAGAAGACGCTGTGAAACTCCAGAAGGGCGAAATCAAAGGAAGCGATATTCCTGAAGAAGACCGCGACTACTACTTGGAACGCCGCTATCCGGCATTCGGTAACCTGGTTCCGCGTGACGTTGCCAGCCGTGCCGCTAAAGAACGTTGCGACGCAGGTTTCGGTGTAAACAACACCGGTTTGGCCGTATTCCTCGATTTCTCCGAAGCTATCAACCGTTTGGGCATCGACGTTGTCCTTCAACGTTACGGCAACCTCTTCGATATGTATGAAGAAATCACCGACGTTAATCCGGGCGAACTGGCAAAAGAAATCAATGGCGTGAAATATTATAACCCGATGATGATTTATCCGGCTATCCACTATACAATGGGTGGTATCTGGGTAGACTACGAACTGCAAACCACCATCAAAGGTCTGTTCGCTATCGGTGAATGTAACTTCTCCGACCACGGTGCAAACCGCCTTGGTGCTTCTGCATTGATGCAAGGTCTGGCCGACGGTTACTTCGTATTGCCTTACACTATCCAGAACTATCTGGCAGACCAGATTACTGTTCCCCGTTTCTCTACTGACCTTCCCGAATTTGCGGAAGCGGAAAAAGCTGTTCAAGCTAAGATCGACAAGTTCATGAGCATACAAGGTAATGAATCTGTTGATTCTATCCACAAGAAACTGGGTCACATCATGTGGGAATATGTAGGTATGGGACGTACGGCAGAAGGCTTGAAGAAAGGTATTGCTGCACTGAAAGAAATCCGCAAGGAATTTGAAACCAACCTGTTTATCCCCGGTTCTAAAGAAGGCATGAACGTAGAGCTTGACAAAGCAATCCGCCTGTACGACTTCATCACAATGGGTGAACTTGTTGCTTACGATGCATTGAACCGTAACGAAAGTTGTGGTGGTCACTTCCGTGAAGAATACCAGACTGAAGAAGGAGAAGCCAAACGTGATGACGAAAACTTCTTCTACGTAGCTTGCTGGGAATATCAAGGTGACGATGAAAAGGCTCCGATATTGATCAAAGAACCGCTGGTATACGAAGCTATCAAGGTTCAGACCCGTAACTACAAGAGCTAATCGGTGAAGTTAAACATTTAAAAGAATTAGAAGACAATGGATAAAAATATATCATTTACACTGAAGGTATGGCGCCAAGCTGGTCCGAAAGCTAAAGGTGCTTTTGAAACCTACCAAATGAAAGATATTCCCGGTGATACTTCCTTCCTCGAAATGCTGGATATTCTGAACGAACAGCTCATCAGCGAAAGAAAAGAACCGGTAGTATTCGATCACGACTGCCGCGAAGGTATCTGCGGTATGTGTTCTCTTTACATCAACGGACATCCGCACGGTCCTGCAACAGGTGCTACTACCTGCCAGATTTATATGCGTCGCTTCAACGACGGTGACACCATTACCGTTGAACCTTGGCGTTCGGCCGGTTTCCCTGTTATCAAGGACTTAATGGTAGACCGTACCGCTTATGACAAAATCATGCAGGCAGGTGGTTACGTGAGCGTTCGTACAGGTGCTCCGCAGGATGCCAACGCTATCCTGATACCGAAGCCTGTGGCCGATGAAGCTATGGATGCCGCTTCTTGTATCGGTTGCGGTGCTTGTGTAGCTGCATGTAAGAATGGTTCTGCAATGTTGTTCGTTTCTGCAAAGGTCAGCCAGTTGAACTTGCTCCCGCAAGGTAAACCGGAAGCTTTGCGCCGCGCAAAAGCCATGTTGTCTAAAATGGACGAACTGGGATTCGGTAACTGTACCAATACTCGCGCTTGCGAGGCGGAATGTCCGAAGAACATCTCTATCAGCAACATCGCCCGCTTGAACCGCGACTTCATCATCGCAAAACTGAAAGACTAAATTTATTGCTAAGTTTTAAGAGTCGAGGGACAATTTGATTAATGACAGAATCCCCTGCCGGCATGCCGGCAGGGGATTTATTCTTATCAACACAAAATAATTAATATGAAACAACTCTTTCTTGTCTGTATGACAACAGTATGTCTGCTATCGTTTCAAACGATACAAGGACAGCAAGTAGTTCCTGCACAGGGAGCACAAATGATCCCTGCCAAAAAAATGCAAATGACTCTTGCACAACCGGATGGCATCGCTTTCCGCGAACTCTCTTTTGCCAATGCATTGAAAATGGCTAAAGAAGAAAACAAACTACTTTTTGTAGATTGTTTTACCACTTGGTGTGGCCCTTGCCGAATGTTGTCCAAGGTAGTTTTTAAAGATTCTCTGGTTGCCGATTACTTCAACCGCCATTTTGTCAATCTGAAAATGGATATGGAAAAAGGAGAAGGGATAGATATCAAAAAAAGATATGATGTGCGAGGCTATCCCACCCTTCTTTTCCTAAATTCAAGTGGTGAAGTAGTACATCGCCTTCTTGGTGCCGACGAAGCGTCTGCACTGTTGGAAAAAGTAAAACTGGGAGTAGAGTCCGGCGGAATTTCAGGTCTTAGGAAACGCTATGAAGCGGGTGAGCGTGACTCTGCTTTTGTCTGCGGATATATCAATGTACTTTCTGCCGCCAACCGTGAAGAAGAGGCAGGAAAAGTAGCTGCTGATTTCTTACAGGGAAAAGAACAGAAAATACTGGAATATGAAGGTTATTTCTCCATATTCTACCGCTATATACATGATATCAACTCCTCGGCATTTTTATATGTGGTAAATCATAAGAAGGAGATAGCCGACAGATTTCCACAACAAGCTTCTTCGCTCAACCGTAGAATACTTGAAGACTGGATTAGCGGCTCTTATACATATCTGAAAGTGGATGAGTCGAAACATTGTACATTCGACGAACAAGGACTGAATGCTTATGTCACTCGTATGAAACAGATGAATGTAGCAGAAGCCGACATGATAGGCGAAAATCTACGGCTTAACAGAGACGGCATTATGAACCAGTGGGACTCGTTTGTAAAACGGGGAGACAAACTACTTGCTTCACACACAATTCTAGGCGATGAAGAACAATTATTGCAGTGGGTGAAATGGATGAACAAAGCATGTGCAGATATGTCATTACGCGAAAAAGCTGCTCAATGGTGCGAAAAAGCTTGTGCAGACTTAATAAAGAAAAACGAGGAAATCAAGAAAAACCTGCCTCCCGGTGCAATTCCTGCTATTTCTATGATAGATTATAAAGCACAGTTGCTACAAGTAGCAGAAAAATTGAGGAAACCAATGGAATAGAGGGGAATATACACTTATTCGTGTAGTCGTTGTCTTTTTAGGCTATAAACTAATATGAGCAGAACTAGATGATTATTTTAAGATACTTTTCCAGCGCCCTCTTGAAAGCCGAGGTAGTAGGTGTACCTATCTGTTTTCATAATAGACTTATGTATTCACCTACCACCTCCCCCTACGGGGACTCCTCCTTGCCGAAGGAGAAGAATAAAAGATACTATCGACTATAAACTATCAGAGTATTATTTTACTAATTCACCTTACCACCAAATTTGAAGAAGAACCACTTTTTTTAATTAATACTATAGTTTTTGTACGTGTTGATTTTAAAAAACAATATTCTTGCGAGTTATAAATCACAATTCGAAGACAGTAATTCCCTGGGAGTTGCTTTTTCTTGCCAATCTTCCAAACGCAACAACATTCTTTCGACTATCCGAGGATATACGGTAATTAAGTTCGTCGTTTCTCCGATATCATTTTTAATATTATAAAGTTGTAATTTACCACTACGATATTTAATTAATTTCCAATCACCATCAATAATCGCAGCATTTTGATCTTCATAACTGCGATGTAAAAACAAGTCCCTTTTTTTCAGTTTCTTCCCTTTCAATACCGGAATTAAACTTATCCCATTTATTTGTTTGTCACTACATTTCTTCTTTGAAGCCAACTCTACCATAGTAGGATAAAGATCGATAGTTTGTACTGGGGCATCATACGACTGCCCCATAGCCTCCATGCCCGGTACATAGATAATTAGAGGTACCCGCGAACCTCCCTCCGCCAAGGTATCTCCTCCTCTCTTTCCGCCTCTTAACGGAGCATTACTGAAATCTCCTCCCTGATCTGACAGAAATATAAAAACTGTATTTCCTGCAAGGCCTTTCTTCTGAATGGCATCACGTATACACCTACGGAAATATCCACAGCTTCCACCATTGCAGCATATTCGGCTCTTTTTCTTGCCATTCCTTTTCTCAGATATTTATTAATCAGATCCTTGCGCCCAATATGAGGATCATGTACCGCATAATACCAAACATTCAATAGGAAAGGTTGCTTATCGGCACAATGTTCTATAAATCCGACTGCTCCTTCTGTTAGCTTATCTGTTAAGTATTCGCTATTTGATGTGTCAGGGAATGGATTTTCTGTCTTGAAAAAAGGTTGATAATAACTATTGGGATGTCCATGTTCACATGTACCATACATAGCATCAAATCCCTGATGAATAGGATAATATGGCTCATGTCCCAGATGCCATTTCCCAACAAAATAATTATAATAGCCAAACTCCTTCAAACGCTCTGCATAAGTAATTTCATCCAAAGGCAACCAACCACGTGATTTCATATGACCGGGATCTTTCGCCATGGTCTGAAACTCCTCTCTGTCAGGATTATCATAGATATGACGGACAAAACCACAACGCAAGGCTTCCTTGCCTGTAAGCAACGAGGCACGGCTTGGACTCGATGTTGCCGTAGAGACATAAGTGCGCGAAAAGTATAATCCGTCATGTTTCAGTTTGTCAATATTCGGAGTTTCAAATTCAGAATTCTGATATCCTAAATCAGACCAGCCAGATCATCAACAAAAAGCATAACTATATTAGGTTGTTGGGCAGCTGCAATACTACTGCTCAATAGAAATAAGGGTAACAATTTTCTGTTCATACACAAGTTATCATTTTACTTTTATAACTAGAAATATATAGGTTCTATTTAGTGAAGTACATCTTATCAAAGCTCAACGTTTTCTGCGATACTGCATCTGCTTTCAACAGAGAAAAAGGTTTTATGCCTGAATATTGGTTGTTCTCCATCCGAATGTTTTTACAATTGATAAGTTCATAAACAGGATCACGCGGGAAAATCGGTTCTTTTTCAGTATTACGGACTATTCGGTTGTCTTTTACCAATAAACCGTCAACACGGTCTGCCCAGACAACTCTCGGATTAAAGCTATTTATTGTATTATTTATAAATCGTATATTACGATCATAAGTTTGCGTCTGGTCAAACTGCGTACCCAGTCGTGGAGTGACATACAAAACTGCATGCCTGGTACCGCAATCAGCACAATTCTCAAAAATATTATTCTGTATCAATACATCTTCAACGGCTCCGGATTCAAACCAGAAACGAGTCTCTCCACGGAGTAAGATAGCCGACATCATCGAGGAAAAATAATTGTTTTCAATGATTGTCTTCAATGGAGTTTTCAAAATAACACTGCGTGCCCTATGATTTCGTATGGTACATCCTCGCATTGTAAAAGTAGGATTCCACGTCTTATTTTCCAGAATATCACCTCTCTTCAATCCGGCAGGAAGTGGTTTAGCAAAAGACAACTGGATAAAACGTTCATTGAGTGTAAATACACGGCTCACTGTGTTCACTTCCCCACGCTGCGGAGAAGGATGAATAATAAACCAGATATCATCTCCTCTTTCTGCAAATTTAAAGCCTAATTGTTCGAAATGTTTTAAAGATACACGGACTGTATAATCATCTATGACCTCATCTACCTCAACATACGTACCGTGAACGTTAGTACCATCGTCGAGCATATTCTCAAAACGACAGTTCTCAATCAGTATATCTCCCTTACAATTGACAAAATGAGTAGCATCAGCAGTAGTGGAAATCACTCTTTGAGTATGTTTCGGAAGTACAATCTGAGAATTCAGTATCTGCATATTTTCCGATCGTTCAAATAAAAATCCCATTCCTAAAGCATGATGAATCGTTATACTATCCAAACAAATATTCTTACACTCTTTAAAATCAAACGCCGGAGCATAACGATCATGTTCACGATCACCTTTCGAACTTAGCAAAGCCCCCACAGGAGGATAATAATTGAGTTTTTCATAAATTCGAAGATTACCGTTCTCCATTCTTTCTACTCCGGAAGGATTACTATCAATATCTATCGCACCATGTACCACACGTTTTGTTCTTTTCTCAAAAGGAAGTGTACTTCCTAAACAAGTATAATTAAAGCCATCTATATTAGGAAACTTTATCTGACCCTTCTCGACTTTCCAGCAAAATCCGTCCTGAAAAGGTTTAATTTCCCTCCACCCCTCTTTTGAATTAATACTAACAACTTCTCCCAGAAAGGTAAACGGAATATCCCAATTGATCGTTAACCCTTTTATCTTTACCGACTGACAATTCTCAAACAGGAAAGGCATTATTCGCCCGTGAAACAACAAAGTTGCCCCATTCCCAATGATTTCTATTGTTTTATAATTCGCTAAAGAAAACAATATCTTTTTAGTCCCATTTCCATGATTGGATATAACACAATATTTTTCATTAGCGTAATCCGGCAGACAATAATAGACCCCTCTTTCAAATATAATTTTTACCTGATCCGATCGGGACTTCATGAGAGTTTCTCTGATTTCACAAGTAGCATCCTCTCTATCGCCAAGAGAAATGTGTATCGTTTCTTGTGCATTCAGTACCAGAACATTACACAGAATAAATATTAGACACAAAGATATTCTTTCAGTTTTCATGAATCTCGGTATAGCCAATAACGTTTATTCTTCTAGTTTAAAACCTATTCTATATTCATTAAGTCTTATGACAAAGGTATATCTAATTGATTATAAATAAATTGGCAGACAATGTACAATAAATATATAATACCCGCAAACGAAATAATAAAAAATTAGCCTATGGCATACAATTATTATTGAACTACTTTCTTTTCAGTTCTTAATGCACGCGGAGAGGTTCCAAAAGACTTTTTACAGAAATTGGAGAAATGAGGCAGGGATTCGAAACCATATTTATAACAAATCTCTGAGATACTGTGATCGGTATTAAGCAAATCGTCCAAAACGTTTTCCTTGCGGCGTGCCAGCATCCATTCATACACAGGTTCATGAAAGACACTATTGAAAATCCTACGGAATGTACTGATAGTGTATCCGCCTAATTGTGCCAGTTCTTCTACCGTCTTTACTTTTTTATAATTCTGAATGACAAAACATTGAAAGCCATTTGTATATTTGGAAAGTGGATGTACCAAGCTCGCAAGATCATAATCGGAGTAGTAGTAACCCAACACAAATGCCAATTCCTTCCGTTTGAGAGACAACAATTCCCGACAGACTTTATCTCCCTTCAAATAGGTTATAGAGCCATTCAAGAAATATTGTAATTCAGGAATTATTTTTAAAGGGGAATAGATAAGCGGAGGAGATACCTCTTTCATGATATGATTAAAACGCAAATCGCAAAACAACTCCGGTTGAACGAAACGATAATAAATACATTCGCATTCAGTCATAGCAAGCATCTCAAATTTTGATCCGATAGCCTGAAGAATAAACTCACCTTCTCTGAGCATCGTACCTGCATATTCCTGACTATTAACCAGCATCTCTCCCTTCATCAAAAAAAGAATGAAATTCTCCTCGCATTTATGCGCAGGCCTATGGAAACCCCGCTGATAAATAATATGAGCAATGGCATTGCTCACAGCTTTTGGACAGTTTTGACAATCCCAATTTCCTTGACAGATAGACGGCATATGTTGGCTTTGCTTGTATTTGTTTTATGTTTTCAACAAAAATATATGAAAGATTTCATATAGCCATAAAAAAAAGGAGAAAAGTAAAAAAGAAGTCATCTCATTTTTCTGAGATGACTTCTTAAAAGTATTTCTAATCTCGAAATAATCCTTCGAAAGCTCAATTTTCAAATCTAGAAAGTTTTTACTGAGCCTCGTTTGCTTCCGGCGTTGTTTGAGTATTCCAGTCAGTTACATCTGGAGTAAATGTAACATTTTCAGCTCCGCCTGGTAATAAAAGAGTATAAAGAATCTTATCACCAGCTCCCCAAACAACATCTTTCAAACTAACTTTTTTCTCTCCATTAAAGACTTCTCCACCACCATATACAGTAGAATATGCTATTGTTATTTCTGCATTTTCTCCCAAAGTTTGCGGCATTAACATTAATGCATTATCACCCGTTGCTAAAGTAAGTTCAGAAGTACCTGTAAAATCGGTATAAGTTGCATTATACTGATACGATTTAGAAGTAGAAGGATTTGACCAAGTACCTACTACACTTTCAGTAGGATTAGTATAAGTAAAATTTCCAGTATTATTTATTCCTGACAAAGTAATCTCGGTTACTTTATAAGTAAAACCATCATCCTTCCCTTTTAATTTGAAATTAATCTGGTCAGGACATGTTTAAAATCTAATTTTACAGGTGTACCGGATACTCCCGGTTTGGTTTCATTTTTTGCATAAGCCACGACTAAATCTTCTTGAGAATCAACGATAGTATAAGAAAAACTTGGATAACCTGCTTTTGAACTAGTCGGCTCAACATAGTTCACATTAGCCACAGGCGAATATGAAAAGAATTGAATCTTATCCTTTAAAGGCCAATAATAAGGACCAACAGGTTCATTGTCCATGCTGAGCTATTCCAAGAAACTATCACACCATTCATAAATGGTGTCTCACCCAAAATGGTTTCAGCAGACATATCATTATCCTTTGTATTATATGCAAAAACCTTAAACCCACCATTAGTTTTCAAACCTTCTGTCTTTAACTCGCTCGCTCTTGTTGCCTTACTTACTATGGTAGTAAAGTTAATCTCAGTTTTCTGTCCTTCATTCTCAAATTCTTCATTCTGTGAGCAACTCGTAATTGCCAAAGCAGCTGTTACTGCCAATAAAATCTTTTTCATAACTGTATCTTTTAGTTAATAATATTATTCTATTCTGTTTATGCTATTAGGAATCAGTTTACTGGTAATTCAATATTATCTTCTGGTCCCCAACCATCAACGTTTCCATTCATTCCTCCACCCCCGTCAGGATTAGGTGGTGTTTCCGGTTTCTCTACCTCAATCTTATCATCAGGTGGCAACTCAATCTCTGGTGGCGGATCTTGTTTTCCTTCTTCCTCCTTCTCATCTTTTTCAAGCGTACCAATTATTTCAGTAACATCAATCGTCTTTTCCTGTATCGTATTATCAGTTCTTACAAAACTTAGTTATCAACTTTACACTACTTGTTTCTCGAGAAACCGGTTCTCCCAACATTGACATTCGCGTCGGTATATCTTTCGCCCCTTTAAAAGCAGTAAAATGCGCTATTACTTTGCCACCCTCCTTCTTTGCTTCAAAATAAATAGGCTGTGAGTTACACATTCCGCAACCTTTACCTATACAATAGCAATCAGACAATCCATTTACACACCCTATAACTGATGTCACATATTCCAGTCCTTTCACCTCTATTGCAAAGGAGTAGTTCTTTATTACCGATTCCAATTCCCAATCCAAGTGAAACACTTCATCACTTTTCTTTATTTTCAATTCATCAATATTCAACACATATAACGGGTCCGGCGACCAAACCATTTTTTCAGTTCCGGCAATGCCCAAACCATTACAATATCCCGTATATGCCTCAATCGTTTCATAGGACTCCTCACCTCGGATTCGCACTACTTCCGTGTTATAGTTGTAAGCTACCACCGAATATCGTCCGGGAGGGACCTTCATCTCCCCGCCTTGTACCGAAAGGTACCTATCCACTTTTCTGCCTTCCCCGTCTTTCGGATAAAATATAATCCGAACTCCTTCCGGCAATTCATCTGTTACTCCGGCCCAATCTAACGAGATTTCCACCCCGCTTACAGGATAATCATCCAATACATCGCGACGACTACACCCGGTCAGCATCAGCAGCGAGGACAGAAGCACAAGAATAATATATCTTGTATCTCGCATAACGTCCTTACCTCCTTGTTGTTATCAGCCATACCAGAGAAATTTTCGCCTTGGTAGGGCCAATAAAGTTATAACGCCCACTATTTGTCCATATAATATCCCCCTCGTAAGGAGTATATTTCTTATATTCCGTTGTCAAATACCCTATGCCGAGACTGAACTCAAGTGAAAAATGAAGTGCCAGTTGTCGTGCATACCCGTAAGTCACTCCTGCAGCTCCATAATACTTACCTTGATAACCGTCTCCCTGTAATTGAAAGTCATATATTCCACCTTCAGCATAAAGCCCGATAAAATGCCCGGTCAACCGATTATGTTTCTGCCTGTTTCCCAACCAGTAACGTCCTTCCATGCCTCCTGAAAGAAGTTGATAGCAAAAATCATGTTCACTATTCAGCCACCACGGGCATTTGTATTCGGTATTCAAAGACCACCGCTTGCCTAATGGAATTTCCACTTCTATATTCGGCGCCAATGCCATATCATATAGCAGGTTATTCTTCACTGCAAGTACTGTTTTACTTTTCCCCGGTCCTTCTGCCTCCGACATAACTGCCTCACAGGTCTGTTCATTTACACTTTCTCCCACAGACTTATCAGGCTGACTATCCGGAAGCGCCTCTTCCTGTCTTGAAACCAACAACTCGGAGACAGAAGATACCGGTTCAAAGGTTTCCTTCGCCACTTCCGGGATTTCCCGGACTATTGTAATTTCAGACCGCCTCAACTTAGGAAATACATTGTTGACCATGTATCTGTAAGCAGCTCCCTGATTTAACTTACGTAACAATTGTTTCCGTTTTGCGATATCATTCTTATGATAATCAATCAATACCAACACTTCCTCACGATCCGGCAGGTTAGGGTCAGCTGCCGCCAACTTACGTAACTCTGACCAATTCTCGCCTGCTGAAAAATAATGAATCTTATTAACATCAATATTCGAATGATATCGTTGTAAGAATTCACTAACCGAGTGATTCCTCTTGGAAATCAAATTTGTATTATAAGACTCGTCATCTTCGGGAGAAACAGAAGTGATTACATTCAAAGCAGTTATATATTTCGTATCCGAGTTCCTCGCCAACAAAGAGTCCAACACTGCAATCACCTGATTATTACTACCATAACAAGAGTCAACACACGTTTCAGACACCTCGAAATATATTACTGCCCGCCGGACCGTATCACCTGTAGCTGTGAAAAACGGAATCATAGCATATCCACTTTCCGAAAGACCAAGTAATGTCATAAAAAAAGTCAATATATAGATTCCATGTTTCATAGTCGTTCGTTTCTGTGAACAAATATAGAAGTTAAGAAATGAATAAAATCATACTTTCAGAACAAAATATAGGGTGTGAAAGGTTCTGTGAAACGATTGAAACGATTTTGCAAGTTTGAAAAGTTCAATAGTAGAATATTAACAAAAAGATGCACAGATCATCGAATATTCATCGATTCTCTGTGCATCCACAACTCTAAAGCCTTCTTTAAAGCAAAACTAAACTTATTATACTGCCGGATCGGGTGTCACTCCTCCTTCTCCCTTGCCATCATCGCCAGAACCCGGCTTTCCGCCGGTATTGCCACCGTTGCTACTTCCGTCCGTATAATCTGTTTCAATCTCCGCACGACGCGTAATACTCATGTCCGCCAACGTATCTTTGAAGATTTTCCCCGGATAGAATAAAATCTTTCTCTGAACGATTGACTTGGACGAAATTGCCTTTTCTTCATCCGAGCTTTTTGTACGGATAGTAGGGCTAAAGATTCCGAACTCACCCAACTGAACGCTCTTTCCGTCATCAATATCCTCAGCCATTTTATCTACCAAACCACTGACTACCAAATCGACCACTTTCCGATGAACACCACAAAGCTGACTTACTTTGCGACACATCTTTGCAAAATTAACCCTACCGGAACGAACCGATTTTGCTACATACTTTTCGTTTTTGTCTTTGTCAAAACCGAACACTCTTTTTGTTACTACATACTCTAAAGCCATAATCGTTAAAGTTTAAATGGTTAAAAAAATAAAGGTTATCTGTTTGCCATTCGTTTTGTTTGAATGACTCTGCAAAGATATAACAGGCCGTATACTGTCCAGTCCCCTTTTGTCTCCATTACGTCTCCTTTTTGGTACTTACAGGTCATTAGATTCAAGTAATAACACACTAGTTATTAACTAGATATACAAATTAATATTTTTTCATGAATACATCATCAAAGTAATCTCTCATACTAGATCTAAACACCGCCTCATTCTTAAAATATCCTCCTTTATAAAAATGTACCCGTTTATGCAGTAAACAGGCTAAAATAGCCACATGCAATCTATCTGTATGTATAATATCAAATTCATCAATCTTTTTGATAAAAGGAGCAATTGGAGTAATTTCATTTCCCCAAAGACTAATATCCATATTCAAAGCTATATAGTTCTGTTTCCCGAAACTCTCTCTATCCGTTCTAAAGAAATATCCAGTTTGTTCGGTAGATAAGTCTCCGAAGTAATTTTGTCAAAAAGATAAAAAGCCATATCATGACAGAAAAATGCTTGGGAACAATATTGTTTACTCTCATATAAATCTCGACAGAAAAAGGTAACATCAGCAGAATCTAAGCAATACATCAACGTAGAAGGTAAAACAACTGTATGCTTAAAAAACTTGTGATAATGACGTCAATCATGCGCATCACATACATGGAGGACATTTTTTTTGTCCCCCATGTATATAGAGGCCAAGACTAACTCATGTTATTCCCAAGAAATTACTCATACGGTCAATACACCGTTTCTTTTGATTGAGATTAGGATGAACGTACAGATTAAGTGTCGTTGCCACATTTGAGTGACCGAGTATGACACTGACAGTTTTATAATCACACTGGCTTTCAATACATCGGGTCGCAAATGTATGCCTAAGTCCATGAAAGACCAAGTGGGGAATATCCAATCGTTTTAGCAACCTGCCAAAATAATCACGATAAGAACGAGGCTCTTTAGATTGTATGGAAGTGCCTACACGTATGGGGATTGAGATTGTTTCCTTACCATTTTCAACGCTTGGAAAAGCTGTTTGGATATAGGAATCTCACGACAAGAATTCTTGGTTTTGGGGGAAGAGTGAACCCTTTCTGTAGATTTCAACTCACAGTTATATATTCTGCCTACAGTATGCTTCACGATGACTGTCTTTTGTGCAAAATCCACATCTTCCCATTTCAAAGCACAAACCTCACCGATTCTCATTCCGGTACAGAGAGCCAACAGTACACCTATATTTTGTGGAGTGGGCTGTTCCAGCAAGTGACGCATCAATATACGCTGATGATTTAATGACAATGTTGGCGGCAGTTTGTTTTCTGTTTGGGTAGGATATTCGATTTCCCATTCTTCAAAATGGAAAATCCCATGCTTATTCCCATATTTGATAACAGATTTGAGCACTGCCACTATATCCCGGACTGTTTTTCTTGCTAATCCGGAAGTACATTTGTCTATCACAAACTGCTGGACATCCTTCTCTGTTATATTTTCCGCAGCGCCAAATCGTGGCAATAGGTGTGTCTGTAACGTAAGCTGATAAGCACATAGTGGAATGCTTCACTATCGGACGTTTTGCATCACACCAAATCTCGGAAACTTCGTGAAATGTTTTTTATTGTTCATATTTGAGAGAATTAATTGATTTAACTCTCTCAAATAATACACTTTTACCGATTTCCCTTTGAACGGTTATGGGTTTTACAAAGCATCTCACAATTTTCCATGCTGGTTGCCCCTCCCTTGCTCCATGCAGTCACATGGTCGGCATCCATTTCTGAAAGTTTGTAAATACGGGTTTTGTTGGCATTATTCCCCAACGCACAGAGCGGACAATTAGAAATTCCTTGTTTCTCAGCCGCTTCGGTCTGACGCTTGTAAGCAGCCCGCTTGGTTGATTCTTCAAAGATTCGGATGTCAAGCAGTTTCTTATCCTCTTCTCCACCCAGTACATATTCGTAAATATTTCTGGGACACCGCACACTTTCATCCGCTTGCAAGGCTTTTACCCGTTCCGCGACATGGACGGTGCTATAAGGGGTGGCATGGTACGTTTCATACAGCCGTCCCCATTCCAAGCCGCACATGTCACGCTCTACCATAGTAAGGTAGTTGATACCCAGTCAATCACAGAACGGAAATAACCTTCCAATTCTCCCGTGGAAGGCTCGTGACGGTGTATGCTCATATAGGCGTCGATGCTCATCCCCTTACTGTCGCAAATCCACCGGAGGCTTCTGCCAGATAATCCTGCCGTTTCACATCTCCCTTGATATAATGATTCCATTTCTGTATTTCCGCATTTTGGGAATTACTGAACACCCGCTTGGCTGCATTTACGAACTCGCCCGAATAGATGGCATTGAGCAATTCCTGCTCCTTGAGCGGAATGCCCACAATATTGATGGTCTTAAACCACTCTTTTATTTCCTTTTCTTCACCCTCGCATTCATATACCAGCAGAGAGGATTGCATAATCTTTTGTTGCTGTTCTTTGGGCAATCCCGAGAAATACTGCACGTTATCCGCTTCATTCTTGATGGCGAATTTGCCTGTGATGAACCGGCCGATGGAAGTGATGCGTTGCTGCCCGTCAAGTACTTCAAATCGTCCGTCCACAGTCCGGTTGAAATAGATTAGTCCGATGGGATAGCCTTTTAGCAGGGATTCTATTACCGCTACATCACGTTTCCCATCATTGTAGATGTAATGGCGTTGATACTCGGGTTGGATAGTGAGCCGCCCGTCCAATCCAAACAGACCTTTACCTTCCAATTCGTTGTAGGTAAATCCTTTACAGATGTCTTCGACAGTCCATTCTGTATGCAATGTTGTCTCCATGATATTGATTCACTTTTTAGGATTATTCTTTTGTGTCTTCTTCTTCCGGAGATGAATTGAGCGCAATACCTGTCTTGGCGTTCAGCGGACTGATGACAGCCTTGCCCGTCTTGGCTTCCAACTCCATACGGGCATTGCGGGCAATCTCACCACCGGCTTCCGCCACATCCATGTGTTCCCGAAATGTCTCCGGATTTTTACTTTCAGATATTTCTTTGGTGGAAAGTTCCGCCAACATATTTAGTACCAATTCCTTATTGGTCATATTGTCACGTAAGTTCTCTTTTTTCAGACCTTTGAACTGCTTATATTCCTTGGCGGTCATGTCACTCCAAGTCTGATAAATAATATCGGTCAGCGTAGCAAACTGCACCCCCTCTTGCAATCCGTGCCGCTTCCATTCATCCGTGAGGTCTTTACGAATCTCTATGGATTTGAGACGCTGATTAATCCAATTATCCGAATACCCCAACCGCTTATAGTCCACCAGTGCTTGATTGATAGAGAGTTCGGGGTCTTGCATTTGGTTAAGACGTTCAGTCGCCACTTGTGCCATCCATTGCTTGAACGGTTCTGCTTTGGGCGATGGAATAGACTGAATCAAACGGAGAAGCTGCTGAGTATCTGCGACATCGGTTAAATACATCTTTCCATCAGCCGATCTCATTTTCAGTTGACTACAATTTGTAGTCAACTCACTCCCTTCTTTTTTTAAACGTGTTTTCAAGACACTCCAATACTTACGAGGATTAGGCTATCGGTTAGGACAGCCACCACATCCACTATGGAAAAGTACCATTTTTCTTCTTTGTCATCCCAAATGGTACGCACTTTCTTGGTTTCAAAAAGCTTGATGGCATTATGCTGAGTCATAATATTATATTTTGTCTTTATTTTTAAGTTAAAATCTTAGGGATAACCGATAGGCAAAACACATCTTGCTTAAGAACCAAGAAATACACGAATGTTGACAGTCCAAAATACAACGACTTGAATGCGAGAAGCGTTATTAAAGATGGCAGAAGATATATTCCTATGTATGCCCGATTACTCATCCGTAAATTATAATCTGATATGTCTGATAAGTACTCTTGCATATACTTGGGTGTAATACTTTCCGTCAACTATATAATAAGTCTCATTTTGAGGAACTTTAGAATGAAGCAATACCGCTCCATCATTAAGTTTCGTCACTTTGGATTCTTTCCCATGGTGGTCTATTTGAATTTGCTCGGGATAAATCTTAGAAGCTATTCCATACCAAGTTTTAGTTATCCCTAAGATTTTAAATTGCTCCGGACAATATTTAATCAGAAATGAGATAGGAACTCCCATCACTCCTTCATAATCTGACGGAATGGCATCCGTAAAAGGTACTTCAATGGCATCATAATTATCGTAGCGGTCATAGGCAGCTTTGCCTTTCAGTTCCTTATGTTTGGAAAAGCGGAGGTTGTCTGCCATGCTCATCAGTGACAATGGCTCGTGACGACGACCATGTTCAATACTGGTAAACCAACATGAATTGCCCAATCTGGTATAATTGCCTACATATCCTAATCTTGCAGCTTTAGCCCTGTCTTTCTCATCCACTTTAGCTCCTTCAGGAACACCAAAAACCATATCATTTCCATTTCCTGTAGCACCTAACCAAACTTTGTTATCTTTTATCAGTGGAAAGACCTCTTTATAAGTGATTGCATTCATATTACCTATTACAGCAAATTTCTTCCCGGCTTCCACAATCCAAGCCAAGAATTCACGAAACAGGGAGAATGCGGATTGGTGATGATAAAATCCGCTTCATTGCGAAGCTCGGTAACTTCTTTGCTTCGGAAATCTCCGTCACCTTCCATATACTTCCACTCAAGGTCATCAATATTGATACGTCCGTCCCCACTTTTGTCTCGTTCCAAGATGAATATCTTACCTTTCACCTGTGCCTTGGACGGGTCGAACTGAGGTGCTTCTTGCTCAAACAAAGAGGGCTGATAAGGCGTTTTGTATTTTTTGCTATCCGGCGCATAGCTCGTAGAAATCAGTTTTTTCAAGCCCAACTCATCGAATTTGGCAGCAAAGTATCGGGTAAAGTTGCTCCATTCTGGATCATCACAAGGAAGAAGCACAATCTTTCCTCGAAACACATCGGGGTCATATTCAAGATAGGCGTTCATTTCAATCTCTATGTCATGAAATTGCGTATAGAACTCATCATTCTTAGCCGCCTTAGCTTCTTTTAGATTAGTATTTGCCATATGTCTGTTTTTTTATTTCGTTAGGTACAAAAGTGTACGCACATCCACATTCAGTATTTCCGCTATCCTGTATAGTACGGGTATAGGCGGTTACACTCTGTTCGTAGCGTATAGATTGACCATGTTAAAACCTTTACCAAGCCGTTTAGCCAATTCAGTTTGACTAATACCCGCCTCAATCAATGTTTCTTTTATCCGATTCATTGCGACATCTTCTTTAACTTGTCACAAAGGTATATAATTTTATTGGGTAAACCACTGTGCTCTTAAAAGAAAGTATTTCGTTAATGGCTTATCCAAAGCTATTTTGGAAAATTCTATTTGTTTTTTCGCTAGCTGATTTTATAAAACTGCCACCGATAGTTCGTACTTTCGAAAAAAACCCCTATATTTGCAAATGAAAGAGTTATTTGACAGCATAGCAACGCAAAACGCTGAAATTCGCACGGTTGCTAACTCGTTACCGCTACTTCTCAAATAGTTCGTTAAAAGTTTATTTCTCAATCGGTTAAGTCTAACTGACAAAAATCTAAAATAGATAATATAAACTCTTTGATTGCATCCATAAAATAATTATGAGAATGCCCCCTAAAAACCTAGAATAATATTATGATTGCCAATATAAAGAATATCTTGTATTCTTTTTTCATACGAACAACTGTCCCTAAAAATTACCATATAGAATGACAAATAAAAAGAATCTATGCTTTCCCATTCATCTTCTATTGAAAATAGTTTATCATTTGTGCAAAAACCATTCTTAAGTTTATAATAAAAACCTTCATCGTTTATTATAAACGGGTCGACAGTTTATTATAAACTTTCATATAGCATTTAAGCACTTTCAGATCAAATTTATGCAACAAAAAAGGCTGCAAAACTCCTAAAAGTTTGCAGCCTTAAGCTCTTTGTCGGGTTATTTATACCCTAATCCTCATAAGGATCACCTAGGTGTTTTGTTATAATCTTATACTGTTTCATCGTCAGATAGCGATGATTGTAGGGCAGATACCCTGTCGGCATAAGTTCTTTGACCAACGGGTTACAACCTTTAATCCATCGGCTGAGACAACGTACCGCGTTCTTGCTGGTAGTACATCCGGGAAGTACATCACGGCAAGTTCGGCAAAAGCTAAGATTCTTCTCATTTCACTTTTAAGTTTTAAATTGTAGTTTTATTGTTGTTATTATATCTACAAATATACAACATAAAAAAGCGTTTGTCAAGTCATTCGGGCTGTTGAAGATTAACGAAGCGTAAAATTAATAATATTCTATTGATAACCAATAAATTACACATTAATTATTTATTCATATACAGCGTCAATAAAGTTCAATAATTCATAGTTGTTCTACAAATTCCAATGCCCTACTACCTAACCCTTATATCAATCCGGCCGTAACAAGGCAATACTTCCAAAGTTTTACAATAATTCCCCCATGCTATCTCAGGATAATCCCAACGATTATTAGCATATAATATCAATTGTTCATTGGCACACTTGTTTATACGGCAAGCCACTGAAGCATCCTGAGAAATAACTGATAATTGATGCTCACCTTCTGCCCCAGTAGAAAGTGAATAATAATAAATATTTTCTTTCATACCTTTTGCCATTTGAGTTAGTGGTTCCTTACAATTCGCACCGGCGTCAGCCAATAGTAATAATTGTGCGTATCAACCTGCCAGGACTGAACAGGTTTCTCACCATATCCCTTTTGCTGCGATTCGTAAAGCGAGGCCTCACCCTCATTTCCTGCAAATGCTCCTACAGGATAATAATTCCAGTACCCTTTGCGCCTCCAATTTAACTGATGTATACTATGAGATAAATAGAAAGATAATCCTGTTTCACGTAAGAATCCGTTAGGAACACCCTCTGTCCGATAGTTTATAGACAATTCACCAGCCGAGGTTACTTTTATATCAAAATCAACATTCACTTCCCGATAAGTCCCGGTAAGAGAAATACAGACCCCGTCCTTTTGTTGACTGTAATCAAAAGATTTCTTTTTCCAATCAATATCAGAAGTGGCAAAATGGTTAGCCGTTTTACGTACTTCAGCCCCTGTCAAGTGGTTCAAATTCACATACAAGTTCAAGAACGGACCTTTTTCAATAATTACTTCCTCTCCTACTGTTGCATTGACAATCAATCCGGTTTCTTTATCGAAAGGTATTTCAAAACCATTACCATGTACAATCACTTTGTCACCTTCATCTGTTACGGATAAATTTTGTCCGGCGAGCAAGGAAGGGTAAATTATCTTTTCCGTTCCCAATACAAAACGATACACATCAATCAACTCATTAGCAGCGGTAAAAAACTCGACCTGCAAAGTTTCTCCATTCTCCCATTGCTCAGCGGGAATGACTATCATACCTTTCGTATGAGGTGCGACCGGTTGCAATTCCAAAGATTTTGTCACACCTCTATAAGTGTAGGTAGCATGAATTTCATTCAAATTTGTATGGTCAAATCGGTTATGTATAGTCAACATCAATTTTTGTCCGGTAGTAAATGAAAGATTATCCTCCACAAGTAACCGAACAGGTGAATAAGCCTTTTTAGTTGACCAGAACTCCGGTTTTTGCCGACGCATACATCAACAATCCCCCATTCACCATATCCCACACAATTTCCTTGATAATCCAGCGGCTTGGCAGTACGTGCGAATTCTTCCAGAATGAAGTCCCGAATTTAGGTTCCGGTAAGGAGAAAGTCTCATCCACATATCCCCAAATAGCACCTCCCAGACCTCCCGGAGCATTAAACAATCCACTCCACATCATATCAAGAGATTTCCCCCAAAATTCACGGATATTGGGGTCAGTTTGTAATGTGGCATATGTATAGCAAGCCGGATGCGCCCATTCGTCAAATAAAGCCGGAATACCATGTCCCTGAAAATTACGGGTAGACATTCCCCACTGCCCTACATTTCCATATACATTCTGATAATGCATACTTAAGATATCAAATATTTCTGCCTTTTTTTCTACAGCCGAACCCGGATAACTAAAAATAACAGGGCGAGTGGTATCAGTCGCCTTTATCCAATCCCAACATAACTGAAAATTACTTCCGTAAGCACTTTCATTACCAATACTCCAAAACAGGATTGACGGATGGGAACGAAGACTCTTTACCATCTCCCGGCATTGACCCAAATAACGTTCGGCAAACGCCGGATCATTTTGCGACCTGCCGGCTTATAATTCTTCTGACGATATGTATCTACAAAACAAACAGCCGTTTCACTTTCCACATAAATCCCATAACGGTCACAAAACTCCAGAAAACGTTCAGTAGGAGGATAATGCGAGGTACGGACAAAGTTCATATTAGCCTGTTTGAACAGTACCGCATCCAGACTATCCAGCTCTAAAGTAGTGGTACGCCCCAAAGTTGGATGAATATCATGGCGGCAGGCACCGCGCAATTTCACCTGATGACCGTTGACCAGCATACGGTCTTTTATAATCTTGACTTCACGAAAACCGATATTGCGACTAAACCGAGAGGTTTCTTGCCCATTCTGAAAAACAATTATTTCCAGTTCATACAAATTTGGATGTTCCGCATCCCATTTAAGCGGATTTTTAACAGGTAACGAAAAAATATTTTGTCCGTCCGACAATGCAAAACGGGACTGCGACAATGGTACATACTTCCGGACTTATCTTTCAAACGCAACTCCATTTCCGTGCTTTCCTGCCCGGAGAACTTGCAAAAGAAACGTAAATCTGCATCTTGATATAAAGAATCAAGATGAGTCTCCACACCTATGTCATATAAATGGGATTCGGGCAATGCAAATAAGGTTACGTCACGAAGGATACCACCTATAGGATGATGAGCATATCCGGAAGCATACGAAATTTCGTCTAGCCGATCCACTACTGCCAGTTGTATCTCATTCTTCTTTCCGATACGTACGAAAGAAGTAATATCCGTCTCCCAACGGGTAAAGCCACCATGATGTTCACGAACAAATTTTCCATTAACACTCAATCTGGCATGGCTATATACCCCATCAAACCGCAATATAAGCCGTTTGCCTGCATAATCAGCGGGTATCGTGAAATCTTTCTTATAAAAAATGGTTTGTCATGTTCAATGGCAAAACCTTGCATAGCTGCCTCACCGGGGACTTGAATACTTGTCCAGCGACTTTCGGGAGAGTATTTGAAATCCCAAGTTCCACTCAGCAGAAGCACCGGCCGGCAACTTCCCTCCAATCTAGTGGGCAATAAATAAGTCCGTTCGGTAAATGAAGAGGCAACAGAAGGTCTAATTGCTAAAAACAAAAATATACCTACCATTGCTAATGTCTTTTTCGTTTTCATGATATAACTAATTATTATCTAAAGTTTAAAACCGTCTGATATATATATTTTATACTTTCTGATTTGTCCCGGAGCACCTTTCTCTGCACGGGGTAAATAACGGAAATCCGTAATTTTCTGTTTCTCACCCAAATCTATAACAATTTGGTGAGGATAAGAAATTTTATCGACAGTTTTCCAATAGGTAGACTCTTGTAAATCAAAAACTTTATCCGCTGTATAATTACCTTTTTCCGTCTCTTCGCTATCAGCATATATCACTTTCCATGATTCACGGCTGACAGGTTTGCCATCTGATCCTAAAATATAAACCTCCCATTTCCCATTCTGCACAAACGTAAAGACCGGAACGAACAATGAAAATGAAATTTTGCCTATTGAAAAGATGTTTGATTATTTTTACGCCTATACATTCGTTATAGAAACAGATAACAATAACCAAATACTAAAAAATAACAGACTCTCTTTATCATATTTATTTATTCTAAATAATCAGTTTATAAAAATGGCAGATATTATAGTGTTCCCTACAAATATCTGCCATTACGTTCTTATTTACTTTACAAAAGGCTTTTCCTAATTAGCCGTTTGGTTCTCCTTTTCTTTCGGACGTTCTTGTTTGGCACTATCCCGGTACTTCATATAATCTTTAGTATTAAGCCGCGGAAATCCATCTTTTTTTAATTTCCGCCCTACTTCCTTTAATACTCGTACATTCTCCTCCAAAATCGTTCCATCCGGACGAGGCCCTATATTCAGCAATAAGTTTGCATTTACTTTAGCACAATAATCCAATAAGTCCATTACCTCTTTTGCTGACTTCTGACGCTGTTTAGGACTACTGTGATACCCCCAACCTAAACTTTGTATCGGGATATTCAATTCAGCCGGTTTAGCCTTATTGTTTTGCCAAGAATAGTCAGCAGCATCCTGGACCTTTTTAGGTAATCCTACACTCTTGAACACCGGTGCCAAAGAACCAAAGTGACGCTCTCCTGTAATAAAGTCCTCATTCCCATTTGCACCTGTTTTAAACACTACTAATGCATGAGGCTGTATGGCATGAATCATATCATATACTTCTTGTATATTGAACAGGTCCGAATATTGATAAACCCCTCCGACTGTGTCAAACCAAAAACCCGCTATAGGACCATACATCGTACAAAGTTCCATAATCTGTGTTTTTGCAAAGTTCATATAATGTTTAAAGTCTTCCGGCTTAGAGTATTTATATTCCTCCGGAGTCTTCGTATAATGAGGACGTGCCGGATCATACATCGTATTAGGAATATAATATGGATGATGCCAATCCAGCCCGACAGAATAATAGATAAATAAACCTAATCCAGCTTTCTTACAGGCAATGGACAGTTCCTTTAAGAAATCTCTTCCCGAAGGATACTTCACACTGTTATAGTCTGATGCTTTCGAATCCCATAATGCAAACCCATCATGATGCTTAATAACGAAAGTAATGTATTTCATATTTGCATCTAAAGCCAGATTCACATAATCCTGAGCATTAAACTTATCTCCTTTGAATTCCCGGGCTTTCTGTTCATATTCCTTAATGGAAATCCGGTTATTATACATTACCCACTCGCCTTGTCCGTATAAAGAAGCCGGCCCCCAATGTACAAATAATCCAAAACGGGCATCTTTAAACCATGACAAGGCAGCTTCTTTCGGAGATTTTTTATATTGTTTCTCATATCCTTTTAAGAAATAAGGCATTTCCCGCCATGTACTTTCTTGAGCACAGACTTCTGCCAATACGCCTAAAAGGCAAATAATAAATAAATTTATTCGAATCTTTTTCATATATATTTTTTATTTATACTCCAACCATGCAGTAGCGTTAGTATCAGAATCTGTCGAGAAGCGTATCCATCTTGCCTGAAATGGAGCTTTCAATTCATAAGCCAACTTCTCCCCAGGTTTTACAGTCAAAGTAGTATAATTCACCCATTTCCCATTACCTGTTGGGTCAATTTCTATGGTAAAGGTTACATCTTTTTGAGAATTATGTGACAAGGTTAAATTCTTCTTATCATAAAAGCCGATCAGATACGGATCGGACACCTCTCCTGCCTTTACTAAAGTGTTTTTCCAAGGACCGCCTTTGCCTGTCGGTTTGCCCATACTCCACAAATCATCAATAGCACCTGCCCATACGGCAGCTTTACCATCTTCCGACACGATGATATGTTCATTATCTTTATCCTTTTTAGGGTCAATACCGGTCATCACTAACATTCCCCGGTGAGAGGCATAATCATTAATCCGGAAATTATGAGAAGCAATCGGACGAATCTTGGCATAACCATCCGCATTTTCAGCAGGTAGTTCATAGAAAGTACCATGACAATTAAATAAGTCACGTTCTGTAGCCACTTCGCGACAAATACGTACCACATCCTGTCCAATCAACTTAGTGTAATTTTCGTCTCCCAACGGTAAACGCCAACGTCTTTGTCTGTCGTCAACGATCAGAACCGATGATTCGTCAATAGTAACTACCTGATGAGGTATCGCAAATTTCTCACGAATAAAATCGGCAGTCTGAGTATCATCCTTACGCACCAATGCCAAAGTATCGCTCATCTCATAATACCCGTTTTCTATTACTTTACCGTTTTCAATATTGGAAGCTAATACACCTAAAGCTCTTCTATTCTTGCCAAGGCGTATAACAATCCTCCAAGAGTATTTTCTTCCGATACTTTTGACAATCCGTTGAATATGGAAGAAGAAGCGGAAGAACGAGTATCAACTGTAGTATATACGAAACTTACGGACACATTACTTTCCTTGTCTATTTTCACACGAATCCATTCTCCCTGCTCTTTAGCAGCAAAAGGCAGATAAGCCGATTGCCCAGCTTCTACCTGCACGGCAGTCAGTTCCTTCCAAACATTATTTCCCTTCTGATCTATTTCAAATGTAAAGGTTATATCCTGCCCTCCATCATTTTGCAACCAGCAACAACGTTGCTCCCAACCGGCAAACATATAAGGATCCGAATAAATATTTGCTTGCACTTCTTCTTTCTCCCAAATGGCTCCATCTACTGTAGCAGGTCCTAATTCATCAGGTTTAGTCAAAGACGTGAACCACAGGTTCGAATTGGATTGTCCCGGACCTTCTATATTTCCTTTTGCCTTACGTTTGTTTAAAAATTCTTTTTGGGCAGAATCATCGCAACCAAACACCAATTCATCATTCCAACGGGCAAAGTCTCCAATCACTTTCAAATAACTTGAACGGGGACGAATACCGGCAGAATTATCAGCGGTGAACATTTTTGGAAAATGCCAGAATAAACCGTGCATAGTCATCAGATAATCCGGTTGATCATCTGTACCAACATTACGAATACGTGGCCATTCAGTATTCCAGCCATGTGCACCGTCATAAGAATGACTTGCTTTAGGCAAACGATAAAAGGTCCATCCTTTCTGCGAATCTCTTACTCCAAGTAGCACTGATTTATGATCCCAGCCTGTAGCCCAAATAGGATCCGTTTCCGGATTTGTGTTACCGTATATACCGCCGGGACCGGTCAATTCTACAAATTGATTACGACGTACGACTTTCCAGTCTTTGCCGTCCCATTCTGATAATGAACCGGATAACGCATCAAAATGCTCCATAGCAGCGGCACTATTCTCTCCGTTATTTGAGAATACCATCACTCCTTGTCCTGAATACAATCCTTTACCATGCGCTCCCGGCAGTAATTCTACGGGTTTGGGGGTATTTTTAGAGTCTTTACGATATAGACGCCATGCTTCATTACTATCTTTATATAATTCCTTAGCTTTCAAAGCATTAACATCTATTTCATAGAAACCTTCTTCCATCGTGCCAATATAAATCTTATTGGCAGGATCTGTCAAATGACGAGCCGAACCGGTATATCGTCCCGGAGCCTCCTGCCAAGGCAAAACTCTGACATTACCAGACTCGTTAATAAAATACGGACCTATATTCAATTGGTTTGATTCCTTATGAATCAGTCGGTTAGCAGGTGTTCCTCCAATACTTTCCGAACGGACAGTCATCTTCTTGTCCGGAGTTATCTGATATAGTTTATCAGATGACCCGAAAGGTAAATGAGTCCATAGGTGATAGCCCATAGACTACCTGCCCAAGGAACCACAGCACCTGTTCCGCACTCGCCCTCATTATTATAAAAAGCCAGTTTGGGATAAATTCCCGATATATTATCCTTTTGTGTTTGTTGTGGTGCAGTACATCCGACTACCCCTAAGGCTAATAAACCTGTCCAAAAATGTTTCATGTTGTTCTTTATTAATTAATATAATTATTAAAATGTTACTTCTACTTTTTCTCCAGTTGCAGACACTGCAAAGACTTGAACTTTAGTTCCTAAGTTTCCATTTACAGTAAAAGAGGAGGCTGGAGATACAAAACATAATTTACCGTCCGAATAAACTTCGTAAACTGCTACATTCCTCCAATTGATCATTATAATTTTTTGACCTTCTCTTTGAGCAGTACCTTTTATAATGCCACTATTACCTGTATAACAATCAATATTGACATCGGTGATATATTCCACAACTTTCGTTGGTTGGGAAAATCCGAATGCAGCAATACGCTTTTGGGTATCATCGACCATTTCTTCAGTCACTACAAATTGCTTTTCCCCATAATCATTTTTTATAATATCTACCGGTTCGAAAAAGCCCCATCGGGTGAAGAATTTGGTTAAATCTAATTGGGCCGCTTCACAAGCTAAAACAGTAAATTCCAGCTGCTTTCTCCTGGAGTCGCCTTATCTGAACGAGTACGGACCAACTCATACAAATCCTTATAGAAGTCCTCGTTCCCCATAGCCTTGGTGTACAGATACAATTGCCAAAATGGAATCAATTGATTTAATTCATCCACCTTGTCGTCTTTCACAACATGCGGACGACGTTGTGTGAAGAAGGCTGATAGCCCTTTCTCATATATGGTATATGTTTTCCCATTATACAAATCAAGTAGGCGAGAGGGATTTCCAAAGGAGGTTTGTACATATAGTGAGTGAATATTATTTGTCACCTCTCCCATTCCATGCCAACATAACCCCGGTTTAGTCTGATTAGAATGTCCGACCTCATGTGCCGGTCCCCAAATTGATTGTATAAATTGGCTAATGTCACACATCATGTTCATTGTGCTAGCAACATATCCTGTATGATTAGCAGCAGAATACATATAACTATCATTATACATGACAGAAAAACAAACATGATTCGGATCCATTCGATCATATTTTTCCAGCCCCATAAATTGTTGCTCAAGTAATACCAACCTGTCATAAGCATCTATTAAAGCCTTACCATCCGGAGTGTTTGCCTTGAACTTGTCTACTGGAAAGATCAAATGAGCTTTCTCACCAAGCACATCAAAATGCGGTCCTACTGCAGCATTTAACAAACGGTTCCAATCAGAAGGTTGGTGTTTTCCGGAGTCAAAATATCCGTTTACTTGTCCTGACGGGATATGTATCTTTATTGGTAATGCATTCCTATACTCAGGAGTGTGGTAATAAATGTAGACCAATCCGTCTGTATCCGCCATAAAACGATTAATCCCTTCCGACAAAGGATAAGAATAGTTATTACTAAATCCATCCCCTCCAGGTACATTCAAATTTAAGATTCGAGCCGAAAGCTGATATCCATGACTGTCTCCTACCAATACTACGACTTCTTTTCCTTTATTTACAAAAATTCCAGTCGGATTATCCAGTAAGTCGTGTTCAGCACTTGTCTTGTTTTCTTTACGGAATAATTCCGGATGTGGATAAGCTTTATACTCCTGAATACGAAAATCACGCGGATATTTATTTATAGAGAGATAAAAAGCAACATTACGGAAAAGCGGATCAGGGCATGCATCTATATCCTTTTCGGTAACTCCTGGTTTTAACTCAGAACACGTAATATCCGTAAACAAGTTAAGAGGATCATAATTATCCGGATTCTGACGATAAAACTCCATTTCTTTTATTACAAGATATTTACCCGATGACTCTGTAACCTCAAATTTAATCCCTTTCGGATTAATAATCGGGTTGGGAAATTTAATAAGTGCCACAGTACTTCCGGATAAGTCGACATCCATTAACTTTGTGTATTCCGGTTCTGCCTCAGTAGATACAAATATCTCTGCTTTTTTTAATATATTACTACTCGCTGAATGACAAACGCAATAATCAATTCTAGGTTGTTCCGTAAATTCAAAAGTTAATGTCAACGGCCAATTATTAGGAAAAGCATCTTCTGATGTATTGGAATGATATCCGGTCTCTTTACTTCCATCATAAGTCCTATGAAAACCTGAAGACCCCAACTGAGATACTTTACCCAAAGAATTTACTGCACTACCTGTGGAAACCGGAACTAATAGATCACCTTGAATATTAGATTCACCACTTTCATATCCTCCTAAAGCCTCTTGAGATATAATTAACTCTGAAAATAAATCACTTGCTTTATCTTTTACCGTAATAGTTCCCGTACGCTTTTCCCCTTTATTACGTTGAATAAAATATGTATGATCTGTAGTCACATATTCTGCCGTGCGGGTAGTGACCGGCAATGTGATCCAATCAACAGTCGGTATTATTTCAAACTCTACATTTGCTGTTACTGTAAACTCTATTTTTCCTCCTTCCGCAGTAAAAGTTTTCATCATAGGAGAAAGTAAAATACCTTTATCCGTTCCCAATTGACGTACAGTTATTTTCTCCGATAACTCTGCTGCCTTTACGGTAATAATCGTGCTCCGCTGTTCTTTTCCCGTATTGGGGGTAACAGAGATAGTAAGTTTGTGATTCCCCGGATTAATGTCAGGAAGAATTCTGCACCACCCTTACCATTACTCTCTACAGTAGCGCTCCATTCTGCTTGATTGGTCGTAATTACAATCGTTTGCGATTCTCCATTCTCCTTGAAATCTACAAATTCTTCAACTATTTCTAATGTAGCAGTACTAGTTCCTTTATCATTTTCATCGGAACAGGCGCTTACCACTGCGCATAAAGAGAATAGCATAAAAAAAGAATATTATTTTTTTCATGATATAGATATAATATGAATGTTTTAGTAAGGAGATGTATTAAATACATCCTCCTTAAAGATATGCTATAGACCCATTATTCTTCGGTAGCTTCCGGATCATAAAAATAGTGTTCTACATTGTAAACACGAAACTCCGCCATTGAGAAATTCACTTTACCCGTATGGGTCTTCTTTACATGAAAACGAAGATAATTGAACTCGAAAGGAGCTTCATATACATCAGAAGAATATGCCGCTGATGCAGCTTCAGGTAACCCGTCGGCCACTGTTGTCAATGTTTTTACCTGAGTCCATTCATCGTCTTCATTTACCTTGACAGAACATTCTATCTCCGCCGGAAAACTACCAGCACTTCTATTTATATACGAAAACTTCAAATACTTCTGAGATTTCGGATATACAATATCCAAATAGTAGGTTGTTCCTGCAGGTACTCCAGAATATGCAGTATTCAAGAAAGTACTAGTATTGTTATCAAGCAAGCGTTCCGGACCATTATTGTCACCAATACAACTAGACTGCGGAATAGTAGTAACACCATCGGCTTAAACCTCCCAAAGTCAAATTATCAATTGTAATAGTCAACTCCGTAGATGTTTTTTCATCAATAACCGGAGCTCGTTCTGCAACTCCAGAAATCCGTTGTATCACTCCTGGCGTAAAAGTTGTACTAAAAGGTTGTACCTCGAACTCATATTCGCCATATCTTTTGAGGGCATTATCTATCGTAAATGAGTTACTGAATCTACTGGCTGTCTTTTTGACATTTTTCTTTACAGCCGGATCATAATATCGTATCTCAACCAAACGAGTCATATTATCATCTTCTTCACCAGCATACTCCCATGTTAACGTAATGGAACCGGGAGCACTTTGTGTTGTTAAGTTCTGAATTTCAGTAGCGGCAATACTTTCTTCATCGTCAGAATTACATGCTGCAACGATCAATCCTAAACTGAGGAGGGGTAGTATATATTTTATTACTTTCATTTTATAGAATCTTTATGTATAACAATTATTCGTCATATCCCGGATTTTGTACCATATTGGGATTCTTATTAATCTCACTGATAGGAAGCGGCATTAAATAATGAGCCGGAATAAAACGACGCTGCACATCTACTGATACCGGTTTGGCAAATTCTGTTATAGTTGTAGCCTGGACAGAAAGTCCTTTCGGCTGTTCACCTAACGTCTCTGCTATTCCCCAGCGACGTATATCCCAGAAATTATGATTTTCAAGATAAAGTTCGATTAAGCGTTCCTGATGAACTATTTCCCTCAATTTATCTTGTGTAAGCTCTGCAATTCCATCCCAAGAAACTTCCACTTTAGGTATACCGGCTCTTTCGCGGACATAATTCAAATATTTCTTTGCTTCTGTCAAATCATTACATTCCACACAAGCTTCTGCATAGTTAGATAAAGCTCTGCCAAGCGGACCATAGGCCACGGATAATCTATCACTTTAAAGCCAGTAGATTTAGAGGCACTTGTTCCCGGATGAGTACCTTTCTTATTCAGATAACCGGTTTTCGTTCCATACTTATTATCGTTGGTCAGCCCCATATTCTGTCGTTTCATAAATTGTACCAGTTGCTTATACTTCTTATCTTTTCCCCTTTTCCATTTTGGCGCATATGAAAACTCTTCTCTATCATCTTCTCCCGATACCTCATAATAGCGTTGTGAAAAGCAATCCAAGCATAAAAGCGAGGTTCTCTGCCCATGTTCAACTTAAGACTTTCTCCTTCTCCATTTATATCCTTCTCTTCAACCGGAAAGTTGGCCACTTCATAGCGGTTAGGATAATCGTAAGCTGGATCTTCGTCTATCGGAAGTCCGTTTTTAGTATAGAAGCGTTCTATTTGCCTCAATGTAGCGCCAAGCCACCGTAAGCAGTAGTACTTAAACGAGGAATAGACTTACCTTGAAGACCATAATTATAACTTTCCTTTTTGCAGAATGCCCAAATTACCTCCGGAGTATTGTCTTTATCAACAAACGTAAAACGTAAAGAACGTTGTGTCAAATCTGTCGGTTCGGGATAGTTAGGCAAAGAGTTTACGTTAGCTTCATACAAGTCATAGTTTGCCTCCGGCTCCCTAGCCCAGTCTATTGCCTCCTTACAAGCTTGAGCAGCTATCACCCATTTGTTTGGGTCGTAAGTGGTACTGATTAACTGAGTTCCATCCGGATTCTTAAAATCAGCATATAAAGATTTAAATTGTTCGCCACCATTGAATTGCGGTGAAGCCGCATACAGCAACAGTCGTGCACGGATAGCCATAGCTGCCACACCAGTAGCTCTTCCATAATCAATTCCCGTACGGCGCATCGGCAAGCGTCCCGCCACATTCTTCAATTGATCCGTAACCCATGCCACGCACTCATCATACGAATTTCGTCCTAACAGTGCTTCCGGAGAATCAGAGGATGTAACATCCGGAAGTTCTTTCACCAAGACTGCGGGACCGTAGGTACGTAAAAGAAAAAAATGATAGAAAGCAATTAAGAAATCTGCTTCCGCATCATAAGCAGCTTTCAATTCGTCACTCAGCCCTGGCACGCTTCCCAAATTCTCTTTAAGCAAATAACATTGGCGGATGCCTTTAAACAAATCGTGCCAATAATTAATATAAGGATTGCTTGGTGTATAATTACCTTGTGCAAATTTTCCGAACGTTTCATGCTCCCAAGGAGTGACAACATCATCCCCCGTCATCAAATCCAAACTGTAAGAACCGTCTCTGGGATCGGGAATATAAGAATAGCAAGAATAAAGATAACGTTCAGTTAACTGAGGATTCTTGAATGCATCTTCTTCTGTAGGTTTCTCATCAGGCACAATATCCAGATAATTACAAGAGCAACATACAAAGACACATAGAAGTATCAAGTATTTATCAATAAGTTTCATATCTATTATATTTAAAGGTTATTTTATAGTCATCTGAAAACCAATATTAAATACACGTTGGGTCGGGTATTTTAGTCCATTACCACCACCTTGTTCGGGATCCCATAATTTAAACTTGGAGAAAGTCAGCAAATTAGAACCGCGTAAGTATAAGCGCATAGATTTAAAGGTATATCCAATTTCTGCATTCTTCAATTTCAAGAAAGCACCATCTCGCTCCCAATATGTAGAAGTCGCAGAATTATTAGCACTTCTCTCAATAGTTAAACGTGGATATTTCGCAAATATGTTTTGATTTTCAGGACTCCATCTGTCATCGGCAATGAATGTCTGTACGTTCTTGTTATCTGTCATTGTGCCGAAAGGTTGCAGACCACTCATAAACAAAGAAGTCTTGGCCACTCCCTGAAAGAAGAAAGATAAATCAAAACCTTTATAATGAAATGACGGTCCAAATCCGTAAACAATTTCAGGAGTAGTCGGATTGCCAATAGGCACCATGTCATTTTTATCAATAATATCATCATATACTCCATATACATTAGGCTGATTGACATATTTTATGTCACCCGGGCCAACAGTACCTCCAATCAACTGGGACGGGTGATTATTTATCTCAGCCTGATCAGCAAACAGATAATCAGATACGTATCCCCATTGTTGAGAGGTACTGTAACCAATTCTGGAAAGATTAGCACGATCTCCTACAGATTCTTCGTATGCCCTGATCTCATTGTGTGCATAGGTGAATGTTCCTTTGAATGTCATACTAAAGTCTTTGTTGAACTGATGACCGAAATCAATAGAAGCGTCAATTCCTTGATTCCGTACGGCTGCACTATTTACATAGTAGCTAGTCCCGTATACTCCTAAATAAGAAGGAATAGTCGCCTTCGTCTGGAAAATATCTGTTCGGTCTTCACGAAATACATCCACCGTCAAATTTAGATTATTAAACAATGTCATATCCAATCCAATATTATACTTCTTTCCAACTTCCCAACCTAAATCATAATTGGCAAAACGTTTATATGACGGGCCTGTCAATGTCCTGTCCATATTAATGCCAGTCGTAAAAGCAGGACTTCCCGTTAAATCAACATCAGCTAAATAGCAAAACGTTGTCCGCCAATATTACCATTACCAACTAATCCGTACGAAGCTCTGACTTTCATTCTGGAAATTACGTTTCTCAATGGTTGAAAGAATTTTTCTTCACTAATATTATATCCGACAGCTATAGAAGGAAAGAGACCGAAACGATTCCCCTTCGCAAAATTTTCAGAGCCGTTGTATCCCAAGTTTACTTCAGCCAAATAACGTCCATCGTATGCATACGATGCTCTGGCTGCAATTCCTTGACGACGAGTCGGAAGAGCCACTAATAAGTCTGTTCCCGGATTATTATTCATATATTCATCCTGATTATAAATCAGCAAAGCCCCCACATCATGCTTTCCGAATGTACGATTGTATTCTAACATCGCTTGTAAGTAAATACGCCGATCACCAGTATTGCTACTTTTTGTTTTAAGCTCAGTTCCTACTTCAGCACCTTCCTGAATCACCTCCATATTATAGGTACCATCATCATTGAGAGACCAGTTATTAACAGTAAACTTATTCCAATCAGAATATCGGGTCTGAACAGATTGGCTGAAATTCTTTAAAGAAGCCATAGCCTTAAAAGTCAAACCATCCACCAAGAAATCCAATTTTTGTCAAAATTCAATGAAGCTGTTACCGTACTCTGAAACGTATCATCATATCCATTTACCATTGTCGCTAATGGATTTACTGCAGTATTCGTAGGTACTCCCCATTTAATATAAGAAGTTGTTCCATCATCCGGAAACATAATCGGAGCATCTACAGGATTTGTATTCATTACGCTAGAGAACAAACTACTTGTACTTTCATTCGGACCACGTTTATCTACCAACATTACGTTCAATCTCAAAGATAATTTGGATGTTTTACCCAAACGTGCATTGATATTGTTCTGAAAAGAATAGCGCATTCGACTGATATTGTTATCGAATGAAAAGAAATCTTTAGAACGACTTTTCAGCATACCACTCTCATGCCCTACAGAGATGCTGGAAAAATAATCCACCTTTTTACCACCACCCCGAATATTAAAATTGAATGTTTCACTGAACGAACGGTCCTTAAACATCTCACCATACCAGTCAACATTCGGGAAAATATAAGGATTCAGCCTTGGCGGTTCCGTCAATACGTTCTTGTGTATAAGCTTCTTTTCCTGCCGGCTGATTACGTACAGCCTCATTATAAAGTTCCATAAAAGTAACGCCATCTACAAACTCAGGTATGCTGGTAGGCGTAGACATGCTGGCTTCCATACGAAAATTAATAATCGGTTTATCCAAAGCAGCGCCAGACTTAGTCGTCACAATCATCACACCATTAGCACCACGCATACCATACATTGCAGTTGCTGTTGCATCCTTCAGAATTGAGAATCCATCAATGACTTCCGGGTCAAGAGCATTCAAGTCAGTTGTAGTTGATTCAATACCATCAATAATGATCAGCGGAGAAGTACTTGCACTACCAAGTGTAGAGACACCACGAATCCAAAAGTTAGCGCCATCAGCTCCCGGTTCACCACTACGTTGCACAGCAATCACACCGGCCAAACGTCCGGCAAAAGAAGTGGAAAGATTAGACGCAGGAACTTTCAGATCGGCCGGTCGTATAGATTGTACTGAACCTACCATACTAGCCTTTTTCTGTCCGGTTCCGTATGCTGTAACCACAACTTCCTCTAAGTTTTTGGCATCTTCTTGTAATGTAATAATAATATTCTGGCGGTTTCCTACTTTTATTTCCTGTGTAGCGTAACCAATGTAAGAAACTATCAAAATTGAATTTTCTGATGGAACCGACAAATTATAAAGCCCATCCATATTGGTAGTAGTACCTATGGTTGTTCCTTTTACTTTGATAGTCGCACCGATAATAACATCTCCTTTATCGTCTTTGACAAGTCCCTGAATCAGTTTGTTCTGCCTTGACTGCTGAGGAACTTCTTCCGACCGTTCCAATCCTTTCTTTAGGACAATCTGCCGATCATTTATTTCATATACAACAGATGTTCCTTTCAGCACTTGCTCAAGTATCTGTTCTATACTCTGTTTTTCTACTTTCACAGAGACTTTCTTAGATGTATCGAGCAGATCTGTACGATACATAAATATAAACTCACTATGTTTTTCAATGTATTGAAAAATCGTTTTAATAGAGGTTTGTTTAAATTCAAAAGAGAATTTTTGATTTTGTGCATATACGGAATTGCTCGAATAACTCCACACTGAAGTCAATAGAAATCCCAGTACAAACATAATTTTCGTTAATCGATTCATTATGATTGCGTTTTTCAACTTTTTTTTCCATAATTTTGTAAGATTGATATAATACCAGTAACTCGGTGTTTTTCACTTTATCCGGGTAATATGTGCAGTATTACTCGGATTTTCTAATTAGGCAAATCTTTTCATGTTATCATACGTATTCCTTTTTTAAGATTAAACATTCGGTTTTAAAATCTATTGTACAATTTTCTCCAGAGGCTTTAGCATGTAGCACTCTCTTGCTTCAAGAAAGAGAATCCTCCTGTAGCAGATATTCTTTTCAATGCTGCTTCTATGCCACACTCCAAGTCTATTTTACCTGCTATCTTTATAGTTGAAATATCATCTGTACAATCAATATCAACTCCATAATATCGACCCAGTTTGGCTAAAATTACATTCAACGGATCATTATTCAGAGACAATATTCCTTTAGTCCAAAGTACGTATTCTTCCGCATTTACAGAAGACTCTTCGATCAGACCATCAGACAATATTGTAGCTTTATTATCAGGTGAAAGAACCAGTTCCTTACCCGATTTGCTTTTCACATTTACTTTACCACGTACTAAAACAACTTCTGCATTTTCAAATGTGCCGCTATAAGCCTTTATATCAAAAGCAGTCCCTAATACTTGTACGTCAAATTGTGCCGTTTTCACAATAAAAGGAGCAGATTCATCTCGTTTCACATCAATAAAAATTTCTCCATCTACAAAGATTTCACGTCTGTTTTTCTCAAAACGTTTAGGATAAATCACTTTCGTACCCGCATTAATATGCAAACTAGAACCATCAGCAAGAATCAAACGGGTATATTTACCTTTAGGAACAATAATCTGGTCGTATAAATCTTTTGTAGTATTCTTAGATACCTTTTCTTCATCTACACTCACAATTCCCTCTTGTGAATAAGCTACTGTAGCCCCCTTCTTTACATGATGAACTTCTTTCTCAGAGACAATCAAACGAATATCCTCTCCTTCTATAGATTCATTAGACATTTGTACTGCTATCACGGAAATATCGGACTTATTATTAAAAGAATACCATTCAATTCCCAACCATATACACCCTATAAAAGCAGCTGCAGAAGTAATTGCCACAAGTATATATCGTTCTTTCCTTCTTTGTTTTTTCTTTTCAACTCCTTCTTTTATTTTACTCCATACTTCAACTATTTCCTTTTGAGAAGGAACTTCGTTTTGCATCTTGAAATAATCTATAAGATTGCGTACAGTATTCCTGATATCTATTTTACTATATTTCATTTTTATCCTCTTTTATAATTAGAATGGAATTAAAAGAAAAACCTACTCACTTTTACAGCATTTTTTTTGCAGAAAAAAAAACAATAGAGTCAGAAAAAGGATATATCTATATAATAATCAACAAATTACAAAGAAAATATTTTTTCCCTTTCAAAGAGATAATATTATTTTAAGAAAAAACAATTGCCATACACCCAAAAAGTATTCGTCTTGAGTTACTAGAGTGCGCAGTTTAGTTAAAGCCCGGCTAGACAAATTCATAGACGATTGTATGTTCATATCCATAACATCCGCTATTTCCTTATATGAGAGTTCCTGCACGTAACGTAAATAAAGAACTGTTTTTTGATTCGGAGATAACTGTGAGATTGCCACCAAAAGACGACGGGCCAGTTGCAGATCATGATCATTCTTAGGAAATAACTGTTCAAATAGATCTTCATTGAGCGGAATATGAAAAACTGAGTCATCTAATGAATCCGCTTCTTTATTAGTTGCTAATTTATAGGTGAGATTATTTCTTAAAGCTTTTAATAGATAAGAACGGACTGTTATGTTTGTCACATTAATGTGAGTATTCTGATATAAGTTTATAAAAAGATCCTGGATACAATCTTTGACCAATTCTTTATCTGTACTGCATCTCAAACCATAATTCAACAGAAGAGAATAATATCTTTGATAAAGTATTTCCAATGCTTTTTGATCGCCTTTTATCAAAAGGCCCCACAAAGCAATATCATCCATTTCACTAGAGGCAGCCATGCTTTTCATTTTCTATAGACATAGCGCAAATATACTTTAAATATTCAAAGATTAAAAAAAATCCTATTTTTTTATGAGAAAAATTACTCGTTGAAATACTCAAAAACCTTCCAATAAGTGGGATAGAAGTGCATCGTGTCCGATAACAGTGAAAATCAGTGAAAGAATTTAAAAGAGAAACAAATGCAATAGAATTATTTGGAAGAAATACAATGAAGGCTTACATTTGTCATGTGATTTTTTTCATAGTATTAGATTTAAGGTTAACAAAGGTTGGAGCAAAGCGTTGCTCCTTTTTTTATGTTTATGACAAACTAAGCTAATAATTGATACATTCCTCCCACCAATACACGAATTACACCTTTCATTTCAAGTTCGAAAAGAATTGCATTCATTTTCTGTACAGGAATATCTGCTTCAACAACTAATGTATTAATCTGTAAATCTCCTTGTTTCTCCAGAATATCAACCACCTTTTGCTCGTCCTCGGATAAGTCAAGGAAAAGACTGCGTTGCACATTTTCCACTTTCGCCGGATGAGCAGCAATATCCCAACCCATTGCCGATACAAAATCTTCTGCCGAAAGAAGTAAAGAAGCCTTATTATCCCGAATCAGTTGGTTACAACCTTTGGAATATTCATCATTCAGGCGTCCCGGGAAAGCAAAGCAGTCCCGGTGATAGCTTCTGCAAGTTCGGCAGTGATTAACGAACCACCCTTCTCGGCAGACTCAATAACAATTGTAGCGTCACACATACCGGCAACGATACGGTTGCGGCTGACAAAGTTATGGCGGTCGGGATTCGTTCCGGTCAGGAATTCAGTTAACAGCCCACCATTATCAAGCATATCAATAGCTGTCTTTCGATGCACATAGGGATAGATGCGATCCAAGCCATGAGCAAGAACTCCTACCGTAGAAAGCTGATTGGCTAATGCTGCACGATGAGCGTTTATATCGACTCCATAAGCCAAGCCACTGACTACCAAGACATCAGGGCACAGTACTTTCAGATCGTGCAAAAAAGAAGCACAGATACGGGTTCCATAATCAGTAGCATGACGAGTACCTACCATATTAACGACACGGAGGGCATTCAAATCTGTATTTCCTTTGAAGAAAAGAACAACGGGAGCATCCTCACACTCTCTCAATCGGGAAGGATACTCCTCGTCGGTTATGGTCAGGCAACGAATATTATTCTTCTGAACAAAATCAAATTCCTGCTTCGCACGGTCAATGGCTTGCGGGCAATCCAACGCATTCACTACACGCCGACTTATTCCCGAAACACATTCAAGAAGTGCCTCGCGGTTATGGAATATGAACCCGGCACTTCCCGCCTCGTCCATCAAATGTTTCGCTCCAATATGCCGATACCGGGCACCATTGTCAAAGCAATACTATAAATTTGTTCTTCTTCGGAGCTATTCATTTCAGGTAAGGTGCAAAGACGTTATCAAACAATTCGCTGTCACTCAAACGTCCATTTACTACACATACCGTTTCAACAGTGGATTTCACTACTACTTTATTATCACTTTTCCGGAATATCCTGATAGAACACATACTTAATGCCTTCTTTCTTCATATATAGCTTGGATACAAATTCATCTCCACTCTTCAACGGAGTTTGAAAGCCATATTGATACGTGCTACTACGGGATCGACTCCCTGCTCATGAAGCGCTGCAAAGCTAACGCCGACCGAGGTCAGAAATTCATGCCGGGTATGTTCCAGATAATGCTGATAGTTGGCATTATTGACAATACCTTGAAGGTCGCATTCATAATCACGCACCTTCATTTCCAATTCATAGATATAGTTCATTTATCGTGAATTAAAGATTAGAGAATAATGACCGGAGCTAGCCTCTTTTCTGTTCGATATCCAGCCCTTTAAACTTTTTCAGTTCTTCGGTAGATACCAGTTTATACAGTTTGTCACTCGGACGTATCTTATCCGACTTCATAGAGAAATGCTGCCCTTTCTTTACGGTCTGCACCGGTTCCAGATCAACACGCGCTTCATCCAATGTCATAAAAACAGCGCCGGTAGTCGGTCCTGTAATCAACAGTTTGTCGCCTACGCTAACCTCGGCAGCTTCAACCAAAAACTCGGAGACTCCGATGTTAGAGAAGTATTTGATCCCTTTTCCCACGTAAATCTTACGTTCCGTTGCCGCCGATCCATAATTGCGGGTCCATTCTCCCAAACGCTGTCCGAGATAGTAGCCGTCCCAGAAACCACGGTTGAAAACGGTCTTCAGGCGTTCATCCCATGCTGCAATCTTTTCATCAGTAAAGGTATCTTCCAGATAGGCTTTGATAGCTTCTTTGTAGCATTCCACCACTGTGCGCACATACTCAGGTCCACGGCACGACCTTCAATCTTGAACACACGCACACCTGCATCCAACATCTTATTCATAAAATGAATAGTTTTCAGGTCTTTCGGCGACATGATATATTCGTTATCAATATCCAATTCCACATCCGTTTCCTTATCACGAACGGTATAAGAACGACGACACACCTGCATACAAGCACCCCGGTTGGCAGAATGGTTCATCTCATGCAAAGAAAGATAGCATTTACCCGAAACAGCCATACAGAGCGCACCATGACAGAACATTTCAATACGAAGCTGTTCGCCACTCGGACCGCAGATATGTTCTTCCTGTATCTGCCGGTAAATCTCCGCTACCTGTTCCAGATTCAATTCACGGGCCAGTACCACTACATCAGCAAACCGGGCATAGAATTTCAACGCTTCTGCATTGGAGATATTCAGCTGGGTGGAAAGATGCACCTCCTGCCCTATCCGGCGGGCATAGTCCATCACTGCAACATCAGCCGCAATCACAGCCGAAATTCCCGCTTCCTTAGCCGCATCGACAATCGTATGCATTAAAGGAATATCTTTATCATAGATAATGGTGTTCACCGTCAGGTAGCTTTTCATCCCGTGCTCATCGCACGTGCGGGCTATTTCCCGCAAGTCATCAATCGTGAACGTATTGGCCGAACGGGCACGCATATTCAAGTTTTCTATACCGAAATAGATAGAATCGGCACCTGCCTGAATGGCCGCAGCTAGAGATTCGCGCGAACCTACAGGAGCCATAATTTCAAAATCTTTCAAACTAAGACTCATAGAATATATACTTATTTGTATCAGTTAAGCAAATGAATGCGTACAAAGGTAGGCTTTTTTCCGTATTTTTGCAGCGAAAAGAAGAAGTTACTTCAATCATAAACAGCAAATAACAAAATCGTATATGAAGATTAACCATATAGACTTGGGAAAACATCCTATCCTGCTTGCTCCCATGGAAGACGTGACCGACCCGGCTTTCCGCCTGATGTGCAAAAAGTTCGGAGCGGACATGGTATATACTGAATTTGTATCGAGTGACGCACTGATACGTGCTGTCAGCAAGACAGCGCAGAAGTTAAACATCAGTGATGAAGAACGTCCCGTCGCCATTCAGATATACGGCAAAGATACGGAAACCATGGTGGAAGCCGCAAAGATTGTGGAACAGGCACAGCCTGATATTTTGGATATTAACTTCGGATGCCCGGTGAAAAGAGTGGCCGGAAAGGGTGCCGGAGCAGGAATGTTGCAGAATATCCCTCAAATGCTGGAGATTACCCGTGCTGTAGTGGATGCGGTAAAAATCCCCGTAACGGTGAAAACCCGTCTGGGTGGGACGCCAACAACAAAATTATCGTAGAGCTGGCAGAACAGTTACAGGATTGCGGTATTGCCGCATTAACCATACACGGTCGTACCCGTGCACAAATGTACACCGGAGAAGCGGACTGGACGCTGATAGGAGAAGTAAAAAATAATCCGCGGATGCATATCCCGATCATCGGCAACGGGGATGTGACAACGCCTCAACGCTGCAAGGAGTGTTTCGACCGTTATGGAGTGGACGCTGTTATGATAGGCCGTGCCAGCTTCGGCCGTCCATGGATATTTAAAGAGATGAAGCATTATCTGGAGACAGGCGAGGAACTGCCGCCACTAAGTTTTGAATGGTGTATGGAAGTCCTCCGCCAGGAAGTGATTGACAGTGTAAACCTACTCGACGAACGCAAAGGTATCTTGCACGTGCGCCGTCACTTGGCTGCAAGCCCGTTATTCAAAGGAATCCCTAATTTCCGTGACACCCGCATCGCTATGTTACGTGCCGAGACCAAAGAGGAGCTGTTTCAGATATTTAATGAAATACTCACCAACAGAGAAAGTAGCCCGAAAAATTAAATACGATATTTATAGCATTGCATCCTTGAAGATAGTATTATGGAGCAATGCTATTTTATTTGAACATCGGTTGCGCAAACCACTTTTTAAACATCCAAGTTACCACCACATACAACAAGAATGCGGAGAAAAAGCCTACAATAGCATCAATGACATAATGAGCCTGAATATATACAGTAGCTCCACAAAGCAGCATATAGAAAGGTATCAGGCAAGCAAACAGCTTCTTACTGCCCCGCCATGCCATAATCATCAGAATGGTAGAAATGCCGACATGCGAACTTGGAAATGCGGCCGTAGGCCGTTCGCCCACTTGTTGGGAGCCTTCCACTAAACTATAAAAGAACCCATGCTGATAGCCCGGACCGGGAAGCAATTCCTGATGATGATTGAAATAATCACCGATAGCCGGAAAAATTCCTTTAGAAACATTATCAAATCCAATGGCAGGAAAATAGAATTGAGGTCCTGCAACAGGTACGAATATATATATCAGATAATAGATAAAGAAGGAAGTGACAAGCACAAAAGACATCTTTTCAAACCACTCGAACCTATAAATGAAATAGAATAACGCCACAATCAACATCATCGGATAATAGAAGAAATATCCCATATTGAACGCCTCACTGACCAGAAGATGCGGGAACGTATGACAAAACCAGATAGCAGGTTGCCCATTAAAAATAAACTGTTCGGTGATAGCGAAGACATGATCCAGATTCGGAAAGAACCGGTTGAACTCGAAAGTATCCGGATACCAGTAAGAAAGCAGGCTCATCTGAATGACGATGCGTACAAACGCCGAAAACTTACAGGGAGCAAGCCGGTAGAGATACATCAACAGAAAAGTCATTGCAGCAATCATAGCCCTATCCAGCAACATGTGCCATGGATGATCCATTCGCTGAAACAGGAATAGAATCAAAATAGAGGTCAACAGATTATAAATCAATGTAATCTTCTCCACAGCAAACAACCCTTTCCGGGTTTCTACTCGCTTAAATAAGTCTAAAGCCATCCTTCGTTTTTATACCAGGCAATGGTTTCATGGACTCCCTTTTCCAAATCATATTCGGGCGCATATCCCAGTTCATTAATTGTCGGATGATGTCACATTGCCAATTGCGTTGTTTCATTATCTTATATTTATCCGAATTTAGTGTACTGCTCTTTCCGGAACGTGTAGCAATAAATTCAGCGAGCAAAGATATAACTTTTAGCACAATTAACGGACATTTCAGATGAAGAACAAACGGATTACCCAATTCTTTTTGTATCAGGTCCGAAAACGCACGACTCTTATACACATTCCCGTCTGTCAGGAAATACGTTCTACGGGTAACATTTTTCTCTATTCCCAGGAAAATAGCTTGCACAATGTCTTTCACATAAACAAAAGTAAGGTCTTGACGCCGGAAACCCACCGAGAAATCAACATGCTTCTGAATAGATTTCGCCATAAGGAAATAATCTGTTTCACGAGGTCCGTAAACTCCCGTAGGACGATAAATGACATAAGGAAAACCGGGAATACTCTGAATATACAGTTCCGCTTTCAGTTTACTGAACCCATAAGCGTATTGGGCGCCGGAGTATCATCCGCCTCAATCGGAGTATAATCCTTCTCACGTACAGGACCGAATACACTCAACGTGCTGATATATATAAACTGCTTCGGAACCATATTCAACGCTTTCAGCGTGTCTATAAAATATTTAGTCTGGAGATAATTGACATAATCAAAAGTCTTTTTGTCAGAGCATTTGGTGACACCGGCACAATGAATGATATAATCAAACTTGTTATAAGTACCTTTATGCCCGGAGAGTTGGGCACGAAGTTCATTAGGATGCGCAAAGTCCAGTTCCAGAAAATGAATCTTCCGGTTTTTTAAATATTTCTTACTGCTCGTAGAACGAATCCCTGCCCACACACCAAACCTTCGTTTCAACGCTTCCTCTACGATGAAACTTCCTATAAAACCGCTTGCGCCCGTAATTAAAACACTCTCCATTATTACTCTCTAGGTTCTGCGTGAATATTAATAAAAGTACCTCACTAAACAT
>ENA-OQCK01000051-OQCK01000051.1-human-gut-metagenome-genome-assembly--contig:-NODE-51-length-63902-cov-9.115719_pt1 | contig 63902 bp, 59 predicted proteins | sample MGYA00242498_ERZ504578 | MGnify/ENA primary metagenome ERZ504578 (study PRJEB26092, sample SAMD00036229) | human gut metagenome | host: Homo sapiens | study: EMG produced TPA metagenomics assembly of...
GCCATTTATTTAACAAAGTTATCCCACTAATACCATGTTGTTTGCAAAAACTGGTTTTGCTCATGCCGGATTGATAATAAGAATGAAGAAGATGCAATTTCTCTTCTTCGCTGTAATGCTCATGTTTTTTGCGCATAATAATTACACATTTTATTGTTATTGAATGTGTCTACCTATATCAGCATAAGACACAAACGCTTTGGCTGGTATAGGGGTGACCACCTCCATCGTGATCTTGATCTCTTCTTTCTCCGCTATCGTGGGAGCGGGAGGTTCACCGTTAGCGGCTATCGCTCTCGGACAGGGCGACCGGGAACGGGCCGGAAAAATAGTGGGAAATGGATTTATATTGCTTATCCTATTTACTATATTCACTTCCCTCATCACCTATACCTTCATGGAACCGATCCTGCTTTTTACAGGAGCATCAAAATATACGTTAGGATATGCGGTGGATTATCTCTCTATTTATTTACTGGGCACTCTGTTTGTCGAGATATCCACGGGCTTGAATGCCTTTATCAACGCACAAGGCGTCCGTCTATCGCTATGTGCTCGGTTTTGATCGGGGCTTTATTGAATATCGTATTAGACCCTATCTTCATTTTCTGGTTGGATATGGGGGTAAAAGGCGCCGCGCTCGCCACGATCCTATCGCAAGCTTGCAGTGCCATATGGGTATTGAGCTTCCTTTTCTCAAGACGTGCTCCTTGCCTTTGGAAAGGCGGTATATGAGACTGGACCGAAGAATCGTACTCTCGATGTTCGCTTTGGGAATTTCTCCGTTCATCATGGCCAGCACGGAGAGTCTGGTGGGTTTCGTCTTGAATAGTAGTTTGAAAAATTTTGGTGATATCTATGTGAGCGCATTGGCTATCTTACAGAGTGCCATGCAATTCGCCAGCGTACCGCTGACCGGTTTCGCCCAAGGATTCGTACCGATCATAAGCTATAATTACGGACATGGAGACAAACAGCGGGTAAAAGATTGTTTTCGTATCGTGCTAATCGTTATGTTCTCTTTCAACTTGATACTCATGCTATTCATGATCTTATTCCCCTCAACCGTAGCCTCCGCTTTTACAAGCGACGAGGAGTTGATCGATACCGTCCGTTGGGTCATGCCCATCTTCTTGGCGGGTATGACGATTTTTGGCTTACAACGAGCTTGCCAGAATATGTTCGTAGCGTTGGGACAAGCTAAGATATCTATCTTTATCGCCTTGCTTCGTAAAGTAATCCTCTTGATTCCTTTGGCATTACTATTACCTCATTTTATGGGGGTAACCGGCGTATACGCAGCAGAAGCCGTATCGGATGCCACGGCTGCTATTTGCTGTACGTTGTTATTTATATGGAAATTCCCGAAGATACTAGGGAAAATCAAGCAAAAAGAAGAAAGGGCTGCCCAATAACGGACAGCCCCCTGATAAAGCCTTAAAGATTAAAATGAATCGTATTAATATCCCGGATTCTGTGTCAAGTTAGGATTCAGGCTAAGGATATCGGCATAGATGGAGAATACCGTTGTATATCCCGTCTTATCCTCTTGATAATCCAGTGAGCTGGCGGAATGTTTCACGCCTACATAACGGTCTACCGTAGCCTCGGTAACTTACCGAAACGGATCAAATCCTGCCGGCGTACGCCTTCCCAAGCTAATTCAAGCATACGCTCGTCTAATAGCGTATCCAGCGTTACGTTTTGTAGCGGTTTGGCGCCTACACGGTTACGAACTTGGTTCACCTCATCGTCTCCATTCTGTCCCAGACGAATCTTGGCTTCCGCTTCATCAGCAACGCGTCGGCGAAACGGAAGATCACGCAGTCATTTCCATGCAAGTTTCCACCATCCTGAGCATTTTGGTCGAACTCATATTTAGCCATACGAGCTCCGGCGGTCTTCACCAACAAACCATCGGAGGCATCCATATATACCTTCGGGGCGTTCGGCTCATATTTCAAAGGAACTTTCTGTCCGTCCCATTCCGTATAGATCGTCTTTCCGTCCGGGCCGGTTACCTCGCCCGTAAAATAAGTAAGCTTACAACGAGGATCCTCATCCGCCGTACCGAACTTAAACACGTTCATCGCCTTCACCGTAGCGCAAGAGCCATTCCATCCGGATTGGCCGTAAGCGGTTGCATGATCATAATGGCGGGTACGTACCAAATTGTAGTCCTTAGCGTCCGGATAAGCGACCGGGTCCATAGGAACCGTGAAAATATTCTCAACCGAGGTCTCGTTCGCTACGGCGAAATTCTCCGAGAAGTTTCCCTGCAATTTATAGCCCAAAGCCTCCAGCTTATCCACATAAGCGATCGTAGCTTCCCAAGCGTTCATCTCTTTACCGTCAACGGTAAACTTGATGTTCTTTCCAGCCGGACGATTGCCGTCCGTCCAATTGTCGTCCGCATAAACCTCCGCGTTCAACGCCAACTTAGCCAAGATCATATAAGCCACCGGCTTGGTAATACGTCCGTAATACTCACCTTTTTGGTTACTGCGGTTATCTGAAAGAAAAGGCAACGCCTCCTCCAACTCCGAACGGACAAAGTTAAATACAACGCTACGCTCAGATTGCTTTACCTCAGACATCGGTGTCGTAGAGGAAGTTACCAACGGAACACGAGCGAACAAATCCAACAACTCATAATAGAAAAACGCACGGACCGCACGGACCTCTTCCAGATAAACCTTGAAATATTCCACGTCCGGTTGTTCCTCGGCAAAGGCTTGCAACTTATCAACACTCTGGTTGCATTTTCCAATCTGCTCATACAAGAAATCCCAAGAGTTCTTGGTCAAATCATTCATCGTGCCCCAACGGTGTAAGAAAATATTCTGCCATAAACCGCCATCTTCCAGTCGCCGATACGACAAGGGAGCATAGCCTCATCGCTGGAGAAGGTATTCAATCATATACATGACGGTCGTTACCCATGATCTTGAACATATTATTGTACAGGCTCGCAACCGTGTTTACATAGACCAACGTAGGCTTTGAAACGCCGTCTCCTCATCAAACGCATCCGTAGGACGCTCTTCCAAAAAATTAGAACAGGAAGAAAATGCCGCTGCGGCAGCGGCTATCATAAAGCTATATATAAATTTCTTTTTCATGACTCTTTAAATGGATTTAGAAGTTAACACTCAAACCTAATGAATACGTACGGGATAACGGATAGAAACGTTTGTTATCCATACCTAGGTCATTATTATCTTTATCGACCGTCGTACTGTTAATCATCGGAGACAAACCGGAGTAACCCGTGATCGTAGCTACGTTGTTCACCGAGAATGTCACACGGATATTCTTCACGTATTTCTCGATCTTCTTGCAATCGATGTTGTAACCCAACGTAATATAATCGATATTCAAATAATTACCCTTTTCCAACCAATAATCAGAGATCGACTGGTCGTAGATCTTGCTTTCCGGAGCCTTAGCCAACGCGTTGTATGTAGGGAACTGGCTCAAGTTCATATAAGCTAGCGATGTACCGTTGAAGATCTTATGACCGAAAGCGCCGTTCATCTGCGTCATCAAGTCGAAGCGTTTGTAGCGGAAGCTGAAGTTCATTCCCAGATAATATTTCGGCATGGCTTGTCCGGCGATATAACGGTCGCCACCATCATTGGTATCCAAACCCTCTTTTCCATCGATCGTCTGATCCAAGTTGTAGATATAGCGGCCTTCGATAGCGTTTCCATTTTCATCCAAAGCCGGAGTCAAGCCCAAGCAACGAGGAATGTAGAACACTCCGATAGGCTGGCCTACCATCTGATAAACCACACGGTTGTTTCCTACGAAACCGGCACCACTCATACTGGACAGATCCATATATTGTTTCGCCTGCAACTCTTGTCCCATATAAGAACCGCTCAAGGAGTTCAATTTATTCTTCTGGTAAGAGAAATTCACGCCCATGTTGAAATCGAAGTCCTTTGTCTTCACGATACCACCGCTTACAGCCAATTCCACGCCGGAGTTGGTCATCTCTCCCAAGTTCGCCAATAATTCCGGATATACGAACGGAGGAACCGGAACCGCGTATTTATACAACAGATCCGTAGTCTTGGAAGTATACCAATCGGCGGTCAACGTAAAGCGGCCATCGAGGATACCAGCGTCCACACCCACATCGAATGTCTTTTTCACCTCCCAACGCAAGTCCGGGTTCGAGTTACGTGTAAAGCCATAGGTAGCGGTAGAATTTCCATTGACGGAAGTCACACCGTTCGGGCTCATCAAAGCCAACGAGTTATAAGCCTCGATAGCATCTTGGTTACCGGTCAGACCATAACCCGCACGTAGTTTCAACTGGCTCAGCCAATCCACGTCTTTCAAGAAAGCCTCCTCATTCAACACCCAAGCGGCGGAAGCGGAAGGGAAGAAGCCCCATTTATTATTCATACCCAATTTAGAGGAACCATCCGCACGTAAGTTCACGGTGGCGATAAAACGGTTGTCATACATATAATTGAAACGACCCATGAATGAGGCCAGACGATTCTCGTTTTGGAAAGAAGTCACGTCTCCGTATTTCACCGTACCACCCGCTTTCAGGTTGTTATAACCGAAGTAATCCGTCTCAAAGCCACGGGCACCGGCGCTAAATCCCGTATAATGATATTTTTGTCCCTCTACCAAGGCCAAAGCGTCGATATGATGTTTCTCGTTCAGATCCTTATTATAGGATAACTGGATATTACCCATCAAGATATTCTGCTTATTATCCGCGCGGTAACCATGAGCTCGGTAGTCTGCGTAATCGCCTTCAAATCTTTCGGGATATACTTCATGTTCTCCTTCACGTTATACGTATAAGAGCCGAATGCACTCAGTTTCAACCCCTCCAAAATAGTCCAAGTCAATTTACCGTGTACGTTCACGTAAGCGTTCTTCTCACGATCCTGTATCTCAAGGCGTCCCAGCGGTTCTGGATCTCGTTCGCATAGGGATCCTCATCCCATTTGCCATCCTCATTCTTATGCGTAGGGAAGGTCGGGTTGTAAGTGGCGGCCGAATAGAAAGTCTTCTCATAATCGTTCGTATAATCCACTTGTTTCAAGGAACCGAACATACCGAACTCGATTTTCAACTTATTGTTGAACATATTCTGGGAAGCGTCCAGTTTAGCCGTATAATTCTTCATACCGCTATTCTTGATAATACCCTGTTGATCGATCACGCCTACAGAAGCACGATAATTCGAATCGTCGTTACCCGCGCCGAAAGAGATGTTATGATTCTGCGTATAACCCAATTGCTCGATCTCGTCGAAGAAATTCGTATTACCACCCATATCCAGCGGGGTCATGCCTAACGCCTTCGCCGTAGAGCGGAACTCATCGGCGGATAACATCTTCAAGTTCTTATAAACGTTACTGATACCGAAGTTGCCGTTATAACTCAACGTCTTCATACCGTTCTTACCTTTCACCGTAGTCACTACGATTACACCGGCGGCACCACGTGAGCCGTACTGAGCGGTCTCGGAAGCGTCCTTCAAGATCGTGAACGTCTCGATGTCGGCGGGAGCGATCGCGTCCAACATGCTCAAATCACCGAATACGCCATCGATAATCACCAAGGATCATTACCACCGGACAAAGAGGTCGTACCACGTACACGGATAGAAGGCTTAGAGGCAGGGTCGCCACCCGTCTTGGAGATTACCACACCGGCAACCTTACCTTTCAAGGATTCCAACGGCGTATTCACCACACCTTGGTTCATATCCTCTTTCTTGATACGCTCTACCGCACCGGAGATCGTACGCTTGCTACCGGTAGCGTAACCTACTACTACCACCTCGTCCAACGCCTCTACATCCTCGTCCAGAATGATATTCAGGTTCTGCTGTCCATTTACCGGGATCTCTTGTGATTTATAACCGATATAAGAGATGGTCAGAGTCCCGTCTTTCGGAGCTGCCAACGTGAAATTCCGTCCATATCGGAAATCGTACCATTCGTTGTTCCTTTCACAAGGACACTAGCTCCAATAATCGGATCGCCGAATTTAGAGTCTTTCACTACACCTTTTACGGTAATGTCTTGAGCATAACTGCTAAAGGAAAGAAAAAGTCCCAAAAGAAGTAGGAACAAACCTCTTTCCCGCAAAGAGAAGAAATGCTTTTTCATGCTTTACAATTTAAGATTACTAAATTAATTTTATTTATTTCGTTTGCTTGATAAAACAACCAAGAGGGGGAATCCCCCCCTTCTCGGACATAAAATAATCTTACAGGAATAAAGGGTGGGTAAAAGCGGGCCTAGTTGTTATATAATAAATTGATTTGATCATAAAATAGAATACTTTTGTTACATTTGCCTCAATCTTTTATCTAAAGTGGTATGTGTGAGCAATTGTATCTAACGGATGATCGTCTTCTTTTCGATAAGATCAGAGGGGGCAACGCAAAGGCGTTCGAATACGCTTTTCGCAAGTTCTCTCCCCGTTTAGAGGCATTTGCCCAGAAATACACCAACGATACAAACGAGGCGGAGGATATCGTACAGGATGTATTCTTGAAATTATGGGAAAGAAGGGAGTTGCTGGATAACATCTCGCTGACCTCTTTTCTTTTCATGATGGTAAGGAATAGTTGTCTAAACTATTTAAAACACCGTCAGATAGCCGATACGGTACAGCAACGGATACCGGATACCGAGACTGCCGAGCGATTATACGCGGCGGATTTCGTACCCGACCCTTCCTCCTTGCTGATCCAAAAGGAACTGTCCGACTCGATCGATCAGATTATGGAGGAACTGCCGCCCAAATGCAAGGAAGCGTTCGTTCTCAGCCGTCTGAACGGCTTGAAAAACCGGGAGATAGCGGAGCATATGGCTATTACGGAGAAGTGGTGGAGAAACACATTACCCGTGCTTGAAACGATTCCGGGATGGATTAAGGCGTTATGCCTTATTACTGGGAACGCTCCTTAGTCTTTGGAAATGGTAATAAAGATTTAGTAAAACAGGAAAATGGAGAATAAACGATTCGAACATATAATTACACGGTATCTGAAAGGCAAGGCGACCCCGGAGGAAGAAGCGGAGTTGCTTCAAGCCATCCATGCCTCAAAGGAATGGGAGGCCGCTTTCCGGAAGCGAACCGCCGAATGGAATCCTTTGGAAGAGACTGAAGCCGATCCGGAAACGGACCGGAAATGGAATCGGATCGCTTCGATCATCACGCCCTCGGAATCTCAATCGCAAACAGAAGAGGCACCGGTTATTTCCTTGGTCTCAACTTCTTCCCGAAGAATATGGTTCTCGATAGCAGCGGTGGTCTTACTATTGCTTGTATCCGGAGTTACCGTCTATTTCTTGAATCAAGGCGGAAAAGCGGGAACAGGAAATGCCGAATGGCAAACGATTATAGCTGCGCAAGAGGATCGTTCGATCCTTTTACCCGATGGTAGTTCCGTTTATTTGAGAGAGAATTCCGAGCTAAGCTATCCCGAGGTATTCGCCTCTTCCGTACGAGAAGTGAAAATCAGAGGAGAAGCCTTCTTTGAGGTCACTCCCAATAGCGAGCAGCCTTTTATAGTTGATGCTTCCGGCTTATCGGTCAAGGTACTGGGAACCTCTTTCAGCGTACAGACCTCCGATCAAGGAAACGAGATCTCCGTGATCTTGGTAGAAGGAAAGGTGAGCCTGAATAACGCGCATGAGAAAGAATTGGTACAGTTGCATCCGAACCAAAAAGCCGATTATTTCGTGAATGACGAACATTATACGGTAACGGAAGTTGATAGTGAACGGCTTACCTCGTGGAGAAAAGGGATCATCTCTTATGATAACGCTTCCCTAGATGAAATCGTACGCTTGATCGAACAAACCTATAAGGTCTCACTCATGTACACACGTCCGGAAAACGATGATCAACGTTTCTCCGGCGCTTTTCTAAAGACACAAAAATTAGAAACCGTATTACAACAAACCAATAAACTCACGGGTACGAACTTGATTCTTATTCAATGAAGAGATACGCGCCACTGCTGTTAACCTTTCTTTTTCTCCCGCTGCTCTTCTCCTGCTTCGATCTGGAAGAAGACCTATACGACCAGCTGGAGAAAGAGGATTATTATACGGATTATGAATCCTTAATGGCCTCCGTACTCCGTCCTTATGAGCATGCGGAATGGGCGGAGACTAATTTCTCTTTCTGGCTGCAAGAGTTATCGGCGGATCAGCTCGTGATCACCCAAAAACGAGAGCATTGGGAAGACGGGGGCGTATGGCGTATGATCCACCAACATACATGGGACACGTACGAGAAAAACAGCGAGCAAATGTGGAACGCTTGCTACGGTGGTATCGGATATTGTAATAATACATTGGCGGATATCCAAGAGTTATCATATGATAACTTCGGACTCGCAGAGTCCGACAAGCGGCAGCATATCGCCGAGCTTACCGCTTTACGGGCTTATTTCCAACTTTTACTTCTGGATGCGTTCCGCATCCCCGCGATCTCCCTCACGACAGAGGAAGAGGTCGGTTCAGCCACCCCACAAGAAAATTTCCACTTTATAGAAGAGAGCTTATTAAACACCATCCCCGATTTACCCAAAGCACCCTCCAAGAATTACGAAGGACGTATCACCCAAGGAGCGGCGGCCGTATTATTGATGCGGCTCTATTTTAATGCGTCTTGGTACATCAATATACCGATGTGGGAACAGACCGGAGCGCTTTGCGAACGGATTATCAACGGAGAGTTCGGCACTTACTCTCTCACCTCGGAATGGACCGATTTATGGAACGCGGGCAATCAAGATTGTCCGGAATTAATCTGGTCTTATCCCCAGTCTCGGCAAGTAGGATATGACGATTTTTACTATCTGTTTTTTATGCACTACCAAGCGCCCGAACGATTCGGCTGTGGCAAGGATTTGCCGGCGGCCTATAATGGTTGTCACCTCAGTCCCTCTTACGATCCATCCGGCAAGCCCTACCCTTATACGTTAGGACGCACGTTTTCCAAATTTCCTGATACGGATCTCCGGAAGAAGAACTTCAAGGTACTCTCACAAGGCATTTACGAGGGATTATTCCTCTTCGGACCCCAACAGATATACAATAGCGACCAGCTTCAGTATGGTGCCGAGGAATGGGGAAACTACCCCCTCATTTTCATAGATCAAGTAGCACGTTATTCCGACCATCTATCCGATACGGAAAAGAAAGAGCTCACAAATAAACAATTATCTTCCGATACGCCGTGGATCATACAAGATAAAAGATTCACCTCCCTCGCATCCAATATCAAGACCGGCGAGGAGAATACAGGTATCCGTATCGTGAAATATCCGCTTTATCCATCCGGAGACGTGGGCTGATGGCGAATAATCTGGTAGTGTTACGGCTGACAGAGGTTTATTATACGCTGGCGGAAGTTTCCTTCCGTCTGGGTAATCCAGCCAAGGCCGAGGCGATCTTGAACCAGATACGCAAACGATACTATGCGCCGGAAGACTGGGAACAAGTACGCTATCCGGAAGATGGCTCCGTCCTTACCGCACAGGAATTATTGGATGAATGGGGACGTGAATTTCTAGCGGAGAAACGAAGACGTACCGATTTAAACCGGTTCGGCCTATTCACGACCGGTATCTGGTGGGATAAGCAACCCTCCGATAGTTATCGCCGGTTCTATCCGATACCTGCCCGGGCGATATCGGCCAATCCCTTATTGAAACGCTCGGAAGGATATATCTATTAACCGTTTAATTCACCCTATGCAAATCAAGATATACATATCATTCTTAATAACGGCTCTGTTCCTTTGCGTCCCGCATACACGAGCCCAAGAGATCGAGGTTCCCATCACCTTGAATGAACATGGGACTCAATTAAGGGATGTATTGCGGAAAATAGAGCAACAATCCCCTTATCTTTTCCTATACAACGAGACTCAGTTGGATATGAAACAGAAAATCAATGAGAAAATAACCTCGCCGGATATCCGTAAAATACTAGACCGGCTATGCGGACCGATCGGGATACGCTATGAGATCATGGACGTACAAATCTTGTTGATGCCTAAGATCGATACAGGGAAGCCCAAGCCCTATCCAGTCCCGGTTACGGGTTATATCACGGATGAGAAAGGGTCTCCCATGGAATTTGTCTCGGTAATCGACCTTCTTTCCGGTAAAGGAGGACTAACGAATGAGGAAGGGTATTTCCGCTTCTTTACGGATAAGGATTCGTGCCGGCTACAAATCTCCCATCTGCCTATAAACCGGAGCTAAGGACGGTGGGGCCCGATAACCGTCATTTACAGATCCAATTGATACCGGCTGTCTTTAATTTGGACGAGGTGGTAGCGATCGGCTACGGAACTTGGCACGCAAGGAGCTGACATCAGCCGTGGGTTATGTATCCTCGGAACGGTTCTTATCCGGGAAGGTCAACAATCCCATCCAAGGCATCAAAGGATTGATCGCCGGAATGAGCATCTCGGGATCTTCCTTGTCCGATATAAACTCGATACCGGATATACAGATACGGGGCGCCGGGTCTATTTTGGCCGGAAACAAGCCGCTAGTCGTGGTAGATGGGGTACCCGGGGTATCCTTGAATAGTTTATCACTAGCCGAAATCGCCTCCATATCGGTATTAAAAGACGGATCTTCCGCCGCCATTTACGGATCGAACGGGGCTAACGGAGTGATCTTGATAACGACCAAAAGCGGTAAAAGCTCGGATAAGTTGCAGGCCAATTACCAAACCTACCTAGCGGCCGCTCACGAATATAATAGACCTCGTGTCCTTTCGCCCGAAGCCTTTGTAGCAGCCGGGAGAGACGCTGATCTAGGGTACCATACCGATTGGCAAGCCGCTTTGATACGTTCCTGCCCCTTGGAACAAAATCATGATTTATCCATTCAAAACGGATGGAAAAGCGGGGCGTTCCGTATCTCCATGAATTACAGGGACGGACAAGGGCTAGACATTGTATCCTCCCGCCGGGAATACGCCTTACGTACCCATATCAGCCAAAACCTCCTCTCCGGCTATCTGGAGCTAACCGTATCGCTCGCTTACAAAAAACAACATTTGCGCCTAGGTAACCATACAGCTTTCCAACAAGCGATGCTAGCCAATCCTACCGCCCCGATCTATACCGATGAGGAGGAGACGGAGTATCTCTATCCTTCCGGTTTCGAGCGGGATAATCCCGTAGCCTCACTAAAAGAGGAAAACCGGCAACAAGAGAACCAGTTTATGACCGGCTCGCTAACCGCACGGATCAACTGGAGCAAACCTTTTTACTCCACCATTATGCTCGCCGAGAACCGGGAAGAGAGTGAGGAAAATGTCTATTGGACCTCACGGGCCAAAGAATCCGTAGACAATAACCGGAAAGGGCGAGCGGATCGTACCTCTTCCAAATATGTAAACCGGACGCTAGACTGGACCAATCATTACGATAATACGTGGGACCAGCACATGGTCAAAGCGATGATAGGCTATTCATTCCAACGTTGGGATCATTCGGGAATGAACGCCGGAAATGCCGACTTTCCTACCGACTTCTTCACATGGAACAACATAGGCACCGGTTCTTATCTAACCGATGGAAAAGCGACTTTAAGCTCGTTCAAGAATTCCAGCAAGTTGATTAGTGTCTTTGCCCGGTTTAATTATTCCTACCGGGACTTATTGATGCTTTCCGCTTCGTTTCGCAGGGAAGGTTCCAGTAAATTCGGGGCGAATCATAAATGGGGCAACTTCCCTGCTTTCGGGTGGTATACGCTTGAGCGAGTTACCCGCCTTCCAAACGGAATGGTTGGACGATCTTAAATTCAGAGTTGGTTACGGGGTATCGGGCCGCCATAATTTCTCCCCTTACCAATCGCTAGAGACGTACGCCGGAGCGGGTAAAGTCATGGTAGATGGCAAATGGATACAAGTATTCGGACCTAGCAATAACCCCAATCCGGATTTACGCTGGGAAAAAAGCCTGCATACCAACATAGGCGCCGAGGCGATCTTATTCAACTCCCGCCTCATGCTCTCCTTGAATCTATTCAAACGTACGACAAAAGATCTCCTGTTTGTCTACAACGCGATCAAGCCTCCCATGATCCATGACAATATCACGACAAACGTAGGTACTATCGACTCCAAGGGATTGGAATGGGAAATGAACTGGCTACCGTGCGTACCAAGAACTTTCAATATTCGGCAAGCCTCACCGGTAGCCTATTGAGCAGTACGCTGAAAAGCCTTTCCAACAATCAGTTCAAACTAGGCTATACCTATCTGTATGATCTTCCCACCCCCGGATTACCCGGCCCGGCTATTCGTTTGGAGGAGGGAAAGCCAATCGGCTCCTTTTTCGGTTGGCGCTATGCCGGAACCGACTCCGAGGGTAATATCTTGGTATGGAGCAAAGACGGGAGAAAGATCCCGACCACGGAACGCACCGAGGAAGACAAGGCTTTTATCGGCAACGGCGTACCGAAAGTGCAGCTCTCTTTCAGCCATACGTTTACTTGGAAAAATTTTGATTTACGATTGTTTTTCACCTCTTGGCTGGGGTACGACCTGTTGAATCTGAAACAAATGTACTACGGCTACAAAACGTACCGGTTACCAATCTTTTAGAAGACGCTTATACCCGTAACGACGCCATCAAGGGGGACAAGATCTATTGCGATTATTTTCTTGAGAACGGTAATTTCCTGAAATTAGAAGAATTGACCTTGGGATATAAAATTCCTCTCCCAGACAATAAATGGATTCAATCGTTACGCTGCTATTTCTCGGTAAATAATGTATTTACGCTTACCGGATATACCGGAGGCGATCCCGCTAATATCAACGTGAATGGCGTAGAACCCGGTATCGAGACCACTTCCATCTATCCTGTAGCCCGTACCTTCACGCTGGGATTATCCGTCCAATTCTAAAGACCTCCACTGCAAGCCGGGTTGCAGTAACACAACCCGCAAGGCTCTATCCGGGAAACCTGTAGTCAATATTTATTTTGTACGAAAAGCAAGCGCAAAAGGAACAACCTAATCAGTTAATCCCTAACTTTGTGAGCCTAAACAGTAGAAAACATGGTACAAAGATTCGATTACTTAGTGATAGGCTCAGGAATCGCCGGTATGAGTTTCGCTCTGAAAGTAGCCAATGAAGGCAAGAGCGTAGCACTTATCTGTAAAGCCGGACAAGAAGAAGCCAACACATATTTCGCGCAAGGAGGTATCGCTTCCGTAACCAACTTGAAAGTAGATAATTTCGAGAAGCACATAGAAGACACGATGATCGCCGGCGACTGGATCAGCGACCGGGCAGCCGTGGAGAAAGTCGTGCGTGAGGCCCCTGCCCAGATCGAGGCGCTTATCCGATGGGGAGTTAATTTCGATAAGAAAGAAAGCGGAGAATTCGATCTGCATAAAGAAGGAGGACACTCCGAGTTTCGTATCCTGCACCATGCCGACAATACAGGAGCCGAGATACAGACGAGCTTGATAGAAACGGTAAACAACCATCCCAACATCGCCGTATTCACGAACCATTATGCGGTAGAGATTATCACCCAGCACCATATGGCATTATCGTCACCCGCCATACCCCCGGTATCAAATGTTTCGGTGCCTATGTATTGAACGAGGATACGGGCGAGGTACATACTTTCTTGTCAAAGATAACCGTTATGGCGACAGGCGGTTGCGAGGCCGTTTACCGGAATACGACAAACCCGCTGGTAGCTACCGGAGACGGTATCGCCATGGTTTACCGTGCGAAAGGCTCCGTAAAAGATATGGAGTTCATCCAGTTCCACCCGACCGCCTTGTATCATCCGGGCGACCGTCCCTCTTTCCTCATCACCGAGGCGATGCGCGGATATGGAGCTGTATTGAGAAACCTTGGCGGAGAGGAGTTCATGCATAAATATGATCCCCGTCTTTCCTTGGCTCCCCGTGATATCGTAGCCCGTGCGATCGATAGCGAGATGAAACAACGGGGTGAAGACCATGTCTATTTGGACGTGACGCACAAAGATCCGGAAGAGACGAAGAAACACTTCCCCAATATCTATAAGAAATGCCTCAGCTTAGGGATCGATATCACGAAAGATTACATCCCGGTAGCCCCTGCGGCCCATTATTTATGTGGAGGTATCAAGGTAGACTTAAACGGGCAATCCAGCATCCGTCGCCTATATGCGATCGGAGAATGCTCTTGTACCGGCCTGCACGGTGGTAACCGCTTAGCTTCAAACTCATTGATCGAGGCAGTTGTATATGCCGACGCTGCGGCAAAACACTCATTAAGCGTCATGGATCGCTATGAGTTTAACCAAGATGTACCGGAATGGAACGATGAGGGAACGATCACCAATGAAGAGCGTGTATTGATCACTCAAAGCATGAAAGAGGTAAACCAGATCATGGAAGCGTATGTAGGTATCGTTCGTAGTAACACACGTTTGATCCGTGCGTGGAACCGTTTGGATATTTTATATGAGGAGACAGAGAGCCTTTTCAAACGTTGTAAGGCATCCCGTGAATTATGTGAGTTGCGTAATATGATCAATGTAGGTTATTTGATCACTCGTCAAGCGATGGAACGGAAAGAGAGCCGGGGATTACATTATACGATTGATTATCCGCCGGTTAAATAATTTAAAATTGAGAATTGAAAATTGAGAATTAACATAGTTAGTAATTCTCAATTTTCAATTCTCAACTTTTAATTATCAATAGTTCTGTTTCATCGGTTCGAAATAAGCTTGCGGATGAGCGCATGCCGGACAGTTAACCGGAGCTTTCTTGCCCTCGAATACGAAACCACAGTTGCGACATTGCCACAAGATAGCCTCAGCTTTCTCAAATACCGTACCTGTTTCTACATTATTCAATAACTTACGGTAACGATTCTCATGCTCTGCCTCTACCTTAGCGATCATCTTGAAAGCTACAGCGATAGCGGGGAAACCTTCTTCCTCTGCGATCTTAGCGAACTCAGGATATAATTCAGCCCACTCCTCATTCTCACCAGCTGCCGCGGCGGCCAAGTTCTCAGCGGTTGTTCCGATTACGCCTGCAGGATAAGAAGCGGTAATCTCAACCATTCCACCTTCCAAGAATTTAAAGAAACGTTTAGCGTGTTCCTTCTCTTGCTCGGCTGTTTCCATGAAAACACCTGCGATTTGCTCGTAACCTTCTTTTTTAGCTACGCTAGCGAAAAATGTGTAACGACTTCTTGCCTGAGATTCTCCGGCGAATGATTTCAATAAATTCTGCTCGGTACGTGTACCTTTAATACTTTTTTCCATAATGCTAATTTTATGTAGTAAATTAATGAGTCTGTTTTGTATATCGTTTTTCTCATGACCGATCAAAAGTAAGAATTTGTTTCCAGATATCGATTACGCAAACATTAAATAATATCTATCTCTCAATAGATATCACTTATTTATCAAGGAAAAACTTCTCCTCCTTTATACAATGAAACAACAAATCCTCCTAAATTGTTTACACAAAACCGGAATGCGTCTTTAGATTTTTTGCATCTTCTTTATTTTATTAACTTTGCATCCTCAAATCAAACAGGCAAGAAGAAAAATGAAGAACAAATTTGATTTTCAGCCCAAACTCTTTACGGCGCTGAGAAATTATTCCAAAGAGAGGTTCATGACGGATCTCATGGCGGGTATAATTGTCGGCATAGTTGCCCTACCACTCGCCATCGCTTTTGGTATCGCCTCTGGGGTAAGTCCAGAAAAAGGATTGATCACGGCTATTATCGGTGGATTCATTGTCTCCCTTTTAGGAGGCTGCAACGTACAGATCGGCGGACCTACCGGAGCGTTTATCGTGATCGTTTATGGCATTATACAGAACTTCGGCATCGAAGGGCTTGCCATCGCTACCGTCATAGCGGGTATTATTCTGATATTGATGGGCGTGCTGAAGCTCGGTACCGTGATTAAGTTTATCCCCTACCCGATTGTCGTAGGTTTCACGAGTGGTATCGCTATTACTATCTTCACGACACAAATGAAAGACTTATTTGGATTGACTATGGATAAAGTCCCCGCCGATTTCATCTCTAAATGGATCGCATATTTCGGGGCGTTCGATACGGTTAACCCTTGGGCATTCGTTATCGGTATCATTAGTATCCTGATCATTACGTTAAGCCCGAGGCTAACGAAGAAAATTCCGGGTTCCTTGATCGCTATCGTCATCATGACGATCGTTGTTTACATTATGCGTAATCATTTGGGTATTACAGGTATCGAGACGATTGGAGACCGGTTTACTATTAACGCTTCCTTGCCAGCCCCGGCTCCGATCACGTTTAATATGGAAACAATCAACTTATTGCTTCCCTCCGCCTTTACGATCGCTATCCTCGGGGCTATCGAGTCTTTATTATCCGCTACCGTAGCGGATGGTGTGACAGGCGACAAGCATAATTCAAATACGGAACTAATCGCCCAAGGCGCGGCGAATATCATCGTTCCTATTTTTGGAGGTATTCCCGTGACCGGCGCCATCGCCCGTACAATGACCAATATAAATAATGGTGGACGAACTCCGGTTGCCGGTATTATTCACGCCATCGTATTATTATTGATCTTGCTTTTCCTCGGGCCGCTTACCAAACACATTCCAATGGCTTGTCTGGCTGGCGTATTGATCATCGTATCTTATAATATGAGTGAGTGGCGTACGTTCCGTTCCTTGATGAAAAACCCGAAAAGCGACGTATCCGTCTTGTTGGTGACCTTCTTCCTGACGGTTATCTTCGATCTTACGATCGCTATTGAGATCGGCCTTCTGATCGCCATGTTATTCTTTATGCGCCGTGTGGCTGAAACCACGCATGTATCCGTCACCACGGATGAGATCGATCTTTCCGACGAGGGCGAGATTCATCATGACGAGGAAGTCCTCTCCCTGCCTAAAGGTGTAGAGGTATACGAGATCGATGGTCCGTTCTTTTTCGGCGTAGCGAATAAGTTCGACGGCATCATGAAAAGTATGGGAGATAAACCTAAAGTCCGCATCATCCGTATGCGTAAGGTCTCGTTCATAGATTCTACCGGTCTACATAACTTGGAAAGTCTTTTCCGTCTTTCCGAGGCAGAGCATATCCATATGATACTTTCCGGGGTCAATGAACATGTACACCGTGTATTGACAAAATCCGGATTCGAGAAGAAGATTGGCGCGGAAAATATTTGCAGTAATATCAATGAGGCAGTAGAGAAAGCGAAAGCTGCCGTACAAGACTAAGATTCTATCAGACAGTGGAGACGCAGCACGCTGCGTCTCTACAGCTGGATATTTATTCTGGTAAATAATACCAGTCCTCTGGTAAGACAGCTTCCTTTATTTTACGGCTGGAAACCCCAACCTCCAAGGCCTCGCCCATATAATCCTCGAAATACAAAACACGTAATTCGTGGAAACCAGCGTCTAACGCTACCTTTCCTTTCGCTATACGAGCATTATGAGAGCCATCATTATCAACAATAGCTTTACCGTCTATAAATAGTTTGGAACCATCATCGAATACGTATAAAAACGATATACACCTTTTTCAGGGATATTTATCAACGTACGGAACTCATAAGCGAAATGATCCTTGGCCGGAGCCTCCTGAATGGAGATATTTTTCATCGTACCCTCTTTCACTTTTGTCCCGGAAGCGATCTGATCCGTATGTTTAAACTTGCCTTCATAATAGGTATAAGCTACCCCGTGCTTTTTAGGTTTTACCGTTTTGGCGGGTAAGAATTCCATCGTTTCCTCATCCTTAGAGGTCAGGCCAGACGGATAATAATACGTATATTCCTTTCCGGACGAGGTACGAATCCATGAATCAAACTCAAACTTGCCCTCACGCAATTCAATGATACGGCCACCCCGCTCGAAATCTCCATAAGCGTCCCATCCGGATACACGCCCGAAAGCTAGTCCCACGTTATATAACATTCCTATATAATCATTATCATGATCGTGCCCGGCAAAAGTAGCCATCACATCCTTCATTTCCACCAAGGAAGCGAAGAAGCCCGTGTTGATCTTGGGAGAGGCGATTCCCTCTTCTTTCTGTCCTAATGTAGTCTCCGCCCCAACGATCTCATTATATTCCAGCAAAGGAATATGAAAAAAGGCCAAGGCTGGCAACGGTTTGCCACCATTTTCCTTGGTATAGCGCATACTTTGCTCACGATACCAATTGATCTGGTCGAAATGAATCCAATCATACGTACCGTAATCTTTTAGCGTAGGATAATCGTTGGAGTCGATACAATACAATAAGGCCGCCGGTTTCTTTCCGTCTGAACTGTAGACCGGTACCACATAGTTTCCGGCTCCATGAATATCACCCGGTCCCTTCTCACCCATAAAATAAGGTGATTGACTGAGTAGGGCATAAATCTCGTCCTTGGGAACGATCTCTGCGTCATGATTTCCCATCATCACCGTAAACGGTATCTTGGCCTCCTCAAAGATCCCGATCACTGACTTCCATCCTTCCAAACCGGGGCTTGCTGTCACCACGTCGCCCGTCAGCATTGCCACATCCGGATTCTCCGCCTTTAATACGGATTGTATCGTAGCGACTGTCTTTGCGCATTTAGGCGATTTCTGATCCCAATGAATGTCTGTAAATTGGACGATCTTGAATTTCCCATCCTTGAAAGCAAGCTGTTTTTGTGCGAATAAGCTCATCGGGGCACAAAAGCACAACAAGGCTATCGCTAATAAAAAAGTCTTTTTCATGTTCTTCGATTTAGTAATTGGGGGCTAAGTTATAAAAAAAAGAGAGCGATGTATAAAAACAGGCTCTCTTCCTTATGTTAAATGCCACAATGAAACCCTTGCTGTCAAACAAAAGCTATATACATATCCGCAAGCCGGGTTTTCCTGTCAAAATGCGGGATCTCTTTTACTATTTTCTCACAATCCTCAAGGCTCATTCCTCCTTTAGGTTCCCCCCAGTACCAAAGCTTTGGAGCATTCTGTTTCTTACTTGTAGATTCCATAATTCTCGTTGTTTTTATTTTAAGACAGGAAACGCTCAAATACCCCTATCCTCAAAATATATAAAAGATTAAAATAATGTGAATTTATATCCAACCGACAACCCCAATTTCAAATCCCGGTCATTGACACAATTCTGGAAATAGTTCACTCCCACATAAAATCTTTTTACCTCTATACCGGCCGCCGCCGTAGCTCCCAGATTCCAATATTCACCACTACCGGTGTAAGCACCCGCATTTAATCGGAGATTCACTTTATCGCTCAACGGAATATGAAAAGAAGCATACACGGGTACAAAAAAATCAATATTCCAATCATCTCCATATGAAAACGAATTCCCTGCGGTATGCAGCAACAATCCCGTTTGTATAGAAAACAACCGTGATTGTGGAAAGTTTATATACGCCCCCGTCTGAAGCCCCCATCCATCTCCTCCTAGTATTCCGGTACGAGCTTCTATATCAGCGGCCTGCGATCGACCAAAAGATAAAAGCAATATTAACAGAACAAACAACTTCTTCATTACTTACAAGGTATTAAAATTAATATTTAGATTGAATAAAAGTTCGACATGTCATGATATAGAACTTCCATTCAACCTAAATATTGCTTCTATATCATTATTTCACTTCAAGTTAGTGTATTCCGAATATAGCGTCCTTAATGACGATCGAATCTTCCGAATTTTCTATATTATATAGGATGCCTTCCATCTTCCCTTCAATATAAGGGGTACCACTTCCCTCATGAAAACGAATACTATCCACTTGTATTCGAAATGAAGATTTCAGTGGATGATACACCGTTTTAGCGTCATCTTTCGTGATCCGGACAGTAGATTCTATCTCTTCATTCATTAATTTACCCTTATTGATCATATATTCCCCTTCTCTTAATGGGATCAATGAGATCCTCAACATAGGATAAGGATAGTCAGAGATATGTACTCCTAATGGTATCTCCCAATAGAAACCACTTAAATCGGTATTTACCTTCTGCCAGAAATTTCCATGATCAATAAAAGAATGAGAGTTCGACTGATTAGCTATAGAGATATCTTGACTATTCACCTTTCCTTCAAAGTACCCCAAATAGTAAGGAGTTTCTTCAAAAGAAATATCTTCACCTTTATTACAAGATATAGACAAAAATAATAACATACTAAATAAAAAATAGATTACTTGTTTCATATTACAATAATTTTATATAAACATAATTCTTATTCATCAATTGCCTACTTCAACAGAATCAGTTCGTACATTCTATCTTAAATATAGATATTATTTTTAAGATTATCTCTATATACTACAGTCAATAAAATATCAAACTACAAAAATTAATTATATTTTAATGGACTTAGCGCTAATTGATACCATCCTGTCCTATATTTATCTGTATAGTCAGGTTTCCAATCCCTTCCAGTTGATAAATTCTTCTTTGATTTTAGGATTTTATCTTCAAAATTAACAATAACTTGACCTAATTCATCACTAGCTAAACTTTTAGTAACTGTATATGAAACTGTTTTTGATGTAGTTGCTGTAGCTCCAAATTTTAAACCAATCTTTACTTTTTCTCCAAAAGATGGATCAAATCCAAAATTAGTTGCAAATGTAGCTGTTGAAGATTCTACACTTTGAATAGTTTCACTAATATCTAGTTCTTCTATCGCTATTTTTATTATTGCACCATAATTCTCTATATTCCATTCGAATAATGGAAGGTCCAAAGCTATTCCATCTGTTAACTCTATTGATTTAACTTCGAATTTACTACTAAGCGGATCTTTTGGTGTTATTTTAAACAATGCAGATGGTTTAACTATAAAATTGTTAATATATTCATTACCTATACCAGCTTGATTTGCAACATACACTTTTACTATAAATTCAAGTGATCCGTCTGTCCATGGTGTAAGAATAGTACTACCTCCGGGACGACCACCTCCTGTTTCTTGATGAGTATTTCCATCAATTCTAGGATCTTCACTTTGATCACAAATTTTGTTCATAACTGTACGTGGATCTCCTAATAATTTAAAATACACCAAACTTTCCTTAAAATCTCGATTGAAAGGTCCTTTTGGCTGTTGAGGAGTCAAGCCATAATATATATAATCTCTCGGCCATTCATTTGTTGCAGCAAATACGTCGTAGGCTTCATAAACCTTTTTCATATTTTCAGGTATTGATCCTGTGCGATCTCTAGTATCACCACTAGAAAAATTTCTATTCTGTATGACTGAAGAAGCATTCTCTGTATTATCAAATACATCACTAAAGAATACAATATCAGGATTTATAATACTCATCGGTGACAAATTCCTTTGAGCCTTATTTACAGAAACCACTCTTTCATTTAACTTCACTACTACAATAGGATATTTAGGAATTTCATTTGATGGTATTAAGAATTCTTTATTTACTCCATAGCCCATTACATCATTACTATTTTTAACTCTTAAAGCTGTATATGGAACTTCACTCTCCACATTCCAAAGTTCAGCAGAAAAACTGTTATCAGGCAATTCTGGTACAAATATAGTTAAGGTTGAAAATAATTGTTTTATTTTTTCTAATCTAGTTATATCCATATACAAGCTCATTAATTCATCAACCGTTTTTCCAGAAGTTAATCTATAAGAATTAATAGATAAATATAATACATCATAATCATAATCAAACATCTTTAAAGCTTCATTTTTAATAATACGCCTTAATTCTATTGAAGAATCTAAACTATAAGCTAATGCCTTACTAAATTCTTCTAATAATTCATGATTTGTTATTGTATCACTACTAACAGTGGTAATATTACGGCTTACTTCATTTCTTGGTAAACTATAATCTATTTCCTCTACACAAGACATTAATAATAATACTGATAAGGAAAACATTATTTTAATTATTTTTTTCATAATAACCATTATTTATAATTAATATTTTAATTAATAAAATCTATAGAAATAAGAATCCATATACATTGTTATAACCATCTGTTATTTGCAACACACCTTTTTCTTGATCTTTTAAAGGTATTACCAAAGATGGCATAGTACTCGTTTGTACCATTTCATTATAGATCACTTCTCCCGTAGAACTAGTAACGATAACACGCACATTACCTACATTTTCATGGAAGTTCACTATCAGTCTCCACTAGCTTCTTCAATAGAAGCGTCCATAGGAAAATCTACGAGAATAGATTTTTTTGAATGCTTCCAGTTACCATCTAAGTGAACCCGCCTACCAAAACAGGGAATAGCACTTAACAAAGCCATTACTACAAATAAAAATTTAAATAATTTCATTTCTCATCTCATTTTTTGATTTGGATGCGAAGAACAGGCTAATAGCTCGAATAACAAAGAAAAATGGCTAATAAGTGACGGACAAACTCAATTTATAATTTACTGATAATTAATAAATTATAAATTCATGGATAGGACAAACATTTCATGGATATATACATATATCTATCTAATAAACAAAAAGTTACATCATATTAATAATATAGGTATACAAATCTAGCTCCTCCCCTATAATTCCTAGCTTCTGACGTACACGTTGGCGACGCTTATTTACAGAATCCGGCTGAATGTTTAATAGAATAGCCTCACTGATCGTATCTAAATGAAATAAAACTAAATAACAATAGCGTAAATCCGCAAGAGTCATATTGAACTCAGAGAATTTCTTTTCTAAAGATGGGTAGACCTCATTTGCTTGAGTAATAATATTTCGCCAATATTTTTCTGAAAGAGGGGATTTTGTCGTACCAGGAATTACTTTTTGGGATAGTTTAATCACTTTCCTTGCTATCATAGATGATAAAAACAGATTATTACGCTGTTCTGCGATTCTCTGGATAATGGATTTTTCTTCTTGTTTCGTTCGTTCATATAGCTCCTCTAACTTCGCTCTAGAATCATATATATTGAGTAATTCATCTTTTTTTGATAACTTATCGAATAAATCCTGAAGCTCAAGTTGTTTTATATTCAAGCTATTCTGCAGTTTCAATAATTCAATATTCTTTTGCTCAATATCGATTTGCTGGACATATATTCTCTTATTTTTCTTATTCATTTGCAACTGATAAACGAATAACAATAATAGACAAACAGTAATAGAAGTAACAAGAAGTATAAAAGTCCATTGTTTATCCATCTTTAATTGGGTATTTTCTAACGATATTTTTAAATGATTATACGCTTTTTCTGTCTTTACGATATTCGCTTTATTTTGTAATGCTAAGATAGAATCTGCGGCTTCATTATATTGCTCTAAATAGGTTAAAGCATTTTCTATATTACCTTCTGCTTTTTCCAGTTCATAATAATTATAAATTATGGAGATATGCGTATTTTCATTTAGGGTTGGTATGATGTTCGCTTGCTCTAAACATAGGCGAGCATTCTTGAAATCTCCTTCTTCTATATAGACACCGGCTAAAGCGGAATAGTCTGGAGCATTATCCAATTCAGAAACATTTATTGATTTCCATAAGTATTGCTTAGCGAGTTCTATATTGCCTAACACACTATAAACATTTCCTATCCCATTGGATATATATCCTATATCAGAAGAATCCCCTAGTTCCGCTATAATAGTATCAGCTTCTAGCAAATATCTCAACCCGACCTCTGACGAATCCGCAAAAACATACATACGTCCCACATCCCGCAAAGCGAAAGCTGCGCTCCGCATATTTCCGACCTTTCGAAAGTACTGTTCCGCTTTTTTATATTTATCTTTTCCTAATAAATAATCACCGTCAAAATGATACAAGTCTCCCATATAGCTACAAATATACCCGGCTTGATTATAGTCATGACAACGTAAAGCGATATCCAACGCCTGTAAATAAGCCTTCATAGCCAGCTCGTTATCCTTATCCTCCACATACGAACGCCCCAAGTACAAACTGATCCTCGCTTGCTCCTGCCCCGTTCCGTGCGACTCGTAATAGGCTTGCGCACGCCGCAATTGCTGTACGTAGGGCAGATCCGTATATAACGTGTCCGCCACTTACCGGATAGCATACACCAACGAGCCAATAATTTATCACTCAAATTATCGGGCACGGCTATGCTATCCAATAGGATAAGGGAACTATCCGGATCGGATTTCAACAAGGATTCCGCACGATCGATTAGGTATATGGCATCGCTCTCATCTCGACAACTATAAAAGAGAGCGTGGATAATAGTAATATCAGAATAAGCAAATGCCTCATCGGTTCCTATCTTTAGATTCTATGCGCAAGATAGGCATATTTTTTATCAAACCTTAAAGAATAATTGATTATTAGGCTTATTGTATAAAATTATTATCGCTTGGATATCTCCATCATCTTTTGGAAAAACACGTACGTGTTTTCATAAATTCTCGTACGTGTTTCCGAAAAAGATGTACGTGTTTTTCCTAAAACATGTACATCTTTTTATACATCTGATTTTCAATATACTAAAAACAGTATTCCCAAAGGCAGGGATATTGTAGGAAATTCCATTATCTTTGGACTTTCATTGGTAACTTTTTAATCTACTATCAATATGGCACAACAATCCGGAAGATTGCTATCCCTCGACGTGATGAGGGGAATTACGATTGCGGGGATGATTTTGGTAAACAACCCCGGGTCATGGAAGTATGTATATACGCCTTTAGAGCATGCACGTTGGAACGGCCTCACTCCCACCGATTTGGTATTTCCGTTCTTTATGTTCATCATGGGGGTCTCCATGTTTTTCTCACTTCGGAAATATAACTTCAAGCTGTCCAAAGAGAGCGTGACGAAAGTATTGAGACGCACGGTATTGATATTCCTCGTGGGATTAGGCTGAATCTGTTCGGGCATGTTTGCTACAATGGATTTACCGATTTCCAGAATTTACGTATCCTTGGGGTGATGCAAAGGTTGGCGCTGGCATATGGCTTCGGCTCGTTGATAGGATTAGCGATTAATCATAAGTATATTTTGCAGGTAGCCGCTGGTATATTGATATTTTACTGGGCATTACTAGGTTTCACGCATAGTATGGAAATGTCGGAGGATAGCATTATAGCGATCGTGGACAGAACTTTATTCGGTACATCGCATATGTATCACGATGATATGGCAGATGGTACACGGATCGCCTTTGATCCGGAAGGGCTCTTGAGCTGCATCGGTAGCATAGCGCATGTATTACTCGGTTTCTACGTAGGAAAGGTAATACAGGATTGTAAAAAGAACAATGAGTTGATTATCCGTAATATATTCATTTTCGGTACGATTATTCTTTTTGCCGGTTTCTTACTAAGTTACGGCTACCCGATCAATAAGAAGATATGGAGTAGCACGTTCGTCTTGGTAACTTGCGGATTCGCCTCCTTATTTCTCGCTTTATTAATCTGGATCATCGATATAAACGGGAAGAAGAAATGGACGTTATTCTTTGAGTCGTTCGGTATCAACGTTGTATCTGTATGTACAAGGGGATATATTGGCCGTATTGCTGGGAATGAGCGGTATCTCCGCCTTTATGTATATGGATCTGTTCAGGCCGATATTCGGCGATTTCGGAGGCTCATTAGCATGGGCTATCTTCTTCGTGGTATTAAACTGGATACCGGGATATTTCTTGTATAAGAAGAAGATTTATATCAAGTTATAAAGAAAAGAATAACGCAAAAAATCCAATCACTCTCCTATCATATCGGAGAATGGTTGGATTTTATCGGTATCAGCCTAGCTAACTAGTTCACGTTATATCCGGAGATAACCACCTTCGGGGTCTCGCCTCTCGTATCTACATCTTTCCAATGGATGTTGATCTCTTTCTTCTCGCCCGGAAGCAAGGAGAAATAGTTGTCGCTATAGAACATCGGGAGGAATTGCTCGCCATCCTTCTCGCCCACTACATTCACACGAATCATCAGAGCCGGGGTGGATGAAGTATTCTCTAAGGTAGCGGTAGCGGTCCAAGTACCGTCATTACCCTTATTGGTTGCCACGTTGGATCGTAAAGTAACCTTTGGCATCTCACGCAAAGCTTGGTAGTTGCCTTCCTCTACGCCACGCAGATAGAAGTTATCCGATACGATCTTGCCATTCTCTGTCAACGTCAACTTGACGAAATGAGCGCTAGATACGCTAGCTGGGAAATCCAGTTTCATACATTTGTTGGTCGTATCTTCCTTACTATCCACGGAAACCTCGTTTTCCCATGAAATAGAACCGTCCATATTGATGATTTGAGCCTTTGCCGTCAAACCATTACGTACGCCGGCGCTATAGTTCACTACCTCGATCTCGTCCGTAACCGGATTCCATTGAATGTGCAGAGGCTCGGAGGCCTTCTTGCAACCAAAGTAAGCGGCGGTAGGCTCGAAATAATAATCGTAAGTCTGCCATACCATAGAAGGCCATGCCGGATGCGTCATCCACAGCAATAATCCCTTACGGTTCAAGCTTCTCGATTCGAACATACCCCGGTAACCATCATAGTTTACCCACTGAGCCAGATCGGCGAATTCCTTGGCGTTGTTCGGCTTGCCAAAGCCCTTTTCGATGATAGCGTTGAAAGAAGCGCAAGACTGGGCGCCTTCCATCGTATAATCGTGTTGTCCCCATTGAGCGTTTTGCGGCCAAAGCGCTTCCGGAGAGAAAGTACGAACCAAGCTCTCGTAATTCATCACGTTAGGCATACCCCGCTCACTATGGAACTTATCACTACCATTCTTCAAGCTAAAATATTCTTTAACAGGAAGCGCACGGTACGGACCATGGCCACTTACCACCTCATCCGCCGAGCTGGAGATATAATGTAAGCCCGGATGATCCTCTTTCACGATACGGCGTAAAGCCTTGTCGATCTGCTCCGGCGGGAAGCCCTCGTTGCGCCCGCAATAAATACCGATAGAGGCATGGTTACGGAAACGTTTCACATAATCCTCAGCATTGGCGATAAACATCTCCGGATCATAAGGATCGGGTCCGTCGGAAGGATTCGCCAACCAGAAATCTTGCCAGATCATGATACCATGACGGTCGCAAGCCTCATATAATTCTTTATCGCCAATCTGTCCTACCCAGTTACGCATCATCGTAAAGTTCATATCGGCATGGTAAGCCACGGCGATATCGTACTCACGACCCCGGTAATTCAGATTAGACTCACCAAATCCCCAGTTACCGCCACGGCCTATAAAACGACGACCATTGATAAAGAGACTCAAGATACTATTATTCTCATTGAAGGTCATTTGTCGGATACCTACCTTGAAATCCTCAGAGTCGGATACCTTATCACCTACCTTAAAGGTGAAATTAGCGTCGTATAAATAAGGAGATCCGTACCCTTTAGGCCACCATAAACGTGGATTCTGAACCTTCAATTGGCTAAAGGTATTCGGGTCGAAAGCAACGCTCTTCTCCTCGTTGGCGGCCAATTCCACCGGTTGCTCGAAGTGATATCACCGATCTTTCCTGTCAATATACCCTTCACGGGAGCGGCATCATGGTTCTTCACGATCACTTCCGGAGTCAAGGTAGCGGAAGTCGTATCCGGCAACGGTAATACAACCTGTACGAACGGGTCTTGAATCGTTACCTTGCCTGTAGAAGTCAAGTACACATCATCCCAAATACCGATATTACGACCACGGATCGTCGAGATCCAATCCCAACCGATCGAAGCGTGGAAGGTCGGGTTATCAGCGCCTAAAATACCACCGTTGAAATCCGTATTCTTCTCACACTTCTCCTTGATAGCTCCGATATGCTCATTCTTGATGATCTCCACCGCGACAACGTTCTTACCCGGTACGACCCTGTCTGTAACGTCAAATACACCTCGGATAAACGCTCCCTCGATACGGCCGATCTTGTTACCGTTTAAATATACATTCGCTTTCCAGTTGATACCATCGAAATTCAAGAACAAACGATCTTGCTTGAATCCTTCGGGTACCTCAAACTCATCCCTATACCAGAAATTAGAGTTGAAGAATGACTCGGATATCTGCATCAAGTTATCCGCGTAATTCGGATTCGGGATAGCTCCGATATTCTTATAACTGCTCAATACCGTTCCCGGTACGGTCGCCACGATCCAATTTTCCGGAGAGAAAGAAGGTTTTGATATTTCCTCACCAGAAGCGGTTACCTCGGAAGCTCGTTGTACTTTCCAGTTTCCGCCCGACAAACGAATCTCGTCTTTTGTAGAAGCCGGAGCAGCAGCCGGTTGGGCAAGCAAGCCACCTTTACCCATCACCTCTATCTCGCTTAAGATATAGCGTCCGTCATTAGCCGGTTGCTCCATCCATACCCGTACGTAGCGGCCCTTTCCTTTTAGCTTGATCTCATCCAGATTAGCATCTCCACCCGGAAGATTCGCTATGTCAACCCATTGTTTCGCGTCGTCGGAAACTTGAATCTTACCCTTGATCGCTTTATTGATCCAATGTAATTTTACTTCGTCGAATTCGGATTGGCTACCCAAGTCCACATAGACCCACTCCTCTCCTGTCGTGGCACTCATCCAAGCGCTATTAAAGAATTTGGAAGGAAGCAAATCTATCAACTTATCTTGGTTATAGAAATTCATCTCGAAGAATGCCCAATAAGCGGCACCTTCCATTTTCAATCGCATCCGATAATAAGCATATTCACCCGGTTGATCGAATGTCAAAGTCTCATTCAACATACGGGTGGGCAACGTACCCGGATCCCAGCTATTCTTGTTCGGGTCTGAATGGGCCTTATACTTGCTGGCCTTACCCGGCATACCTTTACCCTTTAAGGCAGCCAATTCCGTCCAAGTATTTCCATCATTCGATCCCTCGCAAACAATCTCATATCCATCCTTAATCTTATTCTCGTCATAAGCCACGCTGCCACGAAATTGTACCTTGTCGGCTTTCTCTTTCCAGTTATTCAGCGTGAACAAGAAATAGGCATCCTCGCCCGTAACCGCATTACGAGAATAAGGACCTTGATCGATCATCCACTCACGCTCACGACGAGCAATCTCCCCATTTTGTGTGGAAAGATCCAGATACTGAGGCTGTTTATCGCTAATAACACCATCCGTCACCAGTTGAGCCGTTAGATTGTAATCATAACTGGAGGAGTTGTAAGCGCTACGCAAAAGAGCTATGTTACGATACGTGGAATAATCCGGACGTAATGAAGGAGAAAAATCCTCCCCCGGATCTCCCGGATACGAACCGATACCTCTGGTATAATAATCCGACCGATCGAAAGATTCCGCCGGAACACCGCTCTGCCCACATCCTCCTAGCAATGCTGAGACCGCTACCGCTCCACAAAGCGTCAAGAGTCGAGGCAATTTTTTCTTTTTACTGAATGTTCTCATACTACTTATTGTGTTTCTCTAAATTAGTTAGTTTAATAAGATACCGTCACGTCAAAACCCTCCTTCCGGGCCCGTTCCGCGATCGCATCTAATTCTTCTTTAGTAGCTTTTTTCAAAGCTTTAACCGGGGTCTCCCTATCTATCGTGTAAATCATGACTTGTTTCGGACGGATTTGTTTTAAGGCGGAAATCCAGCCCGCTATCTCCTCTTCTGTCATATTATTAACCGATTTCCCGTTTACTTCCCCCTTCAAGAACATGGTCTGTATAATCAAGTTTCCGTTAAAACGACATAATTGTTTTAATAAAGACTCGAAATTAAACGCCGGAGAATTAGGTACGTCTATCTGCCGAATCCGACTGTCTAATACAGAATCCAGTTTCAATATGTTATCCTCTATTTTATTCAAGGCTTGAAAGACTTCCTCTTTATGGAGCATCGTAGAATTAGAAAGCACGGCGATTTTAGCGTCAGGGAAAAACCGATCCCGGATAGCGACCGTATCATCAATGATTCCACCGAATTCCGGATGTATCGTAGGCTCTCCGTTTCCGGCGAATGTAATTACATCCGGAGCGATCCCTTCCGCTTTCATGGAACTTAATTTTTGCTCTAAGGCTTCCCTCACTTCCGTACGAGTAGGCAGTTTACTATGGGTCCTATGATTCTCATTCAATCCACATTCGCAATAAATGCAATTAAAAGAGCATAATTTCCCGTCTGTAGGAAGTAAATTCATCCCTAAAGAGACACCTAGACGCCGACTATGTATCGGGCCAAATACTATTTTATCAAAAAGAATTGTAGACATAGCGCTGTTTGTTTTTACCCACGCAAATCTACTCTAAAATTTCCAGCGAAGCAAAGCATAAAGATCTGTTTTATCAGAACCGCTTATCTCCTCCGTATCAGTACCTATCAAATCCCTGTCCCAATAATGGGTGTGAGCCAGTTTCGCAGATAGGGATAAACGTTTCCAAATATCCAGACGAAAGGTAAGGGCAAACCGCATCCCATCCCCATAAAAAGAGGGCATATTAAAGGCATACAATATATTCTTCTCATACGAACTGACCCGGCTATTGTAATCATCCGTATGAAACCACGCTAGATAACCATCCATTTGAAGAGGTAAGGTAGTGGCTTCCAGCCTATACTTTGGGATATCATAATTCCTTTATTAAGTTTCTTTATAGGATCATCGAATAGAATACCATCTAAGGAAGTCTTAAAAATAAAAGGAGAAGAAAAGTTATAAACCTGTTGAAAACGAATACGATGTTGTTTATAAGGATTGATTCTCAATAAATTATCATTTTCAAAAGTTCCATTCTTTTCTTTTTGCCGGTATTTATAACGAAGATAAGCTGAATAGTTTCTACTAGGGGTATAATCTATCTGAGCCATATATTCCTGTCCTCCGGAAGGAGCGTCTATCCCGTATTTCAACCAAGGAAAACGGAATAAGTCCGCATAAACGGATAATTTCCAGCGGGCGATCGGGGTTAATTGCAATCCCATATAAACCCCTTGCTCGTTTTGAACCGTAGAGCCTTGCGAGAAAGCGTTCCCAAACAAAGCTTGATAACGGCGATCGTAATAACGGTATAATACCAAGAAAGATATATAAGAAGCGGGTGTTAACTGCAAGGCATTCAAGGTAGAAATAGCTCCGTTTTTCGAAAGGGCAGTTTCTCCATAAAACTTGATACGGTTACTTTTCAACATATAGTCAACACCGATGTTGAAATTGTTGGAACCTCTGAAATAGAACAAATTATAAGGTTTTGGATCGGGGTCCATCTTAAACTTACCGAATGAATAGGAGAGAGCCGTTAAACCTACATGAAAATGAGATGTAGCATAGCGGATATTTCCTCCATATACCTGCATCGTTATCATTTTCCTCTTTTCCCAATCCCGTTGTAAACGATGAAGTCCATCCGTTTTTAATGAGGTGAATGTCAAGCTATCTACGGCCGCATCCATTTTCCGGTACGAATAGAAAACACTTATATCCAAGTTTTTAATCGTGATCGTACTAGCCACCCCTCGGAAGAAATCCTGTTCATTGGTTGAGAAGTGCCTACGGAAGCCATTTGTCCTTCGCTCCGCTTGAGCGACTACTGCCGTACGACTAGGAGAAAAGTCATTGCTAATCACCAGACCTTGTCCGAAAGACATCTTGTAATCCCCTATAGCCAAGCTTTTTAACCAGTTGATATCTTTTAGGAATAGATGTGCGGAATAAAAGTCATATCCTTTATGATATGCGTTCCAAAAAGGTTCGCCCGCATCTTTCTCAGCTACGAAGCCTGCTTGTAAACGATCCTCGAAAGTATAGGAATAACGTAAGGAGTGATAGAAAGGTTCTCCTCTATATTTACGATTCGGATATAACGAAAGTATGCTGTCCGTTTGTTCACCATATCCCTTTTTCTGTTGAAAACATTGATCATACCTGATTTGTAATTCATTACGACCATATTTCAACAGATTCTTAACCGTAAACAACCGTTTTTCAACAAGATTATCACCTATATAAACAAATGGAAGGAGAAGAGATATCGTCTGAAAATCGATATCCTCTATATTCTTCAACTCATAGATGCTAACCATATTTCCGTATCGTTTCCGATAGGAGAGGAGCTGCTCAATTTGGCGATCGGATAGAAAAGGTAATCGCTTCAGTTGTTCTTCCGTCACGGCATTCAAATCAAAAGGATGCTCAATTAAATAAGATAAATCGGCATACAAACTTTCGATACGCTCCGTATCCTCGGTTTCCAAGGCTAGTTCCTCTACATACTCTATCCACTTATCAACAGTATATTCTATTTGAGAATTAGCGTAATAACTATTTATCAACAGGATTATCGACAAGATTATAAACAATCGTTTCATAGCTAAGTATCATTTAAAAAGAGAATGATAAACCAAGACCGGTACTCATCCCTAAAATCGGATGGTAAATAGAGGCTACATCTATCGTAAAGCAAGAAAAGTTATAACCAATTCCTAAAGAGGGCAGGAGAGGAGCGGTCTGTATTCCGGCACGAATAAAAAAAGAATCGAAAGCAGTGTATTCAAGACCAAAGTTTCCAACAACTAGGTTTTCATTTTCCGTTCCTACACTTCCTGTAATTAACAGACTGTTTATAATCTCCCATTGAAAACTTATTTGAATTAAATAATAATTAAAATCTTCTATTTCAATATCTTTATCTCCTATAGAAACAGAAGGAAAATTCATTATTAACATTCCTATTAACAACTTATCAATAGGAGAGAAAGTGATTCCAAGATCTGTTGACAGTCTGGATCTCGTATTTTCCAACAACTCGGTTTGCAAGAAACTATAGTGAACTCCAAGCCCTAACGCCCATTGATCCCCCAAGCGTTTTCCTCCCAGCACACGAACCATCATCTCCCTGTACTTATCAAACCCGAAAACAGAGATATCAACACCTGCGGATAATAGTTGATTCGGATAATAAAAACTACCAAACATCGTACCCAGTTCTTTCAACATGTACCGATTAAAGTATTCTAAATGAATGGATTTTTTCTCTTTATCTACAATAAGGGCCGGATTGAATAAAATAGATTGCGTCGCCACATTCCCTCCCATTCCCACGCTACGAACATCCGGTAAACGTAAGTTATCAACACCATGTACATACAATGAAAATACCCCGCAAACAGGGATAGCAATAGATATTTCATAGTTAAGATTTTGTATGGTTTCTATTTATTCTTCAAGTTTTTCTTATTATCCTTATTTATCCTACGCTGTACCTTTTTAATATCCTCATTAGGGGAGCGCCATTCAGGCTTAATTCCCCTTTGCAATAGCATATCACGAACAGCGGTGTTATTATCAATATGTTCTTTTTCAATAGGAGATTGTCCATATAGATCCTTCGCTTGCACATTTACGTTTGTCATTTCAGTCGCTAGGTCTTTAGCTTTTATACTTATAGTCGGTAAAAAATCAGCGATAGGTCTATTCGTGGGGACGTTCATTCTCTTTTTCAACATCTGTGTACTTAAATTGAATAAAGCTTGATCTCCCTTAGAACGAATAATCGCAAATCCTTTATTATCAATACCTCTTTCGTATAAGATTCCGGATAATTGTTTTTCAGTCTGACTCAATTTTTCCCTGGCCTTTAAGCGTTCATAATCCAATAGACGTTGTTCAATCACCTCGGCCTTACGGGTTTGTACCGCAAAATAAGTCTGTGCGAAAGCGACTTGAGGTTTACGGCTATCACCATTTTGTGCGATTAAATAGCATGCGTAGCGTGTTAATAAGATGTCATCTATTTGTTTTTCAACACCATAACCTATTGAAACCATTTCCGACGTCGGGAAAATGGTTTTGTACATCTTCTCCCGCATTCCGGCACGCTTCTTTGGCTTTCACCACTACATTATTGATAAAGTTATCCCATTTGGCATATCCTAATAGGGGTTGTAACTCTCTGGCACTCCAGCATTCTATGCCTTCTACCTCACATGAAATGGATTCGAATTTTCCGAATAGGGCGGTAATTTCTTCTTTCTTCATAGTTAATATATTCTTAAGTTGTTGTCAATTGCGCAAATGTAATGTTTTATATTCATTTAGCAAGTTATTAACAGATAAATGATGCTGAGAGTCACGCAGTATTTATATTTTTGCGGTATATGATACGAAAAGGGATATATTGTATTTTGGCTCTACTCGCTCTCTGTAGCTTTAAAGGGATGGCGCAGGCGGTAAAGACAAATATTGTTCCGGAAGGTTATCAGAAAGCTCAACTGTATGAAGGTGATACAATGGCTGTCGTCAACCTTCGGGAAGTTTTCATATATCCTCAAGTTAAGTTTAAGAATAAGCGTGAACAAGCGAAGTACAATAAGTTGGTACGAGACGTAAAGCGTACTTTGCCCTATGCCAAGATGGTGTATGATACGTTGATAGAGACCTACGAATACATGGAAACCTTACCGAATGACAAGGCCCGCCAAGCCCACTTGAAACGGATGGAGAAAGAGTTGTTCGCCCAATATAAACCGGAACTAAAAAAATTATCCTTCTCGCAAGGTAAGCTACTTATCAAACTGATCGATAGGGAATGTAATCAATCCAGTTACAATTTACTGAAAGCCTATCTGGGAAGTTCCGTGCGGGCTTTTGGAATTTCTTCGCCGGCATGTTCGGAGCCAGTCTGAAATCGGAATACGACCCGAAAGGTAAAGATGCCATGACCGAACGGGTCGTCGTATTGGTTGAGAATGGTTTAATCTGATAGTTGCTTGAAAAAATCCCAGATCACGATACCAGTAGTAACCGATACGTTCAAGGAATGCTTTGTACCGTATTGAGGTATTTCAATACATATATCACAGTTATCAACCACATTTTGTTGAACGCCTTTTACCTCGTTACCCATGACGATAGCGTATTTCTTTGTCTTGTCTAGCTGCAAGTTATCTAACATGACACTACCTTCCGCTTGTTCCACGGCACATACCGTATACCCTTCTTGGCGCAGTTTATCAACAGCCTCCGGGGTATCCTTGAAATATTCCCAATCTACGGTTTCTTCCGCTCCTAAGGCGGTCTTATGGATCTCCGCGTTTGGAGGGCAAGCCGTAATACCACAAAGATAAATAGCCTCTACCCGGAAAGCATCGGAGGTACGAAACACGGAACCCACGTTGTTAAGACTTCTAATATGGTCTAAGACAACGATTAAAGGTATCTTCTTACTTTCCTTAAAAGCCTCGGGAGTCAGGCGGTTCAATTCGGTTACTTTTAATTTTCGCATAACAAATATCTTTGACCGCAAAAGTAGCGAATATCCGTGGATATGCCGTTGAAAAGCTATTAATAAGTAGTGGACATAAAATGAAAAATATTTCTTGCTTTATTCAAATACTTGTCCATACACCCCCCTTTCTCAAATTAGCAAATGAATAAGCCACTTATTTACTACGCGCTATCAACAGCCCTTATACACCTATTGACAGCCTTGCTGGAGGATCTATTTTTTCACAATCAAGGTTATCAACAATAAACAGCTAAATATTCATAAAGTCTATAACTATAAGAATTACAATCTATAGATAGACATCCATGCTGTTGGTATCCTTTTGATAAACCGTTCACAGACTTTAATAAGTCAATAACCAAAGATTGTAACAAAAATGTATTAACCATTTCAACAGCCTATCATATTCATCATATTTATTTTTAAAATTAAAGATTAATAAGAATATAATATAATGATTGTGGATAACTCTTGATGGTTCACGACAGCTCATCCATCGATGGCAAAGATAAGAATCTTTCTTGTTATTTCTATAAATGAAGAAAGTTTATACCTTTGTGCTTTGTGAACAATAGGTTGATAAACTAGATAAGATGAAGATTATCAGTAATACTTTCTGTGGATAATATTGTTTATATATAGTGAAAAGCCTATTGGGAGCAGTAGAAACAGGAATCATTAATATATAAGGCTATGTTGACAAACCAATCAATCGGGTACATGGATGCGCCCGTTCCTAAGGATTTAGACCTTAAGGAAGCGATCGACAAGTTACGTAAAGAGAAGAATGCGATTATTTTGGCGCATTACTATCAAACAGGCGATATACAAGATATAGCGGACTATGTGGGAGACAGTCTGGCCTTGGCACAATGGGCGGCTAAGACGAAGGCGGATATCATCGTGCTTTGTGGGGTTCACTTTATGGGAGAGACGGCGAAGATCCTCTGTCCGGATAAGAAAGTGCTGGTACCGGACTTGAATGCCGGTTGCTCCTTGGCGGATAGTTGTCCGGCTACGGAGTTCGCCGAGTTCGTCAAGCAACATCCCGGTCATACGGTAATCTCTTACGTGAATACGACCGCCGCCGTGAAAGCGGTCACGGATGTGGTGGTTACTTCCACGAACGCCCGCCAGATCGTGGAGAGCTTCCCGGAAGGTACACCGATGATTTTCGGCCCGGATCGTAACTTAGGTAATTATATCAATAGCATCACGGGACGTAATATGTTGCTTTGGGATGGCGCTTGCCACGTGCATGAGCAATTCTCATTGGAGAAGATCTTATCTTTGAAGAAACAGTACCCGAATGCGGAAGTGATCACCCATCCGGAATGCAAGCAGCCGGTTATACAGGTCTCAGACTTCGTAGGATCGACCGCGGCTTTGCTGAAGCATACCATTAAGTCCGACGCGAAACAATTCATTGTAGCGACGGAAAGTGGCGTTATTCACGAGATGCGCAAGCAGAGTCCGGATAAGGAATTTATCCCGGCTCCTCCGAACGACAGTACTTGCGCTTGCAACGAATGTAATTTCATGCGCTTGAACACGATGGAGAAGCTATATAATTGCTTGAAGTTCGAGATGCCGGAGATATTCGTGGACGAGGAGGTACAGAAGAAGGCCATCAAACCGATCAAGAAGATGTTGGAGATCTCTGAGAAGCTGGGACTCTGATCCAAACAAATGCGGGATAGGTCTCAACCGATAGGCCGGACTTGAGTGATATAAAAGCTAAGCCCGGTCTATTATATGTAAATAATCAAAATTATGTACAATATCTACAACTATCCTTATAATCATTTGAATTTAAAATATTTATCCTATTGTTGTAGATAGGAAAACATCTACAATAGTAAGTCTTTATCTACCATCATTTCCCGCTTTTAGTAAGTGTCTTTGCCATGCTGTCGAAGGAATTTTCTACACTCTACGTATATAATCAGTCCGTTTTTCTTCCTTTCTTTATATAGATAAAACATTAATATATAAGTATTTGTGTTTTTTATGGTATAAAACAAAAGTTTTACACATAGGAAACATTTGTTTTCATAGAAGAAAACTAAAGTTTTGTACTGAAGAAACTTCTGTTTTCCCATATAGAAACTTTTGTTTCCTTAGGAAGAAACCATTTGCTTCGCTACTCGAACTCGGACGATCCCGGGAAAGAATATATCGAGAATGATCGCTATTAATTACCGTAACATTCTGAATTTAGTTACTTTTGCGTAGAAATCTAATTGTAATTCTCAATATCATGAAAAAGATAGGACTAATGTTGGCCTTATTATGGGTGATTTGTGCGCTCTCGTGGGCTACTTCTCCGAATGCCCGTATTAAGGGGCAGTTAATAGATGCCTCTTCGAATCAAGTGATTAATTATGCGGATATCTTTCTGTTTGCGATGGGAAGTGAAAAACCTTTGCAACAGACTTTTCCGGACGATCAAGGACGTTTCTCGTTTACTAAGGTGGCTCCGGGTAATTATGTGGTCATGGTCCGTCTGATGGGATATGATGTGTTTACAAAGAATGATATCATCTTGGATGCCTCGTCTCCGGTGGATTTAGGTAAGTTGATGATGAGTCCCTTGGAGGTAGGTATCGCCGAAGTGGAGGTAGTGGCCGAGAAACGCCAATTGGTTTATAAGTTGGATAAGAAAGTGGTCGAGGCCTCTTCCAATATGATGGGAGGAGGCGGTTCCGCCGTGGATATATTAGAGAATACGCCTTCCATACGGGTAGACGCAGAAGGCGATGTTACTTTTCGTGGAAGCAGCGGCTTTTTGGTTTACATAGATGGTAAGCCGAGTGTCTTCTCGGGTACACAGGCTTTGGAGCAAGTCCGGCCGGGCATATAGAGAATATAGAGATTATCACGACACCTTCCGCCAAGCATGATACGGAAGGCGACGTGGGTATCATTAATATTATCACGAAGAAGCATTCCCAGAGAGGATTGAGCGGGATGGTGAATCTCTCGGGAAGTACGTGGCTTTCCCGCCATGTCGATTTCTTGTTGGCACAGCAACATCAGCGTTCCCGTTGGTACATCGGCGGACAGTGGACGGATCGTATGCGTAAGAGTGATTTCGACCAAGAGAAGAAGACGGTGGTTGGCGATCAAACAACGACTTCGCATTCCGTCGGGCCTCGTACGGGAGACAGTTACCATTATAGCTGAAAGGCGGTTGGACCTGAATCTTCCCAAGACAACCATTGCGTTGGATCTGGAGGGCGGCTATGGCGGAAATAAGCGTAAGGGAGAGATGAACTATAAGGAAACCCGTTCGGTAGCGGGCGGCTCTCCGGTGACGGAAGATTATCGAAGCATAGATGATTATGATAATGATGAGAATATAGGTTTGGGAAGTCTGGCGGTACAGCATAAGTTCAACGATAAGGGACACGAGCTTTCCGGTAGTGCCTATTACAAATATGGCGGTCATGCGTTGGAATATTTCTTTAATGACTTGATGTCTTTGGAAGGGCAACGCCAACAGGGGCACCGTGCTTATGAGGCCGAGCATCGGGAAACGATGCGTATCAATCTGGATTACGCCTTGCCTTTCGGGAAAGGAGGTAAGCTAGAGGCGGGTTACCAATATTATTCTTATCTGGAAGACGGCGATTACAATATGGAATGGTGGGACCCCAAGGGACAAACGTTCTTTTGGCGTGACGATATCTACAACACGTTTTATTTTCAAGAAGGGGTGAATTCAATTTATACGATTCTTTCCCATACGTGGAAGAATTTAGAGGCGCAAGCGGCGTTCGGGGAGAGCATACGCATACGGTCTTGCGAAGTTCCGTGGAGGGAGCGGATCGTACGAAGAATCGTTTTGAGTTTTTCCCATCGGTGCATTTGGGCTATACGTTCCCGAATGAGCATCGCTTGTTGGCTTCCTATTCCCGTCGTACCACACGTCCGCAGCTTTTCTATATGGAGCCTTATATTACGTATCGTGACTTTTATACGGCCGAGATCGGTAATCCGGATATACGTCCGGAGTACATCAACTCCTTTGAATTGAACTACCGGAAGAATTTCGGGGAAAATACGGTATCCGCTACCGCCTTTCATCGGTATCGGAAAGATAAGATCGAGCGGTTGCGCGTACCCTATTCAGCCGGTGTAACCTTAGACTCGATGTCAAACGTAGGACATGATTATTCAACAGGTATCGAGCTAAGCGTCAGCTGCATCCGGTACGTTGGTGGAATACCACGGTCAACGGAAACGTTTATCACTATAAGGTGAAGAACGAACAGGCCGCCGGTGGAAATACGACCTCAAGCACCAATTACGATATCCTATGGAATAACCTGTTTAATCTGGGGAAATACACCCGTATCCAATTGATGGTAGTTTTGTAGGCCCTTCCGTAACGACGCAGGGCCGTACGGACGCTTATTGGTATGCGAACGTAGCCGTCCGCCAGCAACTATGTAACCGAAAACTAACCGCCACCTTAGCTTTCCGGGATATTTTCCGTTCCGCCAAATATATCAGCGATATCCAAACAGCGGATTTACGCTCCCTGACACGTATCAAACCCAAATATCCACAAATCACGTTGACGTTGAGTTGGACATTTAATAGTTTCAAGGCCAAATCCACCCAAGCGAAAGAAGATCGCTCGGAGATGTTCGAGGGTATAAAGCATTAGTATATATCTTCGCGGTTATTATGCTATTTAATTCGATTGAATATTTGATTTATTTGCCAATCGTATTTTTATTGTATTGGCTTGTCTTCGGAAAGCGACTACGACTACAGAATTTATTTGTAGTCGTAGTTAGTTATCTTTTTTACGGGTGGTGGGATTACCGGTTCTTGGCATTGATAGCCCTTACCTCTTTCTGTAGTTGGCTGAGTGGGATAGGAATAGAGGAAGTACGTGCGAGGGCGGGGAAGATACCTCGCTGGTTCGATAAAGGTATCGTGGTTGCGAATGTCATATTTAACTTACTGATACTCTCTTTCTTCAAGTATTACGACTTTTTTGTGGATAGTTTGGTAGATGCTTTCTCTTATATAGGGATTTCATTGCACATCTCTACGCTTTCTCTCTTATTACCGGTCGGGATTAGTTTTTATACATTCCAAGCCTTAAGTTATACGATTGACGTGTATAGAGGTAAATTGCCGGTGACAAGAGATATCGTTTCCTTTTTCGCGTTTGTTAGTTTTTTCCCACAGTTGGTGGCTGGCCCTATCGAACGGGCTACTAACCTGTTGATACAATTTGAGAGACCTCGCAGCTTCGAGTATAACGACGCTGTAGATGGGATACGACAAATGATGTGGGGGTTTTTCAAAAAAATCCTGATAGCCGATAATTGTGCCTTGGTCGTAGATGACATATTCGGGAACTATGGAAATTACCCGGCTAGTACTTTGCTATTGGGAGCCGTTTTGTTCTCATTCCAGATTTATGGAGATTTTTCCGGATATTCAGATATAGCTATAGGTACAGCCAAGTTGTTTGGGATACAGTTGAGGCAAAATTTCCGGTATCCCTATTTTTCTTTAGATATAGCCGAGTTTTGGAGACGTTGGCATATCTCGTTGAATACTTGGTTTGTAGATTATGTATATATTCCCTTAGGAGGTAGCCATAATGGTTTCTTTAGACATATTCGGAATATCTTGATCATATTTTTCTTGAGCGGTCTTTGGCATGGAGCGAACTGGACATTTGTGGCTTGGGGTGTTTACCATGGTTTGCTATGTATAGCATTGTTGATACTAAAGAAATATGTAAAGATAAGGTTGATACCATCAAACGTTGTGTCTATGTTGGTTACATTTGGCTTCGTGGTGATCGGATGGATTCTATTTAGGGCTGAGAATATATCAATGGCATTCGATTATATATATGATCTGTTCTCCTCTTCTTTATTCCGTGTGCCTAAGGTAAGTGGGGCCAATAATGTTTCTGCTTTATTATCGCTTATTTTTATTGCTTGTATGCTGGTGGTCGAATGGATGAACCGAGAACGACCGTTTGGATTTGATATTAAGAAAATACGAAGTATATATATACGATATACTTTATATGCGATCCTCTTATTTTGTATATATTTCTTCGGAAATAACGCTTCTAGCTTTATTTATTTTCAATTCTAGCAAGTATGAAACCAACGCATAAACAAATAAAGAGTATGATAAGATTCCTGTTGTTTCTGGGGATCTTGTTGTTTTTGTTCAATCAGATCACTCCCTATCTCTATCGATTATTGCCTAACGACTACGTACGAACACGACTTATATGGAGTACGTTAAATAATCCGGAAGAGCGTCCGGATCTTGTCATTTTAGGTAATAGCCGCGGTATGAGTGGTGTGAACGGATACAAGTTAGAAGCAGAGTTGCGAGGAAATCCCTGTGTATATAATCTTACCTCTACCGGTCAGAGATTGAGTGAGAGTGCCTTGTATTATTCCTATTTACCATCTTCTGTTCAAGTAGTTGTACAGTGTGTGGATTTAGATCAATTACGTGGCCCGATCGAATTGGATGATCCCAACCGGGTAGCTCTACATATGTATGGATATAAAATGGATGGTTTTACCCGTGAATTACTTCCTGCTTTAGAGAAACCTCTAAGTGAACCGAATTTATACTATAATTATGTGGCTCGAAATTGTTTATTCTCCGGCTTGACTACTTATCTGCGTAATAAGTTGGATGATGATGTTATCCCCGGAATTATAGCCTCTGATTTACGTTATCCAAACTCTACGATGTCTGATAGAAATGAATCTGTCTATAAACGGAAAGTAGAAGAACAGAATGAAGAAAATAAATTCGAGGCATATCAGATTACTCCTGAATGGAAAAGGTTGATAGAGCGTTCTTCCGTTTATTTTAGGGATAGGGGTATTATTTATTGTCTGGTTGTCATGCCGTATAACCCGGATATAACAGCTTTTACAGTAGCGGAGAAACAACGAGCTTTGCGAATGTTTACTCAAATGTTTGATTCTATCCTTATCGTCGACTGTATGGATCTATTGGATACGTCGGATTTTTATGATGCTATCCATCCGAACCGGAAAGGAGCGGAGAAGATAACAGATCAGATCATCCGAGCATTGCGTTCGTCTGGTTTTTCTTTTTAGGATGATATAAACAAGGTTTCTCTATGTATTTCCAGGATAACATACCCAATCCGGTGCTAAAGATAGTGGTAAGAGCCAATGTCAATATCAAGCTATACCGATCAAGTCCGTAATGAATGAATATTTGGATGATCGGGAAATGGATCAAGAAGATACCATACGAGAAATTTCCCATCCGGTTGAATACATGTAACCACTTGAATCCATAAGCTACCGTGATAATGATAGAGGCTAGAGCGATAGCTCGAAAATACTCAGCAACAGATACTCTCTACCCAATAAAAGAAATAGGCTGACAGGGAACAAATATCTCATATATTTTCGAAAAATAGGGAAATAGGCAAGTATGATAATACCGGAACAAAAGTACATCATTTGTCCGGGGAATTGTCTTTTCATGAATTCATAAATAGGGTTGTGTGTCATATCATCTAAATAATTACACGTTGTCGAGTAGATGAAAGATAAGATATAAATAAGAAGTAGGCATACTAATTTGTTATATCTTTTCAGTAACCAATAGATAATGGGTATGGTGATATATAGCATGAATTCAACCTTGATAGTCCATAAAGACCCATTCATCGCTTGTAAAGGATTGGTATCGAATACGCCGGGTAAATCCGGCGATAAAAAGTTAAATGTAAGTAAATTACAGATAAGATAGGTGTATAAGCTAGAAGAGGTGAGGTATTCCCTGCAGGATAAAGAGGTAAGGAATAATCCGATTAAGGCACATAATAAAATAGTCAAGCTGTAGGCGGGCATAATACGTTGAATACGTTTACGGAAAAAAATCCGGGTATTAGGCGTACGTAAGAAGCTAAACATAACAAGAAATCCACTAATAATAAAGAAACCTTTCACTCGAAATCCTCCGCTAACAAACCAAAAAGGATCTGTCTCTGTCAGTGTGCTGAAATGGTTGAACATGACAGAATACGCAAGAAAGAAGCGAATAAAATCAAAATTATTCGCTTCTTTTACTTGATTTATTAATCTGGAGTTGAGTAAAACTTTCTCTGATTGATTCATTGTTCTATTTGACTACAATGATTTTTGTTACAACGCTCTCTGAGGCTTCCTCTGTGGAAGCTAGTACAAGATATACGCCTGTCGCTACACGTGATCCGCTTGCGTTCCGGCAATTCCAGATAGCTTGCCCCCCCAAGGATTTAGTTTGATAAATAATATTTCCGTTTAAATCCGTGATTTTTACATTCGAATTATCCATTAATCCTACAATCGTTACTTTATCCATATGTTCGGGACGTACCGGATTAGGATATGCATAGATCTCCGAGTAATCAGATTTACCTTCCGAAGCTTCTCCTTGATAGGAATTTAGTCCTTTATCGGTACCTATAAAAACCTCACCGGTCTTATCGTTTATCTCTATATCGTATATGTTATCGGAAAGGAGCGGGCTATTGGTCGTATTAAATTGATAAACGATTGTCTCATTATCATTATCTAGAACATAGACGCCATTTCCTTTGGTTCCAATCCATTTTCGATTACCTGCGTCTACTTTTAGGGTCGTAACGACAACGTTATCTAAGAAATAAGCGAGATTGCCAGTTTCCTCATTGGTATATTTTACCCTTGTACAACGTGTAGCGGCTTTATCCTCAGCGGAAGATATCCTAGGTTTAGTGAAGTATACGGCTCCCCGATTCGTACCAACCCAGATATATCCATCCTTATCCTCGGCTACGCATGTATAATTACTAGGAGTCAATTCTTTTCCGTCGGTATCAATAAGTGTAGTAACTCATACGAGGAACTTCGTCTAAAGACTCGCTATTCGGTATCATTACAAGTTTAGGGGTGTTACGAGGCACATAAATCCATTTATCGTTCGTGGAGGTTATAAGTATATCGTTTATTGTATAACTCCTCTAAGTTGTTCGATATCCAAACGATGCCATGCTCCTGCTTTGTCAAGAACAAGTACCGCATGGTTAACCTCTGAGCTTGTCATCCACAAATTTCCATTTTTATCAAAGGCCAGTCCATCTATATAACAATAACCGGACCCATAGCCTCCCGCGGTTTCTTTAAAGGCATTCTTTTCATTGTATGACTGGACGGGAGTTCCATTCTTATATTGGATAACGCCATCACCCATGGAAGAGGCGTATACGATCTCATCATTAGAATCGTCGGTCGTTACGGCTATACTTGTATAGTCTCGTGGATTTCTTGGTAAATTGAGTTTCTTTTGGGCTTCTTTAGGATCGATAAAAGACCATTTATCATAATCGTATGTAAGAATATAACCTCCTTTGTCGAAGCGCTTACCATTTAGGAGGTCTTTACCTCCTATGATCATATATACTTTATCATTTTTACAAACAATATCGAATGCGCTATTGCTGTAAGGTCCGTCTAAAATGATAGGTTCATTAAGAGCCTCAAAACTATTTGATCCTTTCCGTTGGATAGAACGTAGCCCTTTGCTTCCTTCCGCTATCCAATATTTGTCTGTTTGATAGGTACTGATATCATTGATACTTAAGTTTATTTGGTCAAACTTTTGTGTATCGGATACGATGAAAACCCTTGAGTTATCTATACATGCTAATTTTTCGCCTATTACTTCATGTATTTTAGGGTTGAGCTATTTATTATTCGGGAAAGCTCTCCATTGTTTTCATAGAAGATACCTTGCTGACTGACCAAGTAGAACAAAGTATTCTTGAATGAAGCGATAGCTGAGATCGTATGACTATCGGAAAGGTTTGATAATCCATAGGGCTTCCAGTTTGCCTTATCCAGTAGGTTCTCTTTTAATGAGGCGTATATAATCCCCGAAGATACTTCTGCCTTATTGGTTGTAGAGGCATATATATTGCCATTCTGTATGGCACACGATGTTATATTTAAGGAAAGCTTGTAGGTATCCTTTATTTCCTTTTTGGCCATATTGACCACGACGATACCAAATGCTGTCGATAAATAGGCATATTCATCATGTACCAATACTGAATTGATTTGTTTGTCTCTTATGGACGTACTGGTCGACAGATAAGGTAGATTTGTCGCCACTCCTCCCTCAAGTATATCTATATTTGAATTATCATAGATAATAAGGAGTGATTTTGTTTGTTTATTATAGCGGATCAAAGAAATCGTATTATCATTTAATCCGTTTCCTTTATAATATTGCTTAATACTATTATCTTCTTTTCCATACGTATAAAGAGATCCTTCCGCTACCACAAATACTTGGTCGTTCGATTCCTCTACGCTGTTTGTGTTATTGTAAGAAAGATACGTTTTCCATCCGGTTGTATTAAAATTCGCGGCTAATACAGTGAATGAAAAGAATGAAAATAGAATGATAGTAAGTATATGTCTCATATTAACAATTGTAATCAGATAAAAATGATGTTAACTTCATGACGGCTTTCGCACGATGGCTGATCTGGTTTTTTGTATCGTTACCCATCTCGGCGAAAGTTTGTGTATAGGTATCAGGCATGAATATAGGATCGTATCCAAATCCGCTATCTCCGCGTTTTTCGGTAGTGATAGAGCCATTTACGATACCGTCGAAGGTATATTCTTTTCCGTCAAGGATTAGAGCTATGACCGTGCGGAACGTGCTTTTCTGTTTTCTTTATGATTCATTTCGGACAACAGCTTGTTCATATTAGCTTCCGAGTCGTGCTCTGTTCCTGCGTAACGAGCCGAATAGACTCCCGGAGCATTATTCAATACCTCGACTTCTAATCCCGTGTCGTCAGCGAAACAATCATATCCGAATTTCTCTTTAATATAGCGGGCTTTTAGCAAAGCATTTCCCTCTAAGGTATCTGCCGTCTCGGGGATATCGTCATGGCAATTGATATCGGATAAACTTATGATTTCCGCGTATCCGGCGGTTATCTTGCGGACCTCGTCCAGTTTGTGTTGATTATTTGTCGCGAATACAAGTTTCATATTTCGTAATCTATTAAATAAGAAAGCATTTCTATACGGTAGATATATAACGTATGGAAATGCTTTAAATTGTTTGTATATTCTTTTTTAAGTCTTTATCTGATCGAACCCCTCACCATATACCCCTCGGACAATGCTTTGGGAGATGAACGCTTGGTGGTCTATCCGTTTCACGATCCGGAAGATGGAGACGGATTCGGATTTCTTGGCGAGTAGTACGACTACCTTGACGGGTTTGCGGGAATAACCGCCCTCACCGTCCAGTATCGTGCAGCCACGGCCTAAGTCATGGATGATGCGATCCGCTATCTCGTCGTACTTCTGGGAGAAGATGAGGAATTGTACGGATTGGCGGTTACCGTTCAATACCATGTCGAGAACGTAATTGCTTATGACCATCTCCACGAAACCGAAAACGATCTTGTCCACGTTATGGAACAGGAAGAAAGAGGAACTGATGATGAAGAAATCGCAAAACAGAAGGATACGTCCGATCGATATATTCTTATATTTATTGATTACCGCACCGATAATATCCGTACCTCCGGTACTACCGTTCGCCGAGAATACCAATCCTAGTCCGGCACCACACATAAACGCTCCGATTATGATAGCCATAAACGGCTGGTCGTGCAGTATAGGTTGTCCTTTCAGCAGCCACTCGAAGAGAGAGAGAGAAGCCGAGAGTGAGAAAACTCCGAAAATAGTTTTTATCAAGAATTTTAGACCAAGGATCTTTAAGGCTACCACCAACAAGGCTACGTTGATGACAAAATAAGATACGGATACCGGGATCAATCCATTGGAGGCAAAGAAGATCAACGCGCAGATACCACTTACCCCACCTGTCACGATCTCGTTGGAAAGGATAAAGGCGTTGAATCCGAATCCGTATAATAAAGTTCCGAACAGGATCATTAGATAATCCTGTACGGAAAAATAGATTTTTGTGAGTTTTAAGTTCATCCCACTACGATATTAACGATTTTGCCGGGAACGACAATAACCTTCTTAACGGCCTTGCCTTCCATCCACTTCGCTGAGTTCTCATGATTCAAAGCCGCTTTCTCGGCGTCCTCCTTAGAAATATCCGCCGGTAGCTCTAGGTTGTAGCGAGCTTTACCATTGAATGAGATCGCGTAAACAACGGATTTCTCCTTGAGATATTCTTCGTTGTGTTTCGGCCACCGGGCATCGCAGATGGTCGTATCATGTCCTAATTGATGCCATAGCTCTTCCGCTATATGAGGAGCGAACGGAGCCAATAAAGTGATCAGCGGCTCCAAGATGGCGCGCTTGCTGCATTTTAAGCTCGTTAACTCGTTCACGCAAATCATGAAGGCGCTAATGGACGTGTTGTATGAGAAATGCTCGATGTCGAACGTTACTTTCTTGATCAGCTTATGCAAGGATTTCAATTCGTCGGCCGTAGGCTCGGCATCGGTAACTTGCAGGGTATCCGTATTGCCGAAGAACAAGCCCCAAAGCTTCTTTAAGAAACGGTGTACGCCGTCGATACCGTTCGTATCCCAAGGCTTGGATTGCTCCAGCGGGCCTAGAAACATCTCGTACAAACGTAGGGTATCGGCACCATATTTCTCAACGATCATATCCGGGTTCACTACGTTGAACATGGATTTGGACATCTTCTCGACTGCCATCCGCAGATATATTTACCATCTTCCAATACGAACTCTGCGTCGTTGTATTCCGGACGCCAGTTCTTGAAAGCCTCTATATCCAACAGGTCGTTAGATACGATATTTACGTCTACATGGATAGGGGTGACCTCGTATTGGTCTTTCAAGTTCAAGGAAACGAATTTATTGGTTCCGTTGATGCGGTACACGAAGTTCGAGCGTCCTTGGATCATACCTTGGTTGATCAATTTCTTGAACGGCTCTTCCTCGCAAACGATACCCAAGTCGAACAAGAACTTATTCCAGAAACGGCTGTAAATCAAGTGGCCGGTAGCGTGTTCCGTACCACCGATATATAAATCCACGTTTCTCCAATATTCATCCACGTCTTTAGCTACCAAGGCTTTATCATTATGCGGGTCCATATAGCGCAAATAATAAGCGGAAGAACCGGCGAAGCCCGGCATCGTACAAAGCTCCAGCGGGAAGATCGTCTGGTTATCGATCTTCGATACCTCGGTGACTTTTTGATTTACCGTGTCCCAAGCCCATTTAACGGCGTGTCCTAATGGAGGCTCACCCGTCTCGGTAGGCAAGAATTTATCTACTTCCGGCAGCAACAGGGGCAGACATTCTTCCGGCAACATCTGAGGCATGCCATCGGCGTCGTAATATACCGGGAACGGTTCGCCCCAATAACGCTGGCGGCTGAAAATAGCGTCGCGCAAGCGGTAGTTTATCTTCACACGTCCCAGATCGTGATCTTTTACGTATTTCTTGGTAGCGGCTATCGCTTCCTTGATCGTCAGTCCGTTCAAGGAAAGATCGCAATAAGGAGTAACGCCGGCTCTCGGAGAATTGCATACGATACCTTCCTTGGCATCGAAACTTTCCTCGCTTACGTCGCAACCTTCCACCAAGGGGCGGATTTCCAGTCCGAAATGCTTCGCGAAAGCGTAGTCGCGGCTATCGTGCGCCGGAACCGCCATGATCGCTCCCGTACCATAGCCGGCCAATACATAGTCGCTGATCCAGATGGGAACCGCCTCGCCCGTAAACGGGTTAATAGCGTAGGAACCACTGAATACACCGGTTACCTGACGGTCGGCGATGCGCTCGCGCTCGGTACGTTTCTTGGTACGATCTAGGTAAGCGTCTACTTCCGCTTTTTGGTCTGCCGTAGTTAATTGTTGAACCAATTCGCTTTCCGGAGCTAATACCATGAAGGTAACACCAAACATCGTATCGGCACGGGTCGTAAAGATCGTGAATTCCCTGTCGCTGTCTTTTACCTTGAAGCGAACCTCGGCACCTTCGCTGCGTCCGATCCAGTTCTTTTGGGTCTCTTTCAAGGAATCCGTCCAGTCGATCGTATCCAATCCGTCCAACAGGCGTTGCGCGTAAGCGGATACACGTAAGCACCATTGGCGCATGATCTTTTGTTCCACCGGATAGCTCCACGCTCGGAAACACCGTTCACGACCTCATCATTCGCTAATACGGTACCCAAGGCGGCACACCAGTTTACCATGGTCTCTCCACGATAAGCGATCCGGTAGTTGAGTAATATCTCTTGTTTTTCTTTATCGCTCTTGGCTTTCCATTCCTCGGCGGTGAAACTAAGTTCCTCTCCGCAAGCTACGTTCAGACCTTCCGTACCACTGGTCTCGAAAGCCTGTATCAACTCGCTGATCGGGCGGGCTTGCTTCTCGTCGTTGCAGTAGTAGCTGTTGAACATCCGGATGAAGGCCCATTGCGTCCATTTGTAATATTCGGGATCACAGGTACGGATCTCACGGCTCCAATCGTAGCAGAAACCGATCTTTTCCAATTGCTCCCGATAACGGCTATATTATTCTTTGTCGTGATCTCCGGATGTTGTCCGGTCTGGATGGCGTATTGCTCTGCGGGCAATCCGTAAGCGTCGTAACCCATCGGGTGCAATACGTTAAAACCTTGCAAACGTTTGAAACGCGAATAAATATCAGAAGCTATATAACCGAGCGGGTGGCCAACGTGCAATCCCGCACCGGAAGGATAGGGGAACATGTCCAATACATAGTATTTAGGCTTATTCGTGTCCTTTTCGACTTTATAAACCTTTTCGGCAATCCAGTAGTCGTGCCACTTCTTCTCAATCTCTCTGAAATTGTACTCCATGATCGTTTATCGTTTTTGTATCGTTTTCTATTTAAGGCCACAAAGTTAGTGAATTTATTTATTTTATATGAGTTATTTACATGAACTGTTTATTTCACGTAACCAATCCGGGGGCGAGATTGATTCTCGGTTCTTTTCGCTTGTAACTCAGCGAGTGACAGATTGATTAGCTCAAGTTGCGTACGGGTATCTTCGTTGATGTCGTTGTAATCGGCAAATGCTTCTTCGATATACGCTTTGAGTTCCTTTACTTCTTGTTGGAGTTCAAGCAAAGGGGAGGAAGAACTTATTATTTGTCGTATGCCGACGAAAGCACGCATGATAGAGATATTGACTTTAATGGCTGTATCGGATCTGAGTACAGAAGAAAGCATTGCTATACCTTGCTCCGTGAAAGCGAATGGAGCATATTGGTTACCTCCTTTCTTTGAGATGCCAATTTGGCATACCATATTGTTTTTCAAGTTGTTAAATTCTTGAATTGTTAATGTGAACATAAAATCATCAGGAAAGCGTTCTATGTTTCGTCTGACCGCACGTTTCAATTGGGCGGTTTCCGTTCCATACATTTCCGCCAGATCAAAATCCAGCATGACTTTCATACCTCTGATCTCGTGAATCTTGTTTTGTATCGTTTGTAATTCCATAGTAAAGATTTTAGTTTAATATTATGGTCGCAAAGGTTTGTAAAATAATTGAGATAAGCAATAAGCTAGTTGGATATTTATGATTGGTTGCATTTGTAAGTTGTACAATGAATTATTGCTGATCCGGCTTATTGTCTATTTTTTATGTGTTCTTATTTTCCTTATAAGATTTCCGGGAAAAACACGTACGTGATTTATGAAAAACACGTACGACTTTTGGAAAAACATGTACGTGTTTCCGGAAAACATGATGATGTTTTTATATCACTGATATTCATGTATATATAACTTGATACCTTTGCATGGACTTATTGTGTGTTTTTTCTTCTTGTATTTGTTATTTTGTTGTTCTATCGTTTGTTTATGAATTAAAAATATTTAATTTTGCTTATCTATAATAAAGGATGAAGTCATTTATATATATACTATTAACTTCCTTGACTTTCCTTGTGGTAGGATGCCAAAATGAATCTGAGGAAATCCGTTTGATCAATCAGGCGGAACGCCTGTTTGATGCCTATCCGGATAGCGTAATCACTACATTGGATTCCATTCCGCTCCCGGAAGAGATGAGTCCCCGTCTGATAGCCCGTTGGTGTATGTTATACGCACGTGCCGCCGATAAAATAGAGGACGAGATGCCTTATACGAACCAGCTTGAGATCGCCTTGAAATACTATCAAAAGAAAAAGATGCGGGAAGAGGAGGCTGAGATCGGTCTTTATCTGGGGCGTTCGTACGTGGAGGATAAGGAGTACGAGAAGGCAATGAGGGCTTACTCCGATGCGCTGAAAGTAGCGTTGGCGATTAAGGATTATAATCGTGCCGGGTATATTTGTAGTTATATGGGAGATTTGTATGAGGTAGATCTTCGTTATATACTAGCCGCCGAGAAGTATAAAGAAAGCGGAAAGTATTTCCATTTAGCTAATAATACTACGAGCTATGTACGTGCGTTCGTGAATGAGGGAAGAAGCTATATGAGTGTTGATTCGAATTATCTAGCTTTAACTGTATTGAAGCGAGCAGAAGTGATAATGGATTCCTTGAGGGTAGAAGAGGTTAGAAGTTATGTATACAATGGTCTAGGCAATATATTTAATGTTTTGGAAAAATATGATTTAGCTGAAAAATACTTATTGAGGAGCATAAAAGAGGATTCGAGTGATACTGCTTCGGATTATTTGACCTTATCAGATCTTGAGCAAAAGCGTGGAAATTTAGAACAAGCGGAAAATTATCTTCAAAAGGCTAATAGTGTATCCACAGATAATGATTTTGTACCGGCTACTATTGCTTATAATAATTATAAAATAAATAAAGAAAGAGATAATTATAAAAGAGCTTTGTCTTTTTATGAAGAATATGTAGCAACAGAGGATTCCCTTATGAATATAAGTAAATCTGTCGATATATATGATACAGAACAAAAATATGAACATTTGAAATTGCATAATGAAAATATAAGATTACTATTAAAGGGGCAAAGGAATTATACTTTTATATTGATATTGTTATTTTTATGTGCTTTACTTATTATTATCTATTTAGCTACAATAAGAAGAAAAAATCGTTCACTTTTAAAACAACAAGAAAAAATTAATACTTTGAATCAAAGCATATATCAATTATATGCAGAACTTCGGGGAAAGAGTGATGAACTAATCCAATTACAAAATACTCAGCATTCTTCGGTGAAAATGCAAGTGGAATATAAAAATGTGAAGAAAGAGGTAGATAATTTGAGATCTCGATTATTCGAATTAAGAGAATCTAAAATTCTCAATAGTAATTTAGCTAAAAAAATAAAGAAAATATCTCAAACTGTGCAACCTAATAATTCTGAAGTACTCGTTTCCGAAAAAATGTGGATTGATATTGAAGTTTTGATGATGGAAGTTTACCCTAGTGTTATAAAGGTACTGAAGGATGCAGGCTTGTCATTATCGGAGATGCATCTTTGTTTCCTCACATTATTTAAACTTGATTCAACAGCTATATCTATCCTTTTAAATATTATTCCTACTTCCGTCGATCGTACACGTTTGCGAGTACGAAAGAAATTAAATTGGGAAGGTAAACAAGGATTGTATGAATCTCTTGTTAATATTTAGTATGTAATAACCCTTCATTTTAGGGGCTCTACGATTGTTTGTCTATGTATTTGTTTTTATAGTCTTTGACTATCAAGTTTTTACGTTTTTTCTTTGTCTATGTGGATTACATAATTTAACCCCTTTAGATCATATATAATCTCTAGATTTGCAACCGAAACATAACAAAAAAAGAGAGATTATGAAAAATGTAAAATGGCTACTAACAGTGTTGTTTATTTTTTCAATTTGTATTCCATCTTTTGCAGGTCATGTGCCTTTACATGGTCATCTTAAGAAAAAACAGCGATCTGTAAATTTGGATGTACCTATAAAAGCAGACATAGATGAAACTTCAAAAGTTTTGTCTTTGGAGTTTTTAGAATATATAGGAGAGGTACGAGTATCTGTTGTGGATGCGAATGGAAATATCGTTTATGAGGAGATAGTGGATACACAAGATGTTTCTTCTAGTATTATCTCATTAGATGAATGTACTTCTGGATCTTATGGACTTTATATATCAGATTCAGAAAACTACGCAGAAGGTTTTTTTAATTTATAAATAATTCAAATTTTAGAAGTATGGACAAAAAGACAGTGCTTTTAGCATCTGCATGTACTTTATTGATGATATCATGTAGTAATGATGCGGAATTGATTAATGTTGCTGAAACGACAGGATTACAAACAAAGGCTTTTGTTGGTGAAGCAGATTTCCAAATTGTAGATTATGCGGGAGATAAATGTATTCAGTTCAAGAATGATTCCGTCTTTAATGCGATGCTTTGGGAGATGAATGATATGTCAGAAGAAGAGAGAAATAATATTTTCTCGGGGGCAGGTTTCGTAAGTCAATGGCAACTTATGCAAGAAGCAGATCAAGAACAGGAGCTTATTGTAGACAATTATGAGAAAGATCTTAGCCAACCTTGGCCTGCTCATCAAATCAAAGAATTCAAACAAAAATATGATGATGTTTTCATGTTTGAACCTTATGATTCTACAGATTTTATTGCGCATTATAAATTAAAAGGTTCCACGTATAGTCCTTTTGTAAATAGGCAGGGATTGTTTTTAATTGGAGATAGTGTTGTACATACTGCTGTATATGAATCTTTAGAGGAATATTTTGGATTAGGAATATCATTGTATGGTAGTAATGGAGCCACAACTGAATCTGATATAAATTGTGCTGAAATTAAATATCAAATACCCGGTGGTGATTATGTAAAAGCAAGAGCAATTCCTAAATTTACAGGTTCTCAGATGATATTTAATCAAGAATATCGAGTAGTAAGTTGTGAAATACTTAGTCAGAAAAAGAAGGTGATGTGGAAAAAACACCATGCAGATGTGTATTTAGACTATAGAGTGAAAGGGTCTGGTGTAGGTTTTGGTGCTACAAATCCTAGCAACGGGCAATTTTTGAGTTATAATGACCAACCTCTTAAACTAAAATATGCAGCTTATGGTAAAAATACAATTAATTTAGGTATTTGTGGTAAAAATGCCTATTCACCTCTTTGGGTACTTAATGGAACTTTGGAAATCAAAGCCGATGACATTCCATTTAAGGGTTATTCGTCAATAAAACTGAGAGAAGGATAAATATTAATACGATGAAAAAAAGTTTTATTTTATTATTGTTAATAACAACTTCAGCCTTTGCTCAAGTTGAGCATGGCTTATTAGTAGGTGCCGGTGTTGGATTTCCTTTACAGGACGATTGGAAACAAACTACTTGGGGTGATAAATCGAATTTGGATTATCGGAACGATTATAAATTGAATAGTATGATCGGTTATCGCTTCCGATTCCTTCCGGAACAGAAATTCTTCTATGACTTGGATATGACGATGGGATTCCAAAAAATGGAAACTGTCAAGTCTTCTCGTTATCTTTCTTACGAAGGTATGGAAGATGGTTCACATATATTCAAGGGAGGTACTGAGACGATTGATGAATTTGTCATGCCTATCTCCGTAGCCGCTAGTTGGAATTGGCGTTTTACCAAGAAATTCCATTTGGGTATCGGTATCGCTCCTACGCTTTATGTACAGCCACAAGCCGTGTTTGATCTGTCCGTGATGGCGAAGGTAGGATATCGTTTGAGTAAGCATTGTGAGTTCGGTCTTTCTTATCAGTATGGCTGTTTCAATACCTTGAAGCATTTCAATAACGGACCGGCTAATGGCCGTCGTGGACATCTTTCGGATTTGATGCTCTCTGTATATGTTCCTTTGTTTTGAAATGATGGAATAATAAAATATAGAAACACATAATGTTTTATTTAGAACCAAAACAAAGATGAATAACTGCCTATAAGAAAAGAGTACGTGAAAAGAGCCATGTGTAGAGAAATAATTCTATGCATGGCTTTTGCTTGTATAATGTATAGAGATTCTCAAGAATTATTGAGGCATTTTTTGTTTGCGATATTGTCTCTCTCGTGATTAAGAACTATCTTTGACAAACTATCCAATAGTGGATGCCGAATCAAAATCAAATTGACTATGAAAACAAAAAAGGAACAAGAGTTTATGAAAGAGATGCAAGACAGGTATATCCGTTTCGATTGGGCTATTAAACGTCTGCTTCGTCAGAAAGCTAATTTCGATGTGCTTGAGGGATTTCTCACCGTATTCCTCGGGGAGAAAATCACGATCGTGGAGCTATTGGAGAGTGAGGGAAACCAACTATCAGCCGATGATAAGTTCAACCGTGTGGACATCAAGGCGCTGAACAGCAAAGGAGAGATCATTATCATAGAGATACAGAACACACGCGAGCTTTATTATCTCGAACGTATCCTTTACGGGGTGGCGAAAGCGATCACCGAACATATCCATTTGGGCGACGCTTACTATAAGGTGAAAAAGATCTATTCGATCAGCGTCCTTTATTTCGATATCGGCATCGGTCAGGATTATCTGTATCATGGGCAAAATCAGTTCATCGGCGTGCACTCGAAGGACCAGTTATTGATAAATACCAAGGAGCGGGACGCTATTGTCTCCCGTTTGCCTTCTGAGATCTTCCCTGAATATATCCTTATACGTGTGAATGAGTTCAATAAGGTGGCCGTCACGCCCTTGGAGGAATGGATGGATTACTTGAAGGATGGTACGATCCGTCCCGACACCACGGCTCCCGGACTGGGTGAGGCGCGTGAGAAATTGAGATACTATTCCATGACTCCCTCTGAGCGTAATGCCTATGATGAACACTTGAGCGCTATCATGATCCAAAACGACGTGCTTGACTCTGCGAAACTGGAAGGACGTATCGAGGGATTGGCTGAGGGCGAGAAGAGAATAATAAAGCGAATGCCCGAAAAATGAACGCTTTAGGTATCGAGCCTGAAATAATCCGGCAAGTTACAGGTCTTGCGCCGGGGGAATATGATTGAAATTCTTCGTAAATTTGTGGTTCTTTAAGCATATCTTATAGTAAGGATCGAATATGAAAATGAGTGAAAAGGAGGTTGATACATCAAATGAACTACGGGTCTTGTCCCTGTTCTCTGGATGTGGGGGCATGGATTTAGGATTCGAGGGGGATTTTATATGTCATCGTAAGTCTATATCTCCTCAAAGTACGTGGGTTCAAGAGGTTATTGATGAACACTGGGTTCGTTTACAGAGGAATCGTTTTCGAACGGTCTTTGCGAATGATATATTGAAAGAGGCACAAACCGCTTGGCTTCAATATATGGATCGATTCGGATATGATAAAAACGTTTATAATACAAAGAGTATCGTAGACTTGGTGAAAGAGCATCGAGCGGGGAAAAAAGTCTTCCCTAAAAATATAGATGTCGTCACGGGAGGTTTTCCTTGCCAGGATTTCAGTGTCTCTGGTAAACGTTTGGGATTTGAGTCGAATAAGGATCATACTGGGAAATTGCGTGAGGACGATGAGGCCTCGGAAGAGACGAGGGGTAAACTTTACTATTGGATGAAGCAGGTGATCGATATTACGAGACCCAAGATATTTATCGCGGAGAACGTGAAGGGACTGGTGAATCTGGGAGACGTGAAAAGTATTATTCAGAGAGACTTCGCCCATGCGGCTGGGGATGGATATATTGTTTTAGATCCTCAAGTTTTACATGCGGGCAATTATGGGGTTCCGGAGTCTAGAGAGCGTGTGATTTTTATCGGGATACGTAAGTCTGCGTTAAAGGTTAAGGCTTTAAGAGCGCTTCAAGAGGAGAAGATACCCAAAGCTTACGATCCTTATCCGAGTCCGACACATGCTTGCACCGTGGAAGATAAGAAACTATTGCCGCCGGTGGTTTGTCGGGATGTATTTGTAGGATTGGAGGAACCGGATAGAACAGAAGATCCATCCCAGCGGTATTATTCACAGGCGAAATATATGGGAGCTCATTGTCAAGGTCAAAAGGAGATCGCGCTGGATCATATTGGCCCGACGATTCGTTCCGAGCATCATGGAAATATAGAATACCGTCGTTTATCCCGGGAGCATGGGGGCGTTATTACGGAAGAATTAGACGCCGGTTTACAAGAACGTCGCTTAACTCCTCGAGAATGTGCTTTGATACAGACGTTTCCGCCGGATTATACGTTTGTCTCCCATAAAAAGAACAGTACACGTTTTGAGTTAAGTGCCTCAGGCGCTTATAAAGTGATCGGTAATGCGGTTCCTCCAGTATTAGCGTATCATATAGCGAATCGCATACAGACTTTATGGCCGTTGTATTTTAAAAAGAGATAATATGGAAGAGGAGAATATTATTACTGTGCGTAATAGAAATCTTCAAAAAGCGGATGAGGCTTTTGCGGATTTTATGTTTATGCTGGAATCATACTTGAATGAAAAAGCAGCTGCTATTCCGGGCACGTATTGCGATTGTAAGAGTAAGGAATTGGAAAATGTAGTAGTGAACGTGATGAAAGAACTTTGCGGTAGAACTCCTTTCCGTGCGGAGGAGATACGCTTGGTTTCCGCCCAATATTTTCCGGATATTATCGCGGAGAAATATTATGGGGTTGAGGTAAAATCTACAAAAGAGAACCATTGGACATCTACGGGAAGTAGCATCGTGGAGTCTACACGTGATAAGAATGTAGAAAATATCTATATGCTCTTTGGCAAACTGGGAGGTAAGACGGCGGAGTTTAAGTGCCGTCCTTATGAGGATTGTCTCTCCGATATAGCTGTTACCCATTCTCCCCGTTATTTGATTAATATGGAATTAACGAAAGAGCAGACTATTTTTAGTAAGATGGGAGTTGCTTATGATCAATTAAGGAATGCTCCGGATTCTATAGAGATCGTTCGAAAATATTATAGGGAAAAAGCCATTAAAGCCAAAAAGAAAGCTATGCCTTGGTGGTTGGGCACTTCCGCTGAGGAAAGTTTGGAGGAGCATACGGATATGAATATAAGCCTGTGGGTGGATAATGGAGAATATGCGGATCCGGAAAGGAATAAGAGACTAAAAGCGGAGATATTTATTTTATTCCCGGAAGTGGTGAGTGGGAATTATGAGAATGCTGCCTTATGGTTATGTACGCGCCGGTCTGTTGTTAATTTTCATATGCGGGACACTTTTTCCGCAGGGGGCCAACAATTGAAACTGAATGATGAACTTCTGCCTTTTCCTTTACCGCATGTGGTTGGTGAGTTGTTAGAATCTGCGACTTTAATAAAGAACTATCTTCTTAATAGTGATGATTTAGACTTAGATATATCGGAATTCCGTCCAGAACTTATGTTGCCTAACCGATATGAGGTCTGGCTTAATGATATTTGGAAACGTATTCATCAACTAAAACCTTATAAAAGGAAAGAGACTATCGAAGAATTGGGCGGTATTTCATTGGCCGAATGGATCGATAGGAAATATACTTTGTCTGTAAAATAAGTATTCTCATAAAATATCTTTTCTTCTCGATCGTCTCCCTAAATAGAAGGACATGTCTGACTCGCGAATGAAGTTTAATAATTAAAGAAAAGAAAGATGTTTTGGCATAAAAGAAGGAGGTACTCTCTTTGGAGATAGCCTCATATGATTGTACAGGATGCGGTAGTTGCGTTGATAGATGTAGGCGCGATGTGTTGAAGATGATCGATAACGGACACTGCCTGCTGGCTTCCGTGGAATATCTGGAAAACTGCGTAGGATGCGGGAAATGTGTCCATATATGTCCTGCTAAGGCGATTGAGTTAGTGACCACAAAGTAAAAACGAATAAAAAATCAGATAAGTAATATGAACGCATGGAGAAAAATAACGCACGTCGTTATATTTATCGCTGTCTTCGCGGCGATCGTAGCAGTGGTTATGTTGTTGTGGAATGCCTTGATCCCGTCTATCACGGGCTGGACGACTATCAATTACTGGCAGGCGGCAGGCTTGATGGTATTGACACGCCTATTGTTTGGGGGACCTTGGCATCACTTCGGTTTCATGGGTAACCGGAATGTGAATTGGCGGAAAGAGCATAGGCGTTTTCATGAGCGGATGGGACATGTATCTCTGGAGGAGAAAAAAGCCTTTATTCGTAGATGGATGAATGGCTTTAATGAGGAGAAAGAATGACACGGCAGACTGAAAATATACCTATATCGGATATATTCAGGAAATACCAATCTCAGCTAAAGAGTTTTATCTCTAAACGAGTCCCCTCCAAAGAGGATTGCGAGGATATCTTACAAAATGTTTTTTACCAACTGTTGAAAACAGACTCGGAGGGTACCGTGATAGGGCAAGTATCTGCTTGGCTTTATTCCGTGGCGAGGAACCAGATCATAGATCGTAGCAGGAAGCATACGGAGGAGCCAATGCCCTATAAGCAAGGGGAAGATTCGGAAGGAAGGTTTATGAATGAGATTTCTGAGTGGCTGATGGATGAGGATCAGTCCCCTGAGATGGATTTTATCCGTTCTTTGGTATGGGAGGAGTTAGAGAACGCTTTAGCGGAGTTGCCGGATGAGCAGCGTACGGTTTTTGAGTTGACCGAGCTGGAAGGCTTTTCTTTTAAGGAGATCTCCGAGGCGACGGATGTTCCAGTGAATACGCTTCTGTCCCGGAAAAGATACGCCGTCTTACATCTCCGCAAATGGCTTAACGACTTGTATATCGAATTAGTAGGCGATTGAGGCGGTTGATTTAGAACTAATAGCGAATCAGAAGGGTTATATAAATACGTAACATTAAAGTGTAAAGCTATGAAGTTTTTATTGACACGGCGAATCTGGATCAAATCCGGGAAGCGAATGAATTGGGAGTATTGGATGGCGTGACGACTAATCCGTCCTTAATGGCGAAAGAGGGAATCCGGGGGGTGGAAAATCAACGGAAACACTATTTGGAAATTTGCGAGATCGTGGGCGGGGATGTAAGCGCCGAGGTAATCGCTACCGACTTAGAGGGCATGATAAAAGAAGGGGAGGAGTTGGCAACTTTACATCCTAATATAGTCGTTAAAGTACCTTGTATCGAAGCGGGGATTAAAGCGATAAAATATTTCACCAGAAAAGGCATCCGTACGAATTGTACGCTGGTTTTCTCTGTCGGTCAGGCGTTATTGGCGGCTAAGGCCGGGGCTACGTATGTATCGCCTTTCGTGGGACGCTTGGATGATATCGCCAGTGATGGGATAGAGTTGGTACGTAAGATCGTGGAAATGTATGATTATTATGATTATGATACCCAAGTTTTAGCGGCTTCTATCCGTAGCACCCAGCATATCATCCAATGCGTGGAGGCTGGGGCGGATGTGGCTACTTGTCCTTTGTCCGCCATTAAAGGCTTATTGAAACACCCGTTAACGGATAGTGGGCTGGCTACTTTTCTAGCGGATTATAAGAAAGTAAACGGATAGAAAAAAATAGTACCTTTGTGCGGATTAATTCGTAAACGCATTTAAAAGATTACTATCGTGGCAAAAGTTGTGGAAACCCCTTTGATGAAGCAGTATTTCGATATAAAAGCGAAACATCCGGACGCTATCCTTTTATTCCGGGTTGGAGACTTTTACGAGATGTATGGCGAGGACGCCGTGATTGGCGCGGAAATACTGGGTATCGTACAGACCAAACGTGCGAATGGCGTAGGGCAGCATGTTGAGATGGCGGGATTTCCACATCATGCCTTAGATTCTTATCTGCCGAAATTGGTGCGGGCCGGTAAGCGTGTGGCTATTTGTGATCAGCTGGAAGATCCTAAATTGACTAAGAAGTTGGTGAAGCGGGGAATTACGGAATTGGTGACTCCCGGTGTTTCCATCAATGATAATATACTGAATCATAAAGAGAATAATTTCTTGGCCTCTATCCATTTCGCCAAGGAGGTATGTGGTATCTCTTTCTTGGATATCTCTACCGGCGAGTTCATGACGGCGGAGGGTTCTATTGACTATATCGACAAATTACTCAATAATTTTTCCCCGAAGGAAGTGTTGATCGAACGGGGAAACAAGAAACGTTTCGAGGAGGCTTTCGGTCCTCGTTTCTTTATCTTTGAGCTGGATGATTGGATCTTTACGACCTCGGCCGCCGAGGATCGCCTGTTGAAGCATTTCGAGACGAAGAACTTGAAGGGTTTTGGTGTACAACACTTGAAATTAGGTATTATCGCTTCCGGGGCGATTCTGTATTATCTGGACCAGACCCAGCATACGCATATTTCCCATATCACCGCTTTATCCCGTATCGAGGAGGATCGATACGTCCGCTTGGATAAGTTTACGGTACGCAGTTTGGAACTGGTGGGTACGATGAACGATGAGGGAACAAGCTTGTTGGACGTGATCGATAAGACGATCTCGCCGATGGGCTCTCGTATGCTTCGCCGGTGGATACTATTCCCGCTAAAGGATGTAAAACCGATCCAAGAACGCCAAGAGGTCGTGGATTATTTCTTCCGTGAACCGGAGACAAAGGAGTTGCTGGATACGCAGTTGGAGCAGATCGGTGACTTGGAACGTATTATCTCCAAGGTAGCTGTCGGCCGTGTATCTCCTCGTGAGGTGGTTCAGCTAAAGGTCGCGCTTCGTGCGATCGAGCCGATCAAGGAGGCATGTATGGCGAGTGAGGAGCCTAGTTTATGCCGTATCGGGGAGCAATTAAACGCTTGCGCTTTGATCCGCGACCGAATTGAGAAAGAGATTAATAACGATCCCCCTTCTTTGGTCAATAAGGGAGGAATTATAGCGAAGGGTGTCAACGAGGAATTGGATGACTTGCGTGCCATCGCTTATTCCGGCAAGGATTATTTGTTGAAGGTACAGCAGCGTGAGATCGAATTGACGGGTATCCCAAGCTTGAAGATCGCTTTCAACAACGTCTTCGGCTATTATATAGAGGTACGTAATACCCATAAGGATAAAGTCCCGGCGAATTGGATCCGTAAACAGACCTTGGTGAACGCCGAGCGCTATATTACCGAGGAGTTGAAGGAATACGAGGAGAAGATATTAGGGGCGGAAGAAAAGATCCTTGCTTTGGAGACTCGCCTTTTCAATGAGCTGGTATTGGCCTTGACGGAGTATATTCCGCCTATCCAGATGAATGCGAACTTGATCGGGCGTATCGATTGCCTTTTATCTTTCGCTAAGGCCGCGGAGGCGAATAAGTATATCCGTCCGGTCGTGAGTGATTCCGACAAGATCGACATAAAGGGAGGTCGCCACCCGGTAATCGAGAAACAACTGCCCTTGGGAGAACCTTATATCGCCAATGATGTCTATCTGGATGACGAGAAACAACAGATCATCATTATCACGGGTCCGAATATGGCCGGTAAGTCCGCCTTATTGCGTCAGACAGCCTTGATTACGCTCATGGCGCAAATCGGTTGCTTTGTTCCGGCAGAGAGCGCCCATATCGGTATCGTGGATAAGATATTTACCCGTGTAGGCGCCTCGGATAATATCTCGGTGGGTGAGTCTACTTTTATGGTAGAGATGAATGAGGCTTCCGATATATTAAATAATATGACTTCCCGGAGCTTGGTGCTTTTCGACGAGTTAGGGCGGGGTACCAGTACCTACGATGGCATATCGATCGCTTGGGCGATCGTGGAATATATTCATGAGCACCCGAATGCGAAGGCGAAGACGCTGTTCGCTACCCATTACCACGAGCTGAACGAGATGGAGCGTGCCTTTAAGCGGATCAAGAACTATAACGTATCGGTCAAGGAAGTAGGGAATAAGGTGATATTCTTGCGTAAGTTGATACCGGGAGGAAGCGAGCATAGCTTTGGTATCCACGTGGCGAAAATGGCCGGTATGCCTAAAAGTATCGTGAAGCGTTCGAATGAGATCTTGAAGCAGTTGGAGTCCGAGAATCGTCAGGAGGGTATTACGGGTAAGCCTGTAAAAGCGATCACCTCTGCCGCCGAGGGGTATCAGCTGAGTTTCTTCCAGTTGGATGATCCGGTGTTGAGCCAAGTACGGGATGAGATCAAGAACTTGGACGTGAATAATCTTACCCCCTTGGAAGCCTTGAACAAACTGAGTGAGATTAAGCGGATTATTACGGGGAAATAATCCGCTTGATCGTATTACCGATGATTGGTAATCGTTTACTTTTTAGGTCTCACCAACACTACCACCCGGTTGTCATCCTCTTCCAATGTCGCGGCCACCTCTTTTAGTTTGCCTTTCAGCTTTCCCCTTTTATAGTCCTGGCAAAGATCGGAAGCATTGATGGTAGAACACAATTCGCCTTTTGAATTGATGGGAGGAAATGTCACCATATAGATTTCTTTCTTATAAGAATAATCATCGTTGTATGTGATATAGTTGAAAAATTTCTTTTCTTGCGTATCGTATGCGAAGTACTTTCTCGGGAAACCTTCTCCTGTGTTAAAATCATATATATTCGTTACGCTTTCCATGAAATAATAACGATCGGAAATCAATCTTAAGACGACGAAAACGCGGATCCATGGTGTGGATAGGGGGGGTTCGTGCGATAAGCGGGCGCAAACTGTAATCAGGCATTAAGGTGTAGACCGTATCTGCAGAGGCCTCAAATAGAATCCAATTACCGTTAAAAGGAAT